>ERZ808035.1570-NODE-1570-length-10556-cov-4.323313_pt1 | contig 10556 bp, 4 predicted proteins | sample MGYA00380189_ERZ808035 | MGnify/ENA primary metagenome ERZ808035 (study PRJEB31490, sample SAMN06133407) | mouse gut metagenome | isolation source: M5_1 | host: mice | place: China: Chengdu | collected 2015-05 ...
GGAGGACGCCGAGCGCGTGCTGGGGGAGCGCCCCGGCCCGCGCCTGGCCCAGGCGCTCAAGGTCATGGAGCTGGCCCGCCGCCGCATGGGCTACACCGGCGTGGCGGACACCGTGCTGGCCGTGTGCACGGAGTCCGGATGGCTGCCCCGCCTGGAGCGCGAGGGCGTCGTGGGCCGCTCCCGCGCCGCCAACGTGCTCTCGGCCGTGCGGCACATCCGCCGGCTCGTGGACGGGCCGGGCCTGGGCTTCTCCCGCGCCGCCAAGGTCTTCGGCGACTGGCTCGCGAGCGCCAAGGAGGGTCCCGGCGCCCTCTCCGGCGAGGAGACCGACGCCGTGCGCGTGATGACGGTGCATGCCTCCAAGGGCCTGGAGTTCCCCGTGGTGGCCGTGGCGGGCGTCTTCGACGACCCCCACGACCAGGGCAGGCAGAACCTCGTTACCAGCCGCGAGGGGTCCGAGGTGCGCCTCTCCCTCAAGCCCAAGGTCGAGAAGGGCACCCCGGCCGAGTGGGCCGCCAAGCGCTACGCCGCTCCGGAGGGGGAGCCGCGCACCGGACTCCAGTGGCGCCGCCGGCTGGAGGAGTGCGAGACCGACGCCGAGGTGCGGGAGGCCGCGCGGCTCCTCTACGTCGCCCTCACCCGCGCCCGCGAGGCCCTCGTGGTGGGCGTCACCACCACGGTCTCGTCGAAGGGCGCGGTGAGGCCCGCCATGGCCGAGAGCTTCCTCGAGGCCCTCTGGGGCGAGGTCCCCACGCTGCAGGGCACCGTGCCCGTGGACTACGGCGGGGAGCAGGAGGGGCGCCTTGTCACCGTGGTGGCCGAGCCCGCGCCCAAGGACCCGGTGGAGCCCGAGGGGCCCGAGGGGCAGCCCGAGGCGGACCGCCCGGACTTCCCGCTCTACGACGAGGTGCGCACGGCCCCGCCCACCACGGCGTGGTCGGCCCGCGACGACGTGTGCAGCTACTCCAAGGACCTCCACCAGGCCCAGGTGGCGGCCGCCCTCGACGCCGAGGAGGACGCTACGGAGGTCCCCGAGGATCCCGGGGCCCCCGCGGCCGACGAGCCCAGCTGGGACGCACCGGCGGCCTTCGACGACGACGCCGTGCGTTTCGGCGACGCGTTCCACGAGCTCGCACGTCTGGCCGCGGGCGACGGCAGGCTGCCCGACGCCGTGCGGGTCGCCGCCGTGGCCGACCGCCGCGGCCTGGACCGCGGCGCCAGGGCGCGTCTCGCGCGCGCCCTCGACGCCTGGTGGGGCACGCCGCTGCGCGAGCGGGCCCTCTCGGCCGCCACGGTGGTGCCGGAGCTGCCGTTCTTCTCGGCCGAGGACGGCGGTGCGTCGGGCTACGTCACCGGCTCCATCGACCTGTTCTCGTCGGACGGCGACGGCCGCGCCCTCGTGGTGGACTACAAGACCGGCGAGACCTACATGGACGAGGCGGCCGCCGCCGAGCATCACGCCATGCAGGCGCGCTACTACGCCCACGTGCTCATGGCGCAGGGCTACCGCGAGGTGGAGGTGGCCTTCGTGCTGGTGGAGAACCTCCGCGACGGCTCGCCGCTCACGGTGTCGTTCCCCTTCGCGGGGGAGGTGCCGCCGCTCGGGGCCGACGTGGCGTGACGGCCGGGCGCGCCGGGCGCCCCGCACCGGCCCGCCCGGCGGCATGCGGCGGGCCCTCTCCGCCCCCGGACGCGTCCCGCACCCGGACGCGTCCCGCCCCTGAACGCGTTCCACACCTGAACGCGTCCGGGGGCGACCCTCTCGGCACCTGAACGCGTCCAGGGGCGGATTCCGGGCACCTGAACGCGCCTGGGGGCGGATTCCGGCATGCCCGCGCGTCCGGAGTCGCCCTCAACCGCGTTCAGGTGGGGGCCGGGGGATAGGGAGGGGCACCGCCGGATTGCCGGCCGGTTGTCCCGCTGGACGTCGCCGGCCGGTTGCCCCCGCGGTTGCCCCAGCTGGGGGGCCGGGGGCGGTGGGCCGGCGTGCCCCGCATCCGGCGCCCGGGGCATCCGTGGCACCAGTGACACCCGTGACACCCGTGACACCCGGCACCCGTATGCGGATACGGGTGCCGTTTATACACCGATTAACGCATATTAATGGCGTGTGTATCCATCATGTGTCATAGACGTCCGCGACGGGGAGACCCGGCGCAGGCGCGCCTAGCATGGCCCGAGCACCTTTAAGGGGCCGCGGGACGGCCCGAAGGCCACGATGGAGAGGACGGCCATGAACCCCCTTGCCTCACCCACCCCGCCGACGCCGGCGCTGCTCGCCCTCCAGGACGGCACCTGGCACCGCGGCTACTCCTGCGGTGCGCCCGGCACCGCCTTCGGCGAGATCGTCTTCAACACGTCCATGGCCGGCTACCAGGAGATCGCGACCGACCCCTCCTACGCCGGTCAGGTCGTCTGCCTGACCTACCCCCAGCAGGGCAACTACGGCGTGTCCCCGGAGGCCTCCGAGGCCGCCCGCCCGGCGCTCTCCGCCCTCGTGGTGGCCGACGCCTGCCGCACCCCCAGCCACTGGCGGAGCCGCGAGTCCCTGCCGTCCTACCTGGCACGCCACGGCGTCGTGGCCGTGGAGGGCGTGGACACCCGCGCCGTGACCCTCGCCATCCGCGGCGGGGGAGCCATGGCGGCGGGCGTCTCCACGGAGGTGCTCGACCCCGACGAGCTCGTGGCGCTCGTGCGCGCCCAGCCACCCATCGGCGAGCGCGACCTCGTGGCGGCGGTCTCCTGCGACGCCCCGTGGACCGAGGCCCCCGCCGCGGGGTGCGGCCGCTCCGTGGCGGCGGTTGACTGCGGCCAGAAGGCGGGCATCGTCGCCGGCCTCGCCGCCCGCGGGCTCACGGTGCACACGCTGCCTTGGGACGCGACGGCCGCCGACGTCCTGTCCCTCGGCACCGACGGCGCGTTCCTCTCCAACGGCCCGGGCGACCCCGCCTCCGTGCCCGGGGTGGTCGCCTGCGCCCGGGGGCTCCTCGGGCGTGTGCCCACCTTCGGCATCTGCCTCGGCCACCAGGTCATGGCCCTCGCCGCGGGCGCCCGCACCGTCAAGCTCGCCTACGGGCACCACGGCGGCAACGAGCCGGTGATGAACCTCCTCACCCGCACCTGCGAGGTCACGGCCCAGAACCACAACTACGCCGTGGACTTCCCCTCCTTCGGCCCCCTCGTCGCCGAGGAGTCCGGGGGTCATGGGGCCCACGAGGCGGACCTCCGGCGCTGGGTGGAGCGGGGTGTGGCGCCGGTGGCGCTGTCGCCCGAGGTGGGGCGCGTGCGTCTCACCCATGTGAACCTCAACGACGGCACCTGCGAGGGCGTCGAGTACCTCGACCGCCGTGCCTTCTCGCTCCAGTACCACCCCGAGGGGCGCCCCGGCCCGCTCGACGGCGCTTACGGCTTCGACGCCTTCTGCGCCCTCATGGCCGGCGACCCCGACTACCTCGTCCACGCCGTCCAGGGGAGGTGCGCCTGATGCCCGCGCGCGCAGACATCCGCAAGGTCCTCGTCATCGGCTCCGGCCCCATCGTCATCGGCCAGGCCTGCGAGTTCGACTACTCCGGCACCCAGGCGTGCCGCGCCCTCAAGGAGCTGGGCATCGAGGTGGTGCTCGTCAACTCCAACCCCGCCACCGTCATGACGGACCCCGCGACGGCCGACCGCACCTACGTGGAGCCCGTGACGCCCGCCTGCGTGGCCAAGGTCATCGAGCGGGAGCGGCCCGACGCCCTGCTCGCCAACATGGGCGGCCAGACGGCCCTCAACTGCGCGGTGGCCCTCGCCGAGGGGGGCGTGCTCGAGCGCTTCGGCGTGGAGGTGATCGGCTGCGACATCGAGTCGATCAAGGTGGGCGAGGACCGCGAGCTCTTCGCCGCCGCCATGGCCGACATCGGCCTCGAGTGCGCCCGCTCCGAGGTGGGCCGCACGGTGGGGGAGTGCCTGGCGGTGGCCGACGAGATCGGCTACCCGGTGGTGGTGCGTCCCGCCTTCACGCTCGGTGGCGCCGGCGGCGGCATCGCACGTGACGCGCGGGAGCTCGCCGCCGTCGCCGCCGAGGGGCTCTCGCTCTCGCCCGTGTCCGAGGTGCTCGTGGAGCGGTCCGTGGAGGGTTGGAAGGAGATCGAGATGGAGGTGGTGCGCGACGGTGCCGGCAACGGCGTGGTGGTCTGCTCCATCGAGAACCTCGACCCCATGGGCGTGCACACCGGCGACTCCATAACCGTGGCGCCATGCCAGACCCTCACCGACACCGAGCTCCAGCACCTGCGCGACTGCTCCCTCGCCGTCCTCGAGCGCGTGGGCGTGGCCTGCGGCGGCTCCAACGTGCAGTTTGCCGTGAACCCCGAGGACGGCCGCGTGCTCGTGGTGGAGATGAACCCGCGCGTGAGCCGCTCCTCGGCCCTGGCGTCCAAGGCCACGGGCTTCCCCATCGCCACGTGCGCCGCGCTCCTCGCCGTGGGCCTCACCCTCGACGAGGTGGTCAACCGCATCACCGGGGCCACCCCGGCGTGCTTCGAGCCGGCCCTCGACTACTGCGTGGTCAAGGTGCCGCGGTTCGCCTTCGAGAAGTTCGAGGGGGCGTCCTGCGAGCTCACCACCCGCATGAAGTCGGTGGGCGAGGCCATGGCGCTCGGCACCACGTTCGAGGAGGCGCTGCAGAAGGCCCTCCGGTCGCTCGAGCAGGGCCACGCCGGCCTGGACCGCCCCGCCGGCGCCGACACCGCGGGCGACGACGAGCTGGCCGGCCTGGTGGCCGAGCCGACCCCGGACCGCGTGTTCTGGCTCGCCGAGGCCCTGCGCCGCGGCTGGGAGCCCGGCCGGGTGGCGGCCCTCTCGGGGGTGGACCCGTGGTTCGTCTCCCGCATCGCGGACATCGTGGCGGCCGAGGCGCGCATCGCCTCGCTCGGTCTCGCCGGCCTCGACGCGCCCCTCATGCTCGCGGCCAAGCAGATGGGCTTCTCCGACGTGCAGATCGGCGCCCTCACCGGCCACGCCGAGGACACCGTGCGCGCCCTCCGGCAGATCCTGGGCGTGGTGCCCTGCGTGAAGACCGTGGACACCTGCGCCGGCGAGTTCGCCGCGGCCACCGAGTACCACTACCTCACCTATCGCGCCGGCGGCGCCACCGAGCACCGCACCGCCGGGCGCCCGCGGGTCATGGTCCTCTCGGCCGGCCCCAACCGCATCGGCCAGGGCATCGAGTTCGACTACTGCTGCGTCCACGCCGTGCAGGCCCTCTCGGCCATGGGCTACGAGACCGTCATGGTCAACTGCAACCCCGAGACCGTCTCCACGGACTTCGACACGAGCGACCGCCTCTACTTCGAGCCGCTCACCTTCGAGGACGTCATGAACGTGGTGGAGGTGGAGCGCCCCTGCGGCGTGGTGGTGACGCTGGGCGGCCAGACGCCGGTGAACCTCGCCGGGCGCCTCAAGCGCGCGGGGGTGCCCATCCTCGGCACCCAGCCCGAGGCCATCGACCTCGCCGAGGACCGCGACCGCTTCGCCGCGCTCCTCGACCGCCTGGGCGTGGAGTGCCCGCCGTCGGCCGTGGCCTCCACCCTCGAGGAGGCCGCCGAGGCCGCGGCGCGCATCGGCTACCCGCTCATCGTGCGCCCGAGCTACGTGCTGGGCGGCCGCGGCATGGCCATCGTCTACTCGGCCGACGAGCTGGGGACCTACGTGTCCCAGGCCGCCTCAGTGAGCCCGGACCGCCCCCTCTACCTGGACGCGTTCCTCGAGGACGCCGTGGAGCTGGACGTCGACGCCCTCTGCGACGGCACCGACGTCTTCGTGGGTTCGGTCCTGGAGCACATCGAGGAGTGCGGCATCCACTCCGGAGACTCGGCCTGTTGCTGGCCGCCCTTCTCGCTCTCCGACGCCATCGTGGGGAGGGTGCGCGACATCACGCGGCGCCTGGCCCTCGCCTGCGGCGTGGTGGGCCCGCTCAACGTGCAGTACGCCGTCAAGGACGACCGCGTGCTCGTCATCGAGCTCAACCCGCGCGCCAGCCGCACGGTGCCCTTCTCGTCCAAGGCCACCGGCGTGCCCCTGGCGGCGTTGGCGGCCCGGGTCATGGCGGGCGAGCCCCTGGCGGCCATGGGGCTGCCCGACGAGGGACGGGAGCCGGGCTACTTCGCCGTCAAGGAGTCGGTCATGCCGTGGAGCCGCTTCCCCGGCAGCCCCGTCACCCTGGGTCCCGAGATGCGCTCCACCGGCGAGGTCATGGGGATCGCGCCCACGTTCCCCGAGGCCTACGCCAAGACCCGCGAGGCCATCGACTACCGCCTGCCCGAGGGCGGCACGGTCATGGTGAGCGTGTGCGACCGCGACAAGCGCTCCGTTGCCCCGGTGGCCCTCGCCCTGGCGGGCCTTGGCTACGACCTTGTGGCGACCCGCGGCACGGCGAAGACGCTCCGTGCGGCGGGCATCCCCTGCGAGGAGGTGAAGCGCGTGGCCGAGGGGCACCCCAACATCCTGGACCGGATCCGCGGCGGGGAGGTGGCCTTCCTCATCAACACGCCCCACGGCGAGAGCAGCCGCGGCGACGGCGTGCTGCTGCGCGGCGAGGCGGTCATGCGCGGCATCGACCTCGTGAGTACCATGAGCGGGGCGGTGGCCCTGGTGCAGGCGGTGTCTGCGGCCAGGCGCGGCGGCGCGGGACCGGTGGCACTGCAGGACCTGGCCGCGGGATAGGGGACTGCCGGCGCGGGTGGCCGCCGGCCTGCGGCACCCGCAGAAGCTTCCGTGGGCGGCACCCCGTCGCGTGTGACAGCCAAAGAGCCCGGCCAAAGTGACGGCGGAGATGTCCGAGTGCTGGGACGGAAGTGCCCGGGTGATGGGACAGCAGAATAGTGCCCGAGTGTTGGGACAAAGCCGAGCAGTACTCGCCGAGCCTCAACCCCCGACGAGCGCCCCTAAGCCCTCCCGGCAGCGGGGTCACAGGCGGTCCGGCGTCTTGCATCACACGGACCCGAGCCGGAGCCCCCGTGACGCAAGACGCCGGACCCCGGGAGCCGAAGGCCCCGAACCTTTCGAATCCGTAAGCGACGGGTCACCAAGTTCCATGGAACCTGACGGGTGTCTTTGCAATCCTGTTCTCCGCCGAACCGTTCCCGAGAGGAGAGGACCCGATGCTCCACGCTTTCTCCGGCCCGTTCAAGCTCGCCGTCTCGCTGTGGCCCCTGGCCTCGTTCGTGCTCACGCTCCCCGTGCTCGCCGTGGTCTACCACCGCCGCGGCCGCATCACGCTGGCCTCGCTCGCCTGGTCGTACCTGGCGGTGCTCTACGTGCTGGGCCTCGCCTGCTTCACGTGCTACCCCCTGCCCGAGGGCACGAGCGGGCCGGGCATCACCTACGGCGTGGCCCCGCAGCTCGACCCCTTGGCCTTCGTGGGCGACATCCGGCGCGACGGCGTCAAGGCGGTCTTCCAGGTCGTCGCGAACGTGGCCCTGTTCGTCCCCCTCGGCTACATGCTGTCCTACGGCCTGCGCTGGGGCCTGTGCGCCGTCTCGCTGTCGGGCTTCGCCGTCTCCCTGCTCATCGAGTGCTCGCAGCTCACGGGGCTCTTCGGGATCTATCCCTATGCCTACCGGACCTTCGACGTCGACGACCTCGCCGCCAACACCCTCGGCGCCGTCTGCGGCCTCCTCTGCGCGCGGGTCGTCTCGCGGGTGGTGGGGCGCGGCGCCTACGTGGAGCCCACGATCACCCACGACCCCGGCTTCGTGCGTCGGTGCGTGGCCGCGGTGATCGACCTGGGCCTCGTCTGGGTGGGCTCGGTGGTCGTGGGTGCGGCGGTCGCCCTCGGCCTGTGGGCGGTCGGTGTCACGGGGGGGCCCGGAGGTGTCGCAGGTGCTCTACACGACCGTCTTCGCCTCCTTCGTCGTCACCCTCGAGCTCGTCGTGCCCGCCGTCCGGCAGGGGAGCACCCTCGGCGGCGGCTTCGTGCGCATGAGCTGCGAGACCCGCGTGCGCCGCGGGTGGCGCCGGGCGCTCTTCTACGCCGCGCGCCTCTTCGTCTTCCTCTGCGTCACGGGCCTCGCCACCCAGCTCTGGCAGCCTCTCGGGCTCGTCCCTGCCGCCTGCGTGCTGCTCTACCCGTTCCTCGGGGGCATGCCCTACGACCGCCTGCCCGGCCTGCCCTACCCCGGGGAGGCCGCCGAGTAGGGCCGCCGCGGCGGTCCCAGGCCCGCGCCGCGCTGCCCGTTCAGGTGCCCTTCCGGTTTTGTAATCCCAGTGAAAAGGTGGGACTTTTGCCGGTATAGCGTGGCCGCGGACGGGGCACCCCATATCATGGGCCCGCCGGGTGAGGAACGCCCGGCCCTCCACGGACACCCGACGACTGATGCCGCCGCTTTCGCCCGCGCGGGGTTCATGTCGTCCCAGCCGGCACCGCCCGGCTCCTCTCAGGCAAGGAGTGCCAATGTTCAAGGAGGCCATCGAGCGCGTGCCGTTCCCCGTGTGCGGCGTCGCCCTCGGAACCGTTGCCCTCGGCAATCTTCTCGACAACTACGTCCCCGGGCTCCGCTATGCCCTGGCCGTGCTCGCGGCCCTCATGCTCTGCGCCCTCGTGGCCAAGTGCGTGCTCGTCCCCGGGTTCTTCCGCGAGAACATGGAGAACCCCATCTCCGCGTCCGTCTCGGGCACCTTCCCCATGACGGTCATGCAGCTCTCCGCCCTCGTCGCCCCGTTCTGGGGCCCCGTGGCCTTCGTCTTCTGGGGGGCCGCCGTCGTGGCCCACATGGCGCTCATCCTGTTCTTCACCGTGCGCTACGTGTTCCACCTCAAGCTCGACGAGGTCTTCGCCAGCTGGTTCATCGCCTACGTGGGCCTCGCCGTCGCCTCGGTGACCGCCCCGGCCTTCGGCATGGAGGCCTTCGGCGCCGGCGTCTTCTGGTTCGCCTTCGCGGCGCTCGTGGTGCTCGTCTGCCTCGTCACCGCCCGCTACGTCGCCCGTCGGCAGATGGCCGAGGCGACCCTGCCCCTCATCTGCATCTACGCCGCGCCCTTCAACCTGTGCGTCGTGGGCTGCCTCAACTCCGTGGAGCCCGCCCCCCTCGCCTTCGTGACCGTGCTCTGGGCCATCGGCGCCGTGCTCTACGTCGTGTCGGCCGTCAACTGCGTGCTGTGCCTGCGCCGCGACTTCTATCCCAGCTACGCGGCCTTCACCTTCCCGTTCGTCATCTCGGCCATGGCGAGCCTGATGCTGGGCCGCACCGCGGCCGCCGCGGCCGCGCCCCTCGCCGTCGTCGAGCTCCTCACCCCTGTCCAGGTGGTCGTCGCCGCAGTGCTCGTCACCTTCGTCGTCGTTCGCTACGTGGCCTTCGTGGCCGAGCCCACCGTGGTCCATGCCGAGGAGGAGGAGGCTTGGGACGAGGTCTCGCTCACCGACGTGCCCGAGGGCGAGGACCTCGTCGGCTACCCGCGCCCCGTGGCCGAGGAGGCCGAGCGCCTGCTGGCCGAGAAGGAGGCCGCCGTCAAGGCATAGCGCCTTCCCGACCTGGAGTCCCGGCCTTTGCATCGGCGGAGGCAGTTCGAAGGGGGCCGTGCATCCTACCGATGCACGGCCCCCTTCTCAGATGCTTCCTTACGATGTGGATGTCGCGACACGCCTGTGACCCCGCCGCTTCACCGCTTTGAGAGGCCCGTCGGAGGCCGAACCTCCGTCCCGGCACCCGGACACTTCTGTCCCGATGGTCGGGCACTTCTGTCCCAGGCTCTGTCACCCCCGCGCATTCGCTGTATCCGTGCGTTCGCTGCATGGGGTCCGTGCCCATCCGCGGCCTCGCTGTATGGATTTCCATGCAACGAGGCCGCGGATGTCCCTTTCGCCATGCAGCGAACGCACGGCCGCCCTACGCGTCCCGCCCCCGCGGCCGTCCCGCCCCCGGCGCGTCCGCCGCCGTCTCGCCCGCAAGGCCGGGCAACAGGTTGGCATACCCATCCCCGCCGGCCGTCCGGGCGCGCACCGTCGCCGCGGGCGCGTCCCGCGCGTCCGCGCACGCCCGTACCCTGTACACATATCAGTGCGCCCCCGCCGGCCCGTCCGACCGGCGGGCACAACCACGAAGAGAGGAAGTGCGCCATGAAGGGTTACGCAATGCTCAGGATCGGCGAGTCCGGCTGGATCGAGAAGGAGGCACCGGTCTGCGGCCCCAACGACGCCATCGTCAAGCCGCTCGCCGTCGCCATCTGCACCTCCGACGTCCACACCCTCTGGGAGGGCGCCATCGGCGAGCGCCACGACATGATTCTCGGCCACGAGGGCTGCGGCGAGGTCGTCGAGGTGGGCGAGTGCGTGCACGACTTCAAGCCCGGCGACCGCGTGCTGCTGCCCGCCATCACCCCCGACTGGAACTCCCTCGAAGCCCAGGCCGGCTACTCCATGCACTCCGGCGGCATGCTGGCCGGCTGGAAGTTCTCCAACTTCAAGGACGGCGTCTTCGCCGAGCTCATCCACGTCAACGACGCCGACGGCAACCTCGCCCTCATGCCCGAGGGCATGGACGTGGCCGAGGCCTGCATGCTCTCCGACATGGTGCCTA
>ERZ808035.1572-NODE-1572-length-10534-cov-3.646744_pt1 | contig 10534 bp, 6 predicted proteins | sample MGYA00380189_ERZ808035 | MGnify/ENA primary metagenome ERZ808035 (study PRJEB31490, sample SAMN06133407) | mouse gut metagenome | isolation source: M5_1 | host: mice | place: China: Chengdu | collected 2015-05 ...
TTTCCCGGTGCATGGTATTTCGGTTGAGGAGGCAGAGGTTCCCCTGAGTGTAGGCGGTCTCTGCCTCCTCGATCATGACCCGGACATCGCCCCGCTGCACATACATCAGCTCGAAGAAGTTATGCTTGTGCATATAGGTTTCGTGAAAAAACTCGCTTCTTGCCGGAGTGTGGACGCAAAAGGACCACGTATCCATATAGTTGGAAAATAGATACTCCTGGGGCGTACGGATGCTGGTCACCACCGACAACGGAGAAAAATAGTCCCGCTCGGCTGTATGGTTGCGAAGATAGTTCGGGCCATGGCTGTCGGTTTGATCCCGCATCTCATCAATGCTGTCAAAATACAGATGTGTCATGTTTTCCATGTGAACGCCCCCCTGAGGGCAGTATACCATAAAAACGCGCGTTTTTGAAGGAGGAATCACCATTGAAACGGCAATGCTACAATCCCTATCTCCCCAGCTGGGAATACATCCCCGACGCTGAACCGAGGGTGTTCGGCGAGCGGCTGTACATCTATGGGAGCCATGACCTGTTTGGAGCCAAGGAATACTGCGAGGGCAATTACGTCTCCTGGTCGGCCCCGGTGGGCGACCTTTCCGACTGGCGGTACGAGGGCGTGATCTTCAAAAAAGAGGATACCCCGTGGAATCAGGAAAAGCTGTCCTACTATGCCCCGGATGTGGTGCGCGGCACGGATGGGCGGTATTATCTCTATTACTCCGTGGCCAATACGTCCATCACCTCCGTTGCCGTGTGCGACACCCCCGCGGGGAAATATCAGTATTTGGGCGACGTCCATTTCCCGGACGGGCGGGTTTATGGCTCAAAGCCGGAAGACTGGTTCGTGTTTGACCCCGCCGTACTGGTGGACGACGATGGACGTGTTTTCCTCTATGTGGGGAGCGGTCAGCCGTCAAACGGGAACTTTGGACACGAGATCAAAGGCCTGTTTGTGATGGAGCTCGCGCCTGATATGCTGACCATCATCAGCGAGCCGACGATTATCATGCCGGCGGATTTTGACCCCAAGAAGCCAAACTATTGGGAGGGCCCCTCCATCCGCCACATCGGTGAGTGGTATTATCTGGTCTATCCGGCCACTAATATCACCGGTCTCAATTACGCCGTGAGCCTGTTTCCCGACAAGGGTTTTGTCCACAAGGGGCCGATCCACTCCTCCAGCGATATCGGTTTGAACGGCAGAAAGCTCATGAACGCCGCCTATCCCATGGGCAACAGCCACGGCGGCATGGTGTGCGTCAACGGCCAATGGTACATATTTGACCACCGCACCACCAATGGAGTGAAAAAGAACCGGCAGGCCGTGGCCGAGCCCATTGAGATCCAGGAGGACGGCACGATTCAAATGGTGGAGGCCACAAGCTGTGGATTGAACGGCGGCCCCCTGAAGGGGATCGGGACCTATCCGGCCTACATTGCCTGCGTCCTTCATCACGCCGGGGTGTTTGGCATCCGCAACCCTATGGGCGGACCTGAGATCACCCAGGACGGCCCGGACTATGAACCGCCGGAGCCCGAGGGCCGTGAAGTGACGGTGGACACGGAGCTTACCGCGCCAACGGCCTATATCTCCAAAATGAAGAATGGCAGCATCGCCGGGTTCCGATATTTTGACCTGGAAGCAACCACGCGCATCGACGTGACGGTTCGCGGCGGGGGCGGCGTACTGGAGCTTTTGCCCGGGGAAAAGGGTGTCGTCATAGCTTCCATTCCCATTGCCGCCGCGGACAAATGGACGGCTGCCGGCACGAAATTCAACGCCAAGCGGCTGGCGCTGGAGAGCCGCCGGCCCATCGGCTCCTGCCCCCTGTATTTTCGGTATAAGGGCAAAGGCGCCCTTGATATTTTGAACTTTACGCTCGCATAACGAAGGAGGATAACCATGGACTGGACACCAATTTGGCATCAAGCCGCCGCCCCCGCGTTCGCTATGGGCCTGTTGGCAGGGAAAAAGAAAACGGTGGTGTTTCATGTAACGCCCCAGGTTTCCGGCGAGAAGCTTCGGGTTCGTTTCTCAAATCACTATGGGAAGAAACCCTATGCCATCGGCGGACTGACCGTATGGGCGCAGGGGAAGATGCACCCCATTACAAGCGGCGGCAGCGGCTCCTTCTTTGTCCCCGTGGGGGAAAGCTGCTATTCTGACGAGATTCCGCTCCCGGCGGCCCAGGGTGAGGAGCTGGAGATTAGGCTCTATTACGCGTCAAAGGTTATGGACAACAATATGACCGAGGAGGCCGCCGTGGTCTACCCGGGCGATCACACCGGGGACAAGGAGCTTCCCCCGGTTCGCAGGGAGGGCTATAAGGAGCAGTACAACCTCTATGAAGCCGTTCCCGGGATGGATCAGATTGATGTGCTCACCGACCAGCCTTCGAAAGTCATCGCAGCCTTCGGGGACAGCATAACGGCCATGAACCGCTGGGTGAAGCCGCTGCAAAAGCGCCTGTCCGACGCCTACGGCGGCAGGTACGCGCTGATGAACGCAGGTATCGGCGGGAACTGCCTGCTCTATGATATTCCGGGGCTGATGGGGGCTTCCTACGGAGAAAAGGGGGTATCCCGTTTTGAACGCGATGTGCTCCGCTTTGACGGCCTCCACGGGGTGATTCTCGCGCTGGGCGTCAATGACGCGGCTTATTACTCCAAAAAGACAGAGGCGGTCATCTCCCTGGAAAAATACGCGTCTGCCGTAACAGACATCGTGGAGCGGCTCCACAAGATGGGCGTCCGGGTGATTGCCCAAACCCTCCCGCCCCGCATCGGGTTTGTGAAAAAGGGCTATACCCCGGAGATGGAGGCCCTGCGGGTCAGTATCAACGGATGGATCAGGGAAAGCACGATGTTCGACTACATATTTGACGCGGATGCCCTGCTGCGGGACCAGAACAATCCCTCGGTCACCGACGAGCGCTACCATCAGGGCGATCACCTGCACCCGAACCAGGCCGGCGGTATGCTGCTGGCGCAGGCATACGATTTGAAACAGCTGACCGGGGAGGCGTAGGCATGGGCAAGAAGTATTTTACGCTCAGCTTCGATGATGGGCTGGAGCAGGACAAACGGGTCATCCGGCTGATGAAGCAATACGGGCTTAAAGGGACCTTCAACCTCAATGCCGGCCTGTTCGGCGCCCGCGGCGAGGTGAAGGGGGTCGGAACCTTCTCTTTCCAGGACTGCCCTGAGGGGGTAAAGCACAAGTGGCCCTTCTCCTATGTGCGGCACAACCGGATCCCGCAGGACGAGGTTCTCCAGGTTTATGAGGGGATGGAAATTGCCACCCATGGCTTCCGGCATGAATCCCTGGGCGCTGTCAGCGAGGACGAAATGCGCGCGTCGGTGGACGCGGACAAGGCCGCCCTGGAGGGGCTCTTTGGCGCCCCCATCGTGGGCCATGCCTATGCGCAGGGCTCCACCTCACCGGCGGTGCAGGCGTATCTGAAGGAACGGGGCTACCGGTATGCCAGAGCGGTGTTCCCCTCCGGCGGCTATGAGTTCCCCGAAGACCCGCTGAACTTCCGTCCCTCCACCTCCATCATTTTGAAGGACGCCATGAAGCTGGTGGAGCGCTTCAAGCGCGAGGAGGCCCGGGACCGGGACCTGCTGCTATACCTCTGGGCGCACAGCTATGAGATGGACTACGGAAAGGGCAATGCCAGCTGGGATGCCCTGGAACGGCTTTTTGAGGCCATCGCGGGGCGCAGCGATATCGTATACTGCACCAACAGCGAGGCATTCTCACATATTTGAGGGGGCGCAGACAGATGAAAAAACAAAACTTTAACACGGGCTGGCTGTTCAGTGCCGTGGGCGGGGAGCAGGCTATGAAGCCCGTTACGCTTCCCCATGACGCAATGCTGTACGAGAAACGCTCGAAGAATGCCGCTACAGCGGGGGCCTGCGGATATTTTCCCGGCGGCGCCTATGTCTATATCAAACGGCTTCCCGTGCCCGAGGAGTGGCGGGAGCAGTCCGCTGTCCTGGAATTTGAGGCGGTCTATCAAAACGCCCAGGTGTTCGTGAACGGCGCCCTCGCCGCCGAGCAGCGGTACGGCTATACCAACTTCTTTGTGGCGCTGGATCGGTATCTGAAATACGGCGAGGAAAATGAGATCAAGGTGATCGCCGACAACTCGGCGGTGCCCAATTCCCGCTGGTATTCCGGGAGCGGGATCTATCGGAACGTAAACCTTTTCCTTGGGGATCGGAGCCATATTACCCCGGACGGCCTGTTGATCTCCACCTCCGGGAACGACACGGCCCATGTGAAGGCGTCGGTCACCGGCGGCGACACGGTTCGGGTCTCCATCCTGGACGGCGAAAGCATCGCGGCGCAGGCCGAGGCGCCGGTAAAGGACGGGGCAGCTTCCGTGGACATCCCCGTTTCCCAGCCCCGGCTTTGGGACGCAGACCACCCCGAGCTGTATCTGTGCCGGACGGAGCTGCTGAAGGACGGCGAGGTGGTTGACACGGCGGAGGAGCGGTTTGGTTTCCGCACCCTCAGCTGGAGCGTCAAGGGTTTCTTCGTAAATGGGCAGGAGACGCTGCTTCGCGGCGCATGCATCCACCACGACAACGGCATTCTGGGCGCGTGCTCCTTTGAAGCTGCTGAACTCCGCCGCGTCCGGCTGCTCAAGAAGGCCGGCTTCAACGCGATACGTTCCTCCCATAACCCGGCGTCCAAAGCCCTGCTGGATGCCTGTGACCAGCTGGGTATGTATGTCATGGATGAATTCTGCGACAACTGGCTGGTGCATAAAAACCCCTACGACTATGCGGACAAGGATTTCCGTGCGTGGTGGGAACGGGATCTCACTGCCATGGTGATCAAAAACTACAACCACCCCAGCGTAGTCATGAATTCCATCGGGAACGAGATCTCCGAGCTGGCCATCCCCGAGGGACAGGAGTACTGCAAAAAGCTGGCTGTCCTGGCCCGGGAACTGGACCCGGGGAAGGCTGTGACCCTGGGCGTTAACCTGATGCTGTGCAGTATGTCGGCCAAGGGCGGCGGCATATACGGCGACAAAAAGGACGGGAAAGAGAACAAGAACGGCAGTCAGACCATGGACAATGTCCCCACCAGCGCGTTTTTCAATATGCTGATGAACATGGCCGGGGGGATGATTGAAAAAATGGCCGCCAAGCCCGCCGCGGATAATGCCACAAAGGTGTGCTTCTCCTACCTGGATATCGGCGGATATAACTACGCCGCCTCCCGGTATGAGAAGGACGGCACACTTCATCCGGATCGGGTTATCGTCGGCTCCGAGACCCTGCCCAAAAACCTCTATCACAACTGGCAGCTGGTGAAAAAGCTCCCCTATGTCATCGGCGACTTCATGTGGACCGGCTGGGACTACCTGGGGGAGTCCGGCATCGGCACGGTCCGCTACAAAAGCTTCAAGAATCCCGGCCAGGACGCGCCTATCATTTCCGGCGGCTGCGGCGTGATCGACATCTGCGGAAAGCTCCGCCCCGAGGTGCAGTGGAACCGGCTGACCTGGGGACTGGATCACACCCCCGGTATCGGCGTGGAACCGTATACCCATGCCGGGGAGACGGGCTCTGTATCCATGTGGCGTGACACAGACGCGGTGGCAAGCTGGTCCTGGGCCGGCTGCGAGGGGAAGCGGAACAAGATCACCGTGTATTCCGACGGCGACACGGCGGAACTCATCATAAATGGGCATTCCTATGGGAAGAAAAAGACGAAGGAGTATAAGGCCGTCTTCAAACACATTGCCTATGAGCCCGGAACGATCACCGCGATCAGCTATGACAGTGCCGGGAAAGAGCTGTCCCGCACCTCCATGAAGACTGCCGAGGGCGCCAGCGAGCTGCGCGTGGCTGCTGATCGGAGTACCTTGAAGGCGGGGACGCAGGACCTGGCTTACTTGAGCATCGACCTGACCGGCGCGGACGGGATCACAAAGTCTTCCGAGGACACCGCGGTCACGGTGGAGGTCAGCGGCGCCGGCGAGCTGCTTGCCCTTGGCTCCGCAAAGCCCAATATGGGGGAGAACTTCTTCTCCAATACCCATACCACCTATTATGGGAAAGCGCTGGCCGTTGTCCGCGTCGGGGACGTCCCCGGTGGGATCACGGTGACTGTACGGGCAGATGGGATGCAGACCAAGACGGTCGAACTGAACGCAATCTAAGCGGAGCAAAGAAGGGACGTTATGGACAAAAAAGAAACTGGCTTCTGGAACACCCCCCTCACCAGTTCACTGGTGAGATCCCAGAGCGTAAAGCTGCCGGAAATGCTGCTGGGCTACTTCATCGGTCCCTTCGGGGCGCTGCTGTCCTCAGGCATTTTCACCAGCATCCTGCAAAACTACTTCACCGATGTGCTCAAGCTGGATCTGGGCTTCCTCACGGGGTTACAGCTGTTTTCCACTATCTTGATCGTGGCGGCCAATCTTGTGGTGGGCCAGCTCATTGAGCGCACAAAGGCCCTGGCGGGCAAGGCCCGGCCCTGGGTGCTGCTGTCCGCGCTGACGCTGAGCGTGGCCAGCGTGCTCATGTTCATCGTCCCATTCCAGAGCCCTGCGGCAAAAATGATGTGGATCGCCATCGCTTATAACCTTTACTATGCGGTGGCGTATCCCATCTATAATACGGCCAACTCCACCCTGATCCCCGTGTCCACCCGGGACAGCAAGCAGCGGGCTACCCTGGCTTCCTTCACCAATGTGGCGGGCCTGGGGGTTATGGGTGTGGGCTCCATGGTGTTCCCCATGCTGGTGTCCTTTGCCCTGAAGGAGAACCAGGGGCTTTGGTTCATGACCATGCTGGCCGTGGCTATATTCACTGCCCTGACCATCTATCTCCAGTTCAAGTTTACCCGGGAGCGGGTTACGGAAGAAAGCATGGGTACAGCTGGCAGCGACGCCCAGGCCAAAACGGCCACCCTGGGGGAACAGCTCAAGGCTGTGACCAGTGAAAAGTGGTGGTGGATCACCGTTATCTTTTATATATGCTTCCAGTGGAGCGGGGCTATGAAAAATGGCTCCATGGCATTCTTCTGCAAATGGGTGCTGGACAACACCTTCTTTGGCTCCGCCGACGCCTGGGGCGCGTCCCAGTCCCTGCTGGCAGTGCTGGGGGCCATCCCCATGGCGGTGGCGGCGGCGCTGGTGGTGCCGTTGGCCAACAAATTTGGCAAGCGTACGGTCACCATCATCGGCATGGCCGTGGGCGTCATTGGAGGTGTCATCGCTGGGCTGGGGCAAGGGCAGATCGTCCCTGTAGCCGTCGGTGTGGCAATCAAGTGCCTAGGCTCCGCCCCGGCGTGCTATTTGATTTTGGCCATGCTGGCGGACGTGATTGATCACATCGAATTCAAAAGCGGCATCCGCACCGACGGGCTTACTATGTCTATTTACAGTTCCATCATGGTGGCTGCCACCCCTGTCTGCAACGCGATCTTCAGCGCCATTCTGAACGGCAGCGGCTATGACCAGACCGCCGACGTGGCCCTGGAGACCGCGGGGCAGACCGCTGCGGTCCAGAGCGCCATCACGGTGAGCTATATCTGGATTGAGACCGTCGCCTATGCAATCTGTGCGGTGCTCATGATGCTATGGACGGTGGAGAAAAACCTCCCGGAGGAACAAAAAGCCATTGCGGAGCGCAAAAAGTAAGGAGGGCGCGGCGTGAAAGCAAAGCAGGCGTTTAACCCTTATCTTCCCAGCTGGGAGTATATCCCGGACGGCGAGCCCCATGTGTTTGAAAACCGGGTCTACGTCTACGGCTCCCACGACAGGTTCAACGCGCCCATCTTCTGTGTCAATGACTATGTGTGCTGGTCCGCTCCGATGGACGACCTGTCCGATTGGCGCTATGAGGGCGTGATTTACCGCAAAAACCAGGATCCCAAAAACCGGCTGGGCCTGCGCCTGCTGTTCGCCCCCGACGTGTGCCGGGGGGCGGACGGGCGGTATTACCTCTACTACGCTTTTGACTTCATGGGGATTATGGGGGTAGCCGTCTGCGACACCCCGGCAGGGAAATACCAATTCCTTGGCCATGTCCATTATCCCGAGGGCACGGTGTGGGGCCGGAAAAAAGGCGACCAGTTCCCCTTCGACCCCGGCGTGCTTGCTGACGATGACGGGCGGATTTGGCTGTACTCCGGGTTTTATACGCCCACGCCCGCCTTCGTCACCGGCTTCAAAAAGCTGAGAAACGATGGCGGCACGGTGGTGGAGCTGGAGCAGGATATGCTCACTATTAAGGGCGAGCCCAAGGTGATTTTTCCCAAGGAGGGTCCCGGGTCCTTCCCCAACCACGAGTTTTTCGAGGCCAGCTCCATCCGCAAGGACGGGGACAAGTACATCTTCGTCTACTCCTCCCGACACAACCACGAGCTGTGCTATGCGGTCAGCGGCCGGCCCGACGGCGGCTTCACCTTCGGAGGCACGCTGGTGAGCCAGGGCGACCTGTTCCTGGACGGCAACGAGGACGAGCGAAAGGGCCTGAACTACCTGGGCAATACCCACGGCGGGCTGCTGAACATCGGGGAGGACTGGTATATCTTCTACCACCGGCAGACCAACCGCCACTCCTATTCCCGTCAGGCCTGCGCGGAAAAGCTGGTTCGCAGCCCCGACGGCTCCTTCCGGCAGGCGGAAGTGACCTCCTGCGGGCTGAACGGCGGGCCGCTGCGAGGCATTGGGCGCTACCCGGCCTATATTGCCTGCAACCTGTGGAGTAAGGACGGCGTGGGGCGCTACGATGGCGCAAGCCCCAAAAAACGGCTTGCGGATCACCCCTATTTCACCCAGACCGGAAAAGACCGGGAGGGGGACGGCGGCCAGTACATCGCCAATCTGCGGGACGGCGCTGTGGCAGGCTTCAAGTATTTTGACATCCGGGAGCTCAAAACTGTATCGGTGGAACTGGGCGGCGCGGCGGAGGGGGAATTCCTGCTCTCCGACAGGCCGGATTTCCAGACGGTATCGGCGCGCATCCAGCTGAAGCTGACCGGCGGACGGGCGGAGTTCCGCGCTCCCTGCGCCATGGCTGACGGGGAGCGGGCGCTGTATTTCAAATTCTGTGGAGTGGGATATGTTGACTTCCACTTCTTTTCGCTGGAGGGAGCAAAAGATGAAAGCAAATCAATTTAATAACCACTGGCAGGTAAAGTACTTGGGAGAGAAGGGCCCCGGCATTCCAATCGACCTCCCCCACGACGCCATGCTGTCCGAGCCGAAAAGCGAGCTGTCTGCCGGGAGTGTCAATACCGGCTGGTATGAGGGACGGGATTACGTCTACACCAAGACCTTTACCCCAGGCAGGGAGCTGGCCGAAAAGACCGCTGTTTTGGAGTTCGAAGGGGTCTACCACAACGCCGAGGTGTGGCTCAACGGGGAAAAGCTGGCCTTCCGGCCCTACGGCTACACCAACTTTTACGTTGACCTGACGGGGAAGCTCCACATTGAGGAGGAAAACACCCTGGAGGTCATTGCCCGCAACGCCGACCAGCCCAACTCCCGCTGGTACTCCGGCGCGGGTATCTACCGCCCGGTGACGCTGTGGACGGCGGGCCGGGAGCATATCAAGCTCAACGGGGTGAAGATCCGCACCCTGGACCCGGCCCAGATCGAGGTACGGGTGGAGACGGAGGGCGCGGGGCCGGTGTCCGTGGCCGTCCTGGACGGAGGACGGGAGCTGGCCGCCGCCACTGGGGAGACCAAGGGGCGGATCACGTTCACGCTTACGCTGGCGGGGGCAAAGCCCTGGAGCCTGGATGACCCCCAGCTCTATGCCTGCCAGGTGAGGTTTGGGACGGATGAGGTGGTGGAGACCTTCGGCCTGCGCACCCTGGAGTGGGGCCGCCATGGCCTGCTGCTCAACGGGGAACGGGTCATCGTCCAGGGGGCCTGCATCCATCACGACAACGGCGTGCTGGGGGCCTGCTGCTATGAGGACGCGGAGTGGCGCAAAATCCGCATTTTGAAAGAAAACGGCTATAACGCCGTCCGCTCCGCCCACAACCCCTGTTCCAAGTTCCTGCTGGACGCCTGTGACCACCTGGGCGTGCTGGTGATGGACGAGTACATCGACCACTGGTATATCCACAAAACCGAGCATGACTACGTGGACTACTTCATGGACTGGTGGAAGCAGGATTTGAAGGACATGGTGGACAAGGACTACAACCATCCCTCGGTGATCCTCTACTCCACCGGAAACGAGGTGTCCGAGACCGCCCAGGAAAAGGGCATCAAGCTCACCGCCGACTTGACCAACTATCTCCACCAGCTGGACGATACCAGGCCCGTCACCTGCGGTGTGAACATCTTCTTCAATTTCCTGTCCTCGGTGGGTTTTGGCGTGTACAGCGACAAGAAAGCCAAAAAGGAGGCGGAGAAGGCGGAAAAACTGAAAGCCGCCGGGGCCGCGCCCAAAAAGAAAAAGGCGGTGGGCAGCGAGTTTTTCAACAACATGGCGGGCCTGCTGGGCGACAACTTCATGAAGATGGGAGCCACCCTCCCGCC
>ERZ808035.1578-NODE-1578-length-10505-cov-7.101458_pt1 | contig 10505 bp, 9 predicted proteins | sample MGYA00380189_ERZ808035 | MGnify/ENA primary metagenome ERZ808035 (study PRJEB31490, sample SAMN06133407) | mouse gut metagenome | isolation source: M5_1 | host: mice | place: China: Chengdu | collected 2015-05 ...
TACGGAATTAACTCCTGAAGAATTACTTCGTAATTCTTCGCTTCCCGGTCTTTTGACCGATGACTCCAACGGGAATCGAACCCGTGTTACCGCCGTGAAAGGGCGATGTCTTAACCGCTTGACCATGGAGCCTGACGAAAGGCTTCATGTAGCCTTAACGAATGATATAATACCATATCTCACAGCATTTGGCAAGGGGAAAAATGGCATGACAAGTATATTTTTTCAGAAAATTATATGCTATAATTTTAGCGTTGCCTTAAAACCAATTTTGCATGGAGGACTGAGAAATTGTTACATACTTTTGTAAAGCATATGAAAGAAAACGGCTGGCAGATTACATTATATGAAAATGGAAGCGATTGTCTTTCAAGTACAATAACCGCCAGATACACAAACATCCCTGAACAGTGGCTGGAATTTATCGAAACGGTAAAGTGCATGATGAATGCCGAAGAAACCGTCTGGTTTTTATGCGCAAATGATTTTGAACCACAAAATGACGGCGCTTTCCAGTGGAATGAGTGGGAAAAGATCAGCCTTGAATCTGCTGTCGGCGATAAAGACTGGGAAAAGCGAATCAAAAATTTCTGGAACAGTCACCTTCCAATTATCATGTCCGTAAAAGGCTGCTACTCTTATTATGCGATTTCTATGAAAGACGGTTCCGTTGTCCGGGGAGCCGAACCGGAATTTGAAGAATGTGAAGTCATCGCTCCGTCATTTATGGCGTTTACGGATAAACTCAGCAACGGCGAATTACAATTATAAACGATTTAAGCATAACTTCCGGCTCTGCTTATATGCGCAAACAGCGGTAAGCCTGCCGCACAGATTTACCGCTGTTTCCCTATATTTCATGCAATCAGGCTTTCCGCGCCAGAACCGCCACGGCACGCATATCCTCCGGGATCCGGCACACTATCTTCCCATCGGCAATCTTGACGTCCGCCTCCGCATCAGAGTAAACTTCCTCAATCTGGTATATCCCGTCGACGGGCAGGGACGCCTCCAGAGCGCCGTCATGTTCCCCGTTAAAGCTGTGAAACACGGCAAGCAATCCGTCCTTCTTCTCATGCTCCGCGCCGCCCTCTGTCCGCACAAGGCACTGCCAGCCTTTCGGATGACGCCAGCTCACCACCTTCGGTCCGTACAGCCTGCTGTAACCGTCCTTGATAACAGGCGCCGCCTTTTTATAAAAAGCAATTCCTCTATCAATCACGTCCCACTGGGCATCTGTCAGTTTCGTCACATCCCCCGACAGACACATCCTGCCAAGAAACGTATTTGCGATGGAGTACGCAATTCTCTTGAGAGAATCATCCTCCCGTATCACCGCCCAGATCTGGCTCTGTCTCGGCAGAATCACACGGTGCAGGGACGCCGCTATAATCGGAATCTCCTCACACTCATGGGCATCCGAAAAGGAAGCCATACTGCACTCACTCATCATAAGCGGCTCCAGTTTATGCCCGCCCGAAGAACAGTTTTCCAGAATAATGCCGGGAACCTTCTCTTTCACCTTGCGGATAAAGGCAAGCGACGCCTCCATATTCTGCCGCAGGCCCTCGCCCAAAGACTCTGCGCCGTCACATCCCACGCCAATCGTATCGTTATAGTCCATCTTCATGTAGGAGAAGCCGTACTTCTCCAGCGTGCCGATCACTCTCTCTTCCAGATATTTCTGCACCCACTCCTGCCGCATATCCCAGAATCTTCTCATGGAAGTGGTGAGCGGTCTGCCGTTTCTTGTAAGCAGATGCTCCGTTTTCTGGTAGCTCTCTGCCCTCTCGCCCACGTTGTCAATCTCAAACCAGATACCCGGCTTCATGCCATGCGCCCTGATGGCGTCCACGGTCCTTTCAAGCCCCTCCGTGAACAGCTCCTCCGATACATGGTAATCGCCCATGGCAATATCCCACGGAATGCCCTCCTGCTTATACCAGCCGCAGTCAATCACAAAATAAGAAAAGCCTTTATCTTTGATAGCTTCCAGAATCCCGCTGATATTTTGGTGGGAAGGTTCTCCCCAAGTGGTGCAGTACTCATTAAAAATAATGGGAAGTTCCTGCTCAGATACCGGGCCTTCATCCACCACCCCATCCAAAGCCGCCGTCATTCTCTGGGAAATTTCCCAGATGCCGCCGCCCCTGCACACAGATAAAATTGCCGTGGGCGTCACAAAGCTTTCTCCCGACGCTACCGTTTTCATCCAATGGCCGAAATCATAGTCCGCCAGTCCGCCGGAAAGCGCCGCATCGTCTCCCCTGCGGTACACTTCCATCTGCCAGCTTGCATTGTGACAGATCATCGCGCCCCAGAAGATATCGGACTTTGTATCTTCCATCACCGCGTAAGGAAAGTACCCGTTTACCGGCATGGACCCCACCTGTCCAAACCGCTCACAGCGCACCGCATGACCGCCCCACGAAGGTTCCAGCTGCAAATCTTCCAAAAGCTGCGACTCCGTTCTTCCCTCCATGCTCCACACGCTTCGGATGCGGTGCAGTTTCAGCATGCCGCTCTCGTCCGCGCCAACAAACGGCGAAATCCCGCTCAGGGAAAAGCTGGAAAGCATTTCCAGATCCGCCGCATCCTTGGAGGCATTTTCAAACACTGTGTAGGAGAGCAGGCTCTTCTTTGCCTGCTTCCATACGAGATAATGCCGGCAGCGGTAGCCCCGTTTATCCGAGAAAGCCGTGCAAATCACCGTTCCACCTTTCCCGTCCTCTGCTTTCCGCATTTCTTTCTCACAGACTTGCCGGCTCTCTGTCGCAGGACACGACGCGCTGGCTCCCCGCTCTCTGACAGCAGCACCACTGTGCGTCACATCCTGCCCCTCAAATACCAGATTCATCACGGACCCGCTCTGCCGCATGGTTCTGCCGCCCGCGTAACCGCCCGCATAAGTGTCCCCAGACAGCTTTATCTGCACAAGGGAATCCGGGTACGGCTTTTCCCGGTAAGCAGCCTCGTACGCCATATCCGCCGGGAGCAGTACAAGCTCTACGCTCCCTGTCTCCTCGTCCTGCACGTAACAGGCGCGCATATCCCCCAGTATAAATTCGCTGTATATTTTTTTCATCCCATCCACCCACAACCCGTTATCTATTTATTTTTCCGCAATGCCTCTTCCTGCAGCCGGTCAAACTCCGCCATACATTCATCCACCGTCGCACCGCCCAGCAGATCCCTTACGATCAGACAGGTGTTTCCCCACTGTTCCACATCCATTCCCGCATTGGAACCAAGAACGTAGACATTCTCCTGTATCCTGTCATTCAACGGCTTCAGCGAATCCACACACTCGACTTCCACATTTTTAGACGGGGAAATGACACGGTTCGTCTCTGCGTAAATCTGCAGGGCTTCATCGGAAAGCATGATGTCCAAAACAGCCATCGCATCTTCCCCATGCTCGGCATTGATACCCACACCGAAACCTGTCATGGGCATAACCGGCATCTGTCCCCGGCTGCTCGGGAAGCCGATGACCTGCATCTCAAAATCTGTCTTTCCATAAGCGGTCTCTGTGTTGGCCGCACCCCAGTATGCCATAACAATAGGAGACTTCTGGGACAGAAAATCCTCGCCCTCCCCCTCAATCGCCTCACTCACAAGAGCCTTGTCAGCATCCACATATCCCTTGTCAATCATTTCCTGTAAAAACTCAAAGCCCGGCTTCATATAATCGCTGTATTTGCTATCTCCGCTGTTTAGCGCCGCTATCTCCGCTTCCGTGTTCCCGCCATTGTATAAATCCGCATATGCCTGAGCCAGAACAAATGTCTCCAGCCACCACCTGTTTGCCCCCACCGGCGTCTCAATTCCATTCTCTTTAAACACACGGCAGCATTCTAAAAATTCCTCCGGCGTCTCCGGCAGGGCAAGGCCATATTTGTCAAACATGTCTTTGTTGACAAACAGCCCATAGGCCACCACTTCCTGCGGGATCGCCACCAGCTTTCCGTCTACCACATTCGCCGCTTTCACCACATCCCTCAGATTTTTGACGCAGTCCAGTCCTGACAGGTCTCTCAGTTTTCCCTCCTCGGCTAACGTGCGGAGAGTGTCGGGGTTAAGCAGATAGAGATCGTCCATATCGTTTCGCGCCCTGTCCAGCGTCACATCGTCATATGTTTTGTCCTGATAGTCTTCTGCCGTATACGTCACATATCCCACACTTACACCGAGTTTTTCCTCGGCCAGCATAATGGTCTTGTCTGCTGCGCTTCTTGCAACATTTTCCACATCCGCTTCCGTCTTTTCCATCGGACTAAACAGATTCACAGTCTGTTTCTGCTCACTCTCCACAACAATCAGGTTATTCTCCGATCCGTCTTTAGCCCCACATGCCGCCATGACAGCAGACGCCATACCGACAATACAAATCATCCCTAATTTCCTGACATCAACCTTTCTGAATATATTCATACATTCCTCCGACTCAATTATTTTATTCCACTTTTATACTTGCCTTACTCCCCTTTTGTATACTTTCTGATTACCTGCTTCAGAAGATCTATATCAATCGGCTTGGCAAGATGGACGTCCATTCCCGCATTCAACGCTTCCTTTTCATCCTCCGCGAATGCGTTCGCCGTCATGGCAATGATTGGAATGGTACGGGCGTCCTCTCGCTCCAGAGCCCTGATCGTCCTTGTGGCGTCATATCCGTTCATAACCGGCATCTGCACATCCATCAGGATAGCGTCAAATTCACCCTCCTGAGAATCCTTAAACCGTTCTACTGCCATCTGCCCGTTTTCGACAATTTCACAGCCGGCTTTTTCCATGGTCAGAATTTCCCTTAAAATTTCCGCATTGATCTCATTATCTTCCGCCGCAAGAAAATACAGTCCTTCAAGACTATCCTTCCTATCCGTTCCTGTCTGGTCTGATGGCATCAGTTCCGCCTGCATTTCCGTTATCTTTTCTTTGAAAGCCGAGACAAAGAACGGTTTCATAAGAACCCCTGTATTCTTTATCCGCAGGACATCCTCCATGCCGCCTTCGTCATGCTCCGCCAAAACCAGAATGGGCAGTGCATCCCCCACTTCTTCCCTGATTCCTTTTACCGCCTGTAAAACGCCTGTATCCGATATATTTCCTCCCAGCACAGCCGCATGGTATTCGTTTTGCACATGACCGTGCCCCTGCAGCAAAGACAGCGCCTCTTCCAGGCTATGCACCACATCCGCCTGAACATCCACATCCCCCATGAGCATTTGGATATTCTCACACTCTTCCGTGTCTGCATCCGCCACCAGAATACGGGAAATACCCTTTTCCTCCCAGAACCGCTTATGTGCCTGCCCTTCCGGTATACGGAACTCCAGATCAACCCGGAAAAGACTGCCCTTGTTCACTTCGCTGGTTACTTCAATCGTACCTCCCATAAGCTCTATGATATTCTTGGTGATCGCCATGCCAAGCCCTGTGCCCTGCACCTTATTGGTAGTACTGTTTTCTGCTCTCGTAAACGCATCAAAAATAGTTTCCAGATATTCCGGCGTCATTCCGTATCCGTTGTCTTCTACCTCGATTCGAATATGCTCGTATTGGCTGGACCGCTGCTTAAGCCCAATGATCCGCAGCCATATACTTCCCCCTGTCTGTGTATACTTCACAGAATTGGACAGAAGGTTTATAAGGATCTGATTAATGCGCGTTTCATCGCCCATCAGACATTCATGTTTGACTCCTGTCACTTCAAGGAAAAATTTCTGCTCCCTCGCCGCCGCCATAGGACGGATAATTGCATCCACGGAAGACACCAGATCATTTAAAGTAAACTCTTCCACATTCAAGACCACTTTGCCGCTCTCAATCTTTGACACATCCAGGATGTCATTGATCAGGCTGAGCAGATGCTGCCCCGACGCCATGATTTTCTTCGTGTATTCCCGCACCTTCTCCGGGTTTTCCGCATCTCTGGCAAGCAGCGTGGTAAATCCAAGGACTGCATTCATCGGCGTACGGATATCATGGGACATATTGGAAAGAAACATTGTCTTGGAATTGCTTGCAATCTGTGCCGCCTGCAGCGCTTCCGCCAGCCTTCGGTTGCTGATCTCCCTCTCCGCCTCCCGCTCCTTCCTTATTTTGATCTGCTGCCTCTGGTTTAAATAATATAACAGACAGCATAAGAAAAATGCGATAAGCATGACTACTACGACAATAAGGATGTTTTGGTTGACAGAACGGCCCTCCTGCTGTATCGCCTCGATTGGCACATAGCCGATCAAGTAGAGTGTTCCCCCATTTACCGACCACATATAGCTTAGGGAGTCCTTATTTCTAATATCATGGTAAAACATGATGTTCTTATTTTCTTTCAGACAAGCTTCCACTTCCTCGCGCAAACCGTCTTCCTGAATATCGTTCGCACGATAAAAATCAGTCAGATTCAAATGCCCTGCGCTCCGCTCGCCCATTCCTTTTGGCTTCAAAACAAACCGTTCCGTCTCCGCATCCATAATGTAGAGCATCGCTTTCTTGTTATAGAATCCTTCTGGAAGCGACTTGTCAAAAGAGTCATAAACATACTCTACATAAAGCGACGCGATCTCCCGCCCCTCGTCCACCACGGGACATTTGATGCAGTAGGCCCATGTCCCCATATAGTTCAGGTACGACTGGGATACCGGCAGTCCGTCAATTGTACCTCCCGCGGAAAAATCCAGCTCCTCCTCCGTAAACACTTCCCCCGTACTTGATACTCCCTCCGTTTCTCCCGAACGTATCAGGGCGATCTTCATCATCGTATCACTTCTCGTATACTTGCGGATATATTCCTCCGGCTCCTCCATTTTGGCAATCCCCTGCGCCATGAGCCTCTGATATTCCGCTTCCTTGTTCAGGATGGCCTCAATCGTACATTTAATCAGATCAAGACTTTCATTCAAGTTCTGGGTGGCTGACGCCGCCATCTCCCTGGATATCTTATGCGATACGGAAAAAACGATTATGCCTAAAAACAGAAAGACCAAAATGATAGAAACAAGCAATGAAATTCCTCTGTCCATCTTACTTTCATTGTGCTTCTTTCCCATTTTGATCTCCGTTCCGCCCTGATACCCTACTGCGCTGATACTCTGTTCACCTTTGTATCTAATCAGCTTCTTGCTTACTATTCTTACTCTTATTATATTCCCGCTTTTTCATAAAGTCAGTACATAAGATACTTTTGTCTACCCAAATAATGCCTCGGTTTTTTTCATCCGCTCCGCGATCTTCACGCCGAAGGGACAGCGGTTTTCACAACTTCTGCAGCCGATGCATTCATCCGCCGCATGTTCCAGCGCCAGATAATGCTCCCTCACAGTGGCGGGAACCTCCTCCTGCATGACCGCAAGATCATAGTATTTGTTTACCATCGCAATATCTATTTCTTTCGGACAAGGCTTGCAGTGTCCGCAGTATGTACATTCGCCCTTGCCGAACGTGTTACGCGGCGCCTTTGCCAGAACCGCGGCGTAATTCTTTTCCGCCTCAGCAGCAGTCTCATATGCCACCGCCTGCTCCACATGCTCCGGCGTGTCGTACCCTGCCAGAACAGCTGCTACCGCCGGACGTGTCAGACAATAATGAATACACTGTACAGGTGTCAGCGCAACGCCGAAAGGAGAACGCGCCGCATCAAACAGCCGGCCTCCCGCATAAGGCTTCATAACTGTAATGCCCACATCGTTCTGCTCACACAGCTTATAAACCTCCGCCCTTGCCGGATCAATGCCGCCAAACCCATCCTGATATTCTTCGACAAAATAATCATCAATATTGTCCGTAGGCGGCAGAAGATCAAACGCCGGATTAATGCTGAACAGGATCATCTCAATCAGACCGCTCTGCGCCGCTTTCTTCGCCATGAGGGGATTATGCGTGCTCATGCCGATATGACGGATTTTCCCGCACTCCTTCAGCTCCTTTACATACTCGATAAACGGTCCGTTCATGGCCGTTTCCCAATCTTCTTCCTGATCGACAAAATGTATCATACCAAGATCAATGTAGTCTGTCTGCAGACGCGTCAGCAGATCCTCAAAAGCCTCCCTGCATTTTTCCACGTCACGGGTTCTCGTATACTGCCCATTCTGCCACGTAGAGCCAATGTGACCTTGAATAAACCAACGCTCCCGCCTTCCATTAAGCGCATTTCCAATTTTCGTGCGGACATTCGGCTCGGACATCCAACAGTCCAGAATGTTGATCCCCAGCTCGTCCGCACGGTCGATCATGGCCTTACACTCCTCATAGTTGTGCCGCTCCAGCCACTCCCCTCCAAAGCCGACCTCACTGACCATCAATCCTGTTTTTCCAAGCCTGCGATACTGCATAAGTTTCCTCCTTTGGTTTTTTGAATCTCCGCACATTCCTTTTATGAAAACAGTATAAAGCATCCAAAAAGGCTTGTAAACAATAATGTTTACAAACCTTGTCTCCCCGGGCGTTGTCCCATGGAGCGTTTTGTTAAGTACTTTTTGAGTTATTGATGCAAGCCCTATTGCGTAACATTCCATTCTGTTCCTTGAGAGAGGTCGGGGCGCGGGGGCTGAGCCACCGCAAAACCTACCGACAGTCTGGATAGTCGGAACGGACATAGAACGGGGATTGCTTTCAGCGTGGAGATGTGCTATTCTTTGGTTGACAATTAGGTCGGCAAGCTAACCGAATAATCTTTGTTTTGTTTAAGGAGAATATCACGTGAAACAAAATGTCAGATGTACGATTGAAGATGTCATTAACTTATTAAAGGAAAAATATTTGAAGGAGGGCGAGCAAGCCCTCTGCAACGACTATGATTGGCAGATGTATGTAGCAGATGATGAATGGTTTTTAACAACTGCTTGCTGCATTACCGCTCCGCCTGAATTTGACGAAGAAACCGATGAAGAAATCATTCCAGATTTTGCGGTTGAAAATGGAATGGACGGTTCTGTGTTACCGGAAATTCTTCAAGATGTGATTATCAATGCACTTGAGCAGAAAAAAGACGCAACAAATGATGAACTGTTAAAGGCACTGAACTTTTATATGGACAGAGATACATTTATGTCATTTTGATTGAACGGCTATTTCAAATCCATTCCATATTCCGTCTGATGAAAAGCTGAAACAGGGCGCTGGTGATAGCCGTTGACTATCCCCGCCGCCCTGTCCGTTATCTCCCCATATCCTGCGCCCTGCGGGGTTGCTGTTCCCTCTGTTCCTGCCGCAAGATACTGTAAGCACTCTTTCTGATTTTCTCCGCTTCTTTTACTTCCTCTTTCAATGCAAGATACCGCTGATTGAGCGTTTTCCTCTCGGCGGTCAGCTTGGTGTATTCTTCTCTCCATGTCTTTGTCGGGATTGTGGTCTTGCCGTTCATCACGCCTTTGAGATAATCTTTAGCCGTTGTGAATAGGATTTGCATTTGTACTGCCGCTTTTTCAGGTCATAGATTTTATTCCCGTCCCTGTCAAGAATGTACTCCTTTTTCTGCTTCGCTCCCCATGCACCGCGCTCGTCAAAAGGGCGCATTGTCAGCATGATATGGGCGTGGGGGTTGCCGCCGCCTGTGTCGTGCATGGCAAAATCAGCGCACATTCCCGCCGTCACAAAATGCCGTTTCACATACTCGCGGACAAGGGAAATGCTTTGCCCCCTCGTCAGTTCGCGGGGTAAGGCAATTTCAATCTCCCGCGCAAGCTGGGCGTTCTTCGCTTTCTCGATTTTCTCCACTTCGTACCATAAAACCGCCCTGTCCGCATACTCGGCGGGGGCGTGGTCGGGGAGTAGAATCTCGGTGTGGACTACGCCGCCTTCGTGGGTGTAGTCGTGGGTCATTCCGTCAAACTCATTTGTGATTTTTTCTCCCGCCCGGTAAGCGGCGGCGACAACAGCGGACTTGCCCTTGCCGCGGGATATGACTTTGATACTACAATGGTAGATTGCCATGCGGCGGCATAGGCGTTTTGTCCTGTCCCTGCGCTCCTGTGCCTTTTGCGCCTGTTTTCAAGCTGTCTGATTTCTTCCTCAATGCTCGTGATTTTTTCGGCTTTGGTCTTTGCCATGTGTCAATCGCTCCTTTCAAGTCTGGCGTGGAATGGATAGGATAGGAATGGAATCGATTTTTACAGACAATCGCTTTCCCGTTTTATTCCTGCCTGTCGGCAAGTATCATTTTCAGCAGTTTGTCGCGGAATGTTTCTGTGCCGCTGTGGTTGAAAAACAACTCCGCAACAATGGTCTGTCCGTTCCCGTGTGTCGTGATGATACCGTCTGGCTTTCGAGGCGGGGCGGGCGTTTCTTGTCTAAAAAGTGTGCATAGCTGTTACAATAAATACTGCTATTTTATTATTGACCAGACCTATCTTCTCAGCATTTGATTGCCACTGCATCTATTCATGTCACATAAATTATTTAACCCCCATCCATGAAGATATAACCATTCTTTGCACTTCACTTGTACCCTCATATATTTCTGTAATCTTCGCATCACGCATTAAACGCTGAAACGGAAA
>ERZ808035.1579-NODE-1579-length-10493-cov-3.748176_pt1 | contig 10493 bp, 8 predicted proteins | sample MGYA00380189_ERZ808035 | MGnify/ENA primary metagenome ERZ808035 (study PRJEB31490, sample SAMN06133407) | mouse gut metagenome | isolation source: M5_1 | host: mice | place: China: Chengdu | collected 2015-05 ...
TATGTCAAGATTTTCTGATGACGCAGATGGACATTTAGACAAGTAATTGTCATGAGTAATTTCTGAACAGTTCCTTATTTCATCAGCGAATCAATCTCTGCCAGAATATCCTTCTTCCGCTCCGTGAACAGCATATCCTTGTTGTGCCTGAAATACGCCTCGCATCCATATTTACTGATAAAATGTGCCGAGTAGGTGTTGATGGTAAGCTCCGTCACCAAAATCAGAAGTTCCTGACTGCCCTCCTCAAATGCTTCCTCACAGAATTGAAACACATTTGTCAGATTCCCGTCTAACTGAGAAACCAGTTTCGCCAGCGCTTTTTTGCGCTTGTCAAAGTCTGATTTCAGGAGTTTGAAGGCGGCGTCTGCGCCCGCCGGCGCCTTCTCGACGATCAATTTGATCTGCTCGTCCAGCGCGGCAATCGTGAGATTCAGCACATACTCGCGGTCTGCGGAAAGATTTCCTGCCTTCTTGCCGACAGCGATCTCCTTTTGCGCTGCCTCGGTGCGCCGCCTGACGACCTCCGTGAAGTCCTTCTCCACGACAAAGTCTGCCCGCATCAGTTTCAGGCAGTTCACCAGCTCTAAGACAGCCCCCTCCTGCGCGGAAGCTTCGCGGATACCACTGACCAAACCGTCTATCAGCAATCCTAACAGCGACAAGCGCTCGTCAAACCTTGCCGCCTTTGCGCGCTTGACAATCTCCTTGCCCGCCTTGCCTGCCATGATCTTGTCAATCTGATAATCGGACCTGTATTTTTTAAACAAATCATAGTACACTGCAAAGCCTTTCGCGATTTTTTTATTCTGCAAGTATTGTATGACAAGCTGCTCTGTAATCAAAATCTCCTTTTGTTCATACAGCTTTATCATATCAGAAAGGTCACTCCAGCCGCGGGCTGTCACAAAACTTTTGCCGTCCACGGTGGTTTCGATCTTATAAAAATTGTCCTTTTTTACATCTAAATACGTCGTGATCGCGGGATGCGTGCCTTTGCTATAAGCGTATTCCTTCCAGACCTCATAGTCTGGCTCTACATCAATCCTCTTTAGACGATCCCAAGTCACGATGTCAAACTCGCGCACAGAATTGTTATACTCTGGCGGATTGCCCGCAGTGACGACAATCCAGCCGCTCGGAACACAGTGGCGTCCAAAGGTCTTGTACTGCAAAAATTGCAGCATTGAGGGCGCAAGTGTCTCTGACACACAGTTGATCTCGTCCAGAAACAATATCCCCTCCTTCAAGCCGGTCTCCTCCATCAGATCATAAACTGACGCGATGATCTCGCTCATCGTGTACTCGCTGATGCTGTACTCCACACCGCCATAGTTTTTCTTGACAATAAACGGAAGCCCCAGCGCCGACTGTCTCGTATGATGCGTCATAGAATAGCTGATCAGACCAATCTGCAACTCCTGCGCGATCTGTTCCATAATTGCTGTCTTGCCGATTCCCGGCGCTCCCATCAAAAAGACAGGGCGCTGCCGCTCAACAGGAATCACATAATTTCCAAACTGATCCTTCGTCAGATAGGCGGACACCGCATTCTTGATATCTTCTTTTGCCTGCTTAATGTTCATTGTTCTCCTCCATTGTACTCATAATGTAAACCAAATTTTTCACAGTAAATTCTTGCCGGCAAGAGCGCCGGAATCCGCACAGTGACATTGTCACAGTTCAGAAAAAGCGCTGGTGCGTTTTCTGCACACTGGGCATCCTTGAATATATCAAGTGTACTTGGCAGCACCACCTGTTCAAGCGCCTTCCCCGCTCGGTGCCAGCTACTGAACAACCCGTCTCCCACGATGCGCACACCCTCGGGAATGACAACCTCCTTCAACTGATTACAGTCGCTGAAAGCATACTCTCCTATCACTTCCACGCCCGCCGCGAGCACAATCTCCTGCAATGCTGGCAAGTCTCGAAACGCACTGACGCCGATCACCCGAATGCCCGCGGGCAGTATAATCTTTGTGATGGTTCGTCGTAACGCACGCACCGATTCCTTCACGCGGGGACCATAGGGCGCGAATGCAAGAGGTCCGATTTCTGTTACTCTGCATTTTCCGATCATCTCTGGCACCGTAATCTCTGTGCTGCTGCCCTTGTATCCAGTGATCACCAGTGTTCCATCCTCCTTCTCTCGAAAAGCCCACGTTTTCTTGAGTTGGGTCATGGAATTGGGGTTGGCATTCAACTCACGGCTCATCTTTCGCTCTGCCCTCTCTGCCTCCGCAGCAAAGTCCGCCGTGCGGTTTTTATAATCCAGCAAAAATGCTGTACATTCCGTCTTGTGATTCTCTGAGGCGTACTGTATCATTTCATCGCGCAACTGTGGGCGTTTGAGCCAACCCTGATTTGTAGCAAGCTTGAGACATTCGGTATTTTCATTCGCAATCAAGCGTTGAAGCAGATATTTCTTCTTCATCTTTGAATGATCAAAATGTTCCATGAAAAACGAAAAAATTTCCGGGTGATAGAACTGGTCCTGCAAGGCATATTCCATTCCATTGGTAAAATGCAGCTTTTTATCTTCACCAACATCATGAACCACCTCGGACATAACCTGCAAAAAGCGCTCGTCATTCATCGTTCTGATACAATCAATGTAAATATACCATACCGTGCGCCCATGGCCCTCTGTCAGCATTCTTTTCTTGTTATCCGAGATAGAAATACCTCTGTCTTTTAATGCGGCAGCGATCTCCTCCTCCCCTGCAAAGAGTGCCAGACACAACAGCTCACCCGGACAAAATCCTGCCTTCTGGCCATTGTCACAAAGATACATGATGACCTCCATAAGCTGTTCCTTTGAAATGGGCTCGAGCTGATGCCCCTCCCTGTCCCTCAGTGTGCTCAGATACACTCTTAGCTGATGCTCATGAATTTTATTGATCTCGGTAAATAAAAACAGGAGGAAAAAGTCCAGATCATACGCTGTATATCCAAATAACTCATAGGACCTATATCGGACTGTCTCCCTGTCGCAGCGGAAGGTCGCACCATTTTCGATTAGCACCTTCACCATTTCCAAACCGCGGAAGCGGCAGGCAATCCCTAAAATGTGGGCGGTTAAGAGAACATTTCCCAGCTTCTTATACAGCGCTGAAACTTCGTTTGGCGTGTCACTTCGCACCGCCTCTTCCAGTGCAGTGATCTTGGCGTCCTCATTCACATCCAGTTTTATTTTCATTTCGTATTCTCCTTTGCCTCCTCTGCCTCACTGCACTTGTACGCAAACTTCTTTTCGATACAAAACGCTTCTGTTTTGCTCTCTTTTGGACAGTATATCATCAGCTTGGGATTTCTAGGGAAAATCTCGTGGGAACGGTTTTTACAGCTATAATATGTGTCGCACTTTGCAGGATTACATTTCCCCGTTTCCTCCTCCGCTGTCAGCAAACGCTCGACAGACTGCGGTATTCTGAGCTCCACTAAATTGTCACAGGCGCCAAACGCCTGCGTTCCAATTTCCACTACGCCCTCGCAAAGCGTTACTTTTTCCAGCGCACTGCAATGAAAAAATGCGCATTTTCCGATACTTTTGACTGTTCCGGGAACGATTACCTGCTTTATGGTATTGCAGCCGTTGAATGCCAGCTTGCTGATCTCTGTGACAACGGCTTTGCCAATCTTCTCCGGCACCGTCACATCGCTTGCCTCTCCCATATAGCCGTAAATAACCAGCGTGCCATCCTCCCGCTTTTTATAGCGCCATATTTTTCGCATTGCCGCCACGGAAGTAGGCGACATGAAGATCTCCCGCCTCAGCTTTTGCTCAGCCTTTTTTTGCTCTGCTGCCAAATCCGCAGTACGGTTTTTATAATCCAGCAGCCACGCAAGCGCCTCTGTCTTTTTCTGGTTCATGGCATACTCGATCATTTCATCGCGCTTTCTCGGCACAGATAGCCAGCCCATCTGCTCAATGACAGGCAGCGCCTCCAAGGTATTCTCGTCGATCAGACTGCGTATTATCTGATACTTCTTCATTTTGTCCTGCCTGAAATGCGACAAAAAATATGCAAAGACGCTGAGATCGCCAAACCGCTTCTTGGTAATATCATACATCTTCTCTGTAAAATAAAATGGTGTTTGACCAAGCTCTGACGCGAGCTGGTCCATGACTCGTATGTACGTCTCATCTGGAAGTTTTCCGGTCAGGGCACCAAACTCATACCAGTATCCATCGCCTGCCATACCGCCTTCTGTCATCGTATGCACGCGGATTTCGGCAAGTGCGACACCTAATTTTTTCAGCGCCTCATAAATAGCAGTGTCCATGGCAAAGATCGCGTAGAACAGCATCTCCTCCGGCTGAAAGGATATTTTTTCCCGATATTGGTAAAGATACGCAAGCACTGCGATGCGCTCATCGTCCGCCAGAAACGGCAGCGGCTTTCCTTTTTCCCTCTTTGCGCTCTGTGCAAATTTCATGCCCTTCATACTACAGGCGCCCTTTAATCCTCCGCGGAATAGTTTGAGCAAATACAACGAATAATTGGTGCGGTAATTTGCGTATTTCTGGCCGATATAACAGCGGTATTTTTCCTCGGTTTCCCCCGTGGAAGGAAAATCAAAAGTCGCGCCCTTCTCGACCAGCGCCCGCACCACATCTACGCCGCGAAAGCGGCAGGCAAGCCCCAGCGCAGGCGCGGACATCTCCACATCGCCAAGTTCCTCATATATATTTACAAGTTCGTCTACAGGACAGTTGAGCACTGCCCATTGCAGCCGTTCGGCTTTCTCCTCCTGTGCAAGTTCCATCTTTATTCCTCCTATGGATATGACTGTATTACTTCAATCTTTTTTCTAAATACCATAATACAATCCCTGCGTACTCCTTTCTTTTTCCATCTGAATCTATCCCCTCATAGATCGCTTTTACTGACTCCATCAATTTATGGTTCCATATTCCCTTTTGCTGCATTTTTCGCAATTCCATGATCGCCGTATCCAGAACAGCTTTTCTATTTGCCATAAGCATATGTTTGCTGCTGTTCAGGTTCAACGTCCAATTTAAATCTTCCTGTATTTTCTCATCTTCAGAATAGACCTCTCCTGTAGCTGAACGATACTTTATCTTTTTCAATGTTGTCATATCCTGTGGATTTACAGTGATCACTGTATTTTGCTTATGTGTATCACATGTATCGTCTGCGCCTTTTGTGCCATTGATATGCCCAAGACATGCTCCCAGCATATTTGTATAATCCAACCTCTCAGCATCACTTAATCGGTCCTCTGGATACCAATGTTCGATCTTCATATGCTCCATATCAATTCTTCGCATACAATATGCGCAGAGGTATCCCTGTTCTCCTAACAGTTTCTTTCGTATCTCAGCCTTGCCTTGATAACCATCAAAATACGCAAACTTATTCTTACGGTATTGTATCAGCGAGTCCGGCTGTTTTCCCTTTTTGATATATAACATCTATGCCTCCCATGAAGCTGTCTCAAACGCATATCTTGTCTGCATCTGTAATAACAATGGATATGACGGTGCTGTATTCTGCTCCAGTTCCTCCAAAATCGCTTTTGCCTCTGTGTAATTTTCTTCATCCATCGCGTTATTGAACGCATCTGCCTTCTTTTTTACTTCCGCAGGCATTTCCTGCGTCTCCTGATATGAGGTGACAGAAGTATTGATATCAATTCCATAATGCGAATATTCATAAGAAATTTCCTTGTTCTCCACATCAATCAGCCATATATCTTTTGCCGATGCAAATAATATGGGAGAATGTGTTGCAGCGATAAACTGCACATTTGGAAATACGGTCCGCAGGGCGTTGATAATATTCCACTGCCATCTTGGATGTAGATGCATGTCAATCTCATCTATCAATACAACCCCATGTGTTTGAGCGACAGCCTCCTTCATAAAGGGATTCAAAACCGCCATTCTGTAAGCGATCTCCATCACCATCCACACCAAGGACTGATATCCTGCACTCAGACTCGTAACGGCAAGAATCAAATCCCCCTTCCGGTACAAAAGCCCTTCCTGCTGCTTATCATAAAATACTTCAATTCCATCCTGCGCTTCCATGCACTGCATAAAATCAGACACCGCTTTTTTTACCGCTTCATACTCAGAAACTTTTTGCTCCTTTTTCCATTCCAACTGTTCCATTCTCGCACACCAGTTTAAAAGAAGCTTTATATTCGACGCCTCCAACAAAGCATCTGTATAACCCACTGTCCGATAATACTGTGTTCGAAATATATTTTCAGATTTTTCCCGTCTCTGAGACCAGACTCTTCCTGCCCCCATATAAGATAGAATGGGAAGCTCTGCATTCTCATCTGCTGCCATCTTTTCCGCTTTCCTGCAAAGCGCTCTCGGCTGCATTGTACTTCTGGACGCCTTAATACTGTTTCTTCCCCTCGTCCATTCATATACTTGTCCATCTAACTGCGCCCGAATTGTCACCTCGGTTGGCACAATGACCTTCTTCATATACGAACCATCACCGACTACTGTATAAATCTGGCGAATTTCATCCTGCAAGAAATGCCTTGCCTTAACCCCCTCCAAGCCCGTAACAAATCCACCCAATCCTACTGCAATTGCTTCTAATATAGAAGTCTTACCTTTCCCGTTTTCTCCCTTGATCAGATTCACTCCCGGTTTTAACGCGAGCTCCCACGCATCAATTCCCCTAAAATTCTTAATTATCACTTGCTCTAGCTGCAATTTCTCACTCCCTTTCCTCTACTCCTTTCGAACGAGTATCATTCCTCCCCACAATACTGATACCGGATTCCCTTTTCTCTGCAATATGACTCCGCCACACTCTGTTTCGGGCAGATGACTGTCACATCTGGACACGCTGCAAATAGTTCAAGATCCAGACTGTTTTCCTCTTTGTCCCGAATACACTGAATCGACGCGGGCATATAAACCTTTCGCAACTTCGAACATTTGGCAAATACCCCCGCTCCAAGTTCCTCCACACCCTCGCTGATATACACCGTTTCTAGTGCAGCACAGCCCAAAAACGCTTTCTTGCCAATGTGCTTCACGTTTGGCGGAATCGTGAGTGTTCTCAACGCAGCGCACGCAGCAAATGCAGCTTCACCAAGCTCCCGCACACCCTTACCGATAGATACTTCCTCAAGTTTCACGCAGCTATCGAAAGCATGCGGGCCAATCCGCACAACATTCTCAGGAATTGTAATTTTTTTCAGGGAGGTGCACCGTAAAAATACCCCATCTTGAATTTCCCGAACCATTTTGGGAATAGAGATCTCCTCCATTGCAGACATGCCAAAAAAGGTACATGTGTGAAGAAACTCGAGAGACTGCGGAAGCAATATCTTTTTTAGCATACGGCAGCCACAGAATGCCACCCCGCCGATCTCCCTCACCCCTGCGGGAATGTTGATCTCACGCAATTCCTCCATACATTGAAAGGCTCCTGCGCCAATCGATTGAATTGTATCTGGCAGCACGATCTTTGTGATTTTCTTGTGCTGTCTGATCTGCTCTTTCGTGGCACCGCGATTCATCGTCTCGTTGTTTCTGCGCTGATTTTCCTCGCCCGTAAATGTCCCTTTTCCAATGGCAGTAACAATACTTTTCCCAATCTTTTCCGGCACTGTGACCTCCGTCGCGCTCCCTTTGTAGTTGGTGATCGTGAGTGTGCCATCCGCTGTCTTTTTATAACTCCACAACTGGCTTAACGCCATAACCGAGTCCGGCGCAGCATTGAGCTTTCGCATCAGCTTTTTGTCAGCCTTTTCCTGCTCTGCCGCAAAATCGGCGGTGCGGTTCTTGAAATCAAGCAGCCACGCAAGCAGCTCCGTCCGTTCCTGCTCTGCCGCATAGGCGATCATCTCCTCCCGCTTTCTGGGCGTACCCAGCCAGCCCTCCCGCTCAATCAACGGCATGGCTTCCACCAGATTCCTGTCGATCACACAGCGCATAATCTTCGCCGGCTGCATTTTTTCCCGCCTGAAATGTTCGAGGAAAAACTCAAAGATATTGAAATCATGAAAACGATTCTGTATACTGTCAAACGTTTTTTCTGTCAAACGAAAAGGCTTTCCATCAAGCTCTGTAGACAGCCGCTGCATAACGCTGACAAAATCCTGGTCCGCAAGTTTTCCTGTCAGCGTGCCAAACTCAAGCCAGTATCCGTCTGCCAGCGTGCCCTCGGTCATCGCGTGAATGCGCTTTGGCGCAAGGCATATCCTGCGCTTTTTTAGTTCCTCGTAAAGAAAATCATCCCTTGCAAAAATCGCATAAAAAAGCAGCTCCTCCGGCTGAAAAGCCAGTTTCTTTTGATTTAGGAGCAGATAATCGAGTACTGGGCTGCGCGCACTGTCTGCGAGAAACGGCAGTAGCGTTCCATCGTCCCGCTTTTGATTTTTGAAAAATTTCATTCCTTGCAGACAGCGCGCTCCCTTCACTCCGCCCCGATAACATTTCAGGAAATACAGCGCGTAATTTGTGCGGTAATTCTCCCGATATTGCGCATGTTTTTCACCGATATGACAGTGATATTTGATCTCGATTTCTTCGGTTGAAGGAAAATCAAAAGTCGCACCTTTTTCCACCAACACTTTGACCACTTCCAGCCCGCGAAAACGGCAGGCAAGTCCCAATGCCGGCGCGGACATCTCCACATATCCAAGCGCGTCATAGACCTCCACGATCTCCTGAACAGTGCCGTTGATGACCGCCCGCTGTAATTGCGCGGCTCTCTCCTCCTGTGCAAGTTCCATCTGGATTCCCCCTTTTGCCAAACATCAGTTCCATTCTCCCTGCATTCCCCTTTGCTTCTGTCACAGCTCCTCTTTCCTGAGCACCAATTTCATCGCCCACGACGGAACTTCATAATTATTCGACGTGCTCGGGTTCTGTTCGTCTTCCACAAACACAAATGCAGTGTCATACGGCGGCGTTTTCTGGGGAAAACTTCCATATCCGTCAGTAAAATAAATCAAGCCTTTTAGATTGTCAAATTCTTTCTTGTCCACCAGATGATTGACATACGCAAACACCGGGCGAAAATCCGTTCCTCCCAGACCATGAAGCTGCATCTGCTTTAGGTACGCATCAAACTCCTGTTGTGTCGTAATCTTCACATCCTCCTGAATCTCTGCATCGCACTGAATGATGTGAAGATTAATCTTTGAAAAAAAGCTCTCCGTACTTTTGAGGATATTGTAGGTTTTCTGGACAAACGTCTGCACCAAGCTGCCCGATGTCGAGCCGGAGGTGTCAATCGCAATCACAAATTCACGAATGCGTTTCACCTCCCTGTACTCTAGCGGTTCTATTAACGGCATGTTCTCATACAGCGCTAGACCATACGTATAAAAATTATAATCAAATTCATCTGGGTTGAGCTTCATCATCTCTGCCCTGACTGCAAACTTCTTGAGAAATTCTGAATAATCATAGCGTTCCCGGTTCACCTCTCTCAAATTCTGTGTCAGCAGTCCTGCACCCTTTCCCTGCAACATGAACACTTCCAGCTCGGTCTGCATGCGCAGGGCAATATCCGCCCAGCCTTGCAAGAGCAGCAGCATGTTTGACAGCGGTTTGACAGCCTCTCCATGGCTGGCATACAAGTTCATCTTTTTCTTTTGTGTCTCCGTGAGATACCACAGGACATGGTCGTCTCCTTTGAACAGCAAAGACAGCTTTTCCACCAAATGATCGGAAAGCTTTTCATCCAAAAAATATCTGTAGATTTTTTCTGCCGAAACGTTTTTGACTTTATTTTTAAAGAGATCGAAAAACTGGACTTGCTCTTTTGCCTTTGTGATATTCAGAAAGCTCAGCTCCAGATCATTGATCGCGCTCTCCACCGCAATATCACACGCCAGATCCCACATTGTCTGATCGACCAGCGTATTCACATAAAAATGTTTAAAGACACAGTGCAGCACACTGTGAAGAAAGTTGCGTATGGGCAGATTTTCATCGAGCATATACGCCTTTAAAATATGTACCGGGTCATAGACATACACGTCCCCGTCGCAGGCGCTAAAGGGTGTCAGATCGGGTCTGGGCGACATTCTGAACTGGTTTAGCGCCATGTCCATAAACCGCATATTGACTAACAGCTTGTTCTTTGACATCTGAATGATTTCGGCTGCTACTTTTTCAGTTTTTATCTTCTTTTCCTGTTCCATTCTCTTCTACCTCATACAAGAAAATATTATGCCATAATCGTATAAACCGCCTACGAAACTTGTATTTCTAATTGTAACATAAAATCATAAAAGCGTCTACTTCCCAGAATGTAATCAACCTCATAAATATAAAGTGATACCCGCCATATACGTAAACATCCTTTGATAGTGATAGGTGGAACAGCAGGCAATCCGCCCAAGCTGTTCATAGTCAATTTCGCCTGTCAAATGTTCCTCAATATAATTCATGCTTTGGTTTAATTTTTCAACCCATTCCATCAAATCCCTCCTTATCCCTAGATTTGTACTTTTTGGACATTCATTTGTCTTTCTCA
>ERZ808035.1581-NODE-1581-length-10473-cov-6.048288_pt1 | contig 10473 bp, 17 predicted proteins | sample MGYA00380189_ERZ808035 | MGnify/ENA primary metagenome ERZ808035 (study PRJEB31490, sample SAMN06133407) | mouse gut metagenome | isolation source: M5_1 | host: mice | place: China: Chengdu | collected 2015-05 ...
TGGGAGAAGGGGGTGGCGGGGAAGCTGGGAGAAGGGGTGCGAGGGCGGCATTTTTTTGCTGTTGCGTACAATCAGCTATTTCACTTATGAAATGGCCAATAACCAGAGAAAAACCGTCAGGGAGGGCGGTTTTAGGGAGCGTAGGCATGGATGCCGTTGCTCCCGGCTCGTCAGGTTGGATTCCGTATAACCATTTCATTAGTGAAATCTGATTGGAAGCTCCAGCAAAAAAATGCCGCCCCCGCCATCCCTTCTCCCAGCTCTCCCATCGCCCTCTTCTCCCAGCGCCCCCGCCACCGTCCTGCTTCCTTCCGCCGCCACTGTCCGGCCTCTTTTCATTACCACATTTTTCACATAAAAATTCCCCCCAAAACTTGTAATCCGTTTCTTTTTCTAGTACAATAAAAAGCACGGTTGATTGTAAACTAATTTTGGAGACAGGGTGACAAATGGGAATTGTTGAAGCGAAGAAATTGATTTTTGAATATATCAGGCGGGATGAGGAAGGTAATGTGGAGGGGATCACCCGGGCGGTGGACGAGGTGGATCTGGATGTGAAACAGGGCGATTTCGTGGCGGTACTTGGGCATAATGGTTCCGGCAAGTCTACGCTGGCAAAGCATTTGAATGCGATTCTTTATCCGACGGAGGGGACGGTATGGGTGGATGGAAAAGATACGTCCGAGGAAAAGTATTTGTGGGAAATCCGCCAGACTGCCGGAATGGTTTTTCAGAACCCGGATAATCAGATTATTGGCCAGGTAGTGGAAGAAGATGTGGGATTCGGCCCCGAGAATATGGGTGTGCCTACGAAGGAGATCTGGGAGAGGGTGGAGGAAAGCCTGAAGGCCGTAGGCATGTATCAATACCGAAAACATTCGCCGAATAAGCTTTCGGGAGGACAGAAACAAAGAGTGTCCATTGCGGGCGTCATCGCTATGCATCCGAAGTGCATTATTCTGGATGAGCCTACGGCAATGCTGGATCCGAACGGAAGAAAGGAAGTAATACGGGCGGTGCGCGCTTTGAATCAGGTGGAAGGGATTACCGTGATATTGATTACTCATTATATGGAAGAGATCATTCATGCGGACAAAGCGATTGTGATGGATAAAGGACATGTTGCCATGCAGGGGAGCCCGAGGGAAATATTTACGCAGGTGGAAAGACTGAAGGAGCTTCGGCTGGATGTGCCGCAGGTGACATTGTTGGCGTATGAATTAAAAAAGAGCGGGCTGCCGCTGCCTGACGGCATTCTGACCTATGAAGAGCTGATAGAAGCGCTGTCTCCCGGACGGAAAGGGGACAGGCTGCCGAACGGATAATGGAAAGGGCACGGTTATTTATATGGCGATTATTTTAGATCATGTAAGTCATAAGTATGAGGAAGGAACGGCTATGGAAGTGGCCGCATTAAAGGACGTAAGCCTGGTAATACCGGATGGGCAGTTTATCGGCCTGATCGGGCATACCGGTTCCGGCAAGTCCACGTTGGTACAGCATTTGAACGGGCTTATGAAGCCGACTTCCGGGCATATTTATTATAACGGGGCGGATATTCATGAAGAAGGTTTCCATAAAAAAGAACTGCGGAGCAAAGTGGGCCTGGTTTTTCAGTATCCTGAACATCAGCTTTTTGAAATAGACGTATTTTCGGATGTCTGCTTTGGGCCGAAAAATATGGGACTGGATGAAAAAGAGGTGCAGCTTAGGGCATATGCGGCATTAAAGCAAGTGGGCCTGGAGGACGATTATTTTTATCAGTCTCCGTTTGACCTGTCGGGAGGACAGAAACGGAGAGTGGCTATCGCCGGCGTACTGGCCATGAAGCCGGAGGTTCTTATCCTGGATGAGCCTACGGCTGGGCTGGATCCGAAGGGAAGGGATGAAATTCTGGATCAGATCGCGGCTTTGCGGGACGAGACAGGAATAACGGTAATCCTTGTGTCCCATAGCATGGATGATGTGGCGAAATACGTGGACCGCATTGTGGTAATGAACCAGGGCGGCGTTATGTATGACGATGAACCGGTAAATGTGTTCCGGTATTATAAAGAACTGGAGGCGGTAGGGCTGGCCGCTCCCCAGGTGACCTATATTATGCAGGCTCTGAAGGAAAAAGGATTTCCGGTAAGAACGGATATTATTACGATAGAAGAAGCAAAAAATGAGATTTTAAGGGCGCTTGGCCGTTAAGGATTGAGGAGAAAGAATGCTTAGGGATATTACACTGGGACAATATTATCAGACGGATTCCGTGATTCACAGGCTGGATCCAAGGGTAAAGCTTGTAGCTACTATTATTTTCATCATTTGCCTTTTTTTAGTAAATAATTTCATTGGATATTTGATTGCGGCCGCATTCCTGGCATGTATGGTGAAGCTTTCCCATGTGCCTTTCCGCTTTATGGTAAAGGGGATGAAATCGATCGTATTCCTGTTGTTGATAGCGGTTGTTTTTAATCTTTTTCTGACGCCGGGAGAACCGTTGGTTACATTCTGGAAACTGACGGTGACAAAAGAAGGGCTAAGGCTGGCGGCGATGATGGCGGTGAGGCTTGTATTTCTGATCATTGGTTCGTCATTGATGACGCTGACGACGACGCCCAATAATCTGACGGATGGCATGGAAAAGCTGATGGCTCCGTTAAAACGGCTCCATGTGCCGGTTCATGAGGTGGCGATGATGATGTCGATTGCCTTGCGCTTCATACCGATTCTTCTGGAAGAAACGGATAAGATTATGAAGGCGCAGATCGCCAGGGGAGCTGATTTTGAAAGCGGAAATCTGATTAAAAAGGTAAAAAGCCTGGTGCCTCTTTTAGTGCCGCTTTTTATTTCCGCGTTTCGGAGGGCTAACGACCTGGCTATGGCGATGGAGGCCAGATGTTACAGAGGAGGGGAACACAGAACCAAGATGAAGCCTCTGCTTTACCATAAAAGGGACAGGGCAGCCTATGCCGTGTTGTTTGCTTATAGCATTATATGTGTATATTTTGGGAGATTTTTTAAGATATGAAACGGATCATGCTGACCGTAGCGTACGATGGTAGCGCCTACAGCGGTTTTCAGGAACAAGATAATGCGCCGACAATAGAAGGAGAGATAAACCGCTGTCTGAAAGAGCTGCTGGGAGAGGAGATCCGCGTGATCGGAGGAAGCCGGACGGACGCGGGAGTTCATGCCCTCTGTAATGTGGCGGTTTTCGATACGGAGTCGAGGATACCCGGGGAAAAGATATCCTATGCCTTAAATCAAAGGCTGCCGGAAGATATACGGATACGGGAATCCAGGGAAATGCCCGCCGGTTTTCATCCAAGACATTGCGAGAGCAGGAAAACTTACGAATATAAAATTATCAACGATAAATTTCCGATTCCGACGAAAAGGTTATACGGACATTTTACCTATGTGCCGTTAGACGAAAGAAGAATGAAGGCAGCGGCAACTTATCTTGTAGGGGAACATGACTTTAAAAGCTTTTGCAGCGCCGGAAGCCAGGTATTGAGTACGGTAAGGACTATTTACGATATTCAGGCAGAGCGGGAAAAGGAAGAAATTACGATTCGGGTGACAGGGAATGGTTTTTTATATCATATGGTGCGTATTATAGCCGGAACGCTTATGGAGGCTGGAAAAGGCTTATGGGAGCCGGATCATATAAAGGACATCATAGCAGCAAGGGACAGAAGCGCTGCGGGGCCGACGGCGCCCGCCTGCGGCCTTATGCTTGTGAAATATGAATTTATGTAAGGTAACGTATTCTGTATGGCTAAATTTGTAAAATCTTATGGATACTATTGACACACGTGGAAGCGTATAATATAATAGGACAGTATGAAAATGTTTCGTAATGCGATGCCAAAGCCCCGGCAGAGCATTATAATATAGGTGCAGAAGAGCGCTGGGTGGATACGGCGTTTTCTGCGGATCTGTCAGTATAAAGCCATACGGTGCGGCCGGACATCCGCATTGCGGCATGAACGCTGGCGGACAACAGTATCAAAGAATGATCTAACGGAATAGTACGGCGAAGCGCCGGAGAGAAACTGATCGAAGCAGGAGGGAACGTAATGAAAACTTTTATGGCTAGTCCGGCTACTATCGAAAGAAAATGGTATGTAGTTGACGCTACGAATATGACACTCGGACGTTTGGCATCTGAAGTTGCTAAAGTTTTAAGGGGTAAAAACAAACCGATCTATACTCCCCATATGGATACCGGCGATTATGTAGTAATCGTCAACGCATCCAAGGTTAAAGTAACAGGCAAGAAGATGGATCAGAAGGTTTATTATCATCACTCCGATTATGTGGGCGGTTTGAAATCGATCACATTGAAAGAGATGTTTGCAAAGAAGCCTGAAAGGGTTGTGGAACATGCGGTAAAGGGCATGCTTCCGAAGGGGCCTTTAGGAAGGCAGATGTACAGAAAACTTCATGTATATGCAGGACCTGAACATGAGCAGACAGCTCAGAAGCCTGAAGTATTAACATTTTAATTAAGGGGACGGAAAGGAGAAGATGAAAATGGCTAAAGCAGCAAATTGCTACGGAACCGGCAGAAGAAAGAAATCAATCGCAAGAGTATATTTAATCCCCGGTAACGGGAATATTGTTATTAATAAAAGAGGCATCGACGATTATTTTGGTTTGGAAACATTGAAAGTTATCGTACGCCAGCCGCTTGTAGCAACGGGCACGACAGATAAATTTGACGTGAAAGTAAATGTACGCGGAGGCGGATATACGGGACAGGCGGGAGCGATCAGACATGGTATCTCCAGAGCTTTGCTCCAGGCAGATGCTGATTACAGACCGGTATTGAAAAAGGCAGGATTCTTAACAAGAGACCCTCGTATGAAGGAAAGAAAGAAATACGGCCTCAAAGCCGCAAGGCGTGCGCCGCAGTTCTCGAAGAGATAGACAGAACAATTATACAGATGCAAGAATATGGACTCCGCAGGTTATCCTGCGGAGTTTTTATCTTAACTTTTCAGGTGATTAGGGGTATAATAAATGCAACGTACTATGGAGGTGATATTATGTGTGATGTTGAAAAATATGAAAAAATCTATGAGGATATACAAAAATTGCAGCCGGAAGACACTTTACAGCTTGTACTGGAGGCCGAAACGGAAGAACAAAGAAATTTTTATGAAATGGTGGGTGATTTTCTTCTGCAAAAGAAGCAGAGGCAGGTAATCGAAAGGAATCTCTTTTAGTGAAAAAATATATTTTAGTAGCAGGAGTCAATGGGGCAGGTAAATCAACTTTGTATCAGTCATTGCAAAGCCTACATGGCATACCAAGAGTGAATACAGATGAGATATTGAGAGAATTTGGCGATTGGAGAAATATGACTGACATTATGACTGCGGGAAAAATGGCGGTAAGGAAAATTGCCAGGTGTTTTGATGAGGGCATTACATTTAATCAGGAGACTACATTATGTGGGAAATCGATTTTAAGCAATATAGCAAAAGCAAAGAAAAGAGGATATTTTATCGAACTGCATTATATCGGGGTTGAGAATGCAGATATTGCAAAAGAAAGAGTAGCTAGGCGTATAAAGCAGGGCGGTCATGGTATTGCAGAGCAGGATATAGAAAGAAGATTTGTGGAGACATTTGATAATTTGAAAAAGGTTTTGCCGGAAAGCAATCTGGCAGTATTCTATGATAACACAATAGAATTTCGTAGGTTTGCAATATATAAGAATGGAAACCCAGTTAGGGTTTCGCATAATGTGCCGAAGTGGTATGAAAAATTTGTGGCAGATATGAAGTAAAAATCTTATAAAAATCATCGTGTGATTTTATAAATCATTATGGGTAACTGACAGGTAACTTACAAATGCATAAATAATGTTGAAAAATCGGGATTCTAAGTTCTCCAAGAGATAGCAGTTATTTGCGATCAGGAAATATGGAAAACCCACAGACAGAATTTGTTTGTGGGTTTTTTTGCGAGACTGATTATGATATACTTATATTGAATCGAAAAAGAATGGAGGAATTAAGTAATGCCAGAAATTTCATTGTTTTACGGAATACGAGTTACAATGTATTATGACGATCATAATCCGCCTCATTTTCATGCTGAATATAATGGAAATAAAGCAATTATTAGAATTATTAATGCAAAATTGGGAATTATCAAAAGATGGAAAACCGTTGAACAGAATTAACCCATTAGTGTAACGGAGGTGATAGTATGTTTCCAAAGGTGGTGCAGGTTATTCCAATGCAGGATTATTCTGTATATGTATATTTTGAAGATGGAAAAATAGTAAATTATGATATGTCACAGATGATTGAAAAAGAGGCGTTTTGCTGTTTGAAAGAAATAGAAATATTTTTGGATAGATGTACAGTGATGAACGACACACTTGCATGGGATATCAGTGGAAATTGGGATGATACAACCTGTCTTGATATTGATCCGGATACATTATATGCATTGCCACATGTGAAGGAAGCCATTGCAAAGTCTGCATGGCATATCGAGAGTGAATACAGATGAAATATTGAGGGAATTTGGCGATTGGAGAAATATGATTGACGTTATGACTGCGGAAAAAATGGCGGTAAAGAAAATTGCCAGGTATATGTTCAGCTGTCAGCTACTGGGAATAGTTGGCGGCTACTTTTTTTGTCCTTAAAAATCTGGTAAAGCAGACTGATAAGGGCAACAATGAACGTACAGAACAAAAAGAAATCCTGGTATGTAATCATTGTATCGCCCTCCTTTCTTTCGTTTGAAGGGCGTTCATACCCTCCGAGTAAAAAAGAGGGGGTGCCGCCTTTGGCTCTCTGGTTTCCCATGGCATAAAGTATATCATAAGTCCGTCTCCAGATGATGTGAAGCAGAGTTAGAATACGCTTAACAATAATAAAAGGAAATGGAATTAAGAGCAAAAGTGAAGGAGGCAGTACAAAATGAAAACAATTTGCGGGATTGATTGCAGCGGATGTGGATTTAAAAGTAACTGCAAGGGATGTATGGAAACAAACGGACGCCCTTTTGATGGAGATTGTATTATCGCCGAATGTTATAAATCAGGTGGCGAAAACTGCTTTATTGCATACAAGAAGCGATTGATTGAAGAATTTAATACCCTTGGAATTTCGGATATGCCGATGATAACAACTCTTTGTCAGTTAAGCGGTGCATATGTTAATTTGGAATATGAATTGCCAAACGGAGAAAAAGTGAAATTGCTTGACGATAAAAAAATATATCTCGGTTATCAGGTTGAGAAAGCAAACAGTGACAGGTGTTATGGGCTTGTTGCAGACAACAATTATTTACTTGTATGTGAGTATGGATGTAATGGTGCAGAGCCTGAAATCATTGTATATAAAAAGAGATCATTAACTTAAAAGCGTTGATACATAGAAAAGCAATATTTCCAGGTTGGAAAACCATTGAACAAAATGATCCATCAAGTGCAACGGAGGTAACGGGGGTAACGGAGGTAACGGCATCAATGATCATAAGCGCCAGTCGAAGGACGGATATTCCAAATTATTATTCGGAATGGTTTTATAACAGAATAAAAGAAGGCTCTGTGTATGTGAGAAATCCCATGAACATGCATCAGGTCAGCGAGATCGGCCTTTCGCCGGCTGTGGTGGATTTTATCGTGTTTTGGACGAAAAATCCGGAACCGATGCTTTCCAGATTGGATGAGCTTGCACCGTACCATTATGGCTTTCAGTTTACGTTGACCGGATATGGGAAGGATATGGAGTCCAATGTTCCGCATAAAAGGGAGAAAATGATACCTGTATTCCAAAAATTGTCGGCCCGGATAGGAAAGCAGAGGGTGATTTGGAGATATGATCCGATTCTGTTTACGAATAAATATACGCCGGAGTATCATCTCAGGGCATTTCGAGCGATAGCGGAAGGGCTGAGAGGATTTACGGATCAATGCGTGATCAGTTTTGTCGATCTATATGCAAAAAACAGGAAAAGCATGGAGGCGATGGGCTGCTATATATTGAATGGAGCGGAATTGCGGGAATTTGCAAAAGAGATAAGCCAAATCGCGGAATATAATGGGATAAAGGTAGGCAGTTGTGCGGAAAAGACAGACTTGGAAGAGTGGGGCATAGAGCATAACTGCTGCATCGATAAGCAATGGATCGAAAGCATCATCGGATGCAGGATAAAGGCGGGGAAAGATAGAAACCAGAGGCCGGAATGCGGCTGTATCGAGAGCGTGGAGATCGGAACGTACGATACTTGCAGGAATGGTTGTCAGTATTGCTATGCGAATCGCAGCCGGGAAAGGGTTGTGGAAAATTTTGGTAAATATGATCCGTTATCCCCGATCCTGTGCGGCAGGATAACGGACGAAGACAGGATCGGTGTACGTAAGGCAAGATCCCTGAAAGAAGAGCAATTATCCATTGGTGATTAGAGTGACGGTTTTACGGAGCCAGACTTTTTCATTTGCTTTTTTATCAGAACCATCATATACTGGATGATATAAGCAAACGGCTTTGGGGTATGTGGGAGCCAGGCAGGGCAGGAGAAATCTATCCATTATAAAGCCGTGCAGAAATGGAGAAACGATGAAACTATATTTTGCGCCTTTGGAGGGGATTACGGGATATTTGTACAGAAACGCTCACTATGATCATTTTTCGGGCGTGGATAAATATTTTACGCCATTTCTGTCGCCGAATCAGAACAGGGCGCTGAATCCAAAAGAAATAAGGGATGTTCTTCCGGAAAACAATAGAGAGATTCCTCTGGTGCCGCAGATCTTGACGAACCGGGGAGAATTTTTTTTACGCGCCGCGCGGGAACTGGAGGAGAAGTATGGATATGAGGAGGTCAACCTGAATCTGGGCTGTCCTTCCCGCACGGTGACGGCGAAGGGGAAAGGTGCAGGATTTCTTGCAGAACGGGAAGCGCTGGATTGTTTTTTTCAGGAAGTTTTTGAAAAAATAAGGATAAGAGTGTCGGTAAAGACAAGAATAGGGGTGGACGAACCGGAGGAATTCCGTCATTTAATGAAAATCTTCAATAAATATCCGCTGCATGAACTGATCATTCATCCAAGGGTACAGAAGGATTATTATGACAATCTTCCCGATTGGAAAGTATTTGGGGAGGCGATGAGGATGAGCCGCAACCCGGTATGCTATAACGGGGATATTTTTACGGTGGAAGATTTCAGAAGATTCCGCGGGGAGTTTCCGGAAGCGGACAAGGTCATGCTGGGGCGGGGGCTGTTGCGGAACCCTCTGCTGGCGGAGGAAATAAGGAAAGAGATGGAACAATCCGACAGGGAGTCTTTGGCCGCCCGGCGTGGGGACATTCCGGCGGGCCCGGGAGATGCCGGCGGGGACGAGGAAAGGATGAAGGCTTTTCACGATCGGTTGTATGGGGATTATCAGTCCGCGATGAGCGGGGAGAAAAATGTGCTGTTTAAAATGAAGGAGTTCTGGGTATATGCCGGGCATTCCTTCCCGGGAGCGGAAAAATGCCTGAAAAAAATAAAGAAAGCGTCCCGGCTGGCGGAATACGAAGGAGCAGTGTCGGAAATATGGAAGTGGTACCGCTAAAAGGCAGCGGTTGGCAGGATAGGGAAAGGATATGGTTTTAAAATGCATAATCAGTTGACGGAACAGGATATTAAACGAATGGAGGAGGAGATTGAGCATCGGAAGCTGGTCGTACGTAAGGAGGCGCTGGAGGCGGTAAAAGAGGCCAGAGCCCATGGCGATCTGAGCGAGAACTTCGAATATTATGCGGCGAAGAAAGAAAAAAATAAGAATGAAAGCAGAATCCGCTTTCTGGAGCGCATGATAAAGACGGCGGAAATCATATCCGATGAATCGAAAGAGGATGAGATCGGGGTAAATAATACGGTGGAAGTCCGGTTTGAAGAGGACGGAACGGTGGAAACTTATAAAATCGTGACGACGATGAGGGGAAATTCCCTGGAGGGGCTGGTCAGCACGGAATCGCCTATCGGCAAGGCGCTTCTCGGCCATAAGGTCGGAGACCGGGTATGCGTCCGGGTGAACGAAAGCTATAGCTACTATATTATAGTGGAAAAAATTGAAAAGACGGTGGACGACGGAAGCGATAAACTAAGAAGCTTTTAACGTTCAGGAAATCCGAAGGCAGGAAGAGGAGGAGGGGACAGAGAAATGGATCATAAAAAAGTGGATGAAAGGGATATAGAAAATGTATTGAAAATATTGGATAATTTTTCCAGGACGGAGACGAGCAGGATGAAAATAGAAGTTTCCGAAGAAGAGGAACCGGAGAAAGTAGAAAAGGTATACCATCACGGCCGCTGCGATGTGGGAAGCCCGTGGGCAGCCCCGCGGGGAACCCGCTGGGATAAACAGGAAGAAGAGAAAGGAAGAGAAGATTGAAAATTAAAAATTTTCAATCCCAAGTTTGTGTCTGCGCGGCATCCACAAACTTGAAAGCCAGGCTGGC
>ERZ808035.1583-NODE-1583-length-10450-cov-5.254218_pt1 | contig 10450 bp, 8 predicted proteins | sample MGYA00380189_ERZ808035 | MGnify/ENA primary metagenome ERZ808035 (study PRJEB31490, sample SAMN06133407) | mouse gut metagenome | isolation source: M5_1 | host: mice | place: China: Chengdu | collected 2015-05 ...
AAATGGAGCATACGGAGTAAAATTGTTATCTGTAACATCGACCTGTATTTCATTTGTATCTGTGTATGCTGTAATCCTGCCTCGAAGCGCAGTCATTTTATCATATCTTAAAACAGGAAACGTGTATACATGTTTATCTTCGTCGTTATCATATTTAAATCCCAAACCTATCAAGTGTTCTGCGGTATTATCAGAAATTACATACTGATTTTCATGTATAGATTTTACTTTACTCATAATCAATTACTCCTTTTTAATTTCCTTATATTCACATGGAATACATTGACCCCAATAATATGTCTTATCCTTGACTTTACAATATATTTTTATTTTTGATTTATCTTCTTCATTGATAGCTGAGTGAATGTACTGTTCGCATTCACTCGCTATGATCATGTCTGCCATAGTACTATTTCACCTTTTTGTAATGATTGCTGTATGTCAATTAAACGCTGGTTAGAAGAGCCGCGATAAGGTAGTGAAACATCATGTTTTGATTCTATATATTGACCATCTACTACAATGTCACATCCTTCTAATATTTTCTCCCTTAACGCAGTTGGAATTGCAGCATCTAATGTATAATCATCTGTTTTTGCTGATAACTCTTTTTTATTGCAACACTCTGTAAAATAAATGGTATACCCTGTATATAACCAGATAGATTTTATCGGACATGAAAGACGGATTTCATTGGCATTTTGTGGTGCATTGTATCGCTTATTTACTTCTGTAACTAACTCTAACACGTTATCAAGATTGCTCTCAAAAAGTGGATCACCACCGCTTAGTGTAAGACCTGAAATATAATCCTTATCAAGTTCTCTAAATAATTCCTCTTTCGCTGATTCATCAAATGGTATACCACTATTAGAGTCCCATGTTTGAGGATTTTGGCATCCTCTGCATTTATGAGAACAGCCTGAGAGCCATAACACAACTCTCAAACCTTCTCTGTTACAGATATCTTCTTTATCTATTCTAAAATAATTTATACACTCTCCTAGAATTTTTGATGTTTTACTCGCATATCTACTTCTTGCTGTTTACCAGAGTTAAAAGCACTTTTATAATCACCTGTTAAATAACCTGTTACTCTGCGAAGTCTACGAATTTCATTACACCCACACATAGAGCATTCTTTATCAATATCATTACAATATCCACAATTTGTACACATATCATTTGGAACATTTATTGCAAAGTAAGGAATATCTTTGTCCATTGCATAATTAACAATAGTTTCTAATGCATTTAAGTTGTTCTTTACACTTCCTTCAAGCTCAACATATGTTATGCATCCTGCACTACTGTAACCTGTAAGCTGCGACTCAATATTAACCTTTTCTATTGGCGTCATCTTAATCCACACAGGGACATGAATCGAATTTGTGAAGAACTTTTTATCAGATACATTAGGAATTACACCGTATTTTTCTTGGAACTTTTTCATAGCTGTAAAGCACAAATTTTCTGCTGGTGTATAATATACTCCAAAATTTAACTTATACTTTTCCTTAAACTTGGCACACCCATCTTTAAATAGCTGCTCAATTCGCTTGGCTAATTCCATACCTTTATCCGTTGTATGGTCACAACCAATAAGAATTTGGAGTGTTTCTGCCAATCCTAATTGACCAATTGCAAGAGTCCCATGTTTTAGGGCAGAACGAATATCTTGTCCATCATATCCTTCCATAACTCCATTTTCATACATAAATTTTGCGGAATCTGAAGACTGCTTACAAATCCATTCAAATCTTTCAAGCAACATATCTTTTGCTTCGTGAATTTTCCTGTCAAGAATCTTCATGAAAACAGCAATTGCTTCATCATCGTCGAGTGGTCCATATATATGTGGTTCTTTTGCTTCCATTGCTAATGTAGGCATAATAATTGTTACTGCACAAATATTACCTCTACCGTCTTTTAGTTGACCAAATCCATTAATATCCCATCCATTTGCAGTTCTGCACATCTAGTTATTGCTAACTACACTGACTATATGTTCTCTCAAAGGGCACTACTCCTTATCAACGAGCCGCCTGCTCTGAATTGGTGCTTATCTCCAATCCTCCAAGGTTACACTCATCACCTTTTAGTCGATACACACTTCCTATATTATATAGGCTTGGCACGGTACTCATCTTATATCATAATCCCTCGACTCCATAAGACCTATCCGTTAGCATGATAAAATCACACACCCGTTAGCACGGTTCAATCGGTTTTACATGGGCTGCATTTACACTTACCCATAGTGCTAAAATAAGTTTTTGGATCGTTTCTATCATATCCTTCATTACCAGACCAATCTATATTTGCATAATTAGGATATAATCTTTGCGCTGTAGATTTAAGTGCTAGTCTAAACAAATCATAGTTTGGATCTCCTGGTTTTCTATTCACACCCAATGTCATTAAGTTAAGCAAGAACTGTCAGAGGGATCCTGCCGCAAAATCAGTCATGTGCTGGGATGATATGAGGATTTTTACAGCTGCCAGAAGTCCCATACGCGGATATTTTGTGGAGGGGAAGTTTTTGGGTATAACAAACAGACAGATTCCATATCTGCCTCAAAAATGCTATACTGTTAGAACCAGCTGCACTTTACACGAAACGGTAAGCGAAACTGGCTGGCACCTGGAACCTTAGCTGACGGGCATAGGTCCTATCTGGCCTGATTGGCAGTATATAACGACTGATCAGGTCATTTATATTTCCCGGGCCCATATGGTCTGAAAGGAAAGCAAAGCATATTTTTATCGCCATGGAAAGGTTCACCTGATATTCCCATTTCTCCCTTTTCTTTTCTATGGGAACCTCCATGGTGATAATGGTGCAAAAGTTATACAGGCTGATCCGGCACAGGATCTCAAACTCAATGTACTTAGGGGACTTGGAATGGAAGTTTGCGGTTCCGATGGTATGCTTTAAGTCACGGAAAGAAGTTTCCTGTCCCCAGCGCAGATGGTAAATGTGCCTGATCTGTTCCAATGAGAACTCCTCTGAGGGGAGATTGGTAATGATGTTCTCATAAACCCCTTCTGCTATCTGGAAACGGACCACACGCAGCCGCATACGGTATTCGGGGGATGTGTCCGTGATAAAGTCAAAGGGAACCGCTTTGCATATATAACGGTATAGGGATTCCAATTCCGGGTGCAGCCTTTTCTTCCTGGCATTTGAGCGGGTAAGGATAACCTCCACCCACCTATCCAGCTGTTCTGGAAGAGAGCAGGCGGCAAGCAGGCGCCTTATGCTGATATCCTTGGCGCGGATGGCGAAGAAACAGCCTTTCTCAAGGACATGGGCGAATACGTTAAAGCTGGCAAAGCCCCTGTCAGCCACGAAGACAGGCAAGCCGCCATAAAGATAACGGTCGATGAGCTGGCAGAGGGCGGCAAATTCGTTTTTAAGCCTGCCAGGCTGGATAACGACATCCAGATATCTTTTGGAAAGCAGGTCATAGAGAGAAACCGTATGCAGGGAGTTGAAGCCCCTGTTTGACCTGCCGCTTGAGAGATGGAAGGTGGAAGGGTCGTTGGGGTTGCGTGCAATGTTAAATTCACATCCGTCAGCGGCAATGAGGGAATATTTGCCCATAAGGCCCTTAGCGGGGAAGCAGAGGTTAAACTGCCTGAGGATATGGTAGAAAGTTTCGGGAAGAAGCTTTGCCCGCTGCTGGATGAATGCGGAAGCAGTAGGAACTTCATCGGGCAGATAATAAAAATATTTGAGCAGTTCATGGTTGATGCAGCCGCTTTGCATACAGAGGAAGAAATGGATCAGCTGGACAAACCCCAGCTTCCGGTCACGGGTAAAATCCTTTTCAGGGTTTTTGACAAACTGGGCAGTATTGCAGGCCATGTTATCCACGATCGCCCAGAGCGCGGATTTGACCTTTTGAGGGAATGACATATAAGATACCTCCTTGAAATTGAAATGATGTTTCTGTTTACAATTTCAAGGGCCGCTCTCGCTACTTCTAAAAATACAATCAGCAGCGAGAGCGGCCGCACATTTTGGGCTCTGTGTCAACCCCTTTTTGGAAATTTATTGATACATTTGAGTTAGACCATAGGATGGAATTTTCTCAATCAGCTTAACTTAATGACATTGGGTGTGAAAAGTAACCTGTATGTAATCATTTTAAATGAAAAATTAGGTGGTTACATACATTTTTTTCATTAATTTAAAGTATTATTCAAAGGAGGGGAAGAAAATGACAGGAGTTATTAGAGCTACTATTGTAATAATTGTGGTGGTAATTTTGATTGCGTTGTTGTGCATGGGCTATGTGAAAGCTCCGCCAGATATGGCATTTATTATCTCAGGTATCAAGAAAAAGTCCAAGGTAGTAATTGGAAAAGCAAGCATCAGAATACCATTTTTTGAGCGTCTTGACAAGCTCAATCTCAGATTAATTCCTATCGATGTCAAGACAAGTAATGCAGTGCCTACCGCTGACTATATTAATATTAATGTAGATGCCACCGTCAATGTAAAGATTAGTAATCAGCCAGATAAGTTAAGACTTGCCGCTGAGAATTTTCTAAATAAAAATACGGAGTACATAGCGAATGTTGCGCGTGAGGTTCTTGAGGGGAATGTGCGTGAGATTGTGGGGCGTATGCGTCTGGAAGAGATGGTTTCCGATCGCCAGAAGTTTGCAGAACTTGTAAAAGAGAATGCAGAGCCGGATTTGGCAGCGATGGGACTAGATATTATCAGTTTTAATGTGCAGAACTTTGTCGACGGAAACGATGTGATTGAGAATCTCGGTATAGACAATATCGTAAAGATTAAGAAAGCGGCAGCAATTGCTAGAGCTGAGAGTGAGCGCGATATTAAAGTTGCACAAGCAGCAGCAGATAAGGATTCTAATGACGCAGCAGTGGCGGCACAGACCGAGATTGCAAAAAAACAGAATGAGCTTGCTATCAAGAAATCTGAGCTTCAGATGGAAGCAGATACCAAGAAGGCAATGGCAGATGCTGCTTATGAAATTCAGAAGGAAGAGCAGCGTAAGACAATTGAAATTACAACGGCAAATGCGGATATTGCAAAGCAAGAGCGCGAGATAGAGTTGAAGCAGAAGGAAGTTGCAGTAAAAGAGCGAGCCCTTGAGGCAGAGGTAAAGAAGCAGGCGGAAGCAGAGAAGTACGCAGCACAGCAAAAAGCGGATGCAGCGCTGTATCAACGACAGAAAGAAGCGGAAGCACAGCAGTTCGAGGCGCAGAGAATTGCAGAGGCAAAGAAAGCACAGGCGGAGGCGGACCGTTATTCCAAGGAGCAGGAAGCACAAGGTATCCGAGCATTTGGTGAGGCGGAGGCAGCAGCAGTGCGGGCAAAGGGCATTGCGGAGGCAGAGGCGATACAGGCGAAGGGTGTTGCAGAGGCAGAAGCGATGGAGAAAAAGGCAGAGGCATATGCAAAGTACAATAAGGCAGCAGTGGCTGAGATGATGATAAAGGTGCTGCCTGACATTGCAGGAAAGATTGCAGAGCCATTGTCTCAGATTGACAAGATTACAATTATTGGAGGTGATGGTGCCAACGGAGTGGACCAAGTGGCCAACAATGTTCCAGTAGTTATGACAAAGTTGTTTGAGTCCATGAAGGAGACCACAGGAATTGACTTGGCAAATATTATTAATGCAGAATCTTATGATGCCCGAGTGAACAGAAATATTACTGTGAATGGGCTGGAAGGCGTCAATCTAACTGTGAATCAGAAATCGGAGGATTTAGAGAAAAAGTAATAGGAATTTTCAGAATATAAGACGCAATTTGCAAAATTTATCCAAAATTTAGTGTTAATATTTCTATTGTGATTACCGATATATATTACGTAAACAGTAACGGATTTTAACCTAGAAAAAATCAGAAAGGACATGGATATAGAATGAATATAAACAGTTCGAGAAATTCCTTATTGAGAGCAAGAAATTTACGGAGTGCTAGAAGAAGTCGTGCAGGAAAGGTAATCAACAGCAAGACTACTAGGACAAGCAGGTCAAACTCCAACCAAAGAACAACTTCATCGCTGGCTTCCAAGACACCGACAAAACAGCTTGCAATGTATGAGCAGATGGAAAAGTCTGCGAACAGTGTACAGGACAGTGTTGAGAAAATGCTAAAGATTGGTAAGAAGACATACACTGACGACGAGACAGGCAAGAAGGCACAGGAGAATGACAAAGAGAACCTAATAAAAAATATTAAGGATTTTGTAACGGAATATAATGAGGTTTACAACAATCTTTGTGATATAGGCGGTGCATCGAACCTTGCCTTTAAAAAGACGCTCAACAGTGTTGTTTCAACCAATAAAAAGGCGCTGGAAGAGATTGGTATTACAGTCTCGAAATCTGGGGAACTTTCTATTGACGAAAAAACTTTGGAAGGTGCAGATTTTGACAAAATAAAAGAAGTGTTTGCAAAAGAAGGCGGTTTTTCAGACAAGGTTTGTGGTAAGATGGAGACAATTGAGAATGCCGCGTCAAACAGCCTTACAACACTAAGCAAGCTCTATGGGGCAACTTCTACTTATAACAAATTTGGAACGAGTAATTCATATTTCAATGGTTATAGCAATAGTGGCTATTACAATAATTATAAGTATGGCAATTATGGTAGCAATAGTGGCTGGTATTTTTAGATAAGTGAGTAGGGGAGAGGGTATCTTCCCTACTCACTTATATCCGTTCAAATTTTTGGCGTTCTTTTTTATCTTTTTTGTTTGTGTACATCATTTTATCTGCCCGATTATAGGTGTCTTCCAAATCTTTGTCAGTATTTGTGGTAAAGACGGCGTAACCGTATGCAATCTGCATTCTTAATTTTCTGTTTTCACGGTTACATGTATCGACACTTGATTCCAACATTGCCATGTAGTGGGTCAGATCAACTGTGGAGGCTTTCTCAATCAAAACGACAAATTCATCACCGCCGACGCGGTAACATTTTCCAATCCCATCAAAGATATCATGAATGATTGTAGCGCAGTTTTTGATATACAAATCACCAACACTGTGTCCAAAAGTATCATTTGTGTATTTTAGATTGTTGAGGTCAAAATCAATCACTGCAATGTCCTCTGGATTTTTTGACAGCTCAGAAAAGTCAATATTAAAGCGCGTTCGATTATTCATTCCCGTCATCTGATCGGTGTATGCAAGCTTCTGATACGCGTTTGCTTCCAGCCCCATTTTCATAAGAGCTGCTGATTCTTTTGTGGATGCTAGACCAAGCACAATGATGTAGAGCAGAAAGCCGAAACGTCCAAAAGTGTTTGCATTCCATGAGCCAGAATAAAACCCTATAATATCTAAGAGAAGCGTTAAGGAACAAATCATAATACACGCCAGATGAATTTTTATCATGTGGGAGTGAATACCATTTTTAATTAACAGATGCGACTGAATCAAAATAATTGCTGCAAGTCCGCACATCATAACATGAGTGGTCCACAAGGTTTGTCTTAAATCTGCAATGCCAGTTAGTTGAAGCGAGATACAGAGTGCAATTTGTATTAGGTCCACTTTGCAGAACCAGTTCCAGATTTTGCTGTTGTCTTCATAGAAGGTTTGGACAAACATTGCAAATGGAAAAGAGAGCAGCAAGAGCGACAAGAACGCCAAATAAGAGGTTACTAGGCTGTTTTTTAACAGCAGCGTTGTGATATTGCACTCATTGATGGACCATATGGATAAAAATATGGAAAAAATGCCAAGTTTTAATAGTTTTCCACTGGTATTAATATTGCGCGATACAAACAGGTGGTACGCCACAAGAACAAATCCAATAACAAGCATAATGATACAGAGCGAAAATGGTGTAATATTGCTGGTTATAATGTATGCTGGCAGTGAGAAATTATTTCCAATATAAAATGCGGGTATTTTCTGCAAGTAAGGTTTGTATGGGCTTGTGAGTACAATCTCAATATTATTTGTATTGTATGGAAGGGGTATAAAGTTCCAACAATAACCTGGGGAGTCTGACAAAGGATTATTATTAGAGACAGGATACTCATAAATCAGTTTGCTGGCAACAAAGACTTTTACATTTTGGTGAACAGAATAAAAAGCAAGGATATTGCCAATAGAGCTGTCCACAGAGATTGTTCCAGATATAACGGTCTTTTTCATATAAAACGTTTCTTGGCAGTCGTTCCACTCTGCTATGGCATAGGGGGACTGCTGCTGTCGAGTATCCGTGGCCCTGTCATAGATAAATATAGAGATTAAAAATATGCAGATTGTAATACATGCCAGAATATATAGGAGATAGTTTATTTTTTTGATAGGCTCATTCATCTGTGATTTTGCTCCTGCTATGTATATTTCTTTACCTTACTATAAAAGTGAAGGTCACTTTCATAGCAAGGCGGACATGCGGACTGAAATGCTCTAGGCATTGCAGGTGCCGCATGATGTTCATTTCCTTATAGTGTACTTCATTTCTTATGAATAGATTCATTATAACACAGATTGAAAAATATATTCCATTTATTTTTGGAAAAAAAGGTATCGATTTGATATCGTGTTTGGATATTGATTTTGTAAAATAAATGATAGATAATAAGAATAGAGTGTAATTGGAGGATGAAATATGATCTGGAATAAGTCAAAGGAATGTATGAGCCGAGATGAATTGGCTAATTTACAAGGAAAACATCTTGTAAAATTGGTAAAGTATATGTATCAAAATGTTGCATATTACAAGGAAAAAATGCGGAAATTGGGCGTGGAACCTGGAGATATACGCGGGATTGAAGATTTGGGGAAACTTCCTTTCACCACAAGGGAAGATTTAATTGCCGCATATCCATCTGGAATTTTTGCAGTGCCAAGAAGAGAAATTATGAGATATCATAGTTCGGACAACTTAACTGGACCAGAAAGAATTGTGGGATACACAAAAAAGGATATTGATTATTGGAGTGAATGTGTTGCGCGCTCGATTAGTATGGCAGATTTAGGGAAAAAAGATGTCATACAGATTTTGTATAATTATGCGCCATTTTCAGAGGGACTTGGTGCTCATTATGGCGCGGAACGGGTAGGTGCCGCCATAGTGCCATCAGGAATTGGCAGGACAATAGGATTGGCGGCGCTTATGAAAAAATTGCGCGTGACAGGAATTATGGGAACACCGACTTATCTGCTTCGTCTGGCACATATTGTGGAGGAGCAGGGATTAAAAGGCAAACTAAGTCTCAAAGCAGCATTGTGCGGAGCGGAGCCTTGGACAGAAAAAACGCGCGGAGCAATACAGGAAAAACTAGGGGTAAAAGCGTATGATTTATATGGGTTGAATGAACTGACAGGACTTGGTGTGGCATGTGAATGTGAATGTCAGAAAGGAATGCATGTTCAGGAAGATTATTTTCTGGCAGAGATTTTGGATACACAGACATTGGTTGTTTTGCCAGATGGAATAACAGGAGAATTGGTATTTACCACGCTTCAAAAAGAAGGGCTGCCATTGATTCGATATCGAACAATGCACTTTACAAGGATTCATTATGAAAAATGCGATTGTGGTCGGACAATGGCAAGAATAGACCGCATAGGCAAAGCGCTGCCAGAGATGTTGATGATTCGCGACAAAAGTGTTTTGATAAAGCAAATTGAGGAGGTATTCTGTAAGTTGCCAGTGAATGCAGTGTCTTTTACAGTTCGGATTAGAAAAGAGCATAGGATGGATGTGGCAGATGTATCTGTAAAATGTAGCGCTGATACGTTATTGGCAGCAGAGAAGCAAGTGGCTGTGAGACAGCAGATTGAGAAAGCGTTTTCTGAGGTGACTGGCGTGATACCAGCGATTTGTTTTGTGAAAAATATAGGAGAAATATCAAACGATAAAGGCAAAAAAGTTGTTGTTATTGACGAGAGAGTGTAATGTTTTTAAATACGATTGAAAAAAGATAACAAATAGTATACAATAAAAAGGAGGTAATTGCCGGAAAAATAAACAATGAAAGGAGAATTACTGTGAAAAACAAACTATTGGCTACGATGGTATGTGTTTCTTTGCTGTCAGTAACACTTGCAGGATGCGGGAATAAAGGCGCAGATGTTCAAGTTAATACAAAAAACACATTAAAGACAGAATTGAATAAGGGGAAAACACTCGAAACAGTTTCATTGCGTGTTTGGTCTGAGGAGGCAAATATTGAGAGCTTACAGAAAATGATTGATAGTTTTAAACAAAAATATGCAGGACAGGCTGATTTTGATATTACTATAGAGCCATCAGGTGATGCGGATACTAGAAATAATGTTTTGAGTGATATTCATAATGCGGCAGATGTTTTTTCTATGCCAGATGATCAACTTTACAGTTTGATTGCGGGTGGAGCACTTTCTCCGGTTGTAAATCAGGCAGAGATAAAAAGTGCAAATTTACCAGATGCAGTGGATGCAGCATCTTATCAGGG
>ERZ808035.1584-NODE-1584-length-10449-cov-4.018511_pt1 | contig 10449 bp, 7 predicted proteins | sample MGYA00380189_ERZ808035 | MGnify/ENA primary metagenome ERZ808035 (study PRJEB31490, sample SAMN06133407) | mouse gut metagenome | isolation source: M5_1 | host: mice | place: China: Chengdu | collected 2015-05 ...
TCGTCCTCTCCATCGCACGCAAGGCCAAGGTCCCGTACATGAGGCTCATCATCCCCGTGGTGGCCGGCTGCACCATGGGCCACAGCCTCTTCCCGCCCCAGCCGGGCCCCACGGCGCTCGTCGCCGCCCTGGGGGCGAGCATCCCCATGGTCTACGTCTACGGCGCCATCACCCTGGTCCCGGCCCTGCTCTGCGCCGGCATCCTGCTGCCGCGCGTGCTCCCCGGCATCAACTCCATGCGGATGGACTCCATCATGAAGGGACCGGGCCACGAGTTCACCGACGAGGAGATGCCGTCGTTCCTCGTCTCCATGGCCATCCCGCTCATACCCGCGGTGCTCATGATCGGTGCCTCCCTCCTCTCGGGGGCCCTGGGTGCCGACACCCCCGCAGGCCAGGTGGCGGCCCTCGTCGGCAACGCCAACATCACCATGCTGATCACGCTCTTCATCACCGCCTACCTGCTGCTCATCCGCAGGGGCAAGACCTGGGAGGACGCCTCCGTGAAGATGACGGAGGGCATCAGCCAGGTGGCCAACGTCCTCATCGTCATCTGCGCCGGCGGCATCTTCAAGCAGGTGATCATCGACACGGGCGTGGCCAACCAGATCGTCGACCTCGTGAGCGGCGTGCCCGTCTCGCCCTACATCATCGCGTGGCTCATCACCGCGATCATCCGCATCCTCACCGGTCAGGGCGCCGTCGCGGCCATCACCTCCGCCGGCATGGTCGCACCGCTCGTCCCCCGGTTCGGCCTGGACCCCGCACTCATGGCGATCTGCGTGGCCTGCGGCTCCAACACCATCACGCTCATGTACGACGGCGGCTTCCTGCTCTTCAAGGAGACCTTCGGGATCTCGATGAAGGACACGTTCAAGACCTGGGGCCTGCTGGAGCTCGTGAACTCCGTGGTCGGCCTGGGAGCCGTGCTCGTGCTCTCGCTCTTCGTCTGACGCAGCCCACCGCGAGCACGCATGCGCGACCCCAAGGACGCCCGCTCCCTCAGCCGAAGAGGGAGCGGGCGTTCTCCCAGAGCGCCGCGTAGGTCTCGGCCGGGTCGGAGACGCCGCACTCCGCGCGCACGTCGGCGAGGCAGCGGGCCGTGAGGCATACCATGGCCGGCTCGCACTCCATGCCGCGCAGGGGCACCGGCGCCATGTAGGGGGAGTCGGTCTCGGTGAGCATCTGCCCGAGGGGGCAGGCGCAGGCGGCGTCGCGGATCTCGTCGGAGCGCTTGAACGTGACGGCGCCGCCGAAGGCCACGGAGCAGCCGCGCTCCACGAAGGGGCGCATCACGGCCGGGTCGCCCGTGTAGCAGTGGAGGTCCACCCCGGCCTCGGGCACCCCCACCTCGTCGAGGACCTCGAGCGCCATGGCGTGGGCGGCGGCCTCCGGGTCGTCGCGCTCGTCACGGATGTGCAGCTCGCAGGGCATGCCCAGCTCACGGGCGAGCCGGAGCTGCCGGCAGAAGACGTCCCTCTGCACGTCCACGGGAACGTCGCAGGTGAAGTCGAGGCCTATCTCGCCCACGCCCGCGCAGCGGGGGTCGGCAAGGAGGTCCGAGAGGCACGCCATGGCCGCGTCGTCGGCCTGGGCGGCGCCGTAGGGGTGGATGCCGGCCACCACGCGCACGTTGTCGCAGAGGTCGGGGGCACCGGGGAACTCCGGCGGCACGAGCCCCTCCGCGGCGGCCGCCGCGAGCAGGGAGCGCGCGCCCTCCACCCAGGCGTCGAGGGAGTCGAGGAACGCCCGGGCGTCCGTGGCGTCCTCGGTGGGGTCGGCCGGCACCACGAGGAGGCGCACGCCCGCCAGGGCGGCGCGGGCCACGGCGCGGGCCGGGTCGTGGTCGCGGAAGACCGTGAGGTGCCCGTGGGTATCGGCCAAGGGAGCGAGGGGGCGCGGCCAGGGGCGCGGGCGCCCCTTCTGGTCGCGGAAGAGCTCGCCGTCGTCGAGCAGGTCGTCTATGGCGCTCATGAGGCCTCCTGGAGGGCGATCGACAGGCCGACGAAGTCGGCCACGGAGAGGGTCTCGGCACGGCGGGTGGCCGGGATGCCGACAGCGGCGAGGGCGGCGTCGACGGCGTCCTTGTCGAAGCCGCGGGCACCCATGGAGTTGCGGATGGTCTTGCGGCGCTGGGCGAAGGCGGCGTCCACCACCTCGGCGCAGAAGGCGCGCTGGGCCTCCGTGAGCGGCTCGCCCGTGGCCGGGTCGCAGGGCCGCACGCGGTCGAGGCGCACCACGGAGGAGTCCACGTGCGGGGGCGGCATGAAGTTGGCCGGCCCCACCTCGAAACGCCCGGTGACCTCCGCGTAGAGGCCCAGCTTGACGGTGTAGGCGCCATAGGCCTTCGTGCCCGGCACGGCCGAGATGCGGTCGGCCACCTCCTTCTGCACCATGCACACGCAGCGCCCCACGGAGGGTACCTGCTGCAGGGTGTCCAGGATCACCGTGGCCGCCACCTGGTAGGGCAGGTTGGCCACGAGCATGGTGGGGTCCGTCGGCACGCCGGCGAGGCCGAGCGAGGCGGCGGCGCGGCGGAGGTCGTTGGCCCCCACCTTGAGGGCGTCGCCGAGCACGAGGGCGAAGCTGCCGCGCCAGGCGGCGCACGTGGCCCGGAGCACCGGGGCGAGGGAGCGGTCGGCCTCGACGGCCACCACGGCCCCCGCCCGGGGCAGCAGCGCGCAGGTGAGCGTGCCGATGCCCGGGCCCACCTCGAAGACCAGGTCGTCGGGGGTGGGCTCGGCGAGGTCGAGGATCTTTCCGATGACGTGGTCGTTCACCAGGAAGTTCTGGCCCAGGCGGTGCTTGGTGGCCAAGCCGTGGGCCTCGAGCACCGCACGCGTGGCGCCGGGGCTGGCCAGGGGCGAGAGGCTCACCTGCCCCCCTTGGCGGCCTTGGCCTTGTCGCCCTTCTGGGCGGCGCCCTCGGCCACGAGGCGCGGGAACAGCGCGTCGCCCTTGGTCACCGAGGCGCCCTGGGCGAAGCCGCCCCAGGCGCAGGCGGCCTTGAGGTCGCGGGTGCCCACCTCGTCCTCGGCGGACAGGCGGCGCAGCACCTCGGCGGAGGTGGAGGGCATGAGCGGGGCGAGCAGGTGGGCAGAGACGCGGATGGCCTCCACGAGCGAGCCGATGACGAAGGCCAGCTCGTCGGCGCGCGCCGGGTCCTTGGCCAGGCCCCAGGGCTCCATGTCCTCGATGTAGCGGTTGGCGGCGTGCACGAGCTCCATGACGGCCGCGGCGCCCTCGTCGTAGGCGAAGCGGTACATGGCCTCGAGGTAGCGGTCCACGAGGCCGTCGGCCACCTGGGAGAGCGGGCTCTCGACGGTGTCCCAACCCTCGGGCATGACGGGCGTCCTCCCGTCGAAGTACTTGGCGCTCATGTTGAGCGTGCGGCTCACGAGGTTGCCCCAGGAGTTGGCGAGGTCGGTGTTGTAGACCTGCTCCATGCGGCCCCAGGAGATGCCGCCGTCGGTGCCGGGCTTGACGTCGGTCATGAAGTAGTAGCGGTAGCCGTCCACGCCGAGCAGGTCCACCACGGTGGCGGGCGAGACGACGTTGCCGCGGCTCTTGGACATCTTCTCGGTGGCGCCGGTCTCCTCGTTCTTGACGGTGAGGAACCCGTGGGCGAAGACCTCCTCGGGCACCGGGAGCCCCGCGGCCATGAGCATGGCGGGCCAGATCACGCAGTGGAAGCGGATGATGTCCTTGCCCACGAGGTGCGCCTGGGCGGGCCAGCGGTAGGCGAACTCCGCCTCGTCGGAGCCGTAGCCCACGGCGGTGAGGTAGTTGATGAGGGCGTCGAACCACACGTAGGTGACGTGGCCCTCGTCGAAGGGCAGCTCGATGCCCCAGTCGAAGCTCGTGCGGCTGATGGAGAGGTCCTTGAGGCCGCCCTCCACGAAGCTCACGACCTCGTTGCGGCGGATCTCGGGCTCAACGAAGCGCGGGTTGTCGCGGTAGAGCTCGAGCAGGCGGTCCTGGAAGGCGCTGAGCTTGAAGAACCAGCTCTCCTCCTGCACGCGCTGGAGGGGTCTGCCGCAGTCGGGGCAGAGGTGCTCGCCCTCGGTCCCGCGCTCCTCGTCGGCGTGGCGGACCTGGGTGTCGGTGAAGTAGGTCTCCTCGGGCACGCAGTACCAGCCGTCGTAGGACCCCTTGTAGATGTAGCCGTTGTCCCTGATGACCGACATGAGGCGCTGGACGGCCGCGGCGTGGCGGGGCTCGGTGGTGCGGATGAAGTCGTCGTTGGTGACGTCGAGCAGCTGGAGGAGCTCCTTGAAGGCGGGCACGAGGGAGTCGCACCACTCCTGCGGGGTCATGCCGTGCTCGGCGGCAGCCTCGGCGACCTTCTCGCCGTGCTCGTCGGTGCCCGTGAGGAACATCACGTTATGACCGGTGGCGCGGCGCAGGCGCGCCTGGACGTCGGCCAGCACCGAGGTGTAGGAGGTCCCCAGGTGCGGGGCCGCGTTGACGTAGTAGATGGGGGTGGTGATGTAGTACGAGGGCTGCACGGTGTCCATGGGGCGCGTCCGTTCTCGGTGGGGTCCTAAGGTTGTTTCCACGGGCCATTGTAGCCCGACGGGACCGGTGGGCGCGGTGCCTAGCCCTTGAGGGACACCACGATGTCGTAGGCTGCCGGGCGGGCGAGGCCGCAGCGGCGCGCGACCTCCTTGGCGGCGGCCGAGGGCGACGTGCCCTGGCCCAGGAGCTCGCGGGCCAGGGCCTCGGGGTCGGGGGCGGCGCCGTCTCCCGGGGCAGGGGCGCCGACGCCGGGGGACTCGACGACGACCACGCACTCGCCGCGCACGGGGCGCCCCTGGGCCTCGGCCTCGGCGACGGCGGCGGCGAGCTCGGCGGCAGGCCCGCGCAGGCACTCCTCGTGGAGCTTGGTGAGCTCGCGGACCAGGGCGACGCGGCGCCCGGGCATGGCCTCCGCCACGGCCGCGAGCGTGGCCGCCACGCGGTGGGGCGACTCGTAGAGCACCACGGCGCCGGGCACGCGGGCGAGCAGGTCGAGGCGCTCGCGGCGGGCGCCGGCCTTCCTCGGCAGGAAGCCCTCGAAGAAGAAGTGGGAGCAGTCGAGGCCCGAGGCCGCGACGGCGCAGGTCACGGCACTGGGACCGGGGACCACCTCCACAGGGAGGCCGGCGTCGAGCGCGGCGTCCACGAGCCTGCGGCCCGGGTCGCTGACGGCGGGCATGCCGGCGTCGGAGGCGAACGCCACGCGCTGGCCGGACTCGAGGCGCTCCAGCACCGCGGGCACGCGGGAGGCGATGACGTTCTCGTCGCAGCGCTCCAGGGGACGGCGCAGCCCCATGGCCGAGAGGAGCCGGCCGGTGACGCGGGTGTCCTCGCAGAGCACGACGTCGGCCGCGGCGAGGGTGTCGCGCACGCGGCCGGAGAGGTCGCCCAGGTTGCCGATGGGGGTGCCCACCAGGGAGAGCACGCCGGCGCCGGAGGGTCGGGGCGCGTCCTGGGGCATCAGTCGAACATCCCGCGCTCGAAGGAGGAGAGGGCGACGCGGGCATCCCACGCCGAGAGCTTGTTCTCGGTCTTCCACGTCTGGAAGAACCAGCCCGAGGCGTCGCGGAACGCCTGAATCTGTGCCGCGGCGTAGACGCGCTCCATGGCCTTGAGGCCCTCGGGCGTGGGGGTGCCGGCGCCCACGGGCAGGGAGCTCGACCACTCCCCCACCACCACGGGCAGGCCGCTGCGGCGGGCGCGGGCGATGGCGTCGGAGGAGCGCTCCACCAGGCGGCGCGTGCCGGAGGGCCCGGAGGCGTCCACGACGTCGTTGTAGTGGTAGAGATGCAGGTCGAGCCACACGTTGCGGTAGCGCGACTGGGCCATGAAGAGGTTCCACATGTCGGGGCGGCCGGCGCAGGAGAACACCACCACGGGGTGGTCGCCGGCGCGGTCGCGCACGGCCTCGTAGCAGTCGCGGTAGAAGTTGCGGAGCATGTGCATGGGCACGCCGGGCGTGACCGAGAGGCCGTGGCGGCGCTGGGCCACGGGCTCGTCGAGGGGCTCGATGCCGATGAGGCAGTCGCGCTCCGCGTAGCGCTCGGCGAGGCGGGCCACGACCTCGATGACGGGGTCGCGCAGGGTGGAGCCCATGGCGATGACGCTGCTCAGGGCCTCGGGGTCGTCGTCACCGCCGGGCATGGCGGCGAGCACGAGCAGCACCTGCAGGCCGGCGGCCTCGGCCCAGGTGAAGGCGCGGTCCACGTACTCGATGCAGCCCTCGTCCACGCCGGGCATGGGGCCGTCCTTGCCGAAGACCGTCCAGGGCACGGGGATGCGCACGGCGTTGTAGCCGCGGTCCGCGATCTGGCGGAAGTCGCGCTCGCCGATGAAGGTGGAGCGGTGGCCGGCCACGACCTCCACGTAGCGGTCGTGCCCGAGGGCGGCCTCGAGGCCCTTCTCGTCGAAGGCCCCCGACGAGGCGAACAGGGACGGGGTTACCCAGGGCTCGAGCACCAGCCAACCGGCGAGGTTGACCCCGTGCAGCATCGCGTGATCCACCGGCAGATCCTCCTTGCAGGGCGCGTACGTCGACGTTCTCCACGCTATCATTCCCAGGCCGGGAAAGACCTTTCAATCGCGTCAGGATGGGGCGGGCCGGGCTGGCGGGGTCGCCGGTCCTGCCACGGCGCCGATTCCCCCGCCGCACCACGGTGGCGCGTCTCTCGGACCGGATTCAAAAGCGTCATGCCACGCCCCGCCCCCGCCACGCTCGTCGGTGGATTCGACGTTCGTCGGCACTCGCAGACGTTTTCAGGCGCGAAAAGGCGACAGTTCGGCGGCCGGATCGCGCCGCTCTCACACCTGAAAACACTGGAGGGTACCGACGGACGGAGGGGTCTTTCGCGGCACAAAAGAGCGGGCAGCCGGTTTGACCGACTGCCCGCGAATGTATGGTGGCGGGGAAGGGAGTCGAACCCCTGACACGCGGATTTTCAGTCCGCTGCTCTACCAACTGAGCTACCCAGCCAGAAGCGCCTCAAGCGCCCGATTACTATAACACGTCACCTCCGGAGGTCAAGCAGCTCGAGCGAAAACCTCGCCCCACATATCTCGAGCACGCTTCCCGGCAGCCACGGCACGCAGTCGACGACCTCCTCCCCGTCCAGCGTGGCGGGGTGCGTCGCCCCCGCGTCGTGGACGAGGACCACGCCGTCGTCTGGCTCCACGACCACGTGGCGGCGCGACACCGCGGCGTCCTTGAGCACCACGTCGTTGTCGGACGCCCGGCCGATGGAGAGGCCGTCGGCCGGGAGCGCCATGGGGGCCCGCATGCCGCGCCACTCCATCACCAGGCCCCAGCGCGGGCTGCGCGCGACCTCGGACAGGTCCCCCGTCTCGTCGGCCTCGTCCACCTCGGCGTCGGTGACCTCCATGCCCTCGGCGGCGGCCACGGCCTCCAGGGCCAGATCGCTGCGCACGGTCCGGGCGGCGGCGGTCTTGGACTGGGCGCGCATATCGTCCACGGTCATGCCCATCATCCGCAGGTAGTCCTCAAACTTGATCCCCTGGCTCTGGATGCGGTTTGCATAGTCGTCCAGCATTTTGTCCGCCTGGTAGTCGATCATGGCCTGGGGGACCTCGCACTCCAAATTTTCAATCAGGGCGGTGATGACGGCCTCCTCGAAGTCGCGGTCGGCCTGCTCCTGACGGCGGGCCTTCAGCTTTTCGCCCAGGTCCTTCTTGAACTCATCCAGGGTTTCAAACTCGGACACATCCTTGGCAAACTCGTCGTCCACCTCGGGCTCCTGCTTTTCCTTCACCTCATGGACCTTGACCTTGAACACCACTTGGGCGCCGGCCAGCTCGGGGGTGTAGTTCTCGGGGAAGGTGATGTCCAGATCCTTTTCGTCGCCGGCCTTCATGCCGATGACCTGATCCTCAAAGCCGGGGACAAAGGAGCCGGAGCCCAGTTCCAGGCTGTAGTTCTCCCCTTTGCCGCCCTGGAACGGCACGCCGTCTTTAAAGCCCTCAAAGTCGATGACGGCGGTGTCGCCCTTCTTGGCCTTGCGCTCCACGCTCACCAGCCGGGAGGCCCGGTCGATGTAGGGCTTCAGCTCCCCCTTGATGTCGGCGGCGGACACCTTCACGTCCGCCTTGCCCACGGGCAGGCCCTTGTAGTCCTTGACAGAGACCTCGGGCTTCACAGTGACGGTGGCTTTGAAGGTAAAGCCGTCGGCGCTGACATCCAGCACCTCCAGCTGGGGATAGGCCACGGGGTCAATGCCCGTCTCCTTCAGAGCGGCCTCGTATGCGTCGGGATAGGCCAGGGAGATGGCGTCCTCAAAGAAGATTTCCGCGCCGTACATCTTCTCCACCATCTTCCGGGGGGCCTTGCCCTTCCGGAATCCGGGGACGTTGATGCGGTTCTTCTGGCGGCTGTACACCTTGTCGATGGCGGACTGGAACTCGGCGGCTCCGACCTCGATCACCAGTTCATAGGTGCTGTTTTCTTTTTTCTCATTGCTCTTGATGTTCATGGTGTGTTCCTCCAAGCTCGGCCCGCCCAAACATGACACCGGGCCTTCTTTCTAAGTAATCCAACCTATTCTATCAGATAGGCGCAAAGATTTCCACTGTTTTTTTGTTCAATCCAAAATTTTTTTTGGACAGAATCCGACAAAGTCCGCAGACACCAGGTGGTAATCCACCGTTCCCTGTCCCCCCTCCACGGCCAAACGGTGGCTGGGGCCGTGAAGGTGTCCGTAGCAGCAGGCGCGTACACCGTACTGCTCCAGCAGGTCGATGATCTCCTGGCACCGGTATCCCCGGTACAGGGGCGGATAGTGGAGAAAGCACAGCTTCTCCCGCTCCCCCGCCGCCTTCAGCGACGCCTCCAGACGGATCAGTTCCCGTTTGAACACCTTTTCCCAGTGGGGAGTGCCGTTTTCTTCAAAGAACCAACCCCTGGTTCCGCACAGGGCAATTTCCCCATACAGAGCGCAGTTGTTGTGGAGAATGTGGAGCCGGCGGAAGCCGTTGGCCTGAAAAAAAGCGTTCATCTTGGCCGCGGTGTTCCACCAGTAATCGTGGTTGCCCTTGATCAGCCATTTTTCCCCCGGAAGGCCGCTGTCCAGAAACGCGAAATCCTCCCGGGCCTCCTCCAGATTCATCCCCCAGGACAGGTCCCCGCAGAGCACCACCGTATCGCCGTCATCCACACAGGCAAAACCATCCCGGAGCTTGCTTACATAACCCTCCCAGCCGCCGCCGAATACGTCCATGGGTTTGTTGGAACCCAGAGAGAGATGGGTATCGCCGATGGCATAGAGAGCCATGTTATCACCTCTTACTTCAGGAAGTCCAGCACACAGCCCTTCATAGCGGATTTTTCCGATACCCGGTCAAAACGGCGGCGGCGCTTTTTCAGACGGGCCAGCGGCACGGGCGTGGGCACCCCTGTAACCTCGGTGAGCTGATCCAGGATATCCAGCCCGGACTTTTGCTCCCTCACGCCCAGGGCGTCCAGCACGCTGGAGCAGAATTTGAAGGGGCTGGCGGTGGACACCACAATGGTGGGCGTGGTGTCTCCGCTCTCCTCCCGGTATTCATCCAGAACATGGAACGCCACGGCGGTGTGGGGGTCGATGAGGTAGTTCCGCTCATTCCACATCCGGGCGATCATGGCCCGGGTCTGCCGGTCGTCGCAGTATCCGGCGCTGAACTCCTTTTTCAGCTTGGTGCGGATGGAGCTGTCTACCCGGTAGCTGCCGTACTCCGCCAGCTGCGACATATACTCCCGAACCAGCCTGTCATCCCGGCCGGACAGCTCGAACAGCATCCGCTCCAGATTGCTGGAAATCAGGATGTCCATGGAGGGGGAAAGCGTATTATAGAAGGTGCGGTTCCGGTCATAGGTCCCGGTATTGATGAAGTCGGTGAGCACATTGTTCTGGTTGGACGCGCAGATCAGCCGGTTGATGGGAATCCCCATGGCTTTGGCGTAGTAGGCGGCCAGAATGTTGCCGAAGTTGCCGGTGGGCACGCACACATTGACGGCCTGACCCTTGGAGACGGCCCCGGCCTTCAGCAGGTCGCAGTAGGCGGAAGCATAGTAGACGATCTGGGGCAGCACCCGGCCCCAGTTGATGGAGTTGGCGGAGGACAGGAAGTAACCCCGTTCCGCCAATTCGGCAGCCAGCGCCTCGTCGGAAAAGAGGGTTTTTACCCCGGCCTGGGCATCGTCAAAATTGCCCACCACGGAGCAGACCCCCACATTGCCCCCCTCCTGGGTGACCATCTGGAGCTCCTGAATCTCGGACACGCCGTCTTTGGGATAAAACACCAGAATCCGGGTCTTGTCCACGTTGCGGAACCCCTCCAGAGCGGCCTTGCCCGTGTCGCCCGAGGTGGCGACCAGAATGCACACCGTTTTTTTCTCATCGATTTTCTCCAGCGACGCGGTGAGCAGGTGGGGCAGCACCTGAAG
>ERZ808035.1587-NODE-1587-length-10414-cov-5.320402_pt1 | contig 10414 bp, 2 predicted proteins | sample MGYA00380189_ERZ808035 | MGnify/ENA primary metagenome ERZ808035 (study PRJEB31490, sample SAMN06133407) | mouse gut metagenome | isolation source: M5_1 | host: mice | place: China: Chengdu | collected 2015-05 ...
TGCTGACTGTAAAGCTGTATCTGCCATATGCAGGAATTGTATACTGATAGTAAGCATTTTTGCCTGCTGCAACCTTTGCCTCAACACTGTTGCCAGTCATCGGTGTCGCATCTTCTGGTGTCGTCGGCTGGATTGTGATTGAGCCCTTCACATCAACAGCTGTGTTGTTAGATGAAAGTGTTACTTTAATTGTCTGGCCCTTCTCCAAGAAGAATGTATCATAACCTTCAGTATTATTTAATGATAAAGACACTCTAGTTGTAGGATTTACTGAATAGTTCTCATATGCAGCCGATAAATCTCCAAGTGCGCCTGCATTTTCATCAAGTTTTACAAGAATACCATACTCACCATCTACCGGAGCGATATAGCTGTATGTCTTCTCTGCTGTCTTCTTCTCGAAGTTAAAGCTCTTCGCAACACCGCTCTCAAGCTTCTCTGTAGTAGCCTTTGATGCTGTAATGCTTAATGTACCCTTTGCGTTATCTGTTGATGCTGCTACCTTGATGTACAATGTCTGACCAGCGTACAGTGGCTTTTTCGCTGACAAGCTTGTAAAGTTTCCTGCTAAAGATGTCGCTCCAGTGACTGTTGCATCCCCAACAACTTCGTTTTCATCCTTCGCAGTCTTCTTTGTCCAGCTGATCTTATAATCATCTGTATCTACTGCTGTGAACTTATAGATCACTTCATCGTTAGCCTTTGCAAGTGTAATTTCCTTGTCTCCAGTTGAGATTGCTTCTGGATTCATTGCTTTTACAGTCACATTGATTGTTGTCTTAACATCTTCTGGCTTTGTATCACCTATCACTTCCAAGGATGGTTTTACTGTATAAACTACTGTCTGACCAGCCTTTAATTCACGTGTCGCTGTGTAGTTGCTTGAGTCTGTTGCAACAGAATTACTTGTTGCATCAAATACCTTGTCATACTTAGAAACAGAGAATTTATGTGTGTCTGTATTGACTGTCTGGTCTCCCTCTTTCTTCGTATTCTGTACTGCCGCTACATTAAATGTGTACACACCTTCCTCAAGAGCAGTAAATGTATACCAGCGCTCAGCGGAATCATTACCTGTTACTTCAAGCGCTTCTGTCTTATCTACTGTCAGTGCATTTACCTTCACTTTGGATACGATGATCTTCGCATCCTCTGTTGAGAGTGCCTTCACTTCTACATAGATGGTATCGCCTACCTTAACCTTAGGCATATCGTTTTCCTTAGCCTCAGACGAATCATCTACCAAGATTTCAGCAGTTGCACCGCTAGTTGCAACATCTTCATACTTCGCATTAAAGTACTTCACATCGTTTGTAGCTGTAGCATTAAACTGATACTTGCCGTTCTCAGTTACTGTGAACTTAAATGTCTTTGTTGTGTCTTTTGTTACTGTCTGCTCCTCACCTAACTTCAGCTCTGTCATCTTGCCTACTTCTGAGGATACCTTTACGGATACTGCATACTTGTTGTCTTTCTTATCGTTCTTGCTCTGGTCTGCTGCGTCCAAATCGCCAAATGCATTTACGATATGGTTCTTGTCAATATAGAATTTAACGAAAACTGTGTCTCCAGCATCCATGTATATGCCTGTAGTAGCCTTTGTTGTTGCAGGTATCTCTGGCTGAGCATCATCTGCATTCACTGCTGCGATTGCTGCTGCGTTGTCCCGCTCAATTATGCTTCCGCCGTCTGACAATGCATTATTTCCATCTGCTGCAAAGATCTCTGCAGTAACTACTTTCGTTCCTTCCGCATTATTCTTTGTCTCTGTCTCGAAAGTATACTTACCTGTCTCAAGGGCTGTAAACTTCGCATATACTGTCATCTTATCCTTTGTCAGCTCATCAGATACTGTATCCTTAGAACCAAGAACAAGTACATTTTCTGCCAGTACCTCTCTCCGCTCTACCCAGAGCTTCGCATCCTTCTGTACCTGGATAAATAATGTCTCGCCAGCCTTCAGTCCCTTTGTAGCATAGTATGTTATAGTCTCTGTCTTTCCGTCAGATGTTGTATCACTTCCAGTTTCATCAAATGATGCAACTTTGTTATCCTGCTTCGGTGTTCCGAAGAATCCCTCTGTATCAGATACAAACTTGTATACATTGTCTTCTGGTGCTGTAAATGCAATCCATCCGCCAACGCTATTTGCTTTTACTTCAAGCGGAGCTGTCGCTGTGTTTGCTGTTGTCAGTCTTGCAAAGTTTGTTGCACCTACAACTTCTAATGTAAAGCTGCCATTCAGTCTGAAATAAATCTTTTGTCCTGCTTCGAGTGTCGCTGTATATGCTCCACTTCGATCTGGTGTAATACTGAGTGAGTTACCTTTGCTGCCATCATAAATATCAATCTTAAGTACACTTCCTCCATGTAACGCCTTAAATGTATACTCACCATAATTCGGCGCTGTAAATGATACCCAAGTTCTGTCATATGTGCTATCTGCATTTACTGTAAGCTTATCTGTTGCGGACAGTACTTCAAGTCTGCCATCATAGAACGGATCCCACTGTGCAAGAATCTTCTTATAGAAGTTATCATCACCTGTAGGTTCATATCCGCCTGCGAATCCATCACCGTTGCCTACTGCCTTCACTCTGACATCATATCTAGCGATAACCTTCTTCGTAATCTTAGATGTTACGGTGATTGTTGTATCGCCAGCCATCATTGCCTTGAATGTCGCTGTGTAGGTACCTGGGTTTGCCTTGATCGAAGCAACCTTTGTATTGCTGCTCTTCCATGTAAGCTTATCTGTTGTTCTGTCTTTTGACCAAGTGTTGTCTGTATCATCTGCTACCAATGTGTATGTATTACCAGACTGGAAATATGGCATATCTGTCAATGCTTTTGCATTTACCATTTCAAAGGAACCATTATTTCCTGCTACATCCCGAGCATAAGCATGCTTAATTGTAATACCACCCCTGCCGCTCTCTACAGCATCTACATTGTAATTTCTTGCTGCCGGGATATTGGTCGTCTTTACCTTTGTCGTAACAGTCTTGCCCTTCTGAGCATCATATACAGGTGTAACTGATACTGTGTAAGAAGAAAGTCTTACAATTTTGTTATTCGTAATAGTATAAGCAAATGTATCTGTCTTTCCAAAATACTCTAAACCGTCTACAATCCAGCTCTGTCTCTTCTGCTCATGCGGCTTTATATTACTTTCTTCATCCTTACGAACTGCTTTGACGAACTTCTTGGACACGATATTCTTTCTAGCATCCATCAACGCGATCTCATATCCATAAGGATTTCCTGCATGCTTGAAGTTGATTGTAATGTTCTTGTCATCTACATAAGCTTTCTTTAAGTTCTTGACAGGGTCAAGCGCTGCTGCTGTCAATGTCACTGTCGCTGTCATCTCTGTGCCGTCGGCTGTTCTGTCAGTCACTGTCAGTTTGAATGGTGTCTTGTTTGGTGACATTGCAACAATGTGCCAATTGCGGTAATAAGGCCTAGTATTCCACTCAGACAGATCTCCATCTTCCACCCAATCATCATTCCCGTCATAAATCTTATATCCAGCCTGCGCTGCTGCCTCGATCATCTCATCAGAGATTGAGATCTGGCTTGATTTATACTCAGGAATTTTCTTGTTGCCCTGCTTATACTGTAAAAACTCACCTAATTGTTTGTCATCGCCAACTTTTAATTTAGCCTTTTTGCCTGTCACTGATGTCGGTGTTGCCTTAATTGCAAGAGATACCCATCCGATTACAGGTTCATCCGTCGTGTCTGCCTTCACATAAATATAAACTTTTTTATATCCATCCCATGAAGTAGCTTTGAGACTAATCTTACCTTTGTTGTTGATTGTAGCATACTTAGAGCTGTCATAATCGTTCTCCCAAGGATCTACATCAATCCAAGTCTTTTCTTCCTCATCCCAAGCCATTGCGCGTGTGTCAAATACGCCATATGTAAGCTTTGGATTATAGTAATTTGCCTGTAACGGTTTTGTAAGCGGCAACGCATATCTGCGCAAGTCCTTATCTTCTGCTGCCGTATTTCCGTCATACTTCTCGAAGAACAGACCATTTACAGAAATCTGTGCAGACTTCGATAAGAGTTCTACTTCATATTCATTCGCTGTTGGATCAAAGATTTCTGTTCCATCTGCCTTATAACCTCTTACCTCATACTTCACAGCACTCTTGCCGATCGGTGTATTGGTTTCTGGATCTACATTGAAGTATGGCTCGAGCTCCTGTACCTGTGACTTCACTGCCACAAAGTTCTTCACTGCGCCCTTGAATGAAAGATCAACCTGTGAACCATCATCCAGCTTTCTTGCTGCGCTGACATTTCTTACATATACTACATAATTTCTGCCAGGCACTAAACCTTCCACGGTTTCCGTGATCAGCTTTGTCTTTGCGTCATAATTCTCTGATGCGGATGTCGCATAAGAGTATACTGGCGCTACTGCGAATCCAGCCTTCTCCCACTGATTATTCTGCATTCCGGCAATTTTTGACTCAAAGTCTGTCGCTTTTGCCTTCTTTGCCTCGATCACGTAGATCTCTCTGCGGTATCCGTTTCCAGCATTTGTAAACTGAACTTTGACAGTCTCATCCTGCGGGATCACTTTCTTGATAGAAGGTGCTGTCACATCTGTCACAGTAATCTTTGTCTTTGCTGTCTTCACACCCTTGCCAGTGATCTCTACGTACTTGCCGTTCTCAAGGTATACAGGGTATGCCTCGATCTGTGTTGTCGCTTTCTTCTCTGTATGAAGCGCTGTCACAATACCTGTATCAGGATCAACGCTAATGAACTGGTTCTTTGTCTCATTTGCTGTTCCTGCAATTCTGTACTGAAGCTTGATCACGTCGCCAAGCTGTTTCTTTGTAATCTTCACATCCAGCTGCTGTGTCTCACCTACTGCCATCTTCGCCTGTACGCCATTGAACTTAATGGTCTTCGGTGCAACTGCCTTTGTCAGATCAGCCTCGAGCTCAACACCCTCAAACTGGAATGTCTCTGTGTAGCCTTCCTCCCAGATAATGTTGAATGATCTTACTTTGTCTTCCTCTGTTACAGGGAATACAACTGTCATGTAATAACCAATTAATTCTGAAGTTTCTGGCACCTTATCTTCTGTCCAATCTTTTACAACATATCCGCCTGCTTTCGCAACTGCCTCTGCATAGAAGAAACGAGTTTTGTTGTCTTTGAAATCCTTCACAAATTCTGTTGGCGCGTAGATGTTATATGAGATAAAGTTACCGGAAAGGTTTGTTCCCTTATTCTCTTTATTAACTACATCTATCAAATCAACTTTGGTTCTAAACGGTGCTGCCTCACGCGGTTTGATGGTGTATGTACCGCCATCAAATGCATACTTCAACGCCACAGAACCAACAGTGTTCTCATCAGCTGCAGTTACCTTGCCCTGTCCTCTCTCACTAACGGTCAATGATGCAGGATTGTAGGTAACATTATAGCTGTCTGCCAAAGGAGTTGCCAGATCATTATCCAGCCTCACAGCATACTTGCTGCCAAATCTGAGGTACTCTTGATTTGCATTCTTAATCAAGTCTTTATCATTTACCTGGAACTTGAAGCTTGGTGTATGTACATAATAAGCATTCCCGTTACTGTCAGCCTGTTGTTTTCTAAACGCAGGATATCCGCCATACTTATTAATTTTACCCCAGTCATATACATCAGTAACTGTATAATACTCTTTGGTTTCAGTATTGTAAGCAATGTAATGATTGCCATACGATCCATTTGCCAGCTCAGCATACTCGAAGAATACACGATCCTTGTCAAGGAGATCGCCCTCTACTGTAAGCGCATTCAGAAGAAGCTTATCAACAGTCTCACCTGCTTTGATATCTGTCTTTAACTGTGGTGTAATTGTGATATCACGCTTTGTAATCTCAAAGGTATAGTCATTATTATCATTCCGGTATACCTTTGTATCACCGTATACATAATAAGGCTCATCCGTACCTTGCGTTGTCTCAGAGATCGGTCTGTACTGCTCATTACCCTTGAATCTCAATGCAAGTGTATATTTACCACCCCAGACTACATTTTCAGTCGTGTATGCACCTGATCCCTCTTTCTGCCAATACAGATTTACCTTCTCAGGATCATACTCTGATGTCGTATTCAGAATTTCAGATGTAATGTCCTTCGACATATCCTTATCTGAATAAATCTTAACAAGACCTTCTGGAAGTGTAATCGCTTCACCGTCATACTGCTTATCCTGTGGAATCTTCGTCATATCGATGTCAACATACAGTTTGCCTTCACCGATGAACTTGATTACACTAAGCTCTGTATAGTTTTCTTTAACGCCTTCTGCCTCGTACTCTGTTGTGTAATTAGCGCCATCAAGTGTTGCAACTACACCATATTCATACTTGCCAACCTTGTTGTCAAATACCTCATGTGTCGTCGTCACATAATTGTCTTTGTTGGTTCCGTCAGCATTCTTTTCCTTATTCTGAACCTCATAGCGGATTGTCACTGAAGAAGGAAGTGTCACCTCCAACGAAGACTTATCTTCGCCTACGGCATCATACTCAGTCTTGACATTATTTGGAATCTTATATGCCTTGTAAATTGTTTTGTCAAGGCTTGGTATCTCATTCCCGCCATTCTGCCAATTAAGAATCTTCTGACCGTCCTGTGCAACCTGATCACCAGGCACGATCACAACCTGCTGCTTCTCAACCTTGAAGTATACCTTCGCATCCTTTGCCCAATAATTGTGCTCTGGATCTGCATACTTAATTGTCAGCTCATATACATTGGCTGAATCTGTAGAAACAAAGTCGCCATTGTCAACCTCTGTATTGCCAAGTGTATCAGTAGTAACAACCTGCCAGCCTGACTCTTTATCAAGCGGATTCTCTTTCTTATAATCGTCTGTCTGATTTGCATATTCCTCATAAGCGTCTAAAGACAATTGTCTCCATGTATAGGTCAATCCGTCTGTCGAAGATGCCACTACATTTGAGCCGTCCTTTACCTGAGCCTGCTTATATGCGCCTCTGTTTGCAAACAATGCATTCTCATCATAAACCTTCACTGCCGGGCTGTCTGCTGAACCAGTGCCAACAGTAGGGTTCTTGTATGTATCATTGAATGCCTTTACGATCGGCTCATAATCAATAACAGCTTCCTTTGTCGCTGCCATATTTACTGCTACAGCATTCTCCTCAAGTGTTGTCGTATCAACCTTTGCAAGGTAATTTCTGTTTGCAGCATTGGTTGCCACATTGGTAATAGATTCTGTTTCACTGTTCAGAGAGCCATCAGCTTTATATGTACCCTTGTTACCAGTAAAGATCACTCTGTATACATACTCATGGTCGTCATCCTTATTCACAAGCTGTCCATTGTTTGCTGCCGGACAAACGTCATCCAACCACTCTCTGTCTTTCTCTTCGATTACCGTGTCTTTCTCTTTGCTTACAGCGCGCTGAAGCTTGAACAAAGGCTTGTAATACTGTTCTTTCTTATTTTCATCATCACCAGCATATGTTACACCAAAGAAATCATCTGTCTTGATATCATCATCATTTACTTTGCCATCTGTCATTGTGCTGACTTTGTATTCGATCTCTTTCAGCGCCTTATTAACATCTGCCCGAGTCATTCCTTCATGGAACAATGAGCCAAGCGACTCTGAATCATTAGCGATCTTGATCACTACTGGAGCTGGCTCGATCGTAGCTGCAACAGGATCACTTGCTGATGCCTTGTATGCATTCTTATCATCGCCTGCATATACCCAGATCACATAGTACTCGCCCGCCTCTTCAGGTGTCTCACCCTCTGCAAGCTTTACATACTTTAATCCCGGCTCTTCTGCATAACAAATGCTGCCATCCTCCTGGATGCCATCTGCTACGCTATTAGGAGCCTGCTCACGTCTGTACCAGCCAGGCACTGCCAGTGTCTCGCCTTCTGCCGGCGCGAGTTCTTTGTCCTCATCCTCTTTGTTCACGACAAATACCTTTGCCGTCTTCGCAAAGAGATCTGTGAGTGCTGTAGAAGAATCGCCATAGACCTTCGTTACAGGATATGTCACGCCGTCAAGCACTGCCTCTACCCTTGTCTCCTGAAGGTCGCCAACTTTTACTTTATAATATTCTTCTGTAGTTACCTTATAGTTTGTCTTTTCCTTGAAGTCGATTGTGATCCGAACCTCATACCCTGTCTTTGCATTCAGGACTGCGGTATCTTCAAGATCTGTCTCTGAACCTGCCTCACGTACAGTAACCGTAAATTTCTCTACGATCGCATCCTTGGCGTCAACAACTTTGCCATCTTCATACTTGAGATCATAATCTTTTGTAATCTGATCCTTGAGATCTTTGACAGTCTTGCCTGGATCGATCTCTAAGCTTTTGTTCAATACAAGCTCAAGCTCTGCGAGTTCAATCTTGACATAAACATCCATAGATGCCTCTGACCAGGTATCCTTCTCAGCCGCAAGGGAAATATGTAACTTGTATTCGCCTACGTTTGTCGGCACGCCGTCCACTGCCTCTGTGTAAGCATCTGCTCCCTCTGCGTCAGCTTTCTTTGCTGTCCACTTAAAAGCATAATTCGCCTTTGCAGTATCGTGCATTTCTTCGTCGTCAACCACGATGTCAATGTACTTCTTTATGTCTTCCTGAAATCTACCGCATCCATCGTTGCGTCCGTACTCTGTTGTAAATGTAAGAGGAAGTTCACCGTATACGCGTGTAAATCCGTCGATTTTATTATCGCCCACGCCTACTGTATCGTCCAACTCGAGTTTTGTGACAAGCTTTGTTTCCTCAGCTTCCACTTCCTTCTGCGCGATTTCCTCTGTCTCTTTCTCGCTTACTTCTTCCGGCACGCTTTCGGTTTCTGCTTCACTTGACGTTTCTGTTTCGCTGCTTTTCAGCTCGCTTTCGACTTCTATTTTGCTCTCCGCTTCGACTTCGCTTGATGCTTCCGCTTCTTCACTTGGCGCTTCCGTCTTCGTCTCGCTTTCCGCTGTCACTTCCGCTTCTTCGCTTTTCACTTCCGCTTCCGCTTCCGCGCTTTCTGCTTCTTCCGACTCGCTTCCTTGCTCTCCTCCTTCCTCGCTTCCTGCTTCTGTCTCTGTCTCCGTCATTTGTTCAGCTCCGCTGCTCTCCGTCGCCATCGCTGTCGCCGGCAGTGATTCAAACATCATTGCCACACTCAGTATGAATGGCAGCGCTCGCTTAAACAATTTCCGTTTAAACATTTTTCATAGTCCCCCTTTTTTAATTTTGGGCGTGCACCTCGGTTTTCCTCCTTGCACTTCTTCTTGTTGCTTGCTCCTGCCTGGGCTTTTTCTGTCTTTTCTTCTGCTTGCCTTTCCCAGCGCCATAGAGTCATTATACTGTATTCTTTCTATTTTTGGAACCTTTTTCTCGCTTTTTTTTATTTTTATTTCCACAATTTTTTCTTTCTTTATTCCATTTTTATTGTCATGTTTTTATCTAATACCTTCTTTTGCTCTTTTTTTGTGCGTTTTTTGTTCGCTTCCGTCTTTTTGTATGCTTTTCTACTTTTCTTTTGTGCACCTTGCCTCATCCCTTCCTTTCTCTTCTCTTTCTCTTCTCTTTCTCTCTCCTTTCCTTTTATATGTGAACATATGTTCGCGGTCCGCCTTCTTCCTTTCCTCTTTTTTCCCTCTCTTCCTTTTTCCCCTCTCTTCCTTTTCTCTCCTCCCTTTTTTCCTTCCTGACTTTCCCTCTCCTTTTCTCTTTTCCTCTTCTTTACCCTTTTTCTCCTCTTCCTTTTCTCTTCTTTCCTCCTATTTTCTTTCCTTCCCTCTTCTTTACTCGCCTTTTCTCTTTCTTCCTCTTCTTCCCTTTCCTTCCCTTTCCTTCCCTTTCCTTCCCTTTCCTTCCCTCTTCTTCCCTTTCCTTTTCTCTTCTTTCCTCTCCTTTTCTCGCTTTTTCTCGCTTTTTCATTCTTTCTCCCTTCTCCCTTCTCCCTTCTCCCTTCTCCCTTCTTCCTTCCCTTCTTTCCTCTCCTTTTCCTTCTCCTCCTTTTTTCCACTCTTCTCTCTTCCTTTTTCTTTACAATATTTTCTCCTCTTTCTCTCTTCTTCCTCTTTCCCTCCTTCTTCCTCTCTTCTCCTCTTTCCTTCTCTCCTTTCTCTTTTTCTCCCTCTTGTTTTTTTCTTCTTCTTTCTCTCCTTCTCTCTCTCCTTCCTTTTTTCCTCCTTTTCTCTCCTCTTCCTCTCTTTTTTCTCTTCCCTACTCTCCCTTTCCTTTTTTCCTCTTTCTCTCTCCTCTTCCCTTCTCTCCTTTTTTCTTTCTCTACTCCTTTTCCTTCTCTCCTCTTTCCTTCTTCTCTTTCTTTTTTCTCCTTCTTCCTTCTCCCTGCTTCTCCTCTCCTACTTATCTGCTTCTTGCTTTTTTATTTTTCT
>ERZ808035.1590-NODE-1590-length-10389-cov-4.613654_pt1 | contig 10389 bp, 8 predicted proteins | sample MGYA00380189_ERZ808035 | MGnify/ENA primary metagenome ERZ808035 (study PRJEB31490, sample SAMN06133407) | mouse gut metagenome | isolation source: M5_1 | host: mice | place: China: Chengdu | collected 2015-05 ...
GCAAGACCCTGGCCGAGGAAACAGGGATTTCCGAGAAACTGATTCTCAAATGGGCCAACCACGCCGACCTGTTCCGCATCAACGGCGTCGGCCCACAGTTTGCCGAGCTGCTCGAAGCCGCAGGCGTTGACACCGTAAAGGAACTGCGCCACCGCAAAGCCGAAAACCTCGCCGCCAAAATGGCCGAAGTCAACGACACCAAGCATCTCACCCGCCGCGTGCCCTCTGTGACCGAATTACAGAAAATGATTGACGAGGCCGCCACCCTTGAGCCCCGCATGACCTATTGACCCATTGCCTCGGAAGCACTGTTCCAAGTCGGATAGACCGCCGCAGTCAGCCATTCCGACCCTCGCAGAAGTTCAATCTTTGTAGAGGGTGTTGCAAAACCGCCACGTATAAGACGTGATGTAGGAGGGTGTATCAAAATTGCACCGGGAACTAAGATAAGTCGAAGACTTTATATTCCGTTAACCCCACACTAAGCAAAAAGCGAGGAAAATCGTCAGATTCCCTCGCTTTTGCGTTGTGTGGGGTCTCAAATCCTAAACTTCTGCGTTTCCTCGGAGAGGATAGATTCCTTGTATACAATTTTGATACACCCTCATCCGTCACATCTCCGATGTTTTTTTTGTGTTCTGCAACACCATCTTCCCACCGACAATCATCATCTGCCGCCGGTCAAAACCTTGCCTATCCGGGGAAACCATCTCATCAGCAAGTAATACACAACCACACATATCGCGGTCTTGACAAATGGCGTCGTCAAGTATGTGAACAGGTTAACGGGATTCAACCCGGCAATGACAAACATCTTGTTGAGCAGGACGGTATACATTTCCACTATCATATCCGTGTGGAAAGCGAAGATAAAAAATACACTGGCTGTCAAAATAGGATGTATCCTCACTTTTCGCACCTGAACTAACGCCGAAGCTATGTTGAAAACCGAAACTACACCAGCAAGCATATAGATACAATAAAAATAATACCCAATTTCAGTATGGCCACCCTGAAAAACTGTCGCAAAAATCATGGCAACAAAAGCTATAATGCAACATGGCGACTTCACCTCACGAAACGCCGACACAATATTCTTGCGGTTTATCGCAAAATATGAACCTATCCCAAAATAGAGCAGCGTCATGGCATCCAATCCCGGAATTAACACATCAATATTTCCAAAGTAGAGAATAACCATGGGCACAAGCATCCATTTCCCAAACGTCTTAATCGCCCAATATATCAATGGAGAAAAGAAACATACAACAATCAGATTGCGGATATACCACAACGGGTAATTGAATGGCGACGTATACCACACCTCGTTTCCCAACCATCCATGGATATATCCGCCATAAACATTGCACCCCCAAAATATATCGAGCCATCCGTGTCCTGCCAAATAATCTCGGCAGAAATGAAGATATGATACCAAACTCTCACCACTAAACAACACAGACTTACCCCTCGACAAAAATATTATAAGGAGCGGTATCAGATTCCACAGCAGGTAGGGAATCACAAGCGTATGAAACCGCTTCCTCATCTTATCCCTGTAGATTGGCAATGTTAACTCAGGGGTCTTATTGAAAAACAGGAAACCTGATATGACAAAAAAGCACGGCACTGCGACAGACGTCAATATCCATGAAATCCATATGCGGAAATAATCAGCCACAACCTGCACATCCATGACGCCCTCAATCAATGACGGATAATGTGGTTGAGTAAGCTGAGAATTATGCGCAAACACTACGCATAAGACAAGAGGAAACCTTAGCCATGAGATTGTCTGTGATTCTATACGTGATGAATTTGATATCATATTCACAGTATTATGAGTGTATTAATTCCGTCAACTGCAAAAATACGAAATATCATGGATATTGCCACAGCATGTACACCCGCATGTAAGCCGCATATAAGCAGGAGCGGCAGCCCTTGAGCCCGGCATGACCTATTGACCTTCACCGACCGCCGGTCAACACCCTTGCCAGACGCGGAACCGTCTTTATCAACGCATAGTAGGCAACCACACATATCGCGGTCTTGACATCACAAGAAAAGCAATCAGGTTCCACAGCAGATAGGGAATCACAAGCGTATGAAACCGCTTCCCCATCTTCTCCATGTATATTGACGCGGAGAGGTCAGGAGTCTTTTTGAAAAACAGGAACCCGGAGATTACGAAAAAGCATGGCACAGCGACATGGCACAGGACCCATGAAATCCATATGCGGAAATAATCGCCGGCAATCTGCGGGGTTATCCCGTCAGCCAAAGGGGGATACAGATCTTGGGACAGTTGGGGGTTATGGATGAATACCACGCATATGATGAGGGGAAACCTAAGCCACGAGATTGTCTGTGACTCTATGTGTGATGGCGTTAACGCAGTACGCCCATCGTCTTTTCAAGCGGTTGCATCGCAAATCATAAATCCTTGCAGCCGCCCCGCACAAGGCAAAAAAATTAGATAATTACACCTGAGTCATGACACATAAAAAACGCGGGCCGCCATACCGTCACCCGTCCTGCGGTCCGAGGCCTTCGCATTACCCACTACAGTAGAACGAGCAACGCAGAGACCCACGTGGAATGATATATGACACACACAGGGGCAATCCCATGCCATATCGAGCATATGACACGGGATTGCCTTGAAGATGCATATACACACCTACAAGGCATCTATCGTTGCATCATCCTTGACTGTAGTTGAAAGTTGCGAAGTTTCGGAACCGCCAAGAACAAAGCGCAGATACACGCTTTCTAAAATGTCAGCCTCCCCGTCCCCCTCTCCTCTGAAAGCACCGGGATATCCGGGTAGGCGGACACAAAGTTAGAATTTTTCCCGATACCCTACAATAGCCTAATCTTGCAAAAGTGGAAAATAAAGGAAAGGCATCCCGCAATGCAGGATGCCTTTCTATAAAATCCACACCAAAGGATGCGATGAAACTCCGAATGACAGGTTTTGAGTGCTACCCGTTCTTTGTAATCCGCCTGTGGTCATGAGACCTCCTCTTGCGAGGTGGGGCCCGCCATCGAGCGGGTGAGCTTGTCTCGGTATTTCATTAAAATTTGATGAGTTTCCCAATCTACTTTGATGTGGGTATTTTCAAGTGGGAATGCCAGCTCTCTCGCTGTATTTCTATAACACAAAGATAGGGATAAAAGTTGGAATTACAAATTTTCGTGGCATTTTTTCATATCCCTGCAACCTTTCCACAGGATGGCGCGTCCAAGAGGATGAAACGATTTGGTCTACGAAGCGTGACAATATGTCGCAAAATTGCCACATTTAACACTCCAAGTGACATTCATTGGATATTATATGGTAATTTTGCGTCAGAAATGACAGTGCTCAATATGATAAGGCCATCTCATTCACATTTCAACTACAACAATGATGATTATCCATCTCGAAGACATCAACAAGACTTATCCCGGAGCCGTGCCGCTTCACGTCCTCAAAGGCATCAACCTCGACATTGACAAGGTGGAACTCGTCTCCATAATGGGTGCGTCAGGCTCGGGCAAATCGACCCTGCTCAATATCCTCGGCATCCTCGACTCATATGACACAGGCAAGTATATACTCGACGGTATCGAGATTAAGAATCTGAGCGAGAACCGCAGTGCCGAGCTACGCAACCGCCTCATCGGGTTCGTGTTCCAGTCATTCAACCTCATCAGCTATAAGAATGCGGTGGAGAACGTCGCACTCCCGCTGTTCTATCAGGGCGTGAGCCGCCGCAAGCGCAACTCCATGGCGATGGAGCAACTTGAGCGCATGGGGCTTGCCGACCGTGCCCACCACCTGCCGGGAGAACTGTCGGGCGGCCAGAAACAACGCGTGGCCATCGCACGCGCCCTCATAACCAACCCGTCAATAATCCTTGCCGACGAGCCTACCGGCGCACTCGACAGCAAGACCTCGCGGGAGGTGATGCAGGTGTTCCGCGACCTCAACCGGGAGGGGATGACAATCGTCATCGTGACCCACGACCCGGGTGTCGGCGAGCAGACCGACCGCATAATACGCATCTCCGACGGCATCATCACCAACCCTACCCTTCCCAATGCTTGACCTTATAAGAGAAATAGCGCAGACCCTGCGCAACAACAAGCTGCGCACGGCTCTGACGGGATTTGCCGTCGCATGGGGCATATTTATGCTCATCGTACTGCTCGGCATGTCCCGGGGACTGCTCAACTCATTCAACGACAGCCGCATGTCGCAAGGGGCAAATACAATAAATATATGGGGCGGCGAGACCTCCAAGACATATGGCGGATTCAAGGAGGGGCGAAAAATCGAGCTGAAAGACGGCGATCTCCCCTCCATAGCGTCACGCGACCGACTGCATGTCGGCGGCACTTCAGCCCGCCTCTCGGGCGACGCCACTATCATATCGAGCGACAATGACTATATCGCGGGAAGCTATTCGGGCGTCTACCCGTCGGCTCTCACCAGCTCGGGCGACGAGATTGCCGAGGGAAGGTTTATCAACGACAACGACCTGTCACATCGGCGCAAGGTCATCGTGCTCGCACGCAAGAACACCGACATCCTGTTTCCCGGCGAAAAACATGTCGTAGGCAAGCGCGTAAAGCTAAAAGACCTGTCATTCACCATCATAGGAATATATGACAACGAGTGGCGCACAGATACATACATACCCTACACCACCGCCCGCGCCCTCAACGGCGACAAGAACACTGTCGACCAGATAAGCGTCGACATAACCGGCGTGAACACTGTCGAGGATGGCGAGGCGGTCGAGAAAGGGGTGCGCACCACCCTCGCGACGCGCCACAAATTTGACCCCGACGACCAGTCGGCCGTGTGGGTATGGAACCGCTTCACACAGCACATGACGATGAACAGCGGCATGGGCATCCTTGAGGCCGCAATATGGGTCATAGGCATATTCACCATGCTGTCGGGCATAATAGGCGTGAGCAACATCATGTTTGTCTCCGTGCGAGAGCGCACCCACGAGATAGGCATACGCCGCGCCATCGGCGCGAAGCCACATAACATACTCAACCAGGTGATACTTGAGAGCGTCGCCATCACCGCCCTGTTCGGCTACATAGGCATATTCTTCGGCATCCTTGTCACCGAGGGTCTCGACAAGGCGTTCAGCGGCTCCGACTTCATCAAGAATCCAACCGTCGACATAGGCATAGCCCTCAAGGTGACGCTCGTGCTCATCGTGGCCGGGGCGCTTGCCGGAGTATTCCCGGCACTGAAAGCATTGAAGGTGAAACCTGTCGAAGCCCTACGCACTGAATAGTGCAAATGTCAAAGTTCACAGTTATGAGTTATGAGAAATCCGATATTTGACATCGAAAACTGGAAAGAGATTGGCGCGACGCTTGCACGCAACAAGACGCGTACATTCCTGACGGCATTCGGCATCTTCTGGGGCACCGCCATGCTGGCCATGCTCTGGGGGGGCGCGCACGGGCTGGAGGATATCCTGCGGCGCAACTTCGACGGGTTTGCCACCAATGTGGCCTTTGTCGAGGCCGACCGCACAAGCCTCCCCTACCGGGGATACAACAAGGGGATGACCTGGAACCTCACCGTCAACGACGTGGCCAACATACGCCGCATGACCCCCTTTCTTGAAGCGTCATCGGCGGTAGGAGGCACTGGCACCAAGACCGTCACCAACGGCAAGCGGCACTCGTCAGGCTCGATGATGGGAGTCGAGGCATCCTATACCCGGATATTTCTCCCGGTCATCTACGAGGGACGGTTTATCAACGAGGCCGACGAGAGCAACTCCCGCAAAGTGTGCGTGCTCGGCAAGCGCGTGGCCGGCGAGCTGTTTGGCGTCGAGTCGCCAATCGGCAAGTTTGTAGAGGTCAGCGGCATATATTACCGCGTCATAGGCGTGGCGGGACAGACCTCCGAGGTACAGATCATGTCAAAGGTCGATGACTCTATAATAGTACCAATGTCGACAATGCGGCAGGCCTACAACCTCGGAGACAACATCGGGGCGCTCATGGTGCTTGCCGAGCAGGGACACAGCCCCAAGGAGCTGGAGGGCGCCATAGGACGGGCAATACGCCTGAGTCACCCCATCCACCCCGACGACAAGAAAGCGATAGGGCTCTTTGACATATCCGAGCAGTTTGCCATGATTGACAACCTGTTTATCGGACTCAATATCCTCGCCCTGTTTGTCGGCGCAGGCACGCTGTTGGCCGGCATCATCGGCGTCGGCAACATCATGTGGGTCATCGTCAAGGAGCGCACCCAGGAGATAGGCATACGCCGTGCCATCGGTGCAAAGCCACGCGACATAATCGCGCAGATACTATCCGAGAGCGTGGTGCTCACCACCATAGCCGGCATCGCGGGCATATGCTTCGCGGCGGCAGTACTCGCCGGAGCCGAGATAATGACCGCCGATGAAATATCCTCGCCACGCTTCCAGCTCACTTTCGGGCAAGCTATAGGCATCATGGTGACATTCATCGTACTCGGCACCGCGGCAGGTACAATTCCCGCCATAAAGGCAATGAGGATAAAGCCCATAGAGGCTATGAATGACAAATAGAACCAAAGCGAAAAGAAATATATCAAAAACATATTCACGTTATGAAAAAAGTATTGAAGATATTGATGTGGGTAATCATCGCAGCCATATTCATCGGCACGTTTGTATACCTATTCGTCAATTCGCAGTCCCACGAGAAACTCTACGAGCTTGTCACCCCGTCATCCGAGAGCATTGAGCGCACGACAGTACTCACCGGCAAGATTGAGCCACGCGACGAGATCGACATCAAGCCGCAGATTTCGGGCATCATATCCGAGATAAACGTCGAGCCAGGCGACGTGGTGAAGGCCGGGGACGTGATAGCCAAAATCAAGGTTATCCCCGACGAGTCGCAGTTGTCATCGGCCCAAAACCGCGTCAACGTGGCGCGCCTCACCCTTGAACAGTCAAAGCTCGAATATGAACGCACACGGCAGCTCTACGACAAGAAGTTTGTGAGCCGCGAGGAGTATGAACAGTCACTCAACACCTACGAGAAAGCCCGCGAGGAGGTCGCCTCGGCCAACGACGCGCTCGCCATCGTGCGCGACGGCATCTCCAGCCTCCGCGCCTCAGAGAGCAACACCCTGGTACGCGCCACCATCGACGGCCTCATACTCGAAGTGCCCGTCAAGGTGGGCAGCTCGGTGATACAGGCCAACACCATGAATGACGGTACGACAATCGCCACGATAGCCGATATGAACGACCTGATATTCAAGGGCAAGATTGACGAGACCGAGGTGGGGCTGCTGCACACGGGTATGCCGATGAAGATATCAATCGGCGCATTGCCCGACCTGTCGCCCGAGGCTTCTATAGAGTACATCGCCCCCAAGGGTACCGAGGACAACGGCTCAAACACATTTGAAATCAAGGCCGCCATCTCCGTGCCCGCGTCATCCGGGCTGCGTGCCGGCTACAGCGCCAACGCATCGGTGATGCTCGACAAGGCCGACGGGGCGTTGACCATCCCGGAGAGTGTCATAGAGTGGGCCGGGGACAGCACGTTTGTCTACTGCCTCACCGACTCGGTACCCGTACAGAAGTTTGAACGCCGACAAGTTAAGACCGGCATATCTGACGGCATCAACATACAGGTGCTCGACGGCATCGACAGCAAAACACGCCTGCGCGGCAATGAAATCAAGAAATAACCCCCTTGAGTCATGAAATATATCGTCACCATACTGTCATTAGCTCTCGCGGCATCATCGGCCGATGCCGAGGTGTGGACCCTCGACCGCTGCATCGACTATGCCATCGGCCACAACATCAGCGTCAAGTCGCGCCTTGCCGACAAGGAGGCGTCGGAGATTGACGTCTCATCTGCAAAGGCGGCCTATCTCCCCACCCTCTCGGCAGGCGCGTCGCAGAGCTGGAACTTCGGTAGAGGGCTTACAGCCGAAAACATATACGCCAACCGCAACACCTCCAACACACAGTTTGACGCGTCGCTCAATCTCCCCGTTTTTTCCGGGCTTGCCAACGAGCGCAACCTGCGTCTGAGCCGCATCAACCTCATGTCGGTGGTGGAGCAATATGAGGCGGCAAAAGAGGATGTGACCCTCAACGTGATATCGGCCTATCTACAGGTCCTGTACACAAAGGAGCTCCATGAGGTGGCCCTGCAGCAGGTCGCGCTCTCGGAGTATGAGCTGACGCGCCGCAAGGCACTCCTTGAGGCGGGGAAGATACCTGAGGTCGACATGCTTGAGGCGCGGTCGCAGCTCGCCCAGGATGAACTGTCATCGACCACTACGATGAACGACTACACCGTTGCATTGGTCGACCTTGCCCAGCTGCTTGAACTCGACGGCATCGAGGGTATGGAGGTCGCCCCGTTGGAGGAGAATCCACGACTGCTGATATCCGCTGACGAAGTATACCGCAACGCCCTCGCGACCAACCACGGCATAAAGGCGGCTGAATATGAGGTCAGGGCGGCGCGGCAGCAGATAGCGGTCGCACAGACGGGATATATACCGACCCTGTCGTTCAACGCAGGACTCGGCAGCAGCTACTATTCCATCCACGGTCTTGAAAACAAGTCTTTCTCACAGCAGATGAAAGACAATTTCAACTCCTACGTCGGATTCTCGCTGCGCATCCCTATCTTTGATGCCCTGTCGACCCGCAACAGAGTGAAAAAAGCACGCGTGCAGCAGATATCGTCACAGCTTCAGCTCGACGACCGCAGAAAACAGTTGCACAAGGCCATCACACAAGCCTACTACCAGGCCGTGGGAGCGCAGAAAAAGGAGCAGTCGGGCATAATAGCCGAGGATGCCGCCGCCAAGGCCTTTGAGGCGATGTCGGAGAAATATTCCCTCGGGCGTGCCACGCCGACCGACTATGAGCAGGCCAAGACCAAGTACCTGCGTGCCACGTCGGAGCGGATACAGGCCAAATATGAGCACATATTGCGCTGCCGTATACTCGACTTCTATAACGGCAACTGACACCTGACGCCCGTCACGGGCGCATCGCTCCTCGGCGCATCATTATGGGCAATGCCTCAAGACGGGAATATACCTCCTGCACTATAGCATCCAAGGGAGCGCGGTCATAGCCGCGCTCCCTTATCACATCATCGACCACGGCAGCATAGTCATTGTGAGCGGCAGTGTTAAGCGACTTCCAGTTGATGCCGACAAACTTTCGAGCCACCTCCATGTCGAGCGGGAGACGCCCCTGTAGCATAAGCACCGCTATCACCGGGTAACCCGGATATCCCTGCCAGTACGATGCTCTGTCGTTGGAAGTGTATGTGTCATCGTGCCATGTCACCGTGTAACTGCGCGAGCCGTCAGACGACCGCACAATAGCCTCGCCTGTCTCTCCGAGCAGCAACCCCTCCTCGGGAGTGGGCATCATCACGCGATTGTCGGCCACGGCACTATAGGCCTCATATATCTTTTCTATAGGGGGTAATTTTTTCATAAATATAATTGAAATAAAATGATTTTGTCTTAAAACATTTCTCAGCAAGGGTGTGTTGAATAAATATAACTATTTATCCAATTGAAATGAATTTTAAGAAAATTTTCATGCTCGCCGCCGCCGGAATAGCCGTAGTTGGCACATCGGCCAAAAGTCCGGTCCAGATACAATCCGACTCCATAAAGGAGTCCCACAAGATTATATTTTTTGGAGAGGGGCAAAATCCCGGCCACGACTCTATCCGCACACTCGTGGATGCATTCTACTACGACCAGTTCAGACACTTCCAGGATCCGCGGGCACCATATTTTATGTTCATGAGCCGTGATGCCCAATTGGCGATGGGTATCGGCGGCAGGGTGAAGATGCGCGGATGGTATGACTGGGGGGGAGCACAGACAGGGCGCGGATTTATCCCCTACAATATAGCAATGACCGACATAGCCGAGCATCGGCGCAACTTCGGCACATCGCCCGCCGGGTCGGCCCTTTTCTTCAAGATACTCGGCACACACAGCAAGATAGGCAGCTACCAACTATATATTGAGGCCAATTTCACAGGATATGGCTCGCGTGACTTCAAGCTGAAAAAGGCATATGCCACCATCAACGACTGGACTGTCGGATATGCCAACTCCACCTTCAGCGACCCGGCGGCCCAGCCCCCGACAATCGACTCCCAAGGCCCGAACATCGAAATAAGCGCCACATCGACACTCGTCAGGTGGATGCATAGCTTCAAGAAACATTGGGTCGTGGCCCTCTCGGTAGAGGACCCCGACATACAGATTGGCTCCAACGGCACGCAGACAGCCACGGTTGACAAGTGGTTTCCCGATGTCGCGGCATTCGGCCAATATGAATGGGGCAACGGAGA
>ERZ808035.1592-NODE-1592-length-10367-cov-8.068319_pt1 | contig 10367 bp, 8 predicted proteins | sample MGYA00380189_ERZ808035 | MGnify/ENA primary metagenome ERZ808035 (study PRJEB31490, sample SAMN06133407) | mouse gut metagenome | isolation source: M5_1 | host: mice | place: China: Chengdu | collected 2015-05 ...
CATACGATTGCAAAAACGCCCCCGCCGTCGGCGGGGACGCCAGTATGTCGAAAAAGCCTCGCAGAGTTCGCGCCCGCAGGCGCGAATCAAGTACCAATCTGGTTTCCCCGGTGACATGTGCGTCGGGGAAAACACTTCTCAGGCTGCAAGTGTTGGGTCTGGCCGCCACAGGCGGACAAACCCTGCGCGCGGCAGACTGCGGCTTTCTCGAAAAAGTGGCTTTGCCACTTTTTCGACAGACTGCGCCCCCGCCGTCGGCGGGGGCGTACGGATTCCGCTACATCAGGAACAGGGAGAGCACCACTGTGATCAGCCCGCACACCCCGATAGCCAGCCCGCTCATGGCCCCCTCGGTCTCTCCCAGCTCCAGAGCCTTGGAGGTGCCCACCGCGTGGGAGCTGGCGCCGATGGCCAGCCCGGCGGTCATGGGGTCCTTCACCCGGAACAGCTTGATGAGCAGCGGGGCCGCGATGCTGCCGAAGATGCCTGTGATCAGCACCGCCACCACGGTGATGGGGCCGATGCCGCCGTGGGCCTGGGATACGCTGATGGCAATGGGGGTGGTGACGGATTTGGGCAGGAGGGACGCGGTCATGGCCGCGTCCAGCCCAAACAGGCGGCAGAGCAGAAGGATGCTGCCCATGGAGGACGCCGAGCCCACCACGCACCCAACCAGAATGGGCAGCCAGTTCTCCTTAAGAATACGGATTTTCCCGTAGATGGCCACCGCCAGGCAGGCGGTGGCGGGGGCGAGAAACATGTTGATGATCTCTCCGCCCTGATGATAGGACTCATAGGGAATGCGGAACAGCAGCAGCACCCCCACCACCAGGACGATGCCAATGAGCAGGGGATTACAGACCACCAGGCCGGTCTTTTTCTGGATGCGCACCCCAACCCAGAAGGCCAGGATACTCAAAGCGATGCCAAAAAAGGGGGAAGCAAACAGCTCAGACACGGGACTTCCTCCTCTCCAGCAGGCGCAGGGTGAACCGGATGCTCAGGGCGGTGGCGCCGAAGGTGATCACCGTTGAGAGCAGGCAGACCAACACCAGCGCGACGGCCGAGCGGCCCAGCACATCGAAGTAGTTGATGACGCTCACCCCGGCGGGCAGGAAAAAGAAGGCCATGTTGGCCAGCAGAAAATCCGCCTTTTCCCGGATATGCTCGATTTTGAGCAGCCCGGTGGCCAACAGCGCCAGCAGCAGCAGCATGCCGATCACGCTGGCCGGGAATGGAACTGGCAGCGCCGCCTCAATGAGCTGGCTGAACCAGCACACGGCAAAGATGACGCCGATTTGACAGATGATTTTCACGGGAATACGCCTCCTGTTTTACACATAAAGACGATTGTAGCCCCGATCTCTCTCCCTGTCAACCAGCTTCCTCCGCCTGTTGAGGCTGTCGATAAACCCTTCAGGCAGAGATTTCGGAGGGAACGATCGTGTGAAAGAAAACCGTCAGGGGTTTCTTTCGCGTTTGATCCACCGGCTTTTTGAACTTTTTTGAAGGTTCGAAAAGTCCCTCGGCCTGTCGAAAATACTTTTCGACAGGCCGAGGCGGGCTCAGGACTCCATATGCCGGCCCAAAAAGGCGGCGATGGTCTGCGCCAGCTTGTATTCGGCGTCGCCGGGGACAGCGCCGGGGGTGTTGCCGATGAACAGCACCAGCCCCAGCAGGTCGCCCTCGGAGAGGATGGGGGCCGCCACGTTTGCCAGCAGGCGGTCGCTGCTGTCGGACACGGGGACCGTCTGGCCCTCGCCGCCGTACTGGTAGATCTGGCGGCTCTCCATAATGCGCTCCAGCTCCGGCGTGATGCGCTTGCCCAGCAGCTCCCGCTTTCCGCCGCCGGCCACGGCGATGACCGTGTCCCGGTCGGTGACGGCGCAGATGGAGCCGGTGGAGCGGCTCATGGTCTCGCACAGCTGGCCGGCAAAGTCCTCCACACCGCCCAGGAGGGAGTACTTCTTGAAGATGACCTCCCCGTCCCGGCTGGTGTAGATCTCCAGGGGGTCGCCCTCCCGGATACGCATGGTGCGGCGGATCTCCTTGGGGATGACCACCCGTCCAAGGTCGTCGATCCGCCGCACAATTCCAGTTGCCTTCATATCGAAAACTCCTTTGAAAAGTGATGGTTTCTATGTCGCTCTGGCAAAAGCTAGTATCCACAGTTTTCTCCCGCTTATGCCGCCGGAGGGCTGGTGATGTCTGGAAATAAAGACCCTGCGCCGGGGCATGTGCGCCGGGCAGGGCGCCGTTTGAAGGAGATTTTAAAAAATTTTTTCCATGTCCCTTAATTTTGCCCCGAAGCCGCCGATATAGTTATTGAACGTCAGGGGAGTTTCTGCAGCGGACTTCCCGGCAGTGGTTTCAAGCGGTTTCTGCCGGCTCGTACGGGCCGGGGGAAATACAGTACCTGCGCCAGAGGGCCAGATCGGATCCGGCCGGTAAGATCCGGCCCGGCGGCGCCACAATTTACAGAGCGGAAGCAAGGATTAGCTGAAGCTTAAGAGACTATGGAGGTAACAAAATGCGTATTCAGCACAACATTATGGCGATGAACGCCTACCGCAACTACAACACCAACACCAGCGCCCTGTCCAAGAACCTGGAGAAGCTGAGCTCCGGCTACAAGATCAACCGCGCCGGCGACGACGCCGCAGGCCTGGCCATTTCCGAGAAGATGCGGGCCCAGATCACCGGCCTGAGCGCCGCCCAGAAGAACGTGAAGGACGGCATCTCCCTGGTGAAGACCGCCGAGGGCGCCATGCAGGAGATCCAGGACATGCTCAACCGCATGGACTACCTGGCCACCCAGTCCGCCAACGGCACCTATCAGGACAAGGTCGACCGCGAGAACCTGCAGAAGGAAGTCAACCAGCTGCTGGACGAAATTGACCGTATCGCCGAGTCCGCCAACTTCAACGGCATCAAGCTGCTGGACGGCTCTTTGAATGATCCCGTGACCACGGGCACCAGCACCACCACCGTCACCATGGGCGACCTGGAGGCCATTGGCGACGACGTCCTGCTGGGCACCGGCACCACCGGCGCCATCGGCACCGACTCCGTCGTCTACACCGAGGGCAAGGAAGCCCTGAAGACCAAGCTGGAGATCAACACCTCCAAGATGGAGTGGACCGGCGCCAGCGCCAACGATACCCTGAAAATCACCGTCGGCGGCGTCACCATTACGGTGACCGCCACCTCCACCAACATGACCGACGGCAAGGTGGATATCGACGCGGCCCTGAAGACCGCCATCGGCAGCGGCACCACCGGCAACAAGATCAACGCCGGCGGCGCGGACTTTAAGATCACCTATGCCAGCGGCAAGATCACCCTCGAGATGGAAGAGGATCCCACCGCCGCCACGGCTGATGCCGACCTGGTTCCCAGCTACGACGTCGAGACGGAGGCCTCTGGCGGCAGCTTCGATAAGCAGTGGAACGCCGGCGCCCTGAACATGACCCGCGGCCAAGTGGAGACGAAGGGCGGCCCCGCCAACACCGCCATTGCCGCCTCCGACCTGGGCATTGCGGGCGACGGCGCGGACGACGGCTTCGCCATGGAGATCGACGGGCAGAAGTTCGTCATCGCCGTGGGCGACGACAGCGACTTTAAGGACATGGACGGCGCCACCGTTGTCACCGTGGCCGAGGACGACGACGCCGTGGCGGTTATGGAGAAGCTGGCCAACGCCATCAACGGCGCCGGCACCGTGTGGAGCGCCGGTGCCAATACAGCCGGCGACCTGACCCTGGCCCAGATGGACGTCTCCGACACGGCCAAGAACGAGCTCTTCAAGACCCGTGAGGGCATTGCCGGCACCATCAAGACCGGCACGGCCACCGCCACCACCACCACCACCGAGCCCACCGAGACCCAGAAGAAGGCCAGCCCCCTGCAGCTGCAGATCGGCGACACCTCCGACGGCTTCAACCAGCTGAAGGTCAAGATCGGCGACATGCACAGGACTGCCCTGGGCCTGAAGGGGCTGAACATCGGCACCGCCAAGGACGCCTCCGCCGCCATCCAGAAGATCAAGGACGCCATCAACACCGTGTCCTCCATCCGCGGCGATCTGGGCTCCACCCAGAACCGTCTGGAGCACACCGCCAACAACCTGAGCGTCATGGCGGAGAACATCCAGGACGCCGAGTCCACCATCCGCGACACCGACGTTGCCGAGGAGATGATGGCCTACACCAAGAACAACATCCTGATCCAGTCCGCCCAGGCGATGCTGGCCCAGGCCAACGCCGTTCCCCAGGGCGTGCTGCAGCTCCTCCAGTAACGGAGAAGCCGGCGGCGCAGACACTGTATCGGCGAACGCTGTTTTTGGAAAACCGCAATAGACCCAACCAAGCGGGGCGGGCTTTGGCCCGTCCCGCTTTTCCCGTCTTTGGGAAAGCCGCCCTGCGGCGGCTTTCCCAAGGACGGAAAAGAGAGGAGAACGGATATGAACAAGCGCCCCTTACTGTCTATCGGCATGATTTTCCGGAACGAAATCCACTGCCTGGAGCGGTGCCTGGAATCCCTGGAGCCGCTGCGCAGGGCCGTTCCCTGTGAGCTGGTGATGGCGGACACCGGCTCCACGGACGGCAGCCGGGAGGTGGCGGCAAGATACGCCGACATCCTGTTTGACTTCCCCTGGGTCAACGATTTCTCCGCCGCCCGGAACGCGGTGATGGACCGCAGCTCCGGGGTGTGGTACCTCACGGTGGATGCGGACGAGTGGCTGGACGGGGACATCTCACAGCTGACGGCGGTGCTGGCCTCTTCGCCGGAGGAGGAGGCCACGGTGGGCCTGGTCGTCCAGCGGAACTACAGCACCTACGATTTTGACGGCCCCTATACGGACTTCCTGGCCGGGCGGCTGGTCTACACGTCCCGGAGGCCCCGGTATACGGGGGTGATCCACGAGCGGTGGCAATGGCGGGAATCGCCCAGCTATGTGGTGATGCGGGAGACGGTTCTGCACCACGACGGATATGTGAGCCTGAACCGCGGGGGGGGGAGCAAGGAAACCCGGAACATGGAGCTTTTGCGGGAGAAGCTGAAGGACGACCCGGAGGACCTGATGACCCATATCCAGATGGTCGAGAGCGGGCAGAACCAGCCGGACTTCCCGGAGATCCTGCACCGGGCCGTGGAGCTGGTGGAGGAGAGAAAGGGCTGCTGGGAGACCATGGGCCCGCCCATCCTGCGCTACGCCGTGTTCTTGGCGTCCACGCGGAAGATGCCGGAGCTCCCCAAGTGGATCCGGGAGGCGGAGGAGATGTTCCCGGACTCCGCCTTTACGCAGATGGACGTGGCCTTTATCGCCTTTTCCTATTTTCTGGGTCAGGACGACTATGAGGAGGCCGCCCGCCGGGGCGAGCGGTATTTAAAAGCCCTGGAGGAGGACCGGGCAGGGCGCCTGGATCCCCTGGCCAGAGTCTACAACCCCCTGCAGACGGCCATCCCCCTGAGGGAGCAGGCCATGAAGGTCTCCCTGGCGGATGTGTACCGCCGGCTGGACCGGGGAGAGGAGGCCCTGGCCCTGCTGTCCGGGCTGGACTATCCCCTCCTGGACGGGAATACCGCGGGGAAGCTGGCCCAGACGCTGATGAATTTGCAGATGGGCACCGATCTGGATATCTCCCGGCTGGTGACTGCCGCCTGGGAGGGCATCTGCGCGCCGCGCCCCAGCCAGGCCAAGGCGGAGGAGCGGAAAGCCGCCTTTTACGAGACGGCGCTGGCGGCGTTCTCCTCCAAAAACCGGGAGGCGGAGCGGGGGCAGGCCCGCTTTATCCGGCACACCTACACCATGTTTCTGCCGCTTCAGGACCGCTGTGAGCTGGGGCGGGGCGCGGCCCTGCTGGAGACGGAGGACGCCCGGGCCATGGGCCGGATTCTCGCCGGCGTGGAGAACTGGCGGCTGCTGCCCGGCGCGGCCCTGGCCCACGCGCTGAACTGCGGCGTCACCTTCCCCCTGGCGGAAAGGCCGCTGAACCTGGAGGAGATGGATATCCTGGCGGCCCGGCTGATTGACGATATGGAAGCGCCGCTCTCCGCCCTGCTGCCGGCGGAGACGGAGACCCCGCAGGACCTGGCCTGGGCCCGGGGCCTGGTGCTGGCCGCCGTCCGCTCCTGCAAGTGGGACGACGGGCCGCACATGGAGCTGGCCCGGCTCTTTGCGGAGACGGAGGGGAAATTCCTGCCCCTCTGCTACGCGCCGGAGGCGCTGCGGGAGGAGAACCTGTTCCTCCTGCCCCCCATGCACCGCTTCGGCCGGTACTGCGCCAGGGCCTTTGACGCGCTGGACGGGGGAGACACGGTTGGGTATGTCCGGCTTTTGCGGGCGGGACTGGCCAGCTGTGAGAGTATGAAGCCCATGGCGGAGTTTTTGACCCGGTACACGCCGCAGCTGCGGGCGGCGGCCCCCTCGCCGGAGCTGCTGGAGCTGGCGGAGAAGGTGCGGGGGATGCTGGCGGCCTTTTCGCCGGACGATCCGGCGGTGGCGGCGCTGAAAAACAGCCCGGCCTATCAAAAGGTGGCCCGCCTCCTTGAGGCGGAGAGCCTGCCGGCCGGGGAGCCGCAGGCCGGCAGGATGGACAGGCCCTTCGAGGACTATCTGGCCGACTACCCGGCCATGTCCAAAATGCTGAGGACATACGGGCACCGGGAGATCCTTGAGCGGGCGGCGGCCATGGGCCGGATGAAGCCGGCGGAGCTGGCGGCCCGGCCCATGGGCGGATACTCCAAGGGGATGACCAGCGGCGCATATTACTTTGTTTTGCAGGACCTGCTGAAAAACACTGCGGAATACGACTGGCTGTACTCCCGGCTGGAGGACGATACCTCCCGGGAGGTCTTTACCAACCTGATGCGCTACCGCCTCCTTCCGGCGCAGGCCTTTCTCCAGGCGGCGTACGACCCGGAGCACCCCCAGTATTTTGACAAGGGCATTGTCTCCTGCGATGAAAACGAGGTGTATGTGGACTGCGGCGGCTATACCGGGGATACGGCGGAGCGGTACATCCGGCAGTACGGCGCGTACAAGCACATCTATGTCTACGAGCCGGATCCGGAAAATGTGGGCAGGTGCCGTGAGAATCTGAAAAAATACCGGGACATTACCGTTAAGCAGTGCGGCGTCGGAGAGAGGGCGGACATCCTGGCGATGGACAGCCAGGGCGCATCGGCCACTTTTATGAAGGGGCAGCACGCGGCGGAGGAGCAGCAGGGCGTCCCGATTATTTCCCTGGACGAGGAGATTCAGGAGCCCATCACCTACTGCAAGATGGACATTGAGGGGTTTGAAATCCCCGCCCTGCTGGGGGCCAGCCGGCACATCCGGGAGGATTTTCCAAAGCTGGCCATCTGCGTATACCACATCGTTACGGACATATGGGAGGTCCCCCGGCTGATCGACCGCCTCCACCCGGGCTACCGTTTCTTCCTGCGACACTATGACCCAAACCAGAACTGGGAGACGGTCATCTATGCCATCCCGCCGGAGACGGACAGGGATTAGGAGTTTTGCCATGATGAAGGTTGTGATTCTGGCGGGGGGCTTCGGCACCCGCATCAGCGAGGAGAGTTATCTCAAGCCGAAGCCCATGGTCACTATCGGCGAGCAGCCCATCCTGTGGCACATTATGAAGATATACTCCCACTACGGGTTTCACGATTTTATTATCTGCTGCGGGTACAAGGGCTATGTCATCAAGGAGTATTTTGCGGATTACTACCTCCACCGCTCCGACGTGACCTTTGACTTCTCGGCGGAAAACCGGATGACCGTGCATGAAAACGTGGCGGAGCCCTGGCGGGTGACGCTGGTGGATACGGGGCTGAACACCCAGACCGGCGGGCGGGTCAAGCGGGTGCAGAAGTACATCGGGGACGGGCCCTTCCTGCTGACCTACGGCGACGGGGTGAGCGACATTGACCTGAACGCCCTGCTGGAGCAGCACCGTACCTCCGGGAAAACCGTGACGCTGACGGGCATCCAGCCCGGCGGACGGTTCGGCGTGCTGGATCTGGACGAGGCGGGGACGACGGTCTCCGGTTTCCGGGAGAAGGCCAAGGAGGACGGCGGCTGGATCAACGGCGGCTTTATGGTGATGGAGCCGGAGGTCTTTGACTACCTCAGCCCGGAGGAGCGGTGCATCCTGGAGCGGCAGCCCCTGGAGACGCTGGCGGAGGAGGGAAAATTGGGAATCTATAAGCACAACGGCTTCTGGCAGTGTATGGACACCCAGCGGGACCAGGGGAGGCTGGAAACGCTGTGGCGGAGCGGGCACGCCCCGTGGAAGCTATGGGAGGAACAGCCGTGATTTCCGTCATTATGCTGACCTACAACCGGGAGGCGCTGGTGTCCCGGGCCATTGAGAGCATTCTGGCCCAGACCTGCCGGGACTTTGAGTTTTTGATTGTGGACAACGGCTCCACAGACCGCAGCGGGGAGATTGCGGACGGCTATGCCGCCGGGGACAGCCGCCTCCGGGTGATCCACCGCGCCAGGGGCAACATCGGCGCGGGGCGCAACACCGGGCTGGACGCCGCCCGGGGGGAGTATGTGGCCTTTATTGACGACGACGACTGGGCGGAGCCGGACTTTTTAGAGTTTCTGCTGAATCTGATCCGGGAATCCGGTGCGGATGTGGCCATCTGCGGCGCGGCGGACAGGGCATTTGAAGAGAAACGGCTGATGTCCGCCGAGGAAGCCCTGGTGGAGCTGATGTGGCGGAAGAAGTATACCATGGCCTTTCCCACCAAGCTCTTCCGGCGGCAGCTGATGGAGCGGCTGCGCTTTCCCGAGGAGGGGGCGTATGACGACATCGCCATGATGTACCGGCTGCTGGCGGAGGCAGAGCGGGTGGCCTACCACGGCCTGCCCAAGTACACCTTCTACCGGCACGAGGGCAACAACTCCGCCTGGACCACCGACCATCGGCTTCTGACGGCGGAGACGCTGGAGGAGTACCTGGGGGCCTACCGCACCCGCACCGCGTGGCTCAGCGGAAAATTCCCCGGCAGCGCGGCGGCGTTCCAGTATTTTGAGTGGTCGTTTATGATCTCCATGGTGGAGAAGATCCACCGGCTGGAACTGCCGGGCTGCGAGCGCCAGCTGGCGGCCATGACCCGGGAGCTGGCATCCCACCGGGCGGCGTTTTTAAACGCGCCGGAGATATTAACCTTTGAAAAAGAGTGGATGGAGCGATATGTTGCAGAACAACCCGGCGGAGCCCCTGCGGATTAAGCGGTTCTGCCTGCCCGTGACGTTGCGCTGCAACCTGCGGTGCAGGCTGTGCGCAGAGCGGGCCCCCTACTATAAAACCCCCTACCACCCGTCCCTTGCGGAGCTGACGGCGCAGATTGATGCGCTGTTCCAAACGGCGGACGGCATCGGCCTCTTTGACCTCACCGGCGGGGAGCCGCTGCTGCGGGCGGACCTGCACCTGCTTATCCGGTATCTCCGCGGGCAGTACGGGTCGCGCATTGAAAAGCTGCGGCTGACCACCAACGGCACCCTGGTTCCCGGCGGGCCCCTGCTGGAGAGCCTGCGGGACTGGGGGGAGCGGGTATACGTCATTGTGGACCGCTACCGCGTGTCGGCAAAGGCCCGGGAGGCGGCCCGGGCGCTGGAGGGCGCGGGGATCCCCTTTGAGGTGCGGGAGTACTCGGACAACCCCCACTGCGACGGGTGGGTGGATTACGGGGACCTCAGCCAAAAGCACGGCCCGGAGGCGGCCCGGGCGCTGTTCTCCCGCTGCATGGTGCCGAAGCTGGACTTTTTTGTCTGCATGGTGGACGGCGTCCTGTTCCCCTGCGCCAGGGCCCGGCTGTTGTATGAGCAGGGGATTGCTGCGGACTGCCTGGAGATTGCCCGCCCCGGGCAGACGGCGGAGGCCCGCCGGGAGGCCCTGCGGGCGTTTCTGGGCCGCACCGCCCTGGACTCCTGCGCCTACTGCAACGGGCTGTGCCCGGACAGCCGGCGCTTCCCGCCGGCGGAGCAGCTGGAGCGGGCTGCCATCGGACAGAGAGGAGATTGACACTGTATGTTCTCATTTCCCAACAAGGCGGAGTTCGGGGAGATCATCCAGCCGGACCTGAAGCAGTACGGCGGGCGGCTGATTTTGTACGGCGCGGGAAAGGTGGCCGAGGTGGTGGACTATGTGCTGCGGCAGCGGGGGATCGAATATCTCTGCTTCTGCGACACCTACCGGGCCGGCGGAACCCACTGCGGCCATCCGGTGATCTCCCCGGAGGAGCTGGAACGGGACTACCCGGGCGTGCCGGTGCTGATCACCACCATCCACCACCGGAGCGTGGCGGAGCAGCTGAAAAGGCATTCCCCCCCCCCCCCCCCCCCC
>ERZ808035.1598-NODE-1598-length-10320-cov-6.575515_pt1 | contig 10320 bp, 9 predicted proteins | sample MGYA00380189_ERZ808035 | MGnify/ENA primary metagenome ERZ808035 (study PRJEB31490, sample SAMN06133407) | mouse gut metagenome | isolation source: M5_1 | host: mice | place: China: Chengdu | collected 2015-05 ...
AAAGATAACGATAGCTGTTCATATCCTGTCTTTTCAGTTCCCTTATGGCTTCCATTGCCCTGCCGCTTAAGGGTATCTGCGTTCTGGTGAGGCTGATGCCGGAAGGCTGGTATGTCCTGCCCGGCAGTTCCTTTTTCTGTGCTCCTGTACTGACTTCCAACGTCCTGCTCCTTCCCTTCTCCTGTTTCTATTGCCGCCCTCTGCTTTTCTTTTTTCATCTCAAAAACCTTTTCTATACCTTTCAGCACCTGCCCTGCCACCGTCAGGGTGGTACTGCAGAGCCCGTACACCATAAGCCTTGGAGCGGTGGAAAGCACAGGCAGGAGGGATGATACGGGCGGCGGCTTTACCTCCATGCGTGCCGCCGCCATATACTGTGCGCTTTGGATCACAGCCTTTGTGATGTCATAGATATGCTCCGGGTTCTGGGAATCATGGAAGCGGCACAGATCGCTGATGCTTTCAATATACCCCTTGTCCTTCCCGTAGATTTCCGATTCCACCGCCTCCCTCACATAGCCCTGCACATCCCCTGCCCCTGCATGGAGCAGAGAAAGTATCTCTTTCTCATTATTTTTATCCAGCCGCCAGATCTGTGGGCGCTCCCTTCCGTTGGTGTCGGAAATGTCAAACACATGATCCACATAGGGGCGGTATCCGCTGGAATCTATGATGGCAATCCCTTTGCTGCCCCTGCGTACATACCTGCCCTTTTCCCGCCACCTGCTGTAAGTCTCCACCATCCTTGCGTCCGGTCTCTGGGCATAGAGCAGGCTGGCATTTTCAAACCCCATCTGGTAATGGACAGCCGAAAAGTTTAAAAACCTGCTCCACGCCGCTTCATCCTGAATAATTTTGGGCACGATCTCCCGGTAGATTTCTTTTGTGGAAATGATCCCTTTCATTTTTATACCCATGCCTTTCCCGCTTGGGCTCTTCCCAAGTGGGAATAGGCCCAAATACGTAAGGTTGAAAGTTTCTTTCAACCTTTCCTCCATTCCGAAGCGTTTTACGCGAAGGGGGCGATTGAAATGTCAGATTTCCCTCTGCCATCATGGAATTTGTGACTCTTCGGCACAAATTCTTGGTTGAATAAATTGCTATCAAGCAATTTATTCAATCTTTTCCCTTTCCTGTTTTTTACCGCACTCCCATGTATCTTCCCTTTCCATCCCTACAGCCATGCCGGTCTGCCGCACAGGACGATCTTACCCACAGAATAAACCGGGCGGAACACCACACAGCCCTTTGAGGAAGATGCGTCCACCAGGTACCCGTTCCCGGCGTAGACCGCCACATGGGAAATGTTCTGATACCTTCCATTCCTTGTAAAACTGTAAAAAATAAGGTCTCCCGGCTGGATATCCTCATAGGCGACTTCACACCCGCTGTCAGATAAAAGCTTCCCCTGTGAGGCGGCAGTATTGGAGCCATGATAAAAAAGATTGATGCCTGCTTCTTTATAAGAATAAAAAGTGAGGGAACTGCAATCGTAATAATCACCGCTGTCACGCTTTGCCTGACTGTATGGCTTCCCCAGCCTTGCAAGGGCGTTTTTAACTGCCTGTGAACCCACATCGCCGCCAAGGTCAAGGCGCCCTGCTTCTTCCGGTGTCAGGCTCCCCGCACCGGGGCTCCCATAGCCGCCGCTAAGCCCTTCTATGTTTTCCAGTATTTCCGGTGACATTAAGTATCTTAAAATTTCCGTCTCTTCCTCTGTAAATATGCCTGTCCTTATGATGTCTTTACTGGTAAGGAGCGTAATGCGGACTTCCTTGATCTTTACCTCCACTTCCTCCGTCTTCATGATGACATTCCCCCAGAAATCCTCTTCCTCATAAGACTGCTCCCTGACCTCTGTGCGACAGCTGATCGTCAGGGATGTCATTTCATCAAAGATATCTTTCAAAAGCCTTTTATTCTTTTTGGTCATCACCGTCGCGGTATCGCCAAAGCCATGCCTTACCATGTAGACCATGAGGATATCCGCCATGTTGTCCGGTTCACCGTCGCCCTCATAGTCCTCATGAATCAGTTCCGTTTCATCCCCCCTGCCGGGATCTGACAGTTCTTCCTGCACCTCCTGCCTGAATTCCTCCGTATACTCTGCAAGCACTTCCACCGCACCCGGCTCTTCTGACAGTTTCGGGAGCAGGATGGAGAAGGGGGAATTAAAAAGCAGGGTAATGATGACCGCCACAACAAGCACCGGGATCAGCGCCGGAAACAGGGATGCCCCTATGGAGAGAAGTTTCCCTGCCACCGCCGCTTTTACTTTTCCTGTCAATAAGTCCTTTGCCGCCTTTAACAGGGTGTCCTTTTGTTCTTCCTGTGAAAACTTATCCGCGGCATAGGAGAGCAGCCTGAAAGCGGCTGCCCTGTCCTTCCTGCTTTTGCCCTTATACTTATGGCTGCTGTCTTTTTTCGTGTTTTTATCTCCATTTTTGCCCTTTTTACCGTCTCTCCCACTCTTTCCGCCTTTTCTGCCCGCCCCGTCTGTTTCTTTCCTGCCGGGGATTTTTCCGTTTCGCTGGCGGATGGAATCAGAGGCATTCCTTATGCGGAGGCAGCTGGCACTGCCGGAGGAAGAACCTGCCTTTGGCGAAATGCTCTCTCCCGCTGTATTTTTCATTACAGGAAGCCGCACTCCTTCTTCCAGATATGCTTTCCGTATTCTTTCTGCTCCTGCACCTTTTCCTGTCTCTTTTCTGCCCGTATCTGATTTCTCCTGGGCTTCACTGCCCTTTGGGTACTGCTTCCGGAATTTTAAATATTTCCCTTTCTTGTAGCCGGATATCCGGTTTTCCCTTTTTTCCGGGAAAGGCTGTGCATACATGCTGGCAGGAAGCGTATTTTTTCTATCTCTGGCAGAAAATTTTTCCGGCATCCTTTTCAATTGGTCTTTCACACTGAAAATACCTTTCCTGCTGAAACCGGAAACTGTATCTGCTTTCCTGTGCAGGACGGTTTCTTTCGCCTTTATGATATTTTCATGATAAGCGGAAGGTCTCTGCGTCTCCTGCCGATAAACATGCGGCTGTTCTTTTACATGGAGAATCCCTGATGCTGTCAGACTTTTATTTCCACTGACACTGTTTTTCCCTTGCTCCTGCTGATAAAAATCTCCTGCATATACTTCTCCCCTGCCAGTATCAGAATCGTATGGTCTCTGTATCCATGCCGCCTGCCTCCCTGCTCCCCCGTCGGAAAGTTCTTTCTGACGAAGCATATCCTGCTTTTCCTTTGGTGAAAAACCTGTGGTATTTCCCGTATGGTTCTTCTTCCCCGCATAGTGGATCTTTCGTTCCTCTTTCTTTCTGACAGTGAAACTTTTATCCGTCCTTTTTATCCTCATAGGCTCCCCTGTCCGTTCTCCCGATACCACTTCGCCATGAACGCACTGCGGTCAGGGAAAGGCGGGAGAGGCATTCCGGCCGGGCAGGCGTTTAAGATATCCCTGCCGGTACGCACATAGGAGAGGACTTCACTGTAATACGCTGTGTTTGCAAGAATATACCTGTCCTTAATTCCTGCCCCTTCCTTTCCGGCAGAGGATAATTCCCCTCTGGCAAGGGCTTCCAGAGAGCATAACACCGAATGGAATTTCAGGTAATCACAAAGCCATGGGTACCCGGCTTTCCGGTCTCCGCTTTTCACTGCATCTTCAAGGAGCGTCAGAAACGGAGCGGATTTTCTTACCACAGGCAGGATTCCAAAAGACACTTTCGCTTCCCCTTCCCTGAAAAAATCCACACGGTATAATAATTCTTTTCCCACAAGCTGCTTCTTATCCGGCTGGATATCCGCCAAAGGCAAAGGCAGCGCCTTTAAAAGCACTGCCCTGTCCTCTTCCTTATATACAAATGTGATGAGCGGGATTCCTCTTTTCCTCTCTTCCCCGGTGGTACGCACATCCATTAAAAATTCCATAAGCGCTTTCTCAATGTCCTTCTTCATGGGCAGCCTCCTTTCCCTCAAAAGGGTTGGTGGAAAATAATTGATAGATCGGGCTGTCCTTATCGACAGTGATATCCATGGGCACCACCATGTTCCCATGCTTTAAGATCCCCGTTCCGCTCTGCGCCCCGCGGACAAATTTAAGCTGCTCCGGGCTGATGCCTATTACTTCCGATAACTTTTCCAGATCCGTGGGAGCCTGCCGGAGAAGCGCCACAAACTCAGAGTTTGCAAGCATGGTGGTTGCGGTATAGTTCTGTAACATGTCCAGCACGTTCTGGGTGATGCCGCTGCACAGCCCGCCTAATTTCCGCACCTTCTTCCACAAGGAAAACAGGTATTTTGCGGAATACTCTTTATCTAAAAGCACATGGAATTCATCAATAAACAGCCAGGTAGCCCTGCCCCGCTTTGCGTTCTCCATGATCCGGCTGCCGATATTCTCCATCATGACCAGCATGGAGATAGCGGATAATTCCTTCCCCATATCCCGGATGCCATAGACCAGAAAGCGGTTGTCGATATCCACATTGGTATCGTGTGCAAAGATATTCAAAGAGCCCCCGATAAACAATTCCAGCGAAAGGGCAAGCTCCTTGGCCTCCATCTCCGGCTGCGACACAAGAATGTTATAATAATCATGCAGTGTTTTCTGCTTCCACAGGGTATGTGTCCTTTCCCCTTCCTGTCTGCCCCTGTTCCTCATGCATTCCTCTTTGACCTCCTGATACAGAAGGCGCACACAGCGGTCAATGATGGATTTCTGCCGGGAATTAAGCGCCTCGCCCATGCACTGCTCACAGATGCCCAGCATGAATTCCCCCTTCTCCGCGATAATGCCCTGAATGTCAGACACATCCTCCGGCAGCGCCATAGGGTTAATGTAATTCCCTGTATAGGTGGAAAGCACCACCACCTGACCGCCGAACCGTTCCGCTATGCCAAAGTATTCATGCTGGGGATCAATCACGATAATGTCATCATCCGTATTCAGGAAAACATTCCCCATCTCCATCTTTGCGAAGAAGGATTTCCCCGATCCTGGCACGCCGAAAATAAACCCGTTGCCATTCACCAGCCGCTTCCGGTTGCCGAATAAGATGTTCCGGCTGACCTGATTGACACCGTAATAAGTGCCGCCCTTCCCCGGAAGGTAAAGCTCCTGCACGTTAAAGGGCATAAGTACCGCAAGGGATTGTGTCATAAGGGTACGCATGGTCTCCACCTGACGCACGCCGACCGGCAATGCGGTGTTCAGCGCCTCCCTCTGCTTCAGGTAATGCGCCTCTATCTGGCAGGAATTCCGTTTTCCGATTGTAACTAAGGTTTCCTCTATGGCTTCCAGTTCTTCCTTTGTGTCTGCCTTGATGATGATGGTCACCGCCACATAAAAGAGCCGCTGGTCATTCTCCCTCACGTCATCCATGATCTCCTCAATCTGCTGCTTCTCCGTCCGCTTGCTGTAGGAGATATCGGAAGAAAAATCGTTGTTCCTGTTCCTTACCCTCTGCTGGCGGATGATGTCGCTCTCAATCCCCATATACTTTTTCTGTAAGGTGCTGGTGGTCACGTCTTTTGGGATAGGCGCTACGTCAATGCTGATGACAGTATGTGCCGGAACGGTGGCAAGCTCCGTAAGAAAGCGGTCTGATAAAGAACTTGGGTATTTCTTGATAAAAAGAGCCTTTGCAAACCGCTTTTCATCCTGCATGTAGGTGGGGTAAAACTTCAACATGCTGTTGCAGATATCATCCTTATAGTCTCTGCCAACCCTTACTGCTTCCTCAAAATCAAAAGAAAAATATTCCTCTTCCCCCATACGGTAAAAGTCATGGAGAACCCGCAGCCGCTCCACACCGTTTAAGGCGGCAAGACTGCTTCCCAATTCTCCGAAGCCCTTCTGTAATACCGCTTCAAGACTGGCAAACGTCGCCTTTGCCTCCTCATAGTTCTTCCTGATGATGGAGACGGTAAGGTATCTCTCCTGTTCGATCCCCTGCTTCCCTTCCACGATCTTTTTCTCCATGATCTGGTTGTAACAGCCGCGCTCCCCGTCATTCCCGTCACCCTTTTTCTGGAATAAGACCTTCTCCCTAAGGGCTTTCATGTTCCGGTTTTTGTTGTTGATGGTGATCTTAAATTCAACGTCCATGGCGTTCAGGAACTTACAATAGCTTTCAAACATCCCCACCTGCTCTGTTTCGCTGGTGGTGTTGTAGTTCACATCTGAAAACAGGTAGCTTTTGCTGTAACGGTTGTTTGCCGCCTCAAAGATGCCATCCGGGGCAATCTTAAGAATTTCAATGCATTCCTGCACACTCTTCGGGGTTTTGTATAATGGATTCCCTGCCTTTTTGTAGATAGAAAATTTGTCCTGAAATAACCTCAATCTGTCTGCTCCTTCCTTTTATGCCGGGAAGGGGATGGTGAACTACGTTTTAAGTCTAAATGGCGTTCCCATTTTGACATTGACATCCCCATATATGCAGAAAATCCCGGCAAGGGAGCTTTCTGCACTCCCTTCCGGGTTTGATGGTTGATTGTTTCTATATATGATCTAATCTCTCTGAACTATTTTTACTTTTGTACTTTCCTTAACAACGGGGTATCAGGACTGGTTTCCTGCATAAAAAACACACCTAAAAGCTACATTTTAAGCGTGTTCCCCATTCCTGTATTTCATTATCTTTCCCTTTTATGCGCTTCCCGTTCCTTCTTTTTCAGCATCTGCCGGATCTCTTCCGCCTCATGAATTCTTCGTTCTTTCCTGTCACAGAAAATGACCTGCCGGACCTGCTGCTCCCCTGCCGGATACCCGGCGTCGGTTATCCTTCGTACCGCATCCTCTTCTACCGCCTTTCCCCGTTCCAGCGCATCCCCTACAATCCTGTAAAGATATTCGGGCTTGCGCCTGTCGCCAAGGTCTGAAAAAATGGCGCTTGCCGCTACCAGCGCATCCCTCATGTACTTTGCATTATCCTTAAACAGCCTGCTGTCAATGTAAATGCCCTGTGCCTCTATGAACATGGCACAAAAGGTAACGATCGTCCTCGTGTTCCCTTCGCGGAAGGGGTGCGCTTTCCAAAGCTTTGCCATACAGTCTGAAAAGTTCCTGGCTGTGTCATCAAAGGATGCTTTTTTCCATCCGTAAAGGTTCATGTCCTTAAGGACTGCCTTTGCATCCCCTTCTATGTCAAAAACATCCGAATACTCTATGGAAATACCGTTAAGGGCATTTTCAGCCTTTTCAATATTTATGATGCGCGGCTTTCCTGCCCACTCAAATATGTCCTGGAAGATCCGGTAATGCATCCGGCACAGGCAGTCAAAATCAAATATCCTGACAGAATCATCCCTTGCAAGTTCCGCAAGCCTTAAGGAAACATAATCAGCCTCCGCCGCCTTCAGCCCTGCATCGTCCATGATGCCCAGCCGGTTTTTCAGGATTTCCGTATCCGGGTAAAAATATGGATCACGCATAAGCCATCCTCCTACCGTTTCATCTTATATCTCTGATCCAAAGCCTCCCTCACCTGTTCCATTGTGATCTCGCCGCGCTTTTCCTTCTCTATCAGCTCCTTCATTTCCGGTGTAGGCTCAAGACCGTCAACTTTTATCATGCCTACCGCATAATCCCATGTCTCGTCTTCCCTTACAAGCATCTGAAATCTCTCCTTTCCTTACGTTGGTTATAGTATAGCACAAACGGGGGAAAATAGCCATAAAATCAGTAAATACATTCATTTTGCCTCCGCCTTTCCTTCCCGTTTTCCGTATGGATTTTTCCATTATTCCACTCACACATCCACAATCCGCAAGTTTGTGCCCGCACAAACTTGTTAAGTGAAACATAAAAAATTTTAGCCAGCGTATTTTACCGGCTTAAACTTTCTTTTCACTCTTTTTTCCTTTCGCTTTCCTTGCTGCCGCCCTTTTCTGTGTGTCTTCCTTTGCCCGGATCTCTGCCCGCATCTCCCTGTAGCCGCCGGATCGAAACACCAGCGCCTTATCCCTGAAGATGCTCCTCACGTACCGGGTAAACACTTCCCAAAATCCCATGCCATTATAGGAATAAAAACCGCATAACGCAATAGGGGCTACAATGGGAACCGCCACATAACAGCTAAAGGTCAGTCCTATTTTTTCATACAGTAAAAATACGACCAGACACCCACTTGAAAGAGCAAGGATGGAATACACAAGCTGCTTTGCGCTAAGCCCCATTGCCACGCTCTCCTGATATTTTTCTATGTCTTTATTTATCTCTATGATCAATCTTCTCTCCTTCCTGCCGGGAAGCGGCTGGATTTTATAAGCGTTACCTCTCCCCGGTCTTTTTGTTTTCCTGCTTCATTTACAGCAGAATTATCAAGCCCACATTTACAGTTACAATCCCAGAGCCCTGCCTGTCAGCGACTGCGCTCCCTTACATGCCCCTACCGTTAAGGCTATGGTAAAGGTGATCTCACAAAGATAGATCAGCACCTGCGCCCAATCCGCATAGCCCCCTGTAAAGGAGGGAAGCCCCGCGCTGATAAACGCATTGCAGATAAGGATGGCAAGCGCCATAGTGACTGCTTCCATCACAACAGACAAAAAATACTTAAAATACCTGACACAGGTACCGCTCACCGTCCGGTTTCCTGCAAGGGTGGAAAAAGCGATCGCCGCAAGGGGCACGACCACCATGATCTTCAGGAACCGGAAATATACGGTGTAGATGATAAAAAAACCGCATATCAGTATGATAAGGGATAGGATCACCGACAGGATCAGGAACACAAGGCTGGTGGCAAAGCCAAGGTTCTCTATGATCTCCGCTTCCCCTTCCCCGATCTGCGCCTGTGCCATGCCAGTATTCCCAAGATGGCTTACCAAAGCCCCGATGCTGCCAAAAAACGCTTTCAGGATGGTCAGGTTATTTGCCACAAGCCACTGCGCTATCCCAAGGCGGATCAGCATACGGAGCATTGCTTCCAGACGGAACTCACTTTTTACATCCACGCTCTCCGCACAGAAGCCTATCACGAAGAACAGCACCACAAGCCCGCTGCCCACGCCTGCGAACAAAGGCTGCAGGCTTTCAACTACCGCCCATGGGCCGCCGCCCTTAAAAGAGACCGGCGACTGCCCAAGCAGGGAGAACACAAGATTAATCTGGTTGTTCCAGAAGCCAAGCACGGTTTCCAGCAGGGCAAGGATATCATCCCCAAGTTTAAATATCTCCATAAGTGTGCCCCCTTTTTAGAACCCAAGGAAGGCCATCACTGCGGAAATGCCTGCCATGATAAGCCCTGCCACGATCCCCTTAAGGGCGGAATTCATGGAAGAGGAATCCTGCTGCTGGTATGCCTGTGCAAACTCCATTACGTTCTTTGCAAGGACAATCACGCCCACTGCGCCGATAATGGCAAGCACCAGCGTTTTTAAGTTGTTGATAGGGTTAAGGACTTCCGATACCCCGGAAGCATGGACGGGCAGGGCATACATGGATGCGCCGGTGACAATCCCTGCCACAGCAGACACGATCTTCCTTTTTAACCTCCCCTTCCTGCTGAATGTAGCCACAGTTATCGTTTTTCTTTTCATAATAGTTGAATCCTTTCTTTTCAAATAAATTCTGGTTAATGGCTGCTATGTTTCCATGTTCATCATGGGCTGGCTGAATTTTATATGCAGCCTGAATCCAGGCTGTTTCCTGCTGTTGTTTCCACTGTTTCTTTGGGCTGGTTTTTTATTTTGAAATAGAATAAGTTCTTATTTCTCCTGTAACCCCTGCTTTCCGGCCGGCTTATCTAAAAGCCCTGCCAGTTCTTCCGCATTTATGGTGGTAATGATGACGTTCCCCTCCTCCCCCGCTTCCTGTTTCATCCGGTCTGCGGTCTTCCTGTCCATGATATCCAGCTTCTTTTTCTCCTGCGGGTTATGGACGTACCACTTTCCCTTTCCGTCGCCGCTTCTTTTGAACATGGGATGCTTAAAAGTATTAAACTTAAAATCCATCACCGGATCACAGCCCCGGATCAGGACAATGCACTTTTTATTGTCCAGCTTCCTTACTTCGTCGGGTGTCATAAGCTCACGACCAAGGACGTCATAATTGCGGCTGGAACTGCCTTTTCTTCCCAAGGTCTCCCCGCTGCTTCTTTTGAGCCGTCCCCGCCAGCATGGACATCTAAAACGAAAGGATTCTATCCGGTTCTTAGTTTTTCTCGATTTTTCTCTCATTTTTATCCGCTCAGGCTGACAGAATATACTTTTCTATCCCTTCTGCGCCTGTGTGGTTATTTATTCAAAAACAGCTATGCCGCTTTCAAATCTGCCTGATGCTGTGCGTAGTATTCCTCTGGTGTCAGATAACCA
>ERZ808035.1601-NODE-1601-length-10302-cov-4.918826_pt1 | contig 10302 bp, 12 predicted proteins | sample MGYA00380189_ERZ808035 | MGnify/ENA primary metagenome ERZ808035 (study PRJEB31490, sample SAMN06133407) | mouse gut metagenome | isolation source: M5_1 | host: mice | place: China: Chengdu | collected 2015-05 ...
CATATATCTCCAAGTCAAGCATAAGCTTTCGGAACTGCTCGTGGGTAATAAGCTCTGACAAAAGCAGCGTGTTTAATTTCCGGTCTTTGAGAAGCGACAGAGTGGCATCGCTCAGGTGCAGGTCGGATATGGAAATATTGTCAATCTGCCTGTTTTCGGTCATACCAAGCAGATAGTCGGCTGATACTTTATAGAATTTTGCCAAGTCAATGATGTTTCTGTGGGGTATTTCTTTATAATCATCAGATTCATAAGAACCAAGTGTGGAAGCCGGAATTTTTGTCTGCTGTGATAGCTGCTCTAAAGTCAGTCCCTTTTCCACGCGCAGGTCTTTCAATCGCTCCTGAATACTTAATTGTGTTTTCATTGATAGTTCTCTCCTTTACAAAAAATAGAATATCACATTAACTGGCGGATGCCTATTATATTTTTCCAGCATGATAGAAATATCATGTTTTTTGCAATATTTCTGACATGATGGATATACGGGAAAGCAGGCTGTTTTGTTGGATAATGGCAGTACAATTAAATGACTGTCCAAGCTGATATAAACCGCCAAAACCAATTTTAAGTAATTTGAGCGCCAATACTGGACGACACAGTGCCGACAAGGGTTGCCTGTCAGGAAACAGCAAGGGGAGAACGGCAAAACAAATGAAACAACCCAATTATGGGTGGAGAAATTTGGTACTGGTAGGGTACTGTTAAATAAATTTGGTATCGGAGAAAGGAGTATGGAATGAAGTTATCAAGATATGAACAGGAAGTTGTTATCAATCTGAATGCCGATGAGGACGAAGCAACGGTTTACACAGCAAATCCGTCATGGATTCGGAAAATGGATAAACTGCGTAAAGAGTTCCCGAATGTAATTCGGTTGAAGTCATGGACGGAAGTAAGCAAGACTTATGTTTTACCCAAAAATCTTATTCGGATTGGAAAGCCGAGAACATTAAGCGAAGCGCAGATTAGGCATTTACAGGATTTGAGGGACAGGACATAAAATTTCCCCAAAATGATGTTAATTAAAATACGGTTAAAAAACTGAATTAATGATGAAACATAAACAGGTGCAATCAAACGCAAGAGAGGATATTCGATATACGGGTGTCCTTTTTTGTATGCTTGTATTTATATATAACATTAACAGCGTTACGGGCAGGGAGGAAGTGAAAAAATGAGTGAAAGTAAGCAGACACGCAGAGAAGTGATTGATGCGGAATTAAAGAAAACCAAAGCCGAGCTAGCTATTGCAAAACACAGGGAAACGAAACTTCGTAACCAAATAAAAGGCATGACGGAAAAAGAACGCCGACATCGCAACATTGTATGGGGAAGCCATTTTGAATACCTTCTCAGGGAAAAGCTGAATGTTTCAAAAGAACAGCTTGCCACGCTTGATGATGACAAGGTAAAAGATATTCTGAATACGCTGTTTTCGGACTTATCTTTCCGGCGTATTATGCAGAATATTTTGACAGAAAAAGCAAAAAAGAAATCCCCGACGGAATAAAAAAGATTAGTTTATAGGCTGTTACATGATGGGCAGCATTATAAAACTTTGTGGGCAGATAAAGGCTTTCCTTTAGCCTTTATCTGAACGCAAAGTTCACTAAAGGGTAGGGCGGAACGCCCGTAGGGGAATTGTCGTTTCCCCTGTTGACTGCCGCAAGGCAGGCAAAGCCCCGCAGGGCGCACACACGCGAAGCGTGTATAAGTGCGCCCTTGTCAAACGCAGCGTAGCTACGTTTTCCGTCGGGGATAGAAAAACGCAAAAAAGGAAGTGATACATATAAACACGAAAATGATACATCTTAACGCAAAGATAATCAGTAGGAGCGGAAAAAAACCGCAGTCTGCTGTAGCTTCCGCCGCATACCGGAGTGCAACCAAAATCTACTGCGAATATGACGGCGAAGTAAAAGATTTTTCGAGAAAAGGTCATGTGATATATTCCGAAATCTTACTGCCTGAATATGCGCCGAAAGAATTTGCTGACCGTTCTGTTTTATGGAATGCTGTAGAAAATTTTGAAAAAGGGAGCAGGGCGCAGTTATCAAGGGAAATTGAATTTTCACTGCCCTATGAACTGGATGCGGACGAACGCTTAAAGGCGGCGAAAACGCTTGCAGAATTTTTCAGGGATAAGGGAATGGTTGTTGACATGAACCTGCACAATCCTGACCATGAAAACCCGAACCCGCACTGTCATCTCATGCTCACCATGCGCCCGTTTGAAAAAGACGGAAGCTTTGTCAAAAAGAAATGCTGGAGGGAATATGACCTTGATAAAAACGGTCAGAAAATCCCGACTCCCAAAGGCAACGATTACAAGTCGCATAAAGTTTACGCTACTGACTGGGACGACAAGGGAAACGTGGAAAAATGGCGGGCATTGTGGGCGGATATTGAAACTGATTTTTACAAAAAAAACGGCTATGAGATTACGGCGGAACACCGCTCTTCTGAAAGACAGGGCATAGACCTTTTGCCGACAATCCATATGGGCGCGGCAGTGACCGCAATGGAACGCAGGGGCATTAAGACGGAAGTCGGCAACATGAACAGGGAGATTAAAAAAATCAATGACCTTATTATATCCAGCATGGAGAATATAGAACGATTGACGGATAAGATAGCGTTCCTTGAAAAAGAGAAAAAAGCGGCTGGACAAGAGAAAGAAAATAAAGTGCCTGTACAGGAAAAGAAAGAGGACAGCTTAACTACAATCCTGATGGAATGGCAGAAAAACCGCAGCGCATTTATTCAGGACAACAATATCCGGCAGCGCACAGACACGAAAACAGGCAACATAAAAGATTTTTCCTATATGGTGTCATTCCTGCAATCGCATAACATTGAAACACTTGAAGATTTGCGGAGGCTGACGGAGGACACCAAAAAGCGGAGGAGCGACAACATTCACAACCAGCGTGAATTAAATGCAAAGCTGAAAAAGATGTCCAATATTGTAGATATCTATCATGCCTATAAACCATATGCGGAATACCTGAAAAAGTATGAAAGTCTTTCCGGCAGGCAGAAACAGTCCTATTATGACAAGAATGCGGACAAGATTGAAACCGCCCTCTCCTACCGCACAGGACTGAAAAATATGAGCGGTACGGATAAACTGCTTCCGAAAACGTGGAAAAAGGAACTTGACGGGCTAAAAGCAGAAAGCTCAAGGATAAAACACGATTTGGCGGAAAATGACGCCATACTTGGGGAACTTGCAGAGATTGCGGACAAGACAGCAATGGTTCAAAGGGATAAAGCAAAACAGAATGAAATACTTCCCAATCTTGGGGAGAAAAAAAGCGCAAAAAAGGAAAGGGATAATTATGGCAGAGAATAAAAAATATTATTTCCTCAAACTCAAGGAGGATTTTTTTGACCAGCGTGAGATTGTGGTACTGGAAGGTTCAAAGGACGGCATCTTATACGTGAATATCCTGCTCAAGATGTACCTGAAATCATTACAGCATAACGGAAAACTGCTCTTAAATGAACAAACACCGCTTTCGGCAGAGATGATAGCACTGCTTACAAGACATGAGGTAGGTACAGTCGAGAGGGCGATGCGGGCATTCATGCAGCTTGGACTTGTGGTAGTGCAGGAAAATGACATTTACTATATGCCCGAAATTGAACAGATGACCGGAAAAGGCTCGTCCGATGCGGAACGAAAGGCAAGATACCGCAGACAGAAAGTGGAGGAAAACACACTGCTTCTTGAGGACAAGAATACTGGTATGGGACAGAATTGGGACAATGTCCCACCTGTGTCTCAAATTTTTCCACCAGAGATTAGAGATAAGAGTATAGAGAATAGAGATAAGAACTTAGATAAAAGAGAGTGTGAGAGAGAAAAAGACACCCACCCACCAGAAAAGGAGGAAAACGAAGCGCATTTCTATGGCAGATACGATAATGTCATTCTTACGGATAAGGAGATGGAAATACTCAAAAGCGACTTTCCGACAGATTACCTGTCCATGATAGAGCATCTGTCGGAATACATGGCATCTTATGGAAAAACATATAAAAACCATTTAGCCACTATGGAGCTTTGGAAAAAGGCGGATATGAAAGAAGAACGGAAAATGGGGAACGGGTATTCCTATAACGGCAGTTTTAAGGAGGGTGACAGTTTATGATTGGAGTGGTTGTTGATGAAGTGCTTAGAAAAATGGAAAGTACCACCAATGAGGGAATAAAGGCGGCTGATGATTACATGGATACTGATACAGGATTATTGATGTGCGGGCAGTGCCATACAAAAAAGCAGAAAAAAATATCATTCTTGGGAGAGAAGCGCATTGTCGGCTGTCTGTGCAGATGCGCGGCGGAAGAAGTGGAGAAAGAACGTGAGAAACACAGGGCAGAGGAAGAACTTTTGCGTATCCAGCAGATGAAAAGCGCAGGATTGCAGGACAAAACATTTTACGGTTATACCTTTGAGCGGTGTGATGCGTCGCAAGAAAACGCTGTTTATGCAAAGCGGTATGTGGAACATTTTTCAGAAATGATGCAGACAGGTCAGGGGCTTTTGTTTTGGGGGAATGTTGGGACAGGCAAGACATTTCTTGCAGGCTGTATCGCCAATGCGCTGTTAGAGCAGAAAATCCCTGTGCTTATGACAAGTTTTCCGAAAATATTAAATGCGCTCGGCGGTCTTTACAGTTCAGAGCGGAATGAGTACATTGCAAGCCTGAACCGCTACACGCTGCTTGTAATTGATGACATGGGGATTGAGAGGGAAAGCCAGTATACGGTTGAAACAATTTATACGGTTATTGACGAGCGTTATAAATCGGGCAAGCCTTTCATCATCACGACAAACATACAGCTTGATATATTGAAAAAGCCGCAGGATTTGGAACACGCAAGGATTTATGACCGTATCATGGAACGTTGTATGCCTGTTTTCTTCGGCGGTAAGAATTACCGTTCTGAATTAGGGCAGGGCAACAGGGATATGGCAAGAAAGATACTGACAGGAGCAAAAATATAGTGTGATGTCTGGCATTGGGGAATGAGTGTCTTCAATGCTGTTTCTATGCAGACTTATCTTTCTGTACAGAGGGATAAATTGGATTGAAATATGACAGGCGGAATAATGACCGCAGAAAGGACAGGGATAATTTTATGGTCAAAGATAGGGAAGTAAAAAAAGATATAAAGGGGCAGACAAGATTTGTTGTGACGAGAGAGTTTAGCGGCACACAGACCATGCAGCAAGCCTTTGAACAGCTCATAGAGAAAAAGACAGAGGAACACATTTCAAAGAATACCTCGCATTCTTTGAAAAAGGACAGACGGGCATTAGCCTGAAAAACAAGATTTTTCAAGAGGCAGATTTGCGCATAAGGCGCACATTTGCAAGTTTCTACAATTGTCATGAAAAAATATGTTGAAATTGGGTCGGGGACATGGTAATATAATTATATCGTGTCCCTGTTCATAAAGGAGAGAACCTATGAACAGGAATTACAATTCCAAGAAAAACAATTCTAAGATTACCAGTCCATTACTTACTGCCCTCTATTGCAGGCTGTCCCTTGAAGATGGGAAAGACAACGAGAGCATGAGTATCAGCAACCAAAAGCTGTTACTCAAAGATTACGCAGAAAAGAACGGTATGTTCAACTGCGAGTTTTATGTGGATGACGGTTTCACAGGGCGGAACTTCAACCGTCCAGCATTCCAGCGCATGATAAGTGATATTGAATCAGGAAGGATAAGCTGTGTGATTACCAAAGACCTTTCAAGGCTTGGGCGCAATTACATTGAGTCTGGCAGCTACATGGAGGTATTTTTCCCAAAGCACAATGTACGCTACATAGCAATTACGGATAATTATGACAGCCTGAACAAGCAGGAAATGGACATTGCGCCGTTTAAGAATATCCTGAATGATATGTACAGCAGGGATATTTCAAAAAAAGTGCTTGCAGGGCGCATGACACGCTCAAGACAGGGGAAGTTCTGTGGCGGACAGCCGCCTTTGGGACTGATGCGTGATCCTGATGACAATGGGCATCTTATCATTGATCCGGAAACCGCGCCGATTATCAGACGGATATTTGACCTTGCACTTGACGGCTTCGGGAACATGAAAATATGCAAGGTTTTGATGGAAGAACGGATACCGATTACAAGAATGCAGACAGGAACGGACTGTGACGTAAATTATTATGCATGGAGCGGTTCACGCATATCAACCATTTTGAGAAATCCATTTTACAAGGGCGCACACGTTGTCTGCAAGACACACCAGAAGGGGATACGTTCCAACACTTACAACATCATTCCGAGGGAGCAGAGGGAAGTCATAGAGGACTGCCACGAAGCCATTATCCCTAAAGCAGAGTGGGATAAGGTTCAGCTGCTTATAAACCGCAGACCGCCGATTATGAAGGGGAATAACTGCCCATATTACAATATTTTTCATGGCATTGTCTACTGCGCCACCTGTGGGAAGTCCATGCAGGTGCGTTATGAAAAGGTGGGGAGGACAAATAAAGACCGCCGGACTGGAAAAGAACGTGAACCGATAGACAAGGCATATTATATCTGTCAGACTTATAACCGTTTGGGGAAAAATGCCTGTACAAGCCACAAAATTGAAGCGAGGGATTTATATAACCTTGTGCTTGCAGATATACAGGAAGTTGCAGCTATGGCACTAAAGGATAAGGAAGCGTTTTATGGCAGATTGAGCCGTAGAATGGAAAAACAGTATCTTGCGGATACGGACAGCCTGAAAAAAGAGTATGAGAACCTTGCACAGCGCAATCAGGAGATAGACGATACTTTTATCAGTCTTTATGCAGACAAGGCAAAGGGAATACTTACTGAAAAGCGTTTTTTGAAGCTGATGGACGCAATTGAAAAGGAACAGGAAAACAATCAGAGCCGTATGCAGGAGATAGCTGCACTTATCAGTGAGGAAGAACATTCCGAGGGTGATGTGCAGATGTTTATGGGGGAAATCAGGCGTTATGCTGCCATTACGGAGCTTGACGAAACGGTATTAAACCGATTGATTAACTGCATACTGATTGGAGAACCTAAGAAAGTGGACAGGGTAAAGACACAGGAAGTACGGATTGTATATAATTTTGTTGGTGAATTATAAAATATCTCACTGCGCTTTTAAAAACAATTCCTTAGAAAGCAGTAATTTTCGACTGCCTTGAGAATTGTGGCATATGATAGCGTCAATGAACGAAATCGTTGTGCGATGGCTTGATGAAGCTGTGGCACAGCGATTTTATTCAATTGCAGTTTGTATGTGATGTAGAAAACATAATACTATAAGTGAGTAAATTTGAAATCTTGCATATATTTGTCCGTCCAAAAACGACAGATTTGAGGTTTGGGACTTGCTTTGTCCGCAAACGAAATATAAAATGCAGAATCCTTTGTGTAATTTTCTGGATTTACTTAATTACAGAATCTATAGACCATAACTGCAACGATAACTAAAAAAATATAAATTCCTGAAAAAAATATGCTTGTTAAATTGTATTATAAACAGAGGTGAATAGTATGCAGGAAAATAAAATAGAGGACGCTGTAAGAGAATATACTCAAATGGTTTTGAATATTGCCTATACATATACTAAAAACTCGCACGATGCCGAAGACATAGCACAAGATGTTTTTTTATCATTATATAGAAATATGTGGAAAATAGGTTCAGATGAATACATGAAAGCATGGTTAATAAGAGTGACAATTAACAAGTCTAAAAACCACATGAAAACTGCATGGATTAGAAAAAGGAGTGAAATGCCAAATGTACAGCAAGATTTGCCTACAAATGAAACAGGTGATTTATTAAATGCTGTATTATCCTTGGATGTAAAATACAAGATTCCGATTTATTTGATGTATTATGAAGGATATTCAATTAAAGAAATTTCGGAAATTGTAAAAATAAAACCTGCAACAATCGGAACTAGATTGAAAAGAGGAAGAGAAATTCTTAAAAATTTGTTAGGAGATGATTATTTTGCCGAATAAAAATGAGAAATATGTAAAAGAGATGAATAGCCTTATATTCTCTCATGATATAGAAGAACAGATAATGAGCAATATTTTAAAGCACAAGAAAAAAAATATTAATATATATATATATATATATATGGTAGCTTTGATTACAATTTTTGTATGCATTATTGTGATTAGATACATTAATGTTCCTAATAAAATGAAGAGTGAATTTTTATGCGAAGAAGATATTGAAAAGATAGGTTATGTAAGTAATGTAAAAGAGTTTAAGATCGATGTGAATAATAATATTGATAATCTTGAAATTTGTCCTAATCAAATGGTAATTCTAAATATCCAAAATATTCAATGCGAAACAAGCTCCATTTTCCTAAAAGGTCATCTGGTGGGCGATGATAGAGAGTATTCGCTTGGATATATTGTGGATAAAAAATATACAGAAGTGTTATCGGATTGTACAGAAGAATTTGTTAGTAATGAGATGGATATAAAAGACGGAACGGAGTATAGTTTATATATTATCAACTGCTCCAATAAAATATTGACGTTTTCAGGAAATGTTTTCGCAAATCTAGATGATTTGATTTATCATGATTATGGAAATGAATCATTGCGAGTCGAGGAAAACAGCAACATTATAATAGATTTAAGTGGGTTAAGCAATTCCCGCGACATTGAAGGTATATATGTATATAATTGTATTACCCGACAAACAGTTAAATTTCAGTTTTCAAGACTGATAGAATATGAAAGTCAACAGGAAGGAATTTACCTCGTATATGCGATGACAGTTCAGGGGGAAATAATAGACTTATCAAAATATGTTACGATTGAATATAGCATAAATGAGGGCAATGGTATTATTGGACTATGATTATTTATAGAAGATTTCTTCTATAATAATAAAAAAACAAAAGGAGGAACAACATATGTTCAAAAAAATCAAATCAATTGTAGCATTAGTTATGGCAGGAGTCCTTATACTAGGGTAGAATTCGTTTGCTTATGCAAAGGAGGAGGTTAACAACTTAACACCTTATCAGGAAAGGCTTATATTGCTAAATGATGATCTGGGCACTGATTATGTCTTATCGCCAACGGGAGATACTACGTATGATGAAATGGTAACATTTTATACTAATATGTCATTAGATGAATTTGAGGAATATATTAGGGATGCATATGTGGCAGAGCAGGCGTTTGACAAAGTGGTAGCACAAGAAACAGAAATGAGAAAGGATGATGATGCAGTAGGTTATTCAACTCTTGAGAAGCAGAAATATTTTTATGCAAGTAATGCTAACTATTTGTATATTAATGCCTATACAACAACAGTTAGTGGAAGTACAATTTACACTGGAGATATAAGTTCATCAGGGTCTTCAATTTCTTCTTATCCAGCGTATAAGGCTAATTCGTATTCATCGTCATTTTCTGATGATAAAAAGACAGTAGATATTAGTTATAGTTGTGTAAAATGTGTATCTCAAAATTTAATATATGATACCAAATATACAATCAATGTAACTTATGGAGCAGGTGCAGGAAATATATATCCGGTAATATGACAGTAAAATATTATGTTGAGAAATATTTTTAAAAATCCAGTTACTTATGTGTTATAGTGGAGTAAGGAATTTTTTACTTATTGAGACTAAATGGATATATGTGTATCATAAGTATAGAGGTGTTTCTGGATAAAGCAGGGATTCGAGAGAGTCCCTGCTTTTTTTGTTGAGCGTAAATTTAAATTCATCACTTGACAATGTTGCATAGAACTGATGTCAACCGATGAATTGACGGTGATGGACGGCGGCAAGTGCATCTTGCAGGTGCAGGGCGTAAGGCCGTTTTTCAGCGACAAATTTGACATTACCAAACATCCGCAATATAAATACCTGCTGGATTCCAGCAAGAAGAACGCTTTTGATATTGCAAAATATCTGAGCCGGAGATTGACCGTCCGACCGGACGACGTTTTTGAAAGCTGTGAACTCGAAGCGCCGCCTGCGTCTGATGCACCCGCCGATTGACTTTTCAACCGGCGGGCTTTTTTTGTCCCTATCCAACCAATCACAACAAATTTATGGAGGTAATTTATGGAATTTTTTGCAAGCGCTATTGAAACCCTGAAAGTCCTTGTAATCGCGCTGGGCGCTGGCCTTGGCGTGTGGGGCGTTATCAACCTGCTGGAAGGTTACGGCAACGACAACCCTGGCGCGAATGCTCATGTACGGTAAAGAAGCAAGCAACCGAAAACAAGAGATAGACCGCCAGCAC
>ERZ808035.1606-NODE-1606-length-10246-cov-26.415183_pt1 | contig 10246 bp, 10 predicted proteins | sample MGYA00380189_ERZ808035 | MGnify/ENA primary metagenome ERZ808035 (study PRJEB31490, sample SAMN06133407) | mouse gut metagenome | isolation source: M5_1 | host: mice | place: China: Chengdu | collected 2015-05 ...
AATATGTCAATTACGTTAATCATCGGAAAATTGGTCAAGTCAAATATGCACTAATTTAATTCATCCAAGAGGTGTATTAGGTATTAGGTATCAGGTATTAGGTATTAGGTATCAGGTATTAGGTATCAGGTATTAGGTATTAAGTATTAGATAAAATGATCTCTAATCCTTAATCCCTGATACCTAATCCCTAATCCTTAATTCTGTTTGATATCGGCTTTCAAACGTCCGATAGCTTTCTGTGCATCTCCTCGGCATTCATTGAGCAGCGTCACAAAACGGCTTCCGATGATAGCGCCGGACGAATAAGAGCAGGCTGCGTCGAATGTCTGTTTGTTGCTGATGCCGAAACCTACCATGAGTGGGTTGCGCAGGTTCATGTCACGGATTTTTTTGAAATAGGTTTGTTTCTGGTTGCCGAAATCTTTTTGTGTACCGGTGGTGGCTGCCGATGATACCATGTAAATGAATCCATCGGTGTGGGCATCTATTTCGCGGACACGTTCTTCGCTGGTTTCGGGGGTGATAAGCATGATGACACGGATGTCATATTTCTGTGCGATGGCTTTGTAGTTTTCTTCGTATTCCTTGAATGGCAAATCGGGGATAATGATACCGTCGATGCCGCATTCTGTACATTTCCGGCAGAAGGCCTCAAAGCCAAAGTGTATAATCGGATTGAGATATCCCATTAAGAGCAACGGGATGCGGACATCGCGGCGGATATCCCGTAGTTGCTCGAAGAGGAGACGGAGAGACATTCCGTTGCGTAGGGCACGGGTAGCGGCATCCTGGATGACGACTCCGTCAGCCATTGGGTCGCTGAAAGGGATGCCGATTTCTATCATGTTCACCCCGTTCTTCTCAAGTGTGCGAATGACATCGGCCGTGATGTCAAGAGTAGGGCATCCTGCGCAGAAATAGATGGAAAGCAGGTTCTTGGATGGATTCTGGAAGAGTTGGTCGATACGGTTCATACAGTTCTTTATTATATTATTAATAGACTCATTATTATTATAGGTTGATTTCCTGAAGGAATTTTCTGATACGTTCCACGTCCTTTTTGCCCGGGGCTGTTTCGAAACGACTGTTGACGTCGATACCGGCCATTTGGGGGTGATGGAACTCTTTGATGGCTTTGGCGCTGTAAGAGTTGATCCCACCGCTGAGTAGGAAAGGCGTCGTTCCTCCGTAGCGATGCAGCAGGTTCCAGTCGAATTGGTTGCCCGAACCGCCATATTGCGGCGTTTGGGTATCGAAGAGATAATAATCGCATACTCCTTTGTAGTCCAAGACGGCTGTTATATCCTTGGGCTGTGAAATGGAGAAAGCTTTGATGAGGTGCAGACCGCTATTGTACAAGGAACGGCAGTATTCGGGAGATTCATTGCCATGGAGCTGGACGTAATCCAGTGCGAAACGGTCGGCATACATCAGGACATTCTCTTTGCTTTCGTTGACGAAGACACCGACACGCTTGGCGTGTACAGGCAGGTATGCCGGCATTTCATACACGTAGCGGGGAGATTTCGGATAGAAGATGAAACCTATCATGTCTACGCCTAACTGTTCAACGGCGCGGATGTTTTCCGCTTCGGTCATGCCACATACTTTGATAATAAGAGAAGACATATTATGGGATGCTTATTGGTTGGGGTGATTAATGACGGATGATGGGAGCGATGAAATCCTTTAGCGCCTCTCCCGGTTGTCCGGTTTTCATAAAGGTCTCTCCGATGAGGAAGCCGCGGAAACCGGCTGTACGCAGGTGGCAGACGGTTTCAGGACACGAGATACCGCTTTCCGAGACAAGCAACGGCAGGTTTCGGTTGCCGGAGGCGTCCTCTGTGTGTCCTGCCGTTTGCCGGAGCTGTCCGGCCATGCGGAAGGAGTTCTCTACATCGGTGACGAATGTGCCGAGATTGCGGTTGTTGATGCCTATCATATCCATATCTTGGCTGATGTAAGACAGTTCGGAAGGGTGGTGTATTTCGAGCAGCACTTCCAGTCCCAGGTCGTGTGCCCGGGTGGCGAGGGTGCTACACGCTTCCCGTGTCAGGCAGGCGGCAATGAGCAATACGGCATCCGCTCCGGCAATGCGTGCCTGCAGCAGTTGGTACTCGTCAATGATAAAGTCCTTGCGCAGGATGGGGATGTCCACAGTCGGGCGTGCCGTATGGATATCACACAACGAGCCTCCGAAGAATTTCTCGTCCGTGAGGATAGAGATTGCGGAAGCGCCTGCCGCTTCGTATGCGGCGGGTATCTCTTCGGCTTTAGCCTCCTTGCATATCCAGCCTTTGGAGGGCGAACGCCGTTTGAACTCGGCGATGATTCCCGTAGGAGAGGAAGCAAGGGCCTGTTTCATGCTGCGGCGGCGGGTTGGGAGATTCCCTTCCGGATGGCGCATTTGTTCGTATAGCTGTTCCGGCGGGACGGCCTGCTTTTGCTGTGCCACTTCCACGCGTTTGTAGTCTGTTATTTCAGATAAGATGTCCATAAGATTCATTGTTCGTAAGTTCTTGTTATACCCTGTGTGTTGAATCAACGTCCTGAATTGATTTCTATAAATTTCTTCAGTGTTTTCATAGCCTGTCCGCTCTCCAACGATTCGCGGGCTATGGCGATACACTCTTCAATCTCCTTGTCCGGTTCCATGAGCTGGATGGCAAAGGCGGCGTTGACAATGACGCATTGTGTTTGGGCGGCTTCTGCACGGTTGTTCAGAACATTGTCGAAGATGCGCGCCGCGTCTTCTTTGCAGTTTCCTCCCGACAGTTCTTCGGGGCGTACGGCATCGAAACCAAGTTCTTGCGGACGATAGATACGTTCGTGATTGCGCGTCATCACCTTAAACTCATCGGTCAGTGAGATTTCGTCGTAATTGTCCAGGCTGTTGACTACGGCAAAGTCGATGCCGAGTTTATAGAAAACGTTCGTATAGAGACGCATTTGCGAGAGGTCGGCCACGCCCAGCAGCTGATAGGCGGGTTGGCACGGGTTTACCAGCGGTCCCAGCAGGTTGAACAGGGTGCGTACTCCCAATGCCTTGCGTACGGGGCCTACGCATTTCATTGCCGGATTGAACAGCTGGGCGTGCAGGTAGGCTATGTTGCACGTTTCCATGCTTCGCCGCAACGTGTCGGGATTGTTGGTGAAGCGTACGCCGTGCTGTTCCATTACGTTGCTTGCTCCGCTGATGGAAGTGGCGCCGTAATTGCCGTGCTTGGCTACCTTATAGCCGGCTCCCGCCACAACGAGGCAGGCGCAGGTGGAGATGTTGAATGTGTTCTTTCCGTCACCGCCTGTGCCTACGATGTCGATGGGGCGGTAGGGGGCAAAGTCTATGGGGATTCGTGTCTCCATCAGCGCTTCGCGGAAGCCCGTCAGTTCGTCTACCGTGATGCCGCGCATCTGAAAGGCGGTGAGTAGCGCTGCCACCTGTGCTTCGGGATACATTCCCCGGCTGATGTTGAGCAAGATATGTTTGCTCTCTTCTGCAGTGAGCTCTTCGTGGTTGAAGAGGCGTGTCAATATTGTTTTCATCTGTTTAAGTTGGTAGTTGAGGGGAGATTATGTTCACTTTATATTCGCCGTTTCGCCGTCCAGCCAGTTTTTCATCAGCTGTTTCCCGTCCGGAGTCAGTACGGACTCCGGATGGAACTGGATGCCGTGTATGTCATACTCCCGATGCTTGAGCGCCATAATCTGCCCTTCGGGACTGACGGCGGTGACGACGAGGGTTTCGGGCAGTCCGTCCGTGTCTACCACCCAAGAGTGGTATCGCCCTACGGGTATCTCTTCGGGCAGCCCCCGGAAGATGTAGTCCGGATTTGTCAGCCGTATCCGGCTCTGTACGCCATGATACACCTTGCTGAGGTTGACCAGCCGTCCGCCGAATGCCTGTCCGATGGCTTGTTCACCCAGGCATACGCCCAATATAGGTTTTTTGCCTGCGTAGGTGCGTATTACATCCAGCAATAATCCTGCCTCTTCGGGCACGCCCGGACCGGGGGAAAGGATGATTTTATCGTATCGTTCCAGTTCTTCCAGTCTGAACCGGTCGTTGCGCAACACATCTGTCGTTGCTCCGAGTTCTTTCACCAAGTGCGCAAGATTGTAGGTGAAAGAGTCATAATTGTCTATGATTACTACCATATTGCTATTTGCTGTTTACAGTTTGTTTCAATCACATTTTCTCTGCCATTTCAATCGCTTTCTTCAGTGCTCCCAACTTGTTGTTCACCTCTTGCAGTTCGTATTCCTCGTTGCTTTTGGCCACAATGCCGCCGCCTGCCTGAAACCACAGCACTCCGTTGCGGCTGACGAATGTACGGATGGTGATGGCTTGGTTCAGATTGCCGTTCAGACCGATGAATCCGATGCAACCGCCGTATGCGCCACGATTGTGTGGCTCCAGTTCGCTGATGAGTTGCATGGCGCGTACTTTGGGCGCACCGCTCAGTGTTCCTGCCGGGAAGGTGTCGATGAATGCCTTGATTGAATCGGCCTCGTGGTTCAGCGTACCGCTGACGCGGCTCACCAGGTGGATGACGTGGCTGTAATGTTGCATCTCTTTATAGAAGTCCACTTTCACGTCGTGGCAGTTGCGGCTGAGGTCGTTTCGTGCAAGGTCGACCAGCATCACGTGTTCTGCATTCTCCTTGGGGTCATCGTGCAGGTATTGGGCATTTGCCGCGTCCTGTTCGGGATTGCCTGTACGCTTGGTGGTACCGGCGATGGGGTCTATATAGGCGTGCCGCCTTTCAATCCGGCAGTGTGTTTCGGGTGAGGAACCGAAGATGCGGAAGCCCCCGAAATCGAAATAGAACAGGTAGGGAGAGGGATTGATGCTGCGTAGGGCACGATAAAGTTTGAAGTCGTCGCCTACGAAACGTTGTTCGAAACGGCGTGAGAGAACTATCTGGAAGACATCGCCCCGCAGGCAGTGGGCTATTCCCCGGCGGATATTGGCTTTGTGTTCCTCGTCCGTCAGCCGGGAAGTGGTTTCGCCGACAGCACGGAAACCGTAAGCGGTGTAATTGCGGTTGTGAATGGCTTTTTGTACTTTGTCCAGTTCGCTTTTCTCATTGGGAGCGAGCATCTCCAACAGCATCATTTCATTTTTGAAGTCATTGAAGACGATGAGATACTTATATAAGATGTATAGCATATCCGGTGCATCGTTGGTGGCCTCACGGCTGTCTTTCACGGCAATGTTTTCGAAATAGCGCACGGCGTTGAAAGAGGTGTAGCCATACAGCCCGCAGTAGTCGCTGTATTCTCCTTCCACATGGAACAGTTGGAGGAAATCGCGCAGGGCGTTTTCAACGCGATACTTTTCGGTGACGGGGTGTTCCTCACGCGTGCCGTCGGGCAGGCGGAATATGGCAGTGCCGTGGTCTATGCTGACGCTTGCCACCGGACAAAGGCCGATGAAAGAACGGTTGTTCTCGCTGCCATGATAGTCGGAACTTTCCATCAGCGCGCTTTGCGGGAAGATGTCGCGCACTTTCAGATAGGTGCTTACGGGTGTATGCAGGTCGCCCAGCACCGTACGGCTGATTGTTTGGTAATTGTACTGTTTCATATATATATTGTCTTTCATATCTTATACTTTAAAAACGTTTCCACATCCTTGTCTCCCCGTCCCGAAACGGTCAGCACTACTACATCCTCGGGCTTGAAACACAGTTTTTTCAATGCCCCAAGGGCGTGTGCGCTTTCCAGTGCGGGGATGATGCCTTCGAGCCTAGTCAGTTCGTAAGCGGCGCGGATGGCTTCGTCATCATTGATGGAGAGTACGGTGGCGCGTTTCTGTGCGGCAAGGTTGGCGTGCATAGGGCCGATGCCGGGATAATCCAGTCCGGCGGAGATGGAGTAAGGCTCTTCAATCTGTCCGTCCTCGTTTTGAATCACGTAGGTGCGGGCTCCGTGGATGATGCCCGGTTTGCCCAAAGTGATGGTGGCGGCTGTCATACCCGTTTCCGCCCCTTTGCCACCGGCTTCGGCAAGGACGATTCGTACGCGCTCGTCGTCGATATGGTGGTAAATGGTTCCTGCCGCATTGCTGCCGCCGCCCACGCAGGCTATGAGGTAATCCGGGTAATCGCGTCCTTCCTGCTCCGTCAGCTGTTTCTTTATCTCCTCGCTGATGACCGACTGTAGCCGTGCCACCATGTCGGGATAAGGGTGTGGGCCTACGGTGGAACCGATGATGTAATAAGTGTCTTCCGGATGGCAACACCAGTCGCGTATGGCTTCGTTGGTGGCGTCTTTCAGAGTCATGTTGCCGCTGGTCACGGGAACTACGGTTGCTCCCAGCATCTTCATCTTCTCCACGTTGGCATATTGGCGTTCCACATCGGTCTTGCCCATATACACAATGCACTCCATGTTCATCAAGGCGCATACGGTAGCGGTGGCTACGCCATGTTGCCCTGCGCCTGTTTCGGCAATGATGCGGTGCTTGCCCATGCGGCGTGCCAGCAGAATCTGGCCGATGGTATTATTGATTTTGTGTGCGCCGGTGTGGTTCAGGTCTTCCCGTTTCAGATAAATCTTGCAGCCGTACTTTTCGGACAGGCGTTTTGCCGGATAGAGTGGGGAAGGGCGTCCTACGTAGTCGCGCAGCAAACGGTCGTACTCTTGTTTGAAATCTTCGCTTTGCAGGACGCCGAGATAGGTTTTCTGCAACTCTTCCACGCACCGGTGGAGTATTTCGGGAACGTATGCCCCGCCGAACTCTCCATAATAACCTCTTTGGTCAACTAAGAAACTCATCATATTATTACTGTTTTTTTGTTATTTACTGTTTGTGGTTTACGTTTGGAAGTGCTTGAAACGAAAAGAGCCCCGTCGCTTGGTGCGACAGGGCTCTTTCTTTTATCTATGACTATATTACATATATACATACGAGCGCTGCTCCCTTACGACTGTCGGAGTTGTAACGGGGGCCACCACCAATATGTATTTACGAACATTGTCTTCATTGTCTTTTTTGCTTTAACTGGGGGCAAATATAGGCACATTGTTTTAATTTCCAAAATAAATCTTGCTTTTTTTTCGTGAATGAACAATTTTCTCGGATTTTTGTTCTTTATGGCAAGAGACAGCTATTGTCCACTGTTTTTTTTCTTCCTCATTATGAGGGGCTGTTCGGATAAATAATGTATCTTCGCAAAAAAACAAAAACTTATGAAAGGATTAAGTTATTCATGCTTGCGTGCCGTGTGTGCACTGGTGATTGGCTTGGTATTGGTGATGTTTCCCGACCAGGCGGGTGATTATTTGGTGATAACGATAGGTGCTTTTTTCCTTGTTCCCTCTTTCATTGGCATTATGGGCTATTATACTCAGGGGAGCGATGCGTCACGCCGTTTCCCGATTGAAGGGGTAGGTAGCCTGTTGTTCGGGCTGTGGCTGATTATTATGCCGGGCTTTTTTGCCGACTTGCTGACCTTTGTGCTGGGATTTATTCTTGCTATGGGCGGTGTGCAGCAGATAGCTTCGCTCTCGTCGGCACGCAAATGGACGTCTGTGCCCGGCGGGTTCTATGTCGTTCCGGTGCTGATATTGCTTGCCGGGCTGGTGGCGCTGTTCAATCCTACGGGAGTACGGACTACGGCGTTCCTCATCATCGGAATTTCCAGCCTGGTTTATGCTGTTTCGGAACTGGTAAACTGGTTCCGGTTCACTCGTCTTCGCCCCCAAGCACCGGTGGCGGGCAGCAAGGCTTCGGAAGATATCGAAGATGCGAAAATCATAGAATAGTGTGCTTCCCGGACACAAATTCAGGATACAGAGAGCTGTTTCTTCAGCTATTCTTCAGGTATTCTTCTATATTTTCGGCTGTAGCGTCTTTCAGTAAGACGGTTTTGTCTTTATCCAATAGATACAGGGTCGGAATGGCTTTTAAGTCGTAAAGGCTGTTCCGCTCTATCTCCTGCTTCTTGTCATAGCCGTTCATCCATGCTGCGGGAAAGTCCGCGAGGTGCCTCTGCCACTCTGCCAAATCGGTATCGGGGTATATGGATAGGATTTGCAGCCGTTTCTGTGCGACGGCACGGCAGATGGAGGGGCTGTGTTTCAGTGCTTCTATCGTTTCGCTACAGGCCTGGCAACCCGGATTGTTGATGAACAGCAGCGTATAAGCCGCTTTGATATCGTATAGGTTTCCCTCTTTCCCATTGGCAAGCGTATAGGTGAAGTTCGTTGCTTTCGTGCCTACGCGGTTTTTCTGTGCCAGCTCCCGCCGGGCTTGCGGGCGTATTTTCTCCGTATCGTCCATGACGGAAGATTTCAGTATGGCATCCAGAACGGATATATACATTTCTTCATTGCGCATCGGCGAGTTCGGGTCGTACAGGTATTTGTCTGCCAGCGAAGCCAGGTATAAATAGCATTTCTTCTCCTTTTCGGCCTGCGTGAATAGGGTGGTCAAAGCGGCGTCTCCTGTAGAGGCGGGCACTAACCGCAGGATGTCGATGAAGTTTACCCAGGCTTGTTCCATCACTTCGGGATGGTGGATGTAGTTGGTGTCGGCAAAGTCCGTGCGCTCCCAATAGTGGCGTGCCAGATAGTCGGCACGCAGTTCCGGACTCTTCAGCGTGGCAGGTATGGTGGGGAAGACGAAAGTCGTAATTGTGTCTGCCGCAGGTTTCTGCTCGGGCGTGTTCCTTGCCTGGCCATTGCTGCAGGCGCTATTCAGGCTCAACAGTATGGAGAGTAGGATGCAGGTCGGTAATCGTTTTATCATCTTTTGGTTTTTCATACGGTTTGTTGTTTGGTTGTCACATTGTTGTGGATAGTTACAGTATCATAATCCTTTTTAGTCATTCTGTAGAAATGTTCCGTGCGTTTGTCTCCCAGCGGAGATACGCTGTCGTGGTTGGTGTGGTGGAAACAGAATCCGCACTTCTCAATCACGCGCTTCGATTTGGCATTTCCTTCGTAATAGCCGCACCACACGGCGTCAAGAGCCAAATCATGGAAACACCTCCACAGCAAAGCCTTGACCGCTTCCGGGATGTAGCCTTGTCCCCAATATGGCTTGCCAATCCAGTAGCCTATTTCAGCTTCGCCTTGCTTCATGGTAGCGGAGTGAAGCCCTTCTGAGAACATTATTCCGCAACTGCCGACAGGTTCATCGGTGTCTTTCAAAACAACTGCATAGGTTTCCGGCGCAGAAAATATGGTCCGTATGATTTCAAGACTGTTTTCTACAGATGTATGCGTCGGCCAGCCGGCAATGGGGCCTATGTCCGGGTCGCTGGCATATTTGAACAGAGCCTTGGCATCGGTTTCCTGCCAAGGTCTGAGTATAAGTCTTTCTGTTTCAATTATTTTCATTTCACTTTCAGCTCTCTTTTAATTTCAGTTTCGCTTCTTCTTTCATTTCTGTTTCAGTTCATCATCATAATAATAACCATCATAATCACACCGCATAACAATCAATTCTATTTCATACTCCTGTTCCGTGTGGCATGATGAGGAATTTCCCAATCCAAGTGCAAAAATACTAATTTTGCCTGATATAATCTCCTAAAAGTGAGCGGTTTTCTTCATTGCACCTGTTTTTAATTGTTTTCTATATTTTGTGGTGCAACTCACAAGATTATGGGATATCTTACAGGCACTTTCATTTTGATGCACGTCCATGCCAACCCGCTGAATCGGACTACTCGTAGAAGACTGGTACAAAACTCCCTGATAACTAACTGCTTCCTTCCCGTTCACTACCTCCATTCTCCCTAATTATTAATCTTACTACAGCCGTGTTCTTTTCTTACCACAGCTGTTGTAAGAAAAGAACACAGCTGTAGTAAGAAAAGTGCATAGCTGTTGTAAGAATAAAAATCCCCATTTCTCCGTCTAATTCACGCCCACCTTGCAGCTAATTCTCCCTGTCTTCCCGGTTAGCCTTCCCGCAGGCGTGTCAGAGGCATGGCGGCCGCCCCTTGCAATCCCTGCGCACGCCCTTTTTCCCGACTCCGTACGCGCCCTTTCCCCGAAGCGTAACAGCGCGCAGGCTCTTATTCGCGCAGCGCCCTTACGCGCGCATACGCATCCGCGTGCACGCATATATAATAATGTGTCCCCTCCGTGCCCGTGCACGTCCTTCCGGGAAAAATATGTTCTACAACACATTTGTCAATCAGCCACTTACGGAAAACTTTCAGAACCCGTATAAAAAAACTTCCGGATATATTTGTGTTGTAATGATAAAACCCCTACTTTTGCACCC
>ERZ808035.1607-NODE-1607-length-10244-cov-4.126488_pt1 | contig 10244 bp, 6 predicted proteins | sample MGYA00380189_ERZ808035 | MGnify/ENA primary metagenome ERZ808035 (study PRJEB31490, sample SAMN06133407) | mouse gut metagenome | isolation source: M5_1 | host: mice | place: China: Chengdu | collected 2015-05 ...
TACACTTACGTCCCTTCCATCTACACCAGAGATTTTATGCTGCCTTCTATTCTGTTAAATGGCAGTGTAGATGGTATCATCACGGTAAACGTGTATGCTCCCGAAATTTTGGAAATGGTTAATTATCTGCCTGTTCCCAAAATTTTCCTCGACACGGTTCCCTCGCTGTCCGAACAAAAATTGACGGGAGACTTAATCTTGATCGAAGGATATCAAACAGAGTGGAATATCACCCAAATTCTCATCCAAGAGGGACACAGGAATATCGGATTTCTAGGTGATATCAACTACGCCCGCACCAACGCAGAACGTTACCGCGGCTATTGTGACTGCATGCAAAAACACAGTCTTCCCATCCGCCCCGAATACTGTCTCACCAAGGCCATCAACGTCTTCTCTTACGGTCAAGAGCTGCGCGCTTTTCTGGATTCCCTGACCATCTGGCCGACCGCATTTGTATGCGTCAGCGACTACGTCGCGCACTTTGTACAGAGTTATATAGATGAGAAGTCAAAACAACTGCTATCTCCCGTTGTACTGACAGGCTTCGACAACACTGGTGAATTCACTAACGTCGCGGGCCGCATTATCACAGCCAATGTATCAACCGAACTGCTCGGCAGACGCCTTGCACTACAGCTACTGTTCCGCACGCAGCACCCAGATGCCCCCTACGAGCTGACTTTTATCACTCCATCGGTTGTTCGTTTTCCATAAAATCAAGACAAGCTCTTTGTACATAAAGTAAACCCTTATCTTAGAAACTGCAAACCATCGATTTATAGATTCTCTTGAGAACATCACATATCAAAAAGCCTCGCCGTAGCCGTTGCGTTTTTTGATATGAAAAGGAGATAACGCTCATTTCTCGTTATCTCCTATCACAATCTCATTATCTATCGGTTCATTTCAAGCTGTGGTCCTGTCGCATGGTGATTCTTGATTATTCCGTCAATCTCTTTTAAATCAGAGGAGGGCAAGTCTCCAGGAATCGTATTTTTAACTGCCGCCGTAGCATTTCCATACTCCATTGCCTTTGTGCAATCCATATTGTGCGCAAGCAATCCATACAATGCACCAGATATATAGGCATCACCGCTTCCAATCCGATCCACTACATCAATATTTTCATATGCTGGCTCTTGCACATAACAGTCGTTGATTGCGTCATAAATACAAGAACCAAAAGAATGAACTTTTGGCGAGTGCACTACGCGCTGTGTTGATGCAACCACACTAATCTTATAATCCTTTGTGAAACTTTTCATCATCTGCTGCACAGTGCCTTCTTTTTTAAAGGTTAGTCTGGCAGTATCCTCCGAGCAGAAAAATACATCTACATATGGAAGAATCTGTTCAATGCACGTTTTTGCCTCTTCACCTGTCCACAAATTTCCTCTAAAATTCACATCAAAAGAAATCAGAGTACCATTTTCTTTAAAACGCTTAATCATCTCGACCGCAGTATTTCTAGTCTTCTGTCCAAGTGCTAATGTAATTCCTGTCGTGTGGAAACAACGTGCAGAGGTAAACATTTTCTCTGGGAAATCATCAATGGAGATCTCTGTAAATGCTGTATTCTTTCTGTCATAAACAACATTTGGTTTTCTTGGGTGTGCACCATATTCATAATAATAGATACCCAATCTGGAATCCTTTGTGCTATCATACACTAGATAGTCATCGCTCACACCACAAAAACGCACCCTATTCTGAATATACCTTCCCAAATCATTTGCTGGAACCCGTGAAATAATTCCTGTTCTTAAACCTAACAGCGAAGTTCCTGACACCACATTTAATTCCGCGCCGCCCGCTTGTTTCTGAAACACATCTCCTCTGGTAAGCCGCTCATTCACTGGCGGCGAAAGACGAAGTAAAATCTCTCCTAATGCCAGCAAGTCAAATTCTCGTCGTTTGAATACTTCCTTATTTGTATTTGCGTTTGTATCCATATGCTCAGCTCCTTATCTCCGAAACGATTCTTCGTCTCATATTTTTCGTTCTTTACTGGTGTAAGCTCTTACATTGTATATATTAACATACAAAAGCAAAAATATCAAATAAAAATCCTTGTGAATTTCACAATTTTATCACAATTAGATAACAATTGAAACACAAATTCATTTTATAGTATAACCATAGCAACGAAATAAAACATCAAAATATTGTAATGATAAATATAACGATTCTTTTTAATTTTGAAGGGAGATTCTATTATGTACGAAAACAACAATAACTACTCACAGCAGTCGAATAACTCAGGAAGCACTGGCAATGGATATCCAGAATATTACTATTCTACAGGCGCTCCAAACATCAACTACGAGCAGACACAGCGCCCTCCAGTGAACGCGCCAAAAAGCAAACCCAAAAAGACAAACGGTTTTGGCAAAAAAGCAGTTTCCATTGTCTGTCTTGGCTTGGTATTTGGTGTTTCTGCTGGCGCAGCTTTCAGCATTCCTGCATCGATTGCCACAAAAGAGCTGAAACAAGCAAAACTGGAAATACAGCAGATGCAGGACAATCAGAGTGCAGCTTCCAGCAAAACATCACTCTCAACCACAGCGGACTCACTGACAACCTCCAACACTCTCCACAACAATAATACATCTGCTACAGTGTCTGCGATTGCTGACAGTTGCCTGCCAAGTGTTGTATCGATTACCAACAAAGGTGTGACGGAAGTTCGCACTATGTTTGGCACATACCAGCAAGATACAGAAAGTAGCGGTTCCGGTATTATAATCGGCGAAAACGACACAGAACTTTTGATTGTAACAAACTATCACGTTGTGTCAGGAAGCAATGAACTGAGCGTTGTATTTAGCTATGATGAGGATAGCGATGAACCTTCACTGGTCAGCGCAAGAGTTAAGGGTTATGAAGCGGACAAAGATCTCGCTGTTATCTCTGTCTCTCTCGACGACATCACAGATGAGATGCGCTCCAAAATTAAAATCGCAACTGTCGGTGACTCCTCCAGTTTAGTGCTTGGACAAGAAGTCGTGGCAATCGGCAATGCGCTTGGCTACGGTCAGTCTGTTACCACAGGCATTATCAGTGCACTTGGTCGAAATGTTACTGTCTCTGATGAAAGTGGCAGCAGCATTACAAACAAATTGATTCAGACAGATGCAGCAATCAATCCAGGCAACTCTGGCGGTGCACTCTTAAACATGGACGGAGAACTGATTGGAATCAATTCCGTAAAAGTTTCCTCTAGTTCTGTTGAGGGTATGGGGTATGCAATCCCAATCTCAGATGTTCAATCTATTATTGAAGAACTTATGCTAAAGGAGACGAGAGATGTGGTTTCAGAAGAAAAACAAGGCTATTTAGGTATTCAGCCTATTGATGTGACAAATGATATTTATGAAACTTATGGTATGCCTGTCGGCATCTATATCAATCTCGTTTATGAAAACTCTCCTGCAGAGGCTGCCGGACTTGTCAAGGGCAATATCATTACAAAATTTGACGGCCAGACCGTGAAAACCCGAGAAGAATTGATATCACTGCTTACTTATTACAGTGCTGGTGAGACAGTCAATGTCGTTGTTATGGTACAAAGTTCAGAAGGCTATATCGAAAAAACTGTTCAGATAACTCTTGGTACAAAAGATATCTTTGGAGACGATGCCGATAACACGCAACGTAATCAACAACGCCAAGAATCCAGAGAAAATGAAAATGGATACTTTAATCCGTTTGGATCATTCTGGTCAATTCCATAAAAATCGAGCAGGGGGAATTTTCTCCCTACTCGCTGCGCCGCCGATGTGCCACTTTTAGTGACATATTTCCTCTTCGTCGGCGTGTGCATAAAATAGTAATTGAGTAGGGAAGATAACTCTTCCCTACTCAATTACTATTTTGGTTCTCTCCACAAGCGCAGGAACACACAATTGTGGATTTACTGCTATCTTTCCTTCACTTGTAATGCCTGAGGCTGCCAATCCAAGTTTTGCCATCTGTCGGATACTTAAATGCTTCATATATCCAAGCACTACACCTGCCATAAACGCATGATCTGATCCATTACAATGAACATGTTCTCCCCCAAAGTTATTTACCATAAACTGCTCCTCATTACAAGCACAGTAAACACCGCCTTTTTCTGGCAAAATAAAAACATTCCTCACACCTTTTTCTAAAATGATATCTGCTGCCCGTTCCAGGGAATCTTTATCCTGAATCCGAATACCACTCAACACCTCTGCCTCCGCCTCATTTGTCATCACAACGCAAAGTTTGTCAAGAACTGGCAGCAGTTTTTCCGCTCTCTTACGCGACTCCGCAGAAGCAAACATCGGCGCTCTACACTTTTCACAAAGATATTGGATTGTCCCTGCTGGTATATTGGTATCTAATACTACCATGCGCGATTTATTTAATAGTTCCATCTTGGAAGAAATAAATTTCGTTGTCAGCTTATCATAAATCCGCATATCTGATACAGAAAATTTTACATTCCCTTTTTCGTCCGCTATATACAGATAAATCGGCGTAGGTTCGCTGGAGGTCTTTAGGGAATGTGTAATATCTATGCCAAGCTCCTCACAACTTTCAATAATACTGCGCGCATTAGTATCATCACCAATCGCCGTAATCAGTTTCACTCCAACGCCAAGAAGTCTCAGATTGTGCGCTATATTTCTTCCTGCGCCGCCAAGGGACTGTATCGCTCTTCCAGAATTAGAATCCCCTTCTGTCAGTGCTTCCTCAGGTGTTCCTCCAATATCAATATTGGCACTCCCAATTACTGTGCAATAGCTCGGACCACTTGTGACATATCCCTTTCCAAGAATATAACCTTTTTTCATCAGATTTGAAATATGTACTGCTGCGGATGAACGAGCAATGCCGGCCTTTGCTGCAAGTTCTTCCTGCGAGATCATTGGATTCTCTGTTATCCACTGAAATATCTGTGCCTCTCTATTTGTCATATAATCTCCCTCTCTGTTGTACTATATAAAACAATTTCAAATATACATTCTGCACATAAAATACAGCAAATATACATCAAAATATCTAAATAATTGTGCGTTCCTTCTATATTGTTATCATATCACCCAAAAAAAGCACTGTCAATGTAATATATATTATAGATTCCATAAAATGGCTGGTGCACAAAAAAAGTTGCAATTCACACTCACGCCAGATTTCGTGTCCATTTATGATGATTTGGTGTGAATTGCAACAATTAATGTACGCAAAATGCCACAAAACAGGTATTTTGGCGCTGGCTCCGACACCATGCAGCAAGTGCATGGTGCGAGTGTGAAAAATAACGAAAAAATCCAATGCAGACTACTCCGCATTAGATTTTTTATTCTGCCCCAATATATTGCACAAGCACTATTCATCGGCACCAAGCACAAGACCTGCCGCTCCAATCATTCCCGCATTATTTCCATTCTGGGCTATCACAACCTTCGGAATATAGGTAACTTCATTGCCAAAACAATTTTCCTGTAAAAATTGGTTGAGCGGTTTGGTAAGTTTCTCACCCTGCGCACACACGCCGCCGCCAAGCACAATAATATCTGGCCGAAAAATATTTGCAAGGTCCGTAATGCCCTCTGCCAGATAACCAATATAGAGTTCCACCAATGTTTCGCCGCAACTGTCACCAGCATCTGCCGCGTCAAATGGAATCTTGGCGTTCATTGTCTCCAAATCGTGACCACACAATTCCCACAGAAGTGATTCCGGGTGCTGCTCTGCAAGTTTCTTTGCATCTTCAATCAGCGCCGTCGCAGACGCATATGCTTCCAGACAATCATATCTGCCACAAGTACATCTGCGCCGCTCAGAGCCACACTTGATATGTCCCAACTCCGCGCCGCCAGAATGCCCGCCTTCAAATATCTTTCCATCAATTACAATTCCACCGCCAACTCCTGTTCCAAGTGTCAGAAAAATTGCATTTTTATATCCCTTTGCTGCACCTTTCAGCACTTCTCCCAGTGTCATACAGTTCGCATCATTTTGAATAAATGCAGGGACAGAAAGGTATTTCTTTAATGTCTCCGCAAAAGGAACATGATCCCAGCGTATGTTATTTGAATATAACACAATTCCATTCTTGCTGTCAATAATGCCCGGACTTCCTACACCAACACCCAAGCAATCCGATATCTCATATCCGTTTTCGATTAAAAGCGCGGCTGCTGTCTTTCCAATATCCGCTATAACCTCTTCATATGGTCGCTGGGCATTTGTTGGTATTGATGTCTGTGCCAAAATCTCATAAGATGCATCCAAAATTCCTATTTTTACAGCAGTTCCTCCAAGGTCAATTCCAATGACCACCTGTTTTTTGTTATCTGACATAGTTATCCCCCTATATTATCACAGCCCGGAAAACCGGGCTGTGGCACAAAACTATTCTAATGTTTCCTCTAACCCAAAAACTTCTACCTCATAAATACGCGCTGCGCTGTCGCTTCCCTGTGTTGGTTTATTTACCACAAGTTTGACAAACTGTGCCTTAACTGGCGCAAACGCATCATGAGTCGTTCCCGCTGTATTTCTAGTCACACTGCGCACTTCCTCAAAAGATGCGCCATCTTCGCTGGTTAAAATTGCGTAAGATTTCGTGTTCATATCTGCGCTTTCACCACCTGCCTCTGCATGGTAAACATCCACTGCACTGACAGTCTTTACAGCACCGAGATCCAATGTAATCTCATGCGGTGCACTTCCTGTTGCACACCATTTCTTTGTGTAATCACCGTCCACCGCAAACTGTGGTGCCTCATTTTCATTGACATAAGCATCCGCTTCTGTGCCAGCGCCCTGTGAAAGCAATACTAGCCCTTCTGAAGCCTTCTCTGTAATAACAATGTAGCCTTCCTTAGACGCATCGCTGCTGCCAGACTCATTTTCTGCCTTAATAGAAACTGCATAGACACCCTCTTCTGGGTAAGTCACAGACACACTGTTCCCCTCCGCGGTCTCTGTATCTGATCCAGTTAATGTCCAAGTTACCTTCTGCGTATTCTGCGAGCACAGACTCTCAAATGTAATTGTCTCTCCCGGTGCTGCCAGTGTAATATCTGCTGTAAATGCTGCCTTTGGAATGCTGTTGTCCGGCCAATCCATTGTCACAGTCGCGCCAGTGCCTTCTGCCAACAGCGCATTTACAGGAATTACCTCAAATGTGGACTTGTTTGTCTCGTCTGTACGCGGCAAGGTGTTGATATAAAAACTGTCTGTGTTAGATACACCTAACAATGATTTTGACTGATCTTGATTAATGCGATATACCTCATAATAGTCTGATGCAATGTCGCTGTCCCATGAGAGACGCACGCCTGCATACATTCCATCTTCGTCAAACTCACTGTCAAGTACCTGTACATTGCTGACAGTCGCCGTCTGCACTGTATCCGCCTCAATCATTGTAATATTTCCAAAACGGAACTGTAAAGAACTGCTGTCTGCATCTGATGTCAATCTGTAGGAAATCGCTTTTATCGTCTTTCCTGCAAGTTCAGAGGTCTGATAATTAACAGTTGTCCATTCATCTACAACCTTTTTATCACCCTCAAGCACCAACTCAGAACCATCCTCCAATGTCAGCACCGCATCCAATGCAATCTCTGCACCCTTTGCTCTAGCAGTAGTTGTAAAAGTCATTTTGTCAGAGACTGGCATATCTGCACTGTACATCTTGATTGTGGAAGGCACACCCTGTTTTACTGTACCGCGCAAAATCATGCTGTTACCACCGTAATATGCATCACCCACGTCAAGGTCCGCCGCCAGCTTATTGCCCTCGCCATCTTCAATAATGTAGCGATAGGTTGGAAGCACATCAGAGATACTGCGGTTGTTCCAGTCAAGCATACTAATCAGTTCTCCATTTTTATAGAAGCCATAACCGTTTCCTGTAGAGAAATTTGTCACAAATGGAAGTTTTGTCAGTGCGGTACGCTCCACAATATAAGTTGATATTCCTTTCCAGTCTGTATCCTCGCTTGCACTCACATCTGCGGAAGGGTCCCCTGCTCCATTCACCCACAGTTTATTCTCTTTTTTCCAAAAATCTTGTATCATATCTGAAGAAAAATATGCCCAGCTAGGGCAGTAAAGTCCCAGTGAAGTATAGGTTCCACCATCTGGGTTTTCAAACAGATTCCACTTGATTGGTGTGTCATATCCATTGCTCTGTATGTCAACACCTGCATACAAATCATATGGGTCGATCTCCTTCTCTGCCGCCAGTTCTGAGGAAGTCTTTAACAATTCTTCCGGCGCAAGCGTATCCGTTGTCCACCAGAAATTTAAGAACATGGAATCCGCCACATCAGCGCCTTCCTCCGACTTCAAATATACCGCATTTTTCTCTGTCAGTGCATTCTGCCAGTCCATCTCGCCATCCACTGTCATAGAATCATAGTACGCCAGCTCTAAATCTGGTGCCTTCTCTTTGTGATAAGCAAGAAATCCCTGCATCAGATCCGCATGTTCTTTTGACAATGGTGCCTCGTCCGTTCCTTCTGTCTCCTGATTGATAAACCACCCGTCAAATCCATACGTATTTGCCACCTCAATCAGTTTATCCACGACTGGATAGCTTCCATCTTCTGTCTGTTGCAGCAAATCGTTAAGCCACTCCATCTTTCCACCATGCGCTGCCTGCGGCATAAACACAGTACCAATCACCTTCACACCATTTTTATGTCCAGCGTCCACTACGTCCGGGCTAGGCGCAACAATCAGTCCCTCACCAGAAGAGCCGCCCCAGTACACCAGCGTATCGACATACTGCCAGTATGTAAAGGTATTTGCATTCACCTTGTTCAGTCCATGTGGGGAATTTCCGCTTGTACTGCCATTCATAATAGAGATGGACATCAATTTTGTATCCTTATTCTGCGTAGCATTAACTGTCTCAAGAGATGCTATATCCGCACGCTCTGCAAGTGGTACTGTACTCACATTAAAAATCAAATCCTCATCTTCCGTGGCTTTCCACTCCAACAACTGTGCTGGAAACCAATAAGAAGACTCCGGCTGACGCGTCATCGTAAGCTCTTTATTCTCATTCTCCTCAGTTACAGTATACTTTGCTGTCTCCGACACTGCTGGCGATGCTTCTGTCTCTGGCACTGTTTCTGAATTTGCCTCTGTCTGAACCGGCTCCTGTAATGCTGCCGGCGGCGTATCCTGCCCTTTATTGCCTCCGCACGCTGCAAGACTGAAGGTCATAGATGCTGCTAGAAGAATACTCATTATCTTTTTTTTATATAATTTTTTTCGTATCATAATTTGTGTCTCCTTTTTCTATAATAGCCCCCCAGACCTTCTTTGCCAAAAGAATCCGAGAGGCTATTATGCTTATACGATTTTTACAGTCACCACTTCATACGGTTTCAGCACCACTTCAATCTCCTTGCCTGACACAACAGCCTCATTTTCTGTCTCCTCAAGCAAATTGCAGATAAATGCCTTTTTGAAATCCGCATTCATAGTCAGCTTTGTCTTGGTATAAGCATTCTCTGACTCGTACATACGAATGACCGTTCCTTCTCCATCTTCGGCACGTTTGATTGTCTCGATAATAACATTTGCATTTGTGACAGATGCATAAGAAAATACTTCTAACGCTTTCGCCTGTGGCTGTACCAACAATGGCTGATTTAGCTTGTATGCCTCTGCGACGGTTCCCGCAGCACGCCATCCTTCTGCATGAGGATAAATTGCGTAGATAAAATCATGCTCTTCCTGGTCTGTTGTCGGATTTGGCTCGATTCCTGATTTAATGAGCGTAAGTGCCATATTTGCATCCTTTACTGAATGCCCATATTTGCAATCATTTAGCAGTGATACGCCATAATGTCCCTCCGACAAATCCATCCACTTCTGTCCGCAACTCTCAAAACGCGCAACATCCCAGCTTGTATTCTGATGTGTCTTTCTTGTCAGGTTGCCGAACTGCACATCAAATGTCGCTTCATCTGTGTGCACAGCCACCGGGAAATGCACTTTTAACAGTGTCTGATGTTCCTTCCAATCCACATGTGTTACAAAATCTATTCTGCGGCTGTTCGCATAGAAAATAATTTTTTGCTGAATTGTAGACTGTGATGCTTTTCTGGTAATATCGAGCACTGCACGCACCGTACCAATCTCTGTCCATTCCATATACTCCACATTGTCTATATCCCAGAATTTCTCTGTATAATAAATATCAATGTCCCAGTTGTCAAAATAAATCGGCTTATCCTCGT
>ERZ808035.1609-NODE-1609-length-10237-cov-3.724902_pt1 | contig 10237 bp, 4 predicted proteins | sample MGYA00380189_ERZ808035 | MGnify/ENA primary metagenome ERZ808035 (study PRJEB31490, sample SAMN06133407) | mouse gut metagenome | isolation source: M5_1 | host: mice | place: China: Chengdu | collected 2015-05 ...
AAATATAAGCAAAACTACCTAATCAGATTAAAAATGATTAAAAACAAAGTAATAACTATTGGTAAATTATGCTAGATTAACAAAAAAGTATTGTTTATTTAGTTAAAACATCAATGTCTTTTAAAGTTAAATTATGTTAAAATTATAGTGTACAGTTGATGCAATGCCGTTATTATGAGAAAGGAGAGAGAGCATAGTATGGTAATAGGGAGATTGAGAAAAACGTTGAAGAGAAGTCTCGCAGCCGCGATGGCAGTGGCGATGATGGCGACTTCTGTTCCACAGTTTTCTGTCACGGCGATGGCACAGGAAGAAGTATATGAGGAGCAAACTTCTGAAAAGGCAGCGACAGACAGAACAGATGAGGGGACGATTCAGGACGGAGATTCGGCGGGCAGCAAATCGACAGAGGAGAAAAAAGACAACGCTGAAACACAGGAGATTGTCACAGAGCAATCTGGGACGGAAAACGCATCAAAGATAGAGGAGGAAGCGGAGACAGAACCTGTGATACAGCATACAACGGAGCCGGAGGAAGTCTCAGAGACGAGGACGGAAACGAAGACAGAGGAGAAGCCGGAGGAGGTCTCGGAAACGAAGACAGAGGAGAAGCAGGAGGAATCCTCAGAGACGAAGACCGAGGAAAAGTTGGAGTCTGAGACCGATACAGATGTTCAGACTGAAACAGCGTCAGAGACAATGACGGAGGAAGCTGGCACAACAGATCAGAATGAAAAAGAAACAGAGTCCGAACTTGAAACAGAGGAGATGGTTGAGAAAAATTCTGATTCCGAGAAAGAACAGCGCCAGGAGGATGAGATTGTCGGGAAGCTGATCTATGAGAATGATTTTAATGAGTTGTCAGCAGACAGTGTACTGGCAAATGGAACGATCAAAGAGTTGTCGAATGGAAATATGGCGATAGAGTATACAGCAAACTTAGAAGGAGAGTGGAAAGATGTATTTCAGGCGGACTTTCCTTTAGATTCGGCATATACAGAGCCAATCACAGAGAAGATGACGATGGGATTTGATGTATATATTCCAAAGATTCAGAGTGAAGGTGAGGCTGTTATTGGCAAAATGGCGGCAAAGGCGGTGCTGAAAACAGGTGATAAATTTGATTGGACAGAGGGAGAGAACCCATTGCTGGACTTGACCGATGCAGATTTAGTGGACTCTGAGATCGATGGCTACAGTAAATTCCACGTTGTATTGGACATGAGCAGTGAAACCGGCTGGGCAGTCGAAGACATTACAGCTATCAGGTCTGTGATTCCTTGTCTGGCAGGGAATGGGAGTACATATAAGGGCAAAATGTATCTGGACAATGTAGTTTTGAAAGACACCTCCACCAAGACGGAAGAGCCAGATACGCCAAGCAAGCCCGACCAACCCAATTTAGAGGGAAAAGTAATTTACGAGAATAACTTTGATGAATTGACTGACGCAAGTATTGTAAAGGATGCTGATGGGAAAAAAGCGGAATTGGCAACACTTGCCGACGGGAATAAGGCAATCAAGTTTGCGGCGGATTTGTCAGGAACGACGGGCTGGAGCAATATCTTTCAAGCTCAGATTGACCTGCCAAATGAATATTCAGAAGCGATTCGTGAGAAGGTAGTCATGAGCTATGACGTATATTTTCCAGAGAGCAGTATTGATGATAATTTTCGGACAATCAAGGCGCAGGCGGCATTGAAGGTTGGTGAGAGTGGGGCATGGATTTCACAGAAATCATGGCCGTCTGTAACAAAGGACACACTGGAAGATAGTGATATAACAGGCTATAAGGTATTTCATGTAGAAATTGATATGAATGATTTCGAGACATGGGACGGAGAGAATAAGGTAGATTATCCTTTCGAGGAGATCATACCAATTCGGTCGGTCATTCCGTGCCTTGGCGGTGATGTCAGCGGCTATGTAGGAGATGTGTATCTCGATAATCTTGTGGTCAGAGCAGTGGGAGAAGAAGCTCCCGAAGAAGGCAGGAGTCTGATTTACAAGAACAACTTTGATGAATTGACGAACCTCAATGATGTGCTAAGCGAGAATGTAAATAATGCGGCACCAACGCTTGCAGAGCTTGCGGCAGGCAACAAGGCAGTGAAGTATTCTGTTAAGCTGACAGAAGGCGGATGGGAAGAAATTTTCAAGGCGAAGTTTGCTCTTGAGACACCCTATGACAAGACAATCAATGACAAGGTAGTCATGAGCTATGATGTGTATTTTCCGAATGATCGCCTGCCGGAAGCGGAAACTGGAGTGGGCTTTGACTCGATGAAGGCTCAGGCAGCGTTGAGTTCTGGAACAGGAACAGGGACATGGGTGACTGAAAAGCATATTCCTGAGTTAAAAACGACAAATCTGGTAGAAGATACAAACGTACCAGGATACAAGAAAGTTCATATAGAAATCGATATGAACGATCTTGAAACTTGGGATAATGAAACAGGTAAGAACATCCCATATCCATTTGACCAGATTACACCCATTCATGCAGTTATTCCATGTTTTGTGGGTTCGGGCAGTACCTATGAAGGAGAGCTCTATCTCGACAATCTCGAAGTGTGGGCAGTAAACGAAACCAGCGAGCCGCCTGTAGCGGTAGACGATCTGGTTTTGGAGCTTGATCAGTCAGCATGGGAAGTTATTCCTGGCTATCAGTACACTGGAAAGAGCAGCCTCACCAACAAAACGGTCGGTGATAAGGATATGCTGGTACTCAGTATGGATTACACCAACGATACAGCACAGGGATGGAGTGAGGCAAAATTCCAATACACACATCCCTCGTCGGTAGAAATCCCGAATGGATACAATGCATTCGTGGCGGATATCTACTATAAACCGACAGATCTGTCCGCGGGAAGCTTGGCAGTCAAAATCCTTAATAATGAAGGTATTAAACAGGATGGCAGTCTGCCGGAGAGCGAACCCACAGATATTCCAGGATTAGAAGGCTATAACAAGGCGGAATTTGAATTAAAATTTAAAGTTCCGAAAGGAACATTTGAAGAATTGACATTTGGCTTTGTGGGCAAAAATACAGACTTTGCAGGAGATATATATATCGACAATATGCGGTTTACACAACTTACAACTCCAGATGTTTACGTGGACTCTACACTTCTGCCAGAAAAGGGTGCAGGAATCAAAGTAGTGGATGATGGAAGAAGCATTCAGACAGCAAGCGGCAATAAAGTTGCCATTGCAGAAGAGGTGGCGCTGGCAGATGCCAATGCCAATGAGGCGACAAGAAATTTGTACGCATACTTAAAGGCGGTCGGCGAGTCAGACAGTGTGATCTTTGGGCATCAGAATGACACACATCACAAAGCAGGAAGCGCAGGAGAGGGATTCTCTACTTCTGATACTGAGGATGTGACAGGCAGCATTGCGGGTATTATCGGTATTGATACCTTGTCCCTCACCGGAAATGAGGCATCGACGTGGGATACACCGGAGGCTGAAAGGATTGCCAATGTGGCGGATATCACGAGAAAAGCAGCGGCAGAGGGCGCGTTGATTACCGTTTCAGCACATATGCCGAACTTTGATATCATTGATAAGAGAGTCAAGGCATTTGAGGAGTCCGGCGGAACCGACAGCGATACCCTTGGCTATTGGGAGGTAGACGGCGAGAGGCAGTACAACTTCTCAGGCTACACGCCGGGCACACTGACCGGAAATGTCGTGGAAAGAATCATGCCGGGCAAGGATCTGAATTATCTCTACACGGATTATCTGGACATGATTGCAGATTATGCCAAGGCAGTGGAGGGGGATGGCATTACAATTTTGTTCAGACCACTCCATGAGAATACAGGAAGCTGGTTCTGGTGGGGCGCAGCACTCTGCGACGAGCAGGCATATATCGCACTGTTTAGATATACAGTAGATTATCTGAAAGAAACCAAGGGCGTTCACAATATGCTCTATGTATATGGACCGGGCAGTGAGGCGGCAAACGTGGCAGAATACGGCGCAAGATATCCAGGCGATGCCTATGTGGACATGATCGGATATGACTTGTACCACTCAGGTCCTTCCCAGGAAAATGAAGCAGGGTACTTACAGAGTATCAGCAAACAGAATGGCATTCTGAGAGACTTTGCGACAGCGCACGATAAATTATATGCGATCACAGAGACAGGTGTTGCTGACAAGAATGCGGCAGGCGAGGATATCGCACTTCAGCGCACTGGAAACAAGGTCATGGATTGGTACATGCAGCTGCTAGATGAGATCAGCGACGACGGTGTATGCTATTTCCTCGTGTGGGCAAATTTCAGTGAAAACGGCAGTTTCTATCTGCCCTTTGTGACAGAGAAGAAAGAGAATGGTATTTTGCATGGGCACGAGATGATCGATGAGTTCATCAGATTTTACAATGATGGCAGAAGTGTCTTTGCGACAGATATGAACAATGAGTTTAAGAAGATCAGCAGTGTGACAAACACGACAGAGCCGGGCGCAGTGGCAGGTTATATCGTGGCGCCACAGTCGGGTGACAGGCTGCTTGCCGGCAATGGGACAACAAGGATTGCGGCGAGGATTTCCGGCGAAGTCGGCACAGAGAAAGTTCAGTTTATCGCCTCCGCAGGAGAGCAGCAAGTAGTTCTGGAGGCATCTTATAATGAAGAACTGGGTGTGTGGGAAGCACAGATGACGGATGAGGAACTGCTAAGTCTCGGTGAAATTCCAGGAATGATCACACTGACAGTAGGCGAGAAGGAAATCGCCGAGATCAGCGCGCGGTTTAACCTTAAGCAGGCGGAGCAGAATGATCTGATTCCTGAGGATTTTGAGAACTATGCAGGGAGCAACAGAGAGCTAAACAGTTCGTGGACCACCAACAAAGATACAGGCAGTGAAATCACACTGAATTTGACGCAGGAGAAGGATAAGGTCTTTGGCGGCAAGTACGGTATGCAGATGAATATCACGCTGGCAAAGAAGGATGCGTGGGTAGGCGCAACCAAGAGCTTTGAGGCGGACTGGACCGAGGGCAATGCCCTTGAACTGTACACGATTCCAGAAGCAAAAGGACAGAAGGTCGTTGTGCAGGTAAAGAGCGGTTCCGAGGAATTTGAAGTCCATCTACAGGAGTATGAGGAATACACAAAATATGCCGCGACAGGAACACCTGTGAAAGTAACGATTCCTTTCAGTGCATTTGTTGGAAAAAATCATGGTGTGTTTGACCCGGCAAAGATACAGGTGATTGGGTTATGGTGCAACGCATTGCCAAACGAAAACGTGACGTATCCGCTGAGCACATCCATCTGTTATGATGAGATGCGCATTGTGACAACGGACCAGACAGCCGTGCAGATTAAGCCTGTTACGGATTCGTCAGAACCGACGGTACCGACAGACCCGTCAGAGCCGACAAAGCCAGGTGAGGCGGCAGGCAGCATTGTCACGCCAAAGTCAGGCGACAGGATTGAAGCTGATGCGCAGAATCCTGACACGCGCATTGCAGCAAAAGTATCCAACGTTGACACAAAGACCGCAGAGGTAGTATTTATTGTGGCGTCCAACACTGCAAGCGAGACGCTCAAAGCTTCTTACAATGAAACCAAGGACGAGTGGGAAGCAGTGCTAAAGGACAGCGCACTCGAAAAACTTGGAAGTGGCAGCGGAACGATCAGACTGATTGTTGATGACAAGGAATTGGATGTCATTTCTGTCGTGTTTGGTTCGTCGGATGACGTGGTTGTCAAAAAGGGTATCTGGGTGAAGCCAATTCCAGCACAGGATTACACTGGAACAGCGATCAAACCAGAAGTAAAAGTATATGATGATGGCAGACTGATGACGCTGGGAAAAGATTATACCATTTCCTATAAAGATAATGTCAATGCAGGTACGGCAAAAGTACTGATTAAGGGAAGAGGCAACTATGGCGAGAGCTTAGAAAAACACTTTACAATCAAAGCCAGACAGATCAGTGAGGAGATGATTGCATATCCTGAGTATCTTGGATACAATGGCAAGAATCAGAAGATTCGTGTGACCGTCAAGGATGGCAGAAAGAAACTTGGCAGCAAGGATTATACGCAGCAGATTACATACAACAAAGCATCTGTCACAAGTGCGAAGGAGGTTGGCGTATACCAGATTAAGATCACGGGAACGGGCAATTATACAGGCAGCCTGACGCTCGATTGTGAGATGGTGAAGGACAAACTGCTGTTGAGCAGCGCGGTGATCAAACTGCCGTCGTCGTCTTTGGATTATACTGCGGCAGCTTCAGGAGCAGTCTTTGATGCGTCGAAGATCACTGTGAAGATGGGCGGCAAGGTGATTCCGCAGAAAGAGGCAGATGGTACGGTGAACTACACCATCCGCTATGCGAACAATAAAGAGCCGGGAACGACGGCAAGTGTGATTGCAGAGGCAGGCGCAGGCAGCAAGTATGTTGGCAAGTGTGTGAAGAATTTCAAGATCAAAGGACTGAAATTCTCTACAGGCACCATCAACATTTCTGGTTTCAGTTCAAAAATAGACTACACAGGCGCATCTGTACAGCAAAATGTGACACTGACAGAGAAATCCTCCGGCAAGGCATTGCAGAAGGATAAAGATTACCGCATCACATACAGCAGTGATCTGGTGGATGCTGGAAAGGTGTCCATGACAATTACAGGCTGTGGTAAGTATAGCGGAACGATCAAGAAGAGCTATACAATATCCAAGGTCAAACTGGCGGCAAATATGCTGGGCAGCAGCGTTGTGCGCACAGAACAGAGCCGTGGCGGCGCGGCGCCGGATGTCGAGTTAAAATATCAGGGTAAGAGACTGGTAAGAGACAAGGATTACACCTTATCGTACACCAACAACACGCATATTACATCAAACGGGAAGAAAGCCTACATCAGCATCACAGGCAAGGGCAACTTTGCAGGCAAGCTGACAAAAGCAGTAGAGATGCAGATTGTTCCGAAGTCTTTCCAGAGTGAGGATATCACAATAGAAGTGCCTGATCAGAAATACAGCAGCAACAAGAAAGATTACAAACCTACGCCGGTTGTCAGCGATAATGGCGGAAAATTGGTCAAAGGCAAAGACTACACCATCACGTATGAAGCGAATACGAAACAGGATATTGGCAGCATCAAGCCAGAGGGACATGTGGCGAGAGTGATCATCACCGTGACTAGCCCAGATTACGCGGACGGAACGGAGAATGATAAGCGGGTTGTCGAATTTAAGATTATTGAAAAGATGATCAGCACAGCGAAAGTGGAAGTCCTTCATCCGCAGTATTTTAGCCAAGGTGGTACGAAACCAGACAAGAGCGATCTGAGAGTTACCTATCAGGGAGCAAGCCTGTCCAAAGAGGATTATGAGATCGTATCCTATGCGGAGAATATGAAGAAAGGCAAAGCGACGCTGGTGATTCAGGGCAGAAGACAGTATGGTGGAACGAAAAAGGTTACATTTACCATCAAGCCAAGAAACATGAACGAAAATTTTAAGGACGCAGCCCAAAAAATGATGTCAGTCCTGATGGAACAGATTCAGTAAAAAGTGTATATACATGCATGAGATGGCATTTCTAGGCAGATGCATGTAACGATCAGGAGCGGTGCAGGATTATAACTGCATCGCTCCTTGTTCTTTTATACAGCCCAAGCAGAGGAAGTATGATCAGTTTTTCCTAACCATATCTAAACAAAGTATTAAATGCACCCAAATCAAGAAAATTCTGGAAAAAACCTGTTGACAATAGACTATGTTAGGTATATGCTGTTACCAGCAAATACTTTGAAAGTCAAAATATTTGAAACTCAAAACATTTGAGCATCAAAATAAATTGACGGCAGACATGAATGTGGGCGCAGAGTATTGAAGCAAAATAAAAAGAGAGCAAAATGAAAAAACATGCAATGAAATGAAAAATCAAAAATGAAAGGATGGAAACAAACATGTTAGAAAGAGTAAAAGAAATCATCGAGGAGCAGTTAAATATCGAGGGCGTGGAGATCACAGAGGAGACACGTTTCAAGGAGGATTTGGACGCAGACTCACTTGATTTGTTTGAGCTTGTGGACGCATTTCAGGATGAGTACGGCGTGGAGATTCCGGCAGAGGATTTAGAGCAGATCACAACAGTAGGCTCTATCATCAAGTATTTGCAGGACAAGGGCGTAGAGGAATAAGCGTCAAGCCCATAAGATAAAAACAGAGGTTTGTATGAAAACAAGAATAACAGAAATCTTAGGAATAGAGGTTCCCATCATTCAGGGCGGCATGGCATGGGTCGCTGAGCACAATCTGGCGGCAGCCGTGTCGGAAGCCGGAGGGCTGGGGATTATCGGTGCGGGCGGTGCGCCGGCAGAATTTGTCAGAGAGCAGATTCAGAAGGTAAAGGAAGTGACCGACAAGCCGTTTGGCGTGAATATCATGCTTATGAATCCAGAGGCAGACGCAATCGCGCAGGTGGTTGTGGACGAGGGCGTCAAGGTGGTCACTACAGGTGCAGGCAATCCATCGAAGTACATGGAGATGTGGAAGGCGGCGGGCGTGAAGGTCATACCTGTCGTGGCGAGTGTCGCGATGGCGAAGCTGATGCAGCGCGGCGGCGCGGATGCTGTTGTCGCAGAGGGCATGGAGAGCGGCGGACATATTGGGTCGATCACGACAATGGCGCTTGTGCCGCAGATCGCAGATGCGGTGGAGATTCCTGTCGTGGCGGCGGGCGGCATCGCAGATGGCAGAGGATTTGCAGCAGCCTTTATGCTCGGCGCGGAGGCAGTGCAGATCGGCACGCGCTTTGTGGTGGCGACGGAATCTATCGTACACGAGAAGTACAAGGCAATGCTCATCAAATCAAAGGATATCGACTCGGCAGTCACTGGCATGACGACAGGTCATCCGGTCAGAAGTATCCGCAATAAAATGACCAAAGAATACTTAAAGCTCGAAAAAGAAGGCGCAGACTTCATGGAGCTAGAGAAGCTTACCCTCGGTTCGCTCAGAAAGGCGGTCATGGAGGGAGATGTGGTGAACGGTACAGTCATGGCAGGCCAGATTGCAGGGCTTGTCAAGAAAGAACAGCCGTGCAAGGAGATTATCACAGAGATCATGGAGCAGGGATTAGCGCTCCTGAACAAGACATTCTGAGAAGCAGAATCTTTTATAAAGCAGAATCTTTTATAAAGTAGAATCTTTTGTAAAGCAGAATCTTTTATAATGACAAGCGGTCAGAATATAACAGGGTCAACAGATGCGGCAGCCCAAGATTTGAGGGCTGGCTGCATCACTAAGAGAGGCAGAGAATGAACAAAATAGCATTTATTTTTCCGGGACAGGGTTCACAGTATGTGGGCATGGGAAAAGATTTTTATGATACGTATGAGGAGGCAAAGAAGGTCTACCAGCTGGCGGGCGAGGTGTCCGGGCTGGATATGGAAGCGCTTTGTTTTACAGAGAATGACGAGCTCAACATCACCGAGTACACACAGATTGCGATGCTTGCCACAGAGGTAGCAATTTTAAAAGTGCTCGAGTCCAAAGGCGTCAAGGCAGATGCCACCGCAGGGCTGAGCCTTGGCGAGTACAGCGCACTGGCAGCGGCGGATGTGATGAATTTGAAGGATTTGTTCTATATCATCAGAAAGCGCGGCATCTTTATGCAGGAGGCGTATCCAGAAGGCGGCGCCATGACGGCAGTGCTCGGGCTGGAGAGTGACAAGATTGAGGAGATCTGCCGCCAGACAGAGGGCATTGTGACCATCGCAAATTACAATTGCCCCGGCCAGATCGTCATTACAGGTGAGGAGCAGGCAGTGCTCGCAGCGGCGCAGGCATGTTCGGAAGCCGGCGCAAAGCGCTGTGTGCCGCTCAAAGTCAGCGGACCATTTCACTCTGCACTGCTAAAGGGTGCAGGAGAGAAGCTTGAGAAGGAGTTGATGGGTGTTCAGCTTAGAAAACCTGCCATTCCATACATCAGCAATGTGGACGCGCTCGATGTAGTGGAGGCAGCACCTGTCAAGACACTTCTCAAAAATCAGGTATCCAATTCTGTGTGCTGGCAGCAGACCATCGAGAAAATGATCGCGGACGGCATAGACCTTTTCATAGAAATCGGACCGGGAAAAACGCTGAGTGGATTTATGAAGAAAATCGACAAGGACGTGAAATGCATGAATATAGATAAAGTGGCAGATTTAGATAAGGTATTGGAGGAATTGTCATGTTGACGGGAAAAATCGCTCTTGTG
>ERZ808035.1612-NODE-1612-length-10205-cov-3.093602_pt1 | contig 10205 bp, 10 predicted proteins | sample MGYA00380189_ERZ808035 | MGnify/ENA primary metagenome ERZ808035 (study PRJEB31490, sample SAMN06133407) | mouse gut metagenome | isolation source: M5_1 | host: mice | place: China: Chengdu | collected 2015-05 ...
TATCAGATGCAGTACGAGGAGCTTTATAAGGTCTATCGGGAAATAGCGTCGAGTATGGTGACGGTCACGGCAGTGCACGCCGATGTGGATTGGTTCAATAACACAGATCAGAGTGAGGGCACCACGGCAGGCGTCATTATCGCGAACAATAACAGGGAGCTTTTAATACTCAGTCGGAAATCGTCGTTGGATAATGCACAGGCCATTCGTGTAAGCTTTTGCAATGGTGTGGAGGCGGATGCTGTCATTAAACAGTTTGATTCGAATACCAATCTGGCAGTGCTGGCAGTGGACTTGAAATATATCGCGAGCGATACGCTGGCTTCAGTGTCGGTTGCCACGCTGGGAAGTTCTATCATATCAGGAATTACAGGGACACCAGTCATAGCGGTTGGCAATCTTTTTGGCTATAAGGATACCGTGTGTTATGGAATGATTACTTCAAAAGGAAATATTGTTACAATGGCAGACAGTGAGTACAAGCTGATGACAACGGATATTTATGCCGGAACAAATCCCAGCGGCATTCTGGTGGATATGAACATGGAAGTGATCGGGATTATTGATAACAGTCATAATCATGATGATACAAAGAATCTGCTCTCCGCGATTGGAATCACGGAGTTGAAGGGATTGGTCACAAAGCTTTCCAATGGGGAGGACATTCCTTATCTGGGGATTTATGTACAGGATATCTCTGAGCAGATGGGCAGCGAACTGGGGCTTCCGCCCGGAGCATATATTGTCGATATTGATATGGATTCTCCGGCGATGTTGAAAGGAATCCAGAAAGGGGACATTCTGGTGCGTGTGGGCACACAACAGATTCACAGTGCTGCGGATTACATGAATGTGCTTCGAAATATCCATGTGGAGAATAGCATAGACATCGTTGTGCGGCGGGCAAGTGTCAACGCGTATGAGGAAATGCATTTTATGGTGCAGCCCATAAAACAGTATGAATAAATGATATTATAATAAGGAAAGGATTCAAATAAAATGAAGTATATCAAAGAGTATAAGGACGGGGACAGAATTTTTGATATTTATTATTGCAAATTCAAAAGCTCCGCGGTGACAAAGAACGGAAAAAGCTATGACAATGTGATTCTTCAGGACAAGACAGGTACGCTTGACGCCAAAATCTGGGATCCAAACAATGCCGGCATTGCTGATTTTGACGCCATGGATTATATCGAGGTGTACGGCGAGATCACTAATTTCAACGGAGCTTTGCAGGTGAATGTAAAGCGCGTGCGCAGATGCGAGGAGGGGGAGTACGATGAGCAGGAGTACATGCCTGTCAGCAGCAAAAATCTGGACGAGATGTACACAGAGCTGCTGGCGTTGATCAACAGCATCGAAAATACATACTTAAAGACGCTGCTCCAAAAATTTTTCGTGGAAGATAAAGCGTTCGCACAGCGTTTTCGGAAAGCTTCTGCGGCGAAGACCGTACATCATGGATTTATTGGCGGACTGCTCGAACATACACTCGGCGTAACAAAGCTGTGTGATTTCTACTGCAAACAGTATGCAGTCTTGAACAGAGATCTGCTTCTCACAGCGGCAATCTGTCATGATATGGGAAAGACAAGGGAAATCAGTGCATTTCCTGCCAACGATTACACCGACGAAGGGCAGTTTCTAGGGCATATTGTCATTGGCTCTGAAATGCTGGGGACAAAAATCAGAGAAATTCCGAACTTTCCGCCAATGCTCGCGATGGAGCTACAGCATTGTATCCTAGCACACCATGGGGAGTATGAGTTTGGCTCACCCAAAAAACCAGCCATCATTGAAGCCGTTGCACTGTGCTATGCCGACAACACGGATGCGAAGCTGGAGACCTTTAAGGAACTGTTGGCGTCCACGAAGGAGACGGGATGGCTTGGATACAACAAGTTTTTTGAGTCCAACCTGGCAGTGAGCAGGATGGAGTAGTCACTGAGATGAAATATGAGAAAGATAATATAATAACAATGGTTATAGAAGATATGGGCGTCGAGGGTGAGGGAATTGGTAAAATGGATGGATTTACCTTCTTTGTGAAAGATGCAGTCATTGGTGACACCGTGGAAGCGAAGGTCATGAAGGTCAAAAAGGGCTACGCGTATGCGCGTCTTTTGAAGATTGTCACGCCCTCCCCGCACCGCACAGAACCGAGATGCCCGTATCACCGACAGTGCGGCGGCTGTCAGATTCAGGCACTTGACTATAAATATCAACTATTATTCAAAGAGAATAAAGTCAAAAATAACTTGAATAGAATTGGCGGCTTTACCATGGAACTGCTTGACCGTCTCATGGAGCCTATTGTGGGGATGGAGCAGCCCTACCACTATCGAAATAAAGCGCAGTTTCCAATGGGGACAGATAAGAATGGGGAGACTGTGACAGGCTTTTATGCTGGCAGAACGCACGTTATCATTCCGAATACAGATTGCGTGCTGGGAATCAGCGAAAATAAAGAGATTCTCGAAATCATCCTAAGCTTCATGAAAGCGTATCATATCACGCCATATCTTGAATCAAGCGGGACAGGACTGGTGCGTCATATTCTGATACGGAAGGGATTTACTTCCGGTGAGATCATGGTGTGCATGATTCTAAACGGTGAGCAGCTTCCCCACGCGGACAAGCTGGTAGAAAAGCTCCGCAGGATAAAGGGTATGACGAGCATTTCTATCAATGTCAATCAACAAAAAACAAATGTTATCATGGGCAGCACATGCCATACCTTGTGGGGAGATGACACAATAACGGATGTGATACATATGCGGAGCCTGCAAAGCATTGATGCCGGTGAAGATTGCATTCCCACAGACGACAATGGAATAACATTTGCAATCTCTCCTTTATCCTTCTATCAGGTAAACCCGGTCCAGACAGAAAAGCTCTACAGTCTGGCGCTGGACTATGCCGGGCTGACCGGGACGGAGACCGTGTGGGACCTGTACTGTGGTATCGGAACGATCAGCCTGTTCATGGCAAGACGGGCAAAACAAGTCTATGGTATTGAAATCGTCGAGCAGGCAATTATCGATGCGCGGGAGAATGCAAGGCGCAATGGAATAGATAACGCACGTTTCTATGTCGGAAAGGCAGAGGAAGTGCTGCCAGCGCTTTATGAGCAGGAGGGCATCTGTGCGGACGTGATCTGCGTGGACCCGCCGCGCAAGGGCTGCGACCCGGCGTGTCTTGAGACAATTGTGAAGATGGCGCCGAGACGGATTGTCTACGTGAGCTGCGACAGCGCGACGCTGGCGCGGGATTTGAAGTATCTGTGCGCGAATGGGTATGCGCTGCGGCGTGTCAGGGCAGTGGATTTGTTTGGGCAGACGGTGCACGTAGAGTCAGTAATAATGATGCAGCTTGTGGAAAAATGAAGAATTTGGCACTAAAAACCACAATATCTTAGTGGTTAAAGTCAAACAAGTTTGACTTGGGCGAAAATTGGCGAAAAATCCAACCAATTTTTGCCCTCTTTTTTTGCCCAATTTTATAGATGCAAGTCCTTGTCTAACGACGATCACGGGATGAAAATCGCTTTGAGGCAGAATTTGGTGAAAAAATCAAGAAAAATATAACTTCTCGAAATCTCAATAAATGAGATACCAACAGAAAATTGACAACTGAATATCGTGTAGAAAAGAAATTCCAATTTATAGTCCTCTTAGGAAAAGAATATTTTTTATCGAAAAAGAGAGCCAGTACTCTTTATGGCAGGAATCTATAATCATTATGAAGCTGGAGGCTGCTTCACAATCCTGACGACACAGGCGAATGTTACCGTGAAACCCATACATGACCGAATGCTGCTTGTACTGGAAGAGAGCAAAATTATTCCATGGATATTTGACCGGCAGAAAGCTATGGAATATCTTCGGAAAGTACCATGCCTGTTGGAGAGGAAGGCAGAGTATGAACAGTTGAGTCTGTTGTGATGGGATAAACGGTGATGTATATTTGTCAGAAACAAAATTGAAGCAAGTGAAGAAGTTGGTACAAAAAACTGGGCGTTTGATCATGAAGATAAATAAAAGTTTGATGTTTTGACGAATGTGGAAGTCAGGTTAGATGCTCCTTGGAGCGTTCAACCGCACAGGTGGAAATTTTTTGGATAGAGCGTGTGTACAGGTTGCTGTATATGATGACAGGGTGGAAATTACTTCACCGGGAATGTTGTATGGTGGTCTTACGATAGCACAGATTAAAGAGGGTGGTTCTAAAATTCGCAACAGATGTATTGCAGAGGTATTCAGCAGAATGAAGATCATTGAAAGCTGGGGAACCGGAATAAAACGAATGATCAGTAGCTGTAAGGAATATGGAATTAGAGAACCAGAATTGCTGGAAATAGGTGACAGTTTTCGGGTAAATTTATACAGACCTTCTTTTGAAGAAGTTCATCAAAAGTTCACCAAAAGTTCACCAAAAAGTTCACTAAAAGGACTGTGCCCAATTTTAAATTCAACACAACAGAAGATTGTGGATATGATTATGGATAATCCAAGGATAACGCAGTCTGCTATTGCTGAAGAATTGGGTTTGACAACAAGGGCAATCAAGAAGAGTATTAAGGAATTGATTGATGAAGGGATTGTGGAAAGAATAGGTGCAGCGCGGGGAGGTATGTGGAGAATAAATATGAAATAATTGATGTGGTTTTATAAGATAAATAGCCAGCCTGTGAAGGAAGAGTTGAAGAGACTTTTTGAATTCTATAAAGGTTACAGTGAAGATTGGCAACAGGTGGTTGACGACTTGGAAAAAATTTGTTAAGTGAGGGCAGATTATAGATCAAACTGATTGACAGCGCATTTAAATATGTGATTTTATTTTTTTACACTTGATGCAGAATGTTATTTTTTAGATTCTGGGGAAAATCAATACGCTATTTTATAGCTTATATTTACCAAGCAAGCCAAGGCAAGTGCATCTTTATTCCCCACTCCCCGCATGCGGACAGACCGAACCGGAAATGGTGTACAGATTTTACCTATCTGTTCCTGAAAAATGGAGATGTGCGCTATAACTGCACTATCATAGACCTCCATGACAGGAGCGTGGTGGCGAGCATAACGGACCGCCATATCACCAGCGAACTTGCGATCCGTACGCTACAGAAAGCATTGGAATCCCAACGTCCGGCAGACGGCAGTTTGATCTTGCACAGCGACCAGGGAAGCCAGTATACGTCAAAAGCTTTCATAAAGTTTTGTGAATCTGCCCATGTGCCCCAGAGCATGAGCAAAGTCGGATATCCATACGACAATGCGCCGATGGAGAGGTACTTCAACACTCTGAAGAACGAATGTACAAAACTGCACGAATTTCGGACAGAGGAGGAATTGTACCAAACCGTAGAGGAATTTGCCTATATTACCTACAACCATGTGCGCCCACACAGCTATAACGGCTACCGCCCACCATATCAGAAGAGGACGGCAGCATAAAGAGCGGCAGGAGCAGGCTTTCTGATTGGATTGCTTGACCACCTGCGATAGCCTCCAGACAACAATCCAATAATTTTTTAGCCACAAATGCTACAAAAACGCTTGACCACTACACATGGAATATCTCTTGATCCGAAAAACGAGAAAGAAGACCAATTTTTGTCATGATGCGTATAATGATTATGTTGAGTATAGACTAGACAAGATAGCAAATGAATTTAATATACCATTACAATATAATTCTAAAAAACACAGGATATAATAAATGAATTACAGAAAAGAAAAGATAGTATGAGTGTGGCGGAACTTACATTACTTCAGGATAAGGTTAATGGATTGGAAGAATTTCTTCGTTAAAAAAATCAGGAAGGAAGTGATTTATATCTTAAGAATCCTAATAATCAAAAGATTATGAATTATTATGCTGATGATGGAAAAGCAAAGGCAATGACCAAAAAAGAGGCAATGGAATACTATGCTCAAATAAATTTTGACGATTATGACTACCAATATCAAGAAAAAATTAAGAGTAATAGTTGCGGAGGAAGCAAATGAGTGAAATAAAAAAATTCGACCTAACAAAGTATGGAGAAGATAAAGAGGTGCGTTTAGAGAATCTTAGTATAATAAATAGTAGGATTGATTCGTCACACTATAAAAGAATTATATTTATAAAATGTACTTTTGAAAATGTAGTATTTGAGGGTCATTATGAGGACGGGGAAGGAAGTGTGATTTTTATTGAATGTAAAGCCAAACAATGTGTGTTCTATGGCAACTTAGGAAAAACATATGTGGAATTAAGAGACAATATATTTAAAAATTGTATGATTGAAAATATTATTATGGAATGGAGAGGTGAACAATCAACTATTAAAGAAAATGGATTTTTTGAATGTACTTTTAAAAATATGAAATTAGATCGTGATATTGAATTTATATCTCAAACAATATGTGGAGGAACTATTGAAGATATATATTTTCTTAGTTCAAATATGGTAGAAAACCAATTTCTAAATTTGCAGATGAATAATACGCAAATAATGGCATATTTTACTGATAATATAATGGCTTCTGTGATATTTAAAAATGTTACATTGGAATGGGAAATAGATGAGAATTATGATGATGGAAATTTATTTTATCAATGTGACACTTTTGGATTAATATGTTGTAGGCATGAAAATTAAAATAAGGAACTTGGGAGTGCTCGTGAGGAGGTATACGATGGAAGATTTTGATGCAACAAGATATTTAAAAAACGGAATGGTATATTTAGAGGATCTAAAAATACAGAATTGTAGATTTGCAACATTACAGTCAGAATGGATGAAAGATTACCTTTTAATCAAAAAGTGTGTTTTTGAAAAAGTTGTTTTTGACAATCATTGTGGAAGAGGATTTTTCCAAATAGATAATTGTGAATTTTTAGATTGTATATTTTATGACACGCTTGGAAGCGGTAAGCTTGATGTGCAAACATGCAGTTTTAAGAATTGTGAATTTGAGGGTGTATCCCTGCATGATGCTCATTTGTCGAGAATTAGTAAATGTAAATTTTCAGGGTGCAATTTTAAAAATATGGACTTAAAATGGAAAATTGCATTGTTTGGAATAGAAATGAAGGACGGAAAGATAGAACACTCTTGTATTATAGAGGGAGGAATATCGGATAACCAGATTTATAATATGCAGATTGAGGATGTACAACTTAGTGGAGGTTTTTACAATAACAGAATGGAATCGGTTATATTCAAGAATGTGCATCTGGTAGGAGAGAAAGGAATGAAAGGAAGTGATAATGAAAATATTTTTGTTAATTGTGATACAAAAAATCTTTCGTTTGTGGAAGATAGTTTAAGAATTTTAAATTAATAGTCAAGATGTGGGCATAGATATAGAGTAATGATTTTCTATTGGATATTAGAGAGGATAGATTACATGGAAAAGCCCAGCGTGGAGATTGAACTATCATCAGGATGAACAACTGAATACCACGCTGATAACAGATGAAGAGAGAAAACTCAGAAACCATTATCAGTATGATGCCTTTGACTCAGGACTGGAAGCAATAGAAGCATTACCCAACCGAATCCGCTATACAGACCAGCAGTATGATGAGCAGACAGGGCAGTATTATCTGCGGGCAAGGTACTATAATCTGGTACTTGGCAGGTTTATGCAGGAGGATGTGTATCAGGGGGACGGACTGAATCTGTATGCATATTGCTGGAATAATCCAGTGGTGTATTATGATCCGAGCGGGTATAGTAATACAAAAACGAAGGCAGGTGGCTGTACAGGAGACGGAAAGTTCGGTGAAGATAGTAGTTCTGACAATAAAGGGAAAAATAAAAATTACATATCTGATGAAAGTAAGGAAAAGTGGGGACGTGGAACGTTTCCATCAGTAGAAGAATCTTTGGAATATCATATGAAGGAACACGGAGCTTCGGTGGGAGCCACAGATATTGATAATTATGTCCGAAAAACAGAAGGTTTTAGTCAGAATTTAAAAGGTGCTAAAATCTTATCCCAAGAAAGGAACGCCAGGGGCAGTACGATATACAAAAAATTTATCATTATTGGGCCAGATGGTAAGATATTATCATATGGACTAGAAAGGAAACGAAAATAATGTGGAGTGATAAGCATCAAGGGATAGCTAAGATTGAAAAATTTGTGTCAGAATATAATATTTGGGAAATAAATATAATTCCATGTGCTAAATTTAAAATAAAAATATATGAAAGTTCAAATCATACATACAGTGGTTATACCAATATACATATTGCTGATGGACAAGGAGATTTTTGCTGTGCAGTAGGATATGGAAAGACACAAGAAGCAGCCTTAGAAAATACCATTTTAGAGTTCTTTAGATTAACAGCAAGAAAGGAAATATGGGAAGAACAAGATTTTCAATATGCTGATGCTTACGATTTTTAAAAATCAAGCAGGATAACGAGTACTGATTATCAAGAGTAGTCTCGAAAACTAATTAAAGCTTTCTACAAAAAGAGGAGTACTTTGGGTATCCACACATTTTTAAGATTTGCTATAAATCACCAAATTGGCTTAGGAAAGCAAAATGAGAATAGATGGAGTTAGTAGAGATATTCCTCTTTTTGCAGTTCTTTTTGATGTGCGTTGGCAGCTGCTATATCTGCACCATCCCACAGACTGTTCAAATGCCTCTAATCTGGGTGCAGGGATTGGAGCGTTTCAGCGAGGCAGTAAAACCTACTACTATCATCAGGATGAACAACTGAATACTGCTCTGGTATCTGATGAAAAAGCAGCAATCAGAAACCATTATCAGTATGATGCCTTTGGCGCAGGACGGGAAGCAATAGAAGCATTACCTAACCGAATCAGCTACACAGGCCAGCAGTATGACGAGCAGACAGGGCAGTATTATCTGCGAGCGAGGTACTACAATCCGGTACTTGGACTGTTTATGCAGGAGGATGTGTATCAGGGGGATGGACTGAATCTATATGCATACTGTGCTAATAATCCAGTGATATATTACGATCCGAGTGGGTTTTACAGAGCTAAGAAATTATTTGAAGATGAGATTGCAAATAAAAAAGGAAAGTCATCAGATTTAAAGAAGGCAATTATGAAAAACCTAACTGGAAATCAAGATGTTACTGGCTCTGGAGAATATCAGGCGCAACATATAATCCCTAATGAAATGAGGAAAAATCCAGCACTTGCTATTTCAGGATATCAGGTAGATCATACAGAAAATGGTATACTTGATATTAATCGGATAAGACACGATCAGAGTGATTTAGATAATCTCATAGGTAGCGAATCTGAAATAAGAAAAAGGAAATATATATCAAACGAAACACAACACGGACAGAACAAGGAGAGTGCATTTCATAAGGCATATAATAGATCTGTGGAACTAAGATTAAATGAATTAGTTGAAAAATATGGGATTAATAAAATGTTTGATACAAAAGATAGGGAAACAATCAGAAAGGAATTGAGAGATTCAGGAAAATTAAGGGAACTTAGAAAAGATGTAATGCAATTGAACCATGAATTAAGAAGAGCAAATCAAACAGGAATTGATTTATATCTTCAAAATGAAAACAATAAATGGAATATGGACTATACAAATGGAGGAAAGTTGTCAGAAAAAGATGTTATGAGAAAATATTTACATGATAACTTTAATTATAATGCAACAGATGAATAACTAAAAAGCATTGGATGTAGTTAAAAACAAGGAAGGGTAACTGTCTGGGTGAATTATTTTGGGAATATTGCTTCAGTTAGTTACCCCTATGTGTTTATTTCAGAAGGAGGGCTCTGTGTGATGAAAGAATTTAAATTATCGGATTATGCAGCAGGTGATAAAATTTATATGGAGAATCTATGTGTGAATGATTGTCAAATTACGGGGATACAACAAAGCTGGATTGAAATTCAAAACTGTAAATTTGAAAATGTAATATTCAATAATTTATATGAAGGAGAGTGTTTGAATATAGAGAATTGTGAATTTAAAAATTGTGTTTTTGGGGACACTTTTGGTGGATTTACAGTAAAAATATTACTTTTTGATAATAAATATATAAATTGTAAGTTTGATAATGTTAGTTATGATGGGTATATGGATCAATCAGAAATTCAAGACGATGTATTTATAGATTGTAATTTTAAAAATATTGAAATAAAAGGCGATGTTAATATAATGGGATTGGAATTTAAAGGGGGAAGTATTAA
>ERZ808035.1615-NODE-1615-length-10165-cov-4.198751_pt1 | contig 10165 bp, 6 predicted proteins | sample MGYA00380189_ERZ808035 | MGnify/ENA primary metagenome ERZ808035 (study PRJEB31490, sample SAMN06133407) | mouse gut metagenome | isolation source: M5_1 | host: mice | place: China: Chengdu | collected 2015-05 ...
ATTCTGGTGTCATTCCATAACCATTATCCTGCACTTCTATTCGGATATGTTCATATTGTGGTGAACGCTGTTTCATCCCAATCATGCGAAACCAGATATTTCCGCCCTCCTGTGTATATTTCACAGCATTGGAAAGCAGATTAATTAAAATCTGATTGATTCTTGTCTCATCTCCAATTAGATATTCATGTTCTATTCCAGTTACTTCCACATGAAACTTTTGTTTTTTGGCAGTTACCATCGGACGGATAATCGCATCTACAGAAGACACTAGATCATTGAGCGTAAACTCTTCCACTGAGAGAACTACCTTTCCACTCTCAATCTTTGAGACATCGAGAATGTCATTAATCAGACTAAGCAAATGCTGTCCAGAAGCCATAATCTTCTTTGTATATTCTCTCACCCTCTCTGGATTTTCCGCGTCCTTTGCAAGCAAAGTCGTAAACCCAATCACCGCGTTCATTGGCGTGCGGATATCATGTGACATATTCGAGAGAAACATTGTCTTGGACTTACTTGCAACCTGCGCCGCCTGCAATGCTTCTGCAAGCTGCCTGTTATGTATCTCCCGTTCATTTTCTCGCTCCTTTCTGATTTTATCCTGTTGCCTATAATTCAGATAGTACAGCAAACAGCACAGAAAAAATGCGACCAGCATCACCAAAACCACGATCAAAATATGTTGATTTACCGTTTTTCCTTCCTGCTGAATTGCATTGACTGGCACATAACCAATCAGATAAAGAGAACCATTATTTACAGACCACATATAGATTAGAGACTGTTTTCCGCGAATATCATGATGAAACATAATATTTTTCCCATTCTTTACACTTTGATAAACTTGTGTTTGGAGTTCTTCCTCATTGATATCATTTGCCCGGAAAAAATCTTCCAGATTCAGATGTCCTGCACTGCGTTCACCCATTCCCTTGGGTTTTAATACAAGTCGTTCGCTCTCCGCATCCATTATATAGAGCATTGCTCGTTTGTTATAAAATCCGTTTGGTAACGATTTATCAAGAGAATCGTAAATATATTCAACATAAAGAGAAGCAATCTCCTCCTCATCTCGTATGATCGGACATTTCATAGTGTATGCCCATGTTCCCATATAGTTTGTATAAGACCTAGAAACTGCCAGTCCATCCACCATTTTTCCCCCGGAAAAATCCAGATCCGCTTCAGAAAACAGTTCTCCTGTATTGGATATACCCTCGGTCTCCCCCGCACATATCAGAGATATTTTCACCATTGTCTGACTTTTTTGATAAGTACAGATATATTCCCTAGGATTTTCTGACTGCGCAATTTCTTGTGCCATCAGCCGCTGATACTCTGCTTCTTTATTCAAGACAGCTTCAATTGTACACTCAATCAAATCCAGACTTTCGCTTAAATTTTGAATTGCAGATGCTGACATCTCTACAGAAATCTTGCGCGATACGGAAAACACAACTGCTCCCAAAATACAAAATACCACAATAATTGAAAAGAGCAATGAAAAACTGCCATTCACTTTGCTTTTGTCCCGTTCCTTTTTCATACGTTATCTCCGTTCCACATCAATGAAGGCCAACAAAATTCCTTATATGGTATTATACGCGCATCTCCATAACGGGTCAACAAAAAAGCGACACATCCACTATCTCACCCTCACTCCAAAACAGGATTTTATCGTCTTTTTGCATCTCTTTTTGAAATCCTGTAAAAAATTTTCCACTGCTGTCTGTCTGTACTTTTGTAGCTTTGTACAATTTTGCTTTTCCTCTATGAAATACTTGTTGCATACTTGTCTTTATGCGGTAAGTGTGCATTCCCTGTTCGGTCTGCCCTACAAGGGTGACGAGCTCCATTTTGTCTTCGCAAAGAACAAATATTCTCCCATCAACACTTCCGTCGATCCCCCAAATTGAAATACAATCACTTCCCACAATTGTTGTCTCTAGCAACTTATATTTTGTATTGTCCGTCGGACATAAAATATAGAACTCTTTTTTCGGACAGCTCCCGCGCAGTATGGTCATATTTTCTTGAAAAGGATAAATTTCTGAAGACGGAAGCCATATAGTATACATTTGCGGAGTAGTGCCCAATGTCAACTCTATCTGTATTCGCACTTCTTGATAAAATTTCCCCGAAATTATAATGTCCATCTTACAAATATTTTCCTGTGCCAAAATCACTGCACAGTCCCTATCTTTCCAGACCATTTTGCTTTGAGGAATTGTCTGTAACTGCAATCCCCGATATCTTACTTGTCGCTCTGTCACAGCATCGACAAACATCAGCACTGCTGCCGCTTTGATATGAACAACTCCCATTCCACACGCTCCTATTTCTCTAATTTGGGGCGAACATGAATATCAATCTCCGTGACACGCGAGAACTCCCGACTAACTGCCGAATCAATTGCAATCGGTGATACCTTGTAAAACAAGGACAGACGATTTCCTATATTTGGAAAGCTCCAAATCTTTGATTTTTCATCAATATCAGGATTTATCATCTGAATATGCAAATCAAGGTTGCTTGTTGTCTGCGGGTCAATCCACCGACTGGATACAGTAACCTGCACTGTATTATATTGCATACGCAAAAAAACTGACCGCGCAATAAAAGGTGATGCGTATATCTGCATGAGGGATTGTGCCGCTTATAGAAAGGATTTTTTATTCAATGAACTTTCTGGAAACTACTATATACAGAATTATATTAAAAACATATCTGTTTTTTGAGGAGACCGGGCGCCAAAACAGTTTTGAACGCTTTTCCTATCTGCGTGTGCTTACAGAACGCTTGACGGAAGAATGCCTTGATGCTTGGCAGCGTGATACTGGATTGGAAGCTTCGCGCTACAATAACCTTCTATCCCGCATCTGTGGAAAAGACGAAACCGACAGCAATATCTTATGCAATGCGCTTGACCTCTGTCTTGCCGTTGCATATGTGCCTGAGTTTTCCGTCTACTTAAATTACTATACTGGAAATATTGTGACGATACAGATGGCTTTGGAGTTGGACGGCGTGACACATTCTAGCTACAATGACATTCTGCGCTTGCTGCAAAAACTACAAAAAGTTTGTTCTGTAGACCAGAGTAAGAATCTTCTTCCTTACGCTGCCCTAGCGATTGATAATGCCCTGCTCTCGTATCTGACAGGGTCAGACAGTCTATCCCCCCAATTATTTTCTGACCGGATAACCTATTTTCAACATAATGCTGTGCTACACCCCATGTTTATCCGTCAAAACTATGCCCTAGAAGGCACCGCATGGCTTCAAAACTCGCCGCCAGTTTTTCCTCAAAATGCTAATTCTCAAACACATATTCTTAATCTTAGCGGCTCTGGCGGAAGGCGCTTTCTTGCCAAGCAGATTGCACAGCGCATGAAAAGAGACTTGATTCTTATCGATATGAAAGCGTGTAAAACACTTCTGGAAATGAACTTGGAAAATGCTTCTTTCTGGAATGAGCTACTCCATGCCGCATTCCTAAAAAATGCAATTGTGTGTCTTTTTCATATCACTACTTCCCTGCTCTCACTGGCTCAGATTGATTTATCTGATCTCGCTGCAATTGCTGTCACCCCTTTTGTCACAGCAGATATTCCAGTTATTTTGTGCACAGATACTGATGTTCTCTTTTCTGCTGTTAGCGACGCCTATCCACATTTGCATTCAATCGCACTAAATACTTTAACCCGCGAGGAGCGCGCATGCGTATTTCATGGTTTTGCTGCACTTTATCAGATTCCCATCGACTGTGCTTTCTACTCCGTGCGCTATCAACTTTCCGCAAGTGAAATTGCCTATGTGGCGACGCAGTGGCAGCACACTAGCCAATCTAAACCGGAAGATTTTGCAATGATTTGCAACTCGCTTCTCTACAACCAGCAGGAAATTACACTAGGACAACTGCTCTATCCGTCTGTGGGATTTCAAGACTTAATTTTACCTACTCACATAAAAAAGACACTTGAACAAATCTGCCGTGGTGCCTCCGAAGGATATCGAATATTTGAGGAGTGGAATCTAAAAAGCCGCTATCCCTACGGGCGCGCTGTGACAGTATTACTCTATGGTCCTCCTGGGACAGGAAAGACCATGACTGCACATGCCATTGCAAAAGAACTCGAAACTCCCCTATATCAGGTTGATCTGTCCCATGTGCTCGACAAGTATATTGGTGAGACAGAAAAGCACTTAGAACAGATTTTTTCATTTGCCCAGAAAGCAAAACCAATACTCTTTTTTGACGAGGCAAACTCTCTTTTTGGCAAGCGCGGAGAAGTAACGGACGGCAAAGACCGCTATGCAAATATGGAAATCTCCTATATTTTGCAGCGCATTGAACAGTTTGATGGTATTGTAATACTTGCAACAAACCCGTACAGCAGTATTGACAAAGCATTTTTGCGTCGTATGAAATATGTGTTAAAATATCAGTCTCCTGACGCTGCAATGCGACGCGGTATCTGGGAAAATTGTCTGCCGCCAGAATTGCCGTGCAAAGATTTGGATTTGGACTACCTGGCAAAACAATTTGACTTCACAGGTGGTATTATAAAAAACGTAATCTACACTGCATGTGTTATGGCCATCCATGACAATAAAAAACTCTGCATGGAACACATATTGTATGCTGTTCGTGCAGAGTATGAAAAGCTAGAACGACCCATTGTCAAAGATATGTGGAGAGAATATGAAGAAATTATCCGTTGATTGATGTTACTCTTGCGGCCATCACATCCGCCTCATGTTCCAACACAGGACTGTCATTGAGTGCCTGTTCATTGAGAGTTCCTGTCACGCGCACCTGTCCACGACGCTGCTGAACAATATGCCCCAACTCATGTGCCAAATGCCGCTCCTGCCCTGGCGCAATATAAACTTGATTTGCCTGCGTATATGCAAGCGCCTGCATTTGCGCGGGTTTCTCAGAATTGTAGTGCACTTGCACTCCGTCAAAAGAAACGCCAGAATAGGATTCAAACCGTTGTTTTAACTTATCTGGAATACCTGTTGTATTCTTTGGTGTTCGCTTGCGGATCACTGGTTCCTTTTTCATATACTTTTGCTCCATAATATTCCTCCAATATGATACTCATGACAAATAAAATTTGCCATGAGTATCACGCCAGTTGCAGTCGCTAAGCGGCATATTTCCTTATGCAGCTGTGTACATCATTTTATACTGAGCGGTTAGTATTTTTGACCACCAGTATCTATAACATATCATATTTTTGGTATTTGCGCAATTAAAAGTCATTCCGCAATTTTGCATTTGCCTGCTCCACATTCATTTTGGAAAGAACAAAGGTTATAATCAGACTGATAATCATTGGAAGCCAGAGATACATAACATATAACATCTGAATACAAGATTCTGGTTGTATCAACGCGGTTCCGTCAAATCCACTTGCCGCAAGAAGCCATCCAGCGATTGCTGTTCCAAGACCACCTCCCAGCTTTACCCCCAGAGAGGTACATGAATACATTGTACCATCCACACGCTTGTGTTTTGTCAGATAAGTGTACTCTGAACACGAGGCGATAACAGCGTTCATATCCCCCTGCCAAGGTCCCTGTCCGGCTGCCGCCACCGCAGTAAACAACAACATTAGAGGAACACTTTGCAGATACCCTGCCACTATCACTAACGCCCTTCCAAGCGTGCCAATCATATATCCCCTGAGATTTAGTTTGTACATGCCCTTCCACCGTGCAACGAGCGTTGGAGTAAACACAAGCGCTATAATCAATGGAATATTGACCGCCCATGAAAATACCCCATATAAATTTTCATTTTTTAAAACATATGTCATATAGTAGATACCCATATTAATCATGGCAGTATATATCTGCTGTAATATATAAACGCCACAAATCATCAGATAATATTTGTTGGAAATTAAAAGTTTTGCCGCGTCAATCAGCCCATATTTTTCTGATATATCAACATTGTTTGACACAGCCTCACTCAGTTCTTCCTCTGACAGTTCTTTCACAGACAAAACAGATATTGTATTGACAATCAGACCAATAACCGCATAGATAATAGCTATGGTCCGCCACCCTGTTGCACCGCCGCCAAAAGCTGCCACAGCACCCACTGTGATAGATTGTATGAGCAGGCTTGTCGCAAAGGCAAAAATAAACCGATACGACCCCATTTGAACCCGCTCCTTACTGTTTTTTGTCACCAGCGCAGTAAGCGCAGAATACGCAATATTATTTGCTGTGTAAAACACCGCATTTAACAGAGTATACGCGATAAAAAACCAAATGTATTGTGCGGTTGTTCCCATATCCACTGGAATTGCAAAAATTGCAACCAGCATCGCTGCACAGCCAATGTATGCGTAAAGCATCCATGGCCTCGCCTTGCCAAGCTTAGTTTTTGTCTTGTCAATCATCGCCCCAAAGAAAATATCTGTCACACCGTCAAAGAATTTTGAAGCAGCGATAAGTGAGCCGACAATTCCAGGATTGAGTCCGACTGTATTTGTCAGATAAATCATGATAAAAGAAGATAAAAACGCATACACCACATTCCCCGCAATATCCCCAGAACCATATCCCACCTTGTTATACCACTTTAAATATGTTTTTTCCTGCATTATAGAATTCCTCCTCTCAACAAATGTATCGCCTCTTGAAATCTGTTGTAAAATCAAGTACCAAAAGATTAATCTCTATATATTTTTTAAAATTGTTGGTCCAAATACTTTTCATAAAATACCAACTTCAATGCAAACAAAAATTCCTCCTCACCAAGCCGATACCGTTCCAACACCTCTGGTCCACAGCTATTGGAGCCAATACCATTCTGCGCATAATCAAGACACAATATTGTGCTCCCCGACTCTTCCAGTTCATAATCATGCGCTTTTTGTTGCAATTCCTCCTGTGTATACCGCGACGCGTTAAAAGAAAAAGTATGCTCTGAAACTGCCGCGCAGACAAATCTACCATCTGACACCAAAACATAATCACAATCCATATGGCTGCCGTTCTCCTGTGGACGAAGATAGGGTTCATGCAAATCCATCACTTTCGTGTGATATCGACCGTGGCTAGTCGCTCTGTGCTTATCAATATAACTCTCCCAAGGGCCCATACCATAGTATGTTATCTGGTCAAAATCCTTCTTTAAAAACAGTCGAATGCCAAACCGTGGTAGAACCGGAAATTCCAAATTGCGCTTTACCAGAATATTTATACAGATTTCTCCATTGTTATCAATCCGCCATGTCATCTGCAAATCCATCATGCGCTGCACAGAGTCCGCCAACATTGACACTGTACTTTTGATAATTACATGCTCCTCTGTCTGATAGACCATTGTATGATACGCTCTTGTATATGCATAGTCATAGCGCGCCCGCTGCCATTCCTTTTTTATATACATGTCATTGTCCGTCGGTGCCCTCCAGATATTCAGTTCCATTGGTCGGTCCAAATATTCTTTTCCTGCATAATAAATCTGTGAAAAAAGTCCTGTGCACTTATCAAATAGATATGTAAAATTCTCTCCCTCACACCCAACTTGTGTTTCTGTCTCTTTCACAAAAATTTTCTTTTGCGCTAATTCCTTTTGCTCCATCAAGCGCACCGCAGTTTGATTCCTACCATCTTCTGTGTGCAAAAGCACCTCGTCAAATCCCAACAAATGACCTGCCGGAACCAATTCCGTTTCCCGACGCAAATAATAAAATATTTTTAAATAAGACCGTCCCTTTTCTGGCACTGTAATATTTAACCAAGTGCAGCCAACTTCGCCTGGCTTTACCGAAAATGGCATGAGCACGCCAGATTCCACACACTCCCCATCACAGTTTACTTCATATCGAATTTCAGCATATACCGCCAAATCTGTAAACTCCAAATAATTTTTAATTCTCAGCTCTTGTGTTCTCTGCTCAAAAGATATCACTCTGGCTGGACGATACACATTTTTATACTCCAAAAGTCCTGTATGGGGTGTACGGTCAGGGTAAACCAACCCATCCACACAAAAATTTCCATCATGAATTGTCTCGCCGTGGTCGCCGCCATAATAATAGATCGTCTTCCCCTCGTCTGTCTCCCCGCACGCAATAGCATGGTCGCACCACTCCCACACAAATCCGCCACACATCAATGCATTGTGTTCCATCAACGCAAAATAGTCTTCAAAATCACCAGGTCCATTTCCCATAGAATGACAGTACTCACACAATAAAAATGGTTTTTTCGGCGCATTTTTTAAATAGGTCTGAATCTCCTCCAAAGAAGGATACATTCTGCTGTATAAGTCCAGCTTGGAATAATCGTACTTTTTATCCCGATTGCAATATCTTGCACTCTCATAATGTGTTAATCTTGTATTGTCAAACGATTTCGTCCACTGCAACGCCCGCTCAAAATTGCATCCATATGCACTCTCATTTCCCATAGACCAGATAACAACACACGGACGATTCTTGTCCCGCTGAACACAGCATTGCACTCGATCCAGAACAGACGCCTCCCACACAGGATTGTCCGCTATTGGTCCATTCCAGTGATGAAATTTATTAAAATCACTACAATCTTTATGAAAAATCTCAGAAGGTCCGTGGCTTTCAATATCCGCCTCATCAATCACCAAAAAACCATACTTGTCGCACAGCTCATAAAAAACAGGTGCATTGGGATAATGACTTGTCCGAATCGCATTGAAATTATGCTGTCTCATCAACCGCAAATCCTGTTTCATCTGTTCCAAGCCAACTGTTGGTCCCGTCACGGGATCAGAATCATGTCGATTTACACCACGAAATTTGATGGCTTTTCCGTTCAGATAGACACATTTATCCTTGATGCAAATCTCGCGTATCCCCACAGCATCTGTAATGGTTTCATTCTCTGTTGCAAGTACCAAAGTATAAAGATAAGGCTCTTCTGGATTCCACAAAATTGGATTGATAATTCGCAAGATAATGTCTGCTGTATTTTTGTCCGCCGCCCCTTCCATAACCATCTCCGCCACCAGTGATCCATCTGCGCTGTAAATACACACCCTCGTTGGAATAACTCTCTCAAAATATGTCAGTTGAATCAAAATTTCCGCAGTTCCCCTTTTACTTCCTGTCCCAATTGCGGTCCTGACAAAGTAATCTCTCACTGCTTGCTTGGGACGTTTCAACAGATACACATCACGAAAAATCCCACTCATGCGAAATTTATCTTGGTCTTCCAGATAGCTTCCATCGCACCACTTTAAAACGAGTACTGCCAGCCTGTTTGTCCCCTCCACAATCACGCTGCTCACATCAAACTCGCTTGTCGCATGGGATACCTGACTGTATCCTACATATGCTCCATTCATCCACACATAAAAACAGGAATCCACCCCCTCAAAGTTCAAATAAACCTTTGGCGCGTTCAGATCTGCATGATAGTCAAAAGAATACACATAAGTCCCACAAGGATTGTCGTACGGTACATACGGCGGGTCAAATGGAAATGGATAGCGAATATTGGTATACTGATGAAAATCATATCCTTCCATCTGCCAAGCACTGGGTACATTGATGAAACTATCACCAGACGCATTGTAATCCAGCGCATAAAAATCTTCTTCTAACGCATTGACACTCTTGTAGTAATGAAACTTCCACTTTCCATTTAATAGCTGCATACGGTCAGACGCCTCACGTTTTCCAGCAAATGTGTCCACCTGACTCGAAGCGGGAATATAGTATGCCCGCGCTGGCATAGTGTTCTCATGCAGCATATTCAAATCTTCATAGTACTTTGGTATTATCATTGCACATCCCTCCTATTAAATTTCGCATTCGCCTTTATGATACTCCTGATAAATTCTTGAATCTTTCTTGCCTCCAAATTTATCTTGAGTATCATTGAGGCGGATGTTGTTCTAAGTTTGATTTCATTATATTGATAAATTCTTCAAAGTTCCATAAACTACATTAGACAAAACATGCACATAATGATACAATTAACCCATATACTTTCTATGAGAGGAGCACATTTCATGTATGTTAACTCAGCTTACTTAAATAATTCCCTGATAGATTTTATGGATAAAAGCAAGCCGCTTATCGTTGGCAGTTGCGGAACTTACCATTTATTTACGCATCCCCGCCTGCCAACCTACCGCCCCAAAGGACGA
>ERZ808035.1623-NODE-1623-length-10100-cov-3.091490_pt1 | contig 10100 bp, 8 predicted proteins | sample MGYA00380189_ERZ808035 | MGnify/ENA primary metagenome ERZ808035 (study PRJEB31490, sample SAMN06133407) | mouse gut metagenome | isolation source: M5_1 | host: mice | place: China: Chengdu | collected 2015-05 ...
GTACATGGGCAGAGGTCTTACGGATATTCCCGTACAGTACCGGGCATTCGCTGCGCAGGAGAAAATTCGCCCAGAAGATGAAACTTACTGGCTGGCCGTTTTTTCGGATGAACCACCTGTGTTGGAGATGAATACCGACTACCCGCGACATAACAAACAGAGCTACGAGGGGACAGCCGTCTATGAAACCATTCCCGCCGCACTGCATGAGAAAATTTGTGCAAAAAGCAAAGTGCTAAATATTACTCCTTACGCATACTATATAGGAGCGTATTATATTCTGTTGTCTAAATTCAGCGGAAATGAAGATATTGTTGTGGGTACGCCCGCCAGCGGCAGGAGCGGAAGATTTCTCAATACCTTGGGGATGTTCGTCAACACCCTGGCTTTGCGGTGCAGACCGGAGGGGACGAAAACTGTCCAGGAATTTTTAGGTGAGGTCAAAGCTACCGCTGTTAGCGCTTTGGCTCATCAGGATTACCCTTACGGCAACTTGGTAAAGCAGTTAGGGATTCATCCAGAGGGTCGCAATCCGCTCTTTGATGTCATGTTTGCGTATCAGAGCGAGGAAATGACGCAGGTGGTCTTTGGAGACGCTCCGGCGGAACTGCTTCCGATTCCAGTTACATCCTCAAAATATGATTTTACCTTCAACGTTATGCCCCGCAAGGATGATGTGGTGCTGATGGTGGAATATTGCACCGCTCTTTTCAAGGAGACAACGATTCAGCGGTTGATAGAAGGTTATCGGCTGCTGTTGGAGCAAATGCTGGACGGCACCAAGTTGTTGCAAAATTTGACTGCAATTACGGAACAGGAACGACACACACTGCTCCACGACTTCAATGATACCGCTGTTGATTATCCCTGTGACAAGTGCGTCCACACATTGTTTGAGGAACAGGTTGAACGCACCCCGGACAAGACGGCGGTCATCGCCTGTGACCGTACTTTGGCCTACCGGGAGCTGAATGAGGAAGCTAACCGTATTGCCCACGGACTGATGGTGGAAGGGGTAAAGCCGGGAGACATTGTAGCCTTTGCATTGCCAAGAGACAGTCACCTGATTCCCACCATGTTCGGTATCCTCAAGGCTGGGGCCGCATATCTCCCCATCGACCCAGATTATCCCCAAAAGCGGAAGGACACTTTGTTACGAGAAAGTAATGCAAAGTATTTTATTGTAGAAAATGACCTTGAATCACTTCTAACTTATGAACCTGTGGAACAATCTGCTCTGGGTGTCAATCTCTATTGTACCCTCCACACCTCCGGTTCAACAGGGACTCCTAAAGTTAGCACATTAACTCACCGTGGAATATTGAGTTTTTCTGCTGCAAATGCACGTTGGTACCATGATCTCCATTCAGTTTGTAGTTTTACTATCTGCACCTTTGACGCTTTCATTTTAGAAACAGTAATCCCATTGCTTCATGGCATTTCTGTAGTACTGGCGAGCGAAAATGAAATCTATAATCAATCCCATCTAGAGGCATTACTGGGCAAGCATTCACAGACTTTAATGTTTGCCACTCCCACGAAACTAAAGCAGTACATAGAAAGTACCATTCAAAGAGATATTTGGAAGAATGTGACCCGCTTTATTATTGGCGGCGAGGTATTCTCCGAAGAACTTCTTTGCCTGACTCAAGCAGCAAACCCGAAAGTAGACGTAATCAATATTTATGGCCCAACTGAAACTACCATTTGTGCAACTACGATGATTGTTGAGTCTGGAAATATAACAATTGGAAAGCCTATTGCCAATACCCAAGTTTACATTGTTGACAAATATATGACTCCTGTTCCCATAGGGGGAATTGGTGAGCTATGCATTGCTGGAGACGGTGTGGGAGCTGGGTATCTCAATAGGCCAGAACTGACGGCAGAAAATTTTATACAAAACCCCTTCGGTGAAGGGAAACTCTACAAAACCGGCGATCTGGCCTACTGGCGGGATGACGGCAACATTGTCTATGTGGGCCGCAATGACTTCCAGGTTAAAATTCGAGGCCTGCGGATCGAACTGGGTGAAATCGAAAATGCAATCGCTGGTGTGGAGGGGATTAGCCAAGCCGTAGTGATTGTCCGTAAGGACGATACCGGACGGCAGCTTATCTGCGCATTTTATACTGAAACTGCTCCGGTAGAATTGGAGGCAATCAAGTCTGCCTTGCGGGAGAAACTGCCCCGATACATGATGCCCCACGTTTTCACTCGACTGGATGCCCTGCCCATGACCTCCAGTGGAAAGGTAAACCGAAAAGCTCTGCCAGAAGTTGACCTGACCAATCCAGAGCGAAACGCAGAGTATATTCCGCCAGAGGGGGAGGTGGAAAAACAACTGGCGGTCATTATGCAGAGGGTACTGAACTATTCGCCAATCGGCAGGGAGGATAATTTCTTTGACCTGGGCGGCGACAGTCTGAAAGCCATCGAGTTTCTCTCCAAAGCCCACAGCGATGGTCTCTATTTCTCCCTGCAAAATGTCTTTGATTATCCGACTGTCCGACAACTGCGTCAGTGTATGGAAGAAGGTGATAAACTCAGTATTTCTTACGAGGATGTAGACTTTTCTCAAATCAACGAGCTGCTTGCAAAAAATCGTCTGGATGAAACAGTCCCGCCTGTGCAGGGCGTAGGCAATATTTTGTTGGCCGGTTCCACAGGCTTTTTGGGTATCCACATTTTAGCGGACTACCTGGAACATGACAGTGGAACAGCTTATTGTCCGGTACGAGGGCAAAATCAGGCAGAAAGCAAAAAACGGCTGACGGAGTTGCTGAACTTCTACTTCGGGGATAGGTATGTAAATTTGATTGACAACCGCATCCAGGTTTTATGCGGTGACTTGCAGAAAGATGGCCTGGGGTTGAACGGTCAGGAATACAAGATGCTACTGGAAAATGTGGGGACTGTTATCAATGCCGCTGCCAGTGTAAAACATTACGGATCGTATCAATACTTCCATGAAGTGAATGTCGAGACGGTTGGACGGTTAATCGCATTTTGCCAAAGTGGACATGCCAAACTGATCCACATCTCCACCCTCAGCGTTTCTGGAAACAGCTTCGGAGATGATTTCAGCGGCTATATCAGCGAGACAGAAAAGCACTTCTATGAGTCTGATCTATACATCGGCCAGCCACTGGAAAATGTTTACGCCAGAAGTAAGTTTGAAGCGGAGAAGCGGGTATTGGAGGCTGCTCTGGATGGTCTGCCAGTTCACATCATGCGTATGGGCAACCTAACAAACCGGCAGAGCGATGGCGTGTTTCAAATTAACTATCAGACCAACGCCGCCGCTCAACGAATCAAGGGTATGTTGGAGCTGGGTGTTGTACCAGATTACTTAATTAACGAAGATATGTATGTGGAGTTTACGCCTATTGATGAAGCGGCTCAAGCTATTATGCTTTTGGTTCGCCACTTTGACCCGAATCGGACGGTATTCCATATCAACAGTACGAAAGTAGTGTACTTAGAGAAATTGATGGGTTATTTCACCGCTCTGGGCTATCCTCTTCAAGAAATACCCGGTGACGAGTTTACCGCTGTTCTCCGCGAAACAGCAAAACAGGCGGGGATGGAGCATATCTTCGAGACCTTTATCAATGACATGGATGAACAAGATCAGCTCAACTATGATAGTAATATCCGAATTAAGAATGCTTATACGGAAGAATATCTGCGACGACTTGGTTTTGCTTGGGGTGAGATTGGACTGGAGTATTTGAGGAAGTATACTGAATATTTCGGGAAGATTGGGTATTTGGAGGTTCATTGTGAAGAAAGTAAGTAGCAAATATTACCCAAAAAACACAGAAAGCAACATGTAATAAGCCCCTGTCCTGGCATAGGCAAGATGGAATCTGGATATTTTGTGGGAGGATATAAAAGATGACAAGGGACAAGAGAATTACCAAAGTTTATGTTCCTGTTTTGAGAATAATTGCATCTATAATTTGCGCAATTATTGGATTTTTTGCTGGGAGCACATACCAAGCAAAACAGACTAATGTGACAAGTAATGAAATTAACCTAAGTATAGTGAATACTTTGAATGGAGAATCGGGCGAAATTAACACTGATGCTGATTTAGAAACAAATACAACTCTTTTGATTGATGCTTATAAAGATATAAAGTACAAAAATGAGTCTCAGATTAAGGAAATTGGTGATTTACAAAGCGAATACGAACAAATACAAACAGAAAGCGAAAGGCTACAGCAAGAAAATGAAAAATTAAAGGCCTTTCTTTTACACAACAATACGTATGCTGATGATATAGATGATCTCGTTATTGTAGAGGAAACATCTGACCGTTTAGAGAGTCTATTTATAACTGACAGCGAGGGATATAGTTCAGTCGATGGTGTTAGAGATTTTCACGGGGATGGTCATAGTGTTTCTTACAGACTTCAAGCAAATGGTACTGCTTACGTAGAATATAAGTTAGCAAAAAAATATGATTTATTTGATGCGAATATAATAACCACACCAGAAATAGGATCGGACGTTTTGTTTAGCGTTGAAGTTTACTTAGATGAATCGTACCTCAAGCGAATTGATAATATCACCCGGGATACCAATCTTGTTCCTCTCGGTCCTATAGTTGTAACTGATGTTGATCGATTAAAAATTAAAGTCATCAAAATGGAAGGTTACTGGAGCAATGCTGCCATTTGCTATATTACTGATGATTCGCTAAAGGTGGTTCAATAAATATCGGTGTGTATAGTGCAAACCACAAAATGAGAGGGGAGAGCATTGTGAAGAACAAAATCATACTTATTTCAAGGACGCACTGGGAACCGCTAAGCAGTTCTATGATTGCATCATGGATTATAAAATTTGAACACTTGGGGTCTCAAAACCAGCCGGGGGAACCTCTGGAATAAGGGCAACTTTCACTGGCTGCTCACCAATGAACGGTATATAGGCGTGTATGAATTTGGAGAGTTGCGCATCAAGGACGGGATGCCGCCCATCATTAGGAAGGTGATGTTTATGTTAACTAAGATTAAACAGATCTTATGTAGTTATACAGATGTCAAAGAAATTGAGGAAAGTTCTGTGTTGGAGGCCGACCTTGGCCTATCCTCTTTCGACGTAGTATCCATTGTCACTGAGTTTGAGGATGAATTTCATATTGAAATTCCAGATAGGGATATTGGGAAATTCACCAGTGTGAAAGACATCGTCAAATATTTGGAAGCAAGGGTATGAATCCGGCTATTTGTTTGGTTGAAGTTAGGGAGCCACTTAATGACAAAATTGTTAATTTACTATTACCATTTTCTCCACTGGAAAAACAGCATCGAATCCTCCGTCAACGGGTAAAACGCACCGCCGATGCCATGGTTGTCGGCGGTGCGCTGGCCAGACATATGTTATGGGGGCATTTTTCTATCCCACCAAACGCTCAAATCAGTTATAATGAGTTTGGCAAGCCCTATTTATCTGACTTTCCTCAGTGCCATTTTAACATTAGCCATTCTGGACAATACGTAGTTTGCGCTGCATATGATACACCTATAGGGATTGATATTCAGCAAGTTGTTCCATATCGTCCTGACATTGCAATTAAAGTCTTCAGTCCTATTGAGCTAAAGCAAATTGAAAACAGTTCAGATTCATCGGCAGAGTTTACTAAAATATGGACTCAAATGGAGGCATGTGCTAAAGCATTAGGAACAGGAATTGCTAGAAAACCAAACCACGATATTTTCTCTTCATATGAAACAAATTCCTACTTTATTGAAGATGCTTTTATATCCCTTTCCTTAAAAAAATAGCATAGAAAATTCAATCGCTAATCTTATTCATAATTAAAATATTACCGTTCTAATCTCTTCGCTTTTGTATGACAGAGTGTATCTTTCTGCTTATTCAATTGCAGGAGACTTTTTCGGATAGATAATGGTTCCACGGTTTCGCTCAACACATTAGCAATATCCTTTCGGCTCTGCAACAACATCCTGAGATCAAATTTCTTTCCGTAGGCTGCTTGAAGTTGCTGGGCTGTTTCGTACTCCTTATCAGGCCGGATATCATGACGGGTGGTATCCAGTTCCATGGCATCCATATCCGCCGCCTCTTGTTGTAGCTCGGCGTACTGCGCCAGTGCGGTATTTAGTTCGGCAGTATATTTTTTCTCCTGCTGGTTCAGCGTTTCCAGGGAAGACTCCATGGATGTAATATGCTGTTTGATCTTGTCCATACCATGATTGTCCGCACAGTTAAACTGAATGAGCAGCAGGGTCTTCTCGCTTTTTAATTCCTCAATATCTTCTGTCAGACTGGCGATTTTCTGTGTCAACTCCCGATGCCGGAACACCTGAATTGCCGGTGTATTTTTCTTTTCGTCCAGCAAAACCCGGCGCTCTTTAATCTTGGCCTTGAGCTGCTTAACAACATCCTCATATCGCTTGATGTCTGGCTGAACAGCATGGAGCGTATCGGTAATTTGCCTTTTTCCAGTTCCAATATGCAATAGCTGATACCGAAAAACGATCATCTTTTGCCGAACAGTTTCCATTGCCTCCGCCATCGCCGGAACGGTGTTCTTTACCGCGTCCATCAATTTCTTGACCAACGATTTCAGCTCCCGCAGCAGGGCATTATCCGCCTTGATCTGCCGGTTCAGTTCACAGCGATCAGATATGATGCCTTTCTTCTCCAACGCACGGGCAACTACCCCTTCGTGAATGGTAGGCTGTTCATCCAATCCTCGCTCTGCGTGACTTCGGTGATCGACACGCTCCTCATGCCCGGACCGTTCCAGACAGCGGTTCACTGCATTGGCCCATGCCGCCCGCCATAAGACAAGCTGTTCCTCGCTGTTCCAGCGGGCGGTGATGGGATTCTGCCGCCCGTACTTGGTGCTTTTCGGATACTTGGATACACGTTCCAACCCCTGTGCTTCAGCCACTGAGGGTGTCGTATAGACCTTCTTTCTGCCCACCTTATACTGATACTGTTTCTCCCAGCCCTCCACCTGCGCCAACTTGAACTCCGCCGCCGTAAAGCCTCGTTCCTCCCCATTGCGGATACACAAATATTCCTTCTCTGTTTTATGCTGCCATTTGCCATCCTTGGTCAAAGGCCGCACGGTCAGCATGATATGAGCATGGGGATTGTGACCATCCGTGTCGTGGATACACACATCGGCACACATCCCCTCCGCCACAAAATTGGCTTGGATGATATCAGTCAGCAGGGCAATCCACTCATCCCTTCCCAGTTCGACCGGCAGAGCAACGACAAATTCGCGGGCAAGGCGGCTGTCCTTCGTTTTCTCCGCTTCCTCTACGGCGTTCCAGAGGACTTCCCGATCTGCCCACTCTACCGGTGCCGTATCCGGAAGAAAGACCTGCTGCCAGACCAGCCCTTGCTTTCGGGTGTAGTCATGCTGAACGCCGTCGTAATCATTATACATTCGGGAGCAGCTCATGTAGGCCGCTGCCGCGACAGCGGAACGGCCCGTTCCCCGGCTGATGACCTTTGCCTCTAAATGATAAATTGCCAGTTTTCATTACCCCCGTCCCTCGTCCTTCGTCCCCCGTCCTCCGTAAACAGTGAAAAGCTGCCAGTGGCAGGTTTTCACTGGCGTATGGAACAGGGCGGCGCACCGACCTGTTCCATACGCACCGGGAATGACCGCAGTCATTCCCGGCAGGCCCCCGCAGGGGCCGCATCCCCCTCGGAGAGCGCACGACTGCCGAAGGCAGTACCACCGCCCGCTTGCGGGTGGTGAGTAAGTGCGCCCTTCGGGCCGGGAAAAGCGGAGCGCCCCGGCGAACCGGGACGCTCCTGCTTTGCGTACTCAATTTGTAAGGCTATGAAGATACGTTTCCAACTCGTTCAGGTCCATGCTCACCGTCTGCGGCAGAGCCTTTTCCAAAACTGCCCCCTCTTGAATGAGCCTTCTCGTCCGGGCCTTGCGCTGCTTCACTCGGTCGCGGGCTTGGGCCTCCTCCAGCCGGTGCCGCGCCTGGATCAGCTTCTTTTCTGTGTCCGTCATATACATTCCTTTCTGACCATACTTGGCCTGCTGGTATTGAAAACTCCTATTTCAATACCGTTTTTTGGTGCTTTGGTATCAAAGCCATAAAAAAATAGCACCAAATACCAACACTCCGCGCTAATGCGGGAAAGTCGGTATCTGATGCCGTACATTTTGGTGCTAATTCAATATTTTCTGGTGTGGAAACCGCCGCTTTTGGTATCAAAAGCTGTCCACAAAATCCAGTGCCGCTTCATCCGCCTCCTGCTGATCTTCCTGCGGCACTTCTTCGACCTGGATGGGCTGAGGTTGAGCACCCTGCAACAATCGGAGCAGCGTATCTGTTATATTGACGGGAGTGCTCTGGCTTAACCCGGCCCGGATGGTTTCCAGTACCCGCAGAAGGAAAGCGTCCTCCTTCTCACGAGTTTCCAGATACGGGTCGGCATCCAACCGCCCCCGGCGCTCAAAATAGTCGTTGACGGCGGCGATCACCGCCTTACTGTAAGAGCGATACTGCCGCTTGTCGCGTTGCTGCAAATGCTCCCATGCGGTACGATCTGCTCCCTTTTCCAAATCGAAGCGGATGTTTGTGCTGACGATCCGCTTGCTCATACCGCGCCGCCCTTCCTGGCACGAAGCTGAGCCAGATATTCGTACCCTTTCGCTGTCGCACAAATATCCTCGTTGATAGCTACCCGGCCAACACCAAACTCCCCAAAGTTTTTGATCAGACAGCCACCGCCGCCTACGATATACAGCTTCATCAGTTCCGGGTCATACTCATGCTCCCGCAGGCGGCGGAAGATACCGGCCACATACTCCCTGGCAGTTGACTGAATTGCGGTCAGATACCGTTCGCTGATCTCCGCAGTCCCGTAGCGCAGTACACGGTCAATTACCGTCTCGTCAGCGGCGGAACCATAGAGCTTCAGCAGATTTTCCCGAACCGCCAGCATACATTGATGCGTCCCGTATTTCTCTGTAAAACACTTTTTCTCCTGGGGACGGCGGTCATTGATATACATGACGTTCATCGTGCCGTTGCCAATGTCGGCCAGCATATTCACACCCCGGAAGTCCCGGAGCTGGTCTGCGACGGCAGCAAAACCCTGGGGGAAAATATCCGCTCCGGCAAAGTCAACGTGGTACTCCACACCCCGGAAAGTAAAATCCACACTGTCTCTTTGCAGCAGATATTGTTTGAAAGCGTCCTTTTGCTCACTGACCCAAGTGAGAGGTAAACCCGCCGCAATGTGGGCGCGGGCCGAGGTCTGCTTACGGATGCTCAACTCCCGCCCGATGGCGGCGAGGGTCAGGATGTAGTAGTCGCTGTCCGCCATTTTGTCGGCGGTGAACTCCTTGTGTTCCTCACCGATCAGATAATAGCGGTCCTCGAAAATCAGCAGATTGCTCTTGAAGGTCGGCTCCTTGTCAAAGGAAGCCACTCCGGTTTTGAAGCAGCAGTTGGCGGTCTTGATATTGCCATAGCCGTGGTCAATGCCGATGATGATGGGGCGATTATTGATGATGTTCATTCAGATACCTCCAATTCGTTGTTCAGAAAATTGATGTAGTCCTGCAACATTTTGATTGAGCCTTTGGCAATGCCGATCATAGCCTTGATCTGTTCAGACGACAGGATTTCCCGATAGTGCTCCAAACGTAATTTGTAGGCTTCCGGGATACGGCCCAGTGCGTCGTTATGCTGCGAAAAGGCGTCAACAAGGAATGCGCCAGTTTGATAATAATTGCCCTCACGCACTGTAGCTGCGTCCTCCGCCGTGTATTCATCGACAGACTTGATCGTACCCTCCGTCAACTGTTTCGCAGCCTCCATCTGCTGCTTCGGCTCCAGGCGGGAGAGCTTCGTCAAATTCTGCTTTGTGACCTTCTGATCTGTGCCGCGCAGGATTTCCTTCGCCTCCGTCGTCAGATTTTCCCCGATCTGAACGTGGCGCTCAACGGTTCTTGGAGAAACGCCCATCCTCTCGGCGGTATCCTGAGAGAACGGTTTTTCTTCGCCCGTCAATTTGTCGCTCGAAGATTCATAGTTGCTGGCGTGACCCGGCAGATTGCGCGCAATCGTGGC
>ERZ808035.1625-NODE-1625-length-10085-cov-2.511890_pt1 | contig 10085 bp, 10 predicted proteins | sample MGYA00380189_ERZ808035 | MGnify/ENA primary metagenome ERZ808035 (study PRJEB31490, sample SAMN06133407) | mouse gut metagenome | isolation source: M5_1 | host: mice | place: China: Chengdu | collected 2015-05 ...
TGACCATCGGCACCGGCGTTGGCGGCGGCATATACATAGACGGAAAGCTGCTGCATGGTATGCTGCATCCGGAGGCAGGGCATGTGCTGATCCGGAAGAAGAGCGATGACGCATACGAAGGCAAGTGTCCTTATCATAAAACCTGTCTGGAAGGCCTTGCGGCGGGCCCGGCCATTGAAGCGCGCTGGGGACAGAAGGCGGTGGAGCTGAAAGACCGGCCGGAGGTGTGGGATCTGGAGGCGGATTATATCGCGCAGGCGCTGGTGGGCTATATCCTGACGCTCTCACCGGAGATGATCATTTTAGGAGGCGGCGTGATGCATCAGGAACAGCTTTTCCCATTGATCCGGGAAAAAGTGACTCAGATGCTGGGCGGCTATATCCAGACGGAAGAGCTGGCGGATATGGAGCACTATATCGTGCCCGCAAGCCTGCACGACGATCAGGGAATCATGGGTTGTCTGGAGCTGGCAAGAAGAGAAAAAGCCGGCTGTGCGTGAATCTTCACTGATGAGAGAAATTAAGACCGGCAAGAACAGGAACAAAGCAGAATAAGCGAACAGAAGGAAAACGAAAGAAAGCAAAATAAATAGAATAAGGGAAAGCGAAGTAAAGAAAATAAATCAAAGTAAGCAAAAGCAAATCGGGCAGAACAAAGTCAGATGAAACAAAGTCAGACAAAACAAAGCCAGACAAAATAAAGAACGACAACGCGACAGGAGATGACGGAATTATGAGTATGATCGGATATTACTACAAGGCGAATGATTTTTTTGTAAAAAGGCTGCAGAAGGGAAGCGCTGAGGAGATTCTGTTTGAGGAAGATGTGGAGAAGGATCTTATGTGCGTCGATAAGGCGTGGCATGCGATTCACTTTGTGCTGACGGGGCGCGTATGGGATATACCGGGGGACAATGTTTTGGGGCAGATGGTGCTTGGCGGGGAGCCGGTCAGCGATGAAGACTTTGGGTATGGGCCGGCGAGGCTGCTCTCCAAAGAAACCACAGCACAGATCGCAGAGGCTCTTAAGACATGGGACGAAGCTGCTTTCCGGGACGGATTTAACATGGAAGATCTGGTTGCCAATGAGGTATATCCGGTAATGGATGGTGAGGATGAAGGAGACTTTTTTACTTATGTCTGGGAGACCTTTGCCGCTTTAAAGAAATATTTTGAAGAAGCGGCAGAGGAAGGCGCTGGTATGGTCACATTTCTTGCATAGTGTGTGAGGCACCTTTTTCAGTGCAGATTCTTTCAATGAGGCTGTTGTTGAACCCGGCAATTTTCCGACAGGAGGCCGCGGCGGCAACAGCTTTATAGTTTTTTCATCTTAATAGGCAGTGTCTTTGCCTGTTTTTTCATATTTATTTATAGTAATTTAATTGTACTATAGGCGGAAATGGAATAAGATACGTATAGTAAACGGAATAACAAGATATGAGGAATGCAGTACGGAGAAAGGTGTGACTATAAGATGAGAGAAAAAATACAGCGTTTTATGTGGGGACGTTACGGGAGCGATCGTCTCAGCCAGGTATTGATGGTGTGTGCCCTTGTGTTGATGGTTCTTTCTTTCCCGATAGGAAGCAGCTTCTATCTGCCGGCGCTGGCGTTGATGGGGTATGTGTATTTCCGCATGTTTTCCCGCAATATCGCGAAGCGGTCGGCGGAGAATCAGTGGTATCTTGCCAGAGAGATGAAAGTCAGAAGATGGTTTCAGAATCGGAAAAGGGATTTCGCCGGGCGTAAGGAGTATAAGATCTTTAAATGCCCGGATTGCGGTCAGAGGCTTCGTGTGCCCAGAGGAAAAGGGCGCATTGCGATCCGGTGCAGGAAATGTAATCATGAGTTTATCAGGAAAAGCTGAGGGCAGGAAAGGATTGACAGACTATGTTCGGGTATATCAGGATCAATAAGGCGGAGATGAAGTTCAGGGAATTTGATGTCTATCAGTCTTATTACTGCGGAATCTGCCGTGACCTGAAACGCAAATACGGTGCGGCGGGACAGTTTTCCTTAAGCTATGATATGACCTTTGTGGCCATGCTTCTGACGGGATTGTATGAACCGGAGACGAGGACGGGAACCTGCAGGTGTATGGTGCATCCTTTGGAAAAGCATGAGACGAGGAATAATATTTATACCGAATATGCGGCGGATATGAATGCGCTGTTTGCCTGTTATAAATGCCGGGACGACTGGAAGGATGAGAAAAAACTGCACCAGTTACTCTATGGCAGGATTCTGGAGGGCAGAAGCAGGCGGCTGCAGGAAACCTACGGTGAGAAACTGCGGCGGATCGAATGTCTGATGCAGGATTTTGAGGAGGCGGAGCAACAGCAGGAGCCGCAGACCGGTGCGGGAGCACAGGACTCCGGCTATTCCCGACTGGATACGCTGGCCGGTCTGTTCGGCAAAGTGATGGCGGAGATCGTGACGGTGCGGGAGGATGAATGGGCGGATCACCTGAGACGTTTCGGCTTTTTCCTGGGAAAGTTTATCTATCTTATGGATGCCTATGAGGATGTAGAGACGGATATCAGGAACGGAACGCCCAATCCTCTGAAAGGAAGATACGGTTCGCCGGACTTCGAGGAAGCGTGCAGGACCATGCTTACGATGATGATGTCGGAGTGCTGCAGCGCTTTTGAGATACTGCCCATACTGGATAATGTGGAGATACTGCGCAATGTGCTGTATTCCGGTGTCTGGTGCAGATACGAAGCCATCCATGAGAAAAGGCGGAAGAAGGAGCAGGACGGATGACAGATCCATACAGTATATTGGGAGTGGCGAGAGGCGCTTCCGAGGAAGAAATCAAGAAAGCATACAAAACATTGAGCCGGAAATATCATCCGGACGCCAATATCAACAATCCCAACCGGGATCAGGCTGAGGAGCGGTTTAAAGAGATTCAGGCAGCCTATCAGCAGATCATGAAGGAGAAGACTTCCGGTTACGGCGGGCAAGGCTACAGCGGCGGGACGGATTCGCAGGGCAGCTACGGTGGCTTTGGCTATGGGCCGTTCTGGTCCTTTGGCTATGGCGGCTTCGGGCAGAGCCAGGAAACGGGCTATGAAGAGGAGGCCCATCTGCGGGCGGCAGGCAATTATATCCGGAACGGCTATTACAGGGAGGCGCGCACGACGCTGGACAATATGGCGGAGCGGGAGAGGAACGCCAGATGGTACTATTACAGCGCGGTGGCTCACTCCGGGCTTGGCAGCAACGTGGCGGCGCTGGAACATGCGAGAAGGGCGGCGGCCCTGGAGCCGGATAATATCAGTTATCGCAGTCTGGTACAGCAGCTGGAGAGCGGCGGCAGCTGGTACAGACAAAGGCAGGCTTCCTACGGGTATCCGACTTTTGGCGGCGGGGATCTGTGTATGAAGCTCTGCTGTCTGGAAATGATGTGCAATCTGTGCTGCTGCGGCGGCGGATACGGCGTGCGGGGAATGGTCTGCTGCTGACCGTATAAAGGCTGCCTAAATTCTCTGATGGGCAATTTATTCAACCAGGAATTTGGGATGCTTCGGCATGGCGATAAATGTGATGATTTTTGCTTGTACTTTTCTTTCTTTGTGATAGAATAGCCGTAATGTATTGTATGAAATACAGACCGGAATGACCGGCGGCAGGGATACATTGCCTACAGCGAAAGAAAAGGACGAGCTGAGAGATGAACGATCAGAACATGTACGGGAAATTTGACTGGCACTATTTTTTAAGGCATATTGCAATTATAGCGGTGCCTGTGGCTCTGCAGAACCTGCTGACCACCACGGGCAGTATGGTGGATACGATGATGCTGGCGTCCCTGGGAGAGCAGACAGTGGGCGCGGTAGGGCTGTGCGCCCAGTTTTCCAGCCTGATGTTTGCGGGTTATTGGGGCTTTGTGGGCGGCGGTATGCTGTTTTTCGCACAGTATTGGGGTGCGAAAAATGACGACGGGATTAACCGTTCTTTTGGCCTGACCCTTTCTTTTATGATGGCGGTTGCGGTCATCTTCAGTTTTCTGGCGCTGGGTGTGCCGGAATTTATCATGAATATCTATACGGATAAGCCGGAGATCCAGCAGATCGGTATTTCTTATCTGAGAATTGTCGGTTTTGCCTATATACTGCAGATTCTGGCCATGGCGGTGAGCGCCCTTCTGCGTTCCATCGAGCAGGTTAAGATTCCTCTTTACGGCGGAATCGCGTCGGTGTTTGCCAACTGTTTCTTTAACTATCTGCTGATTTTCGGTAAATTCGGACTGCCGAAGATGGGCGTGCGCGGGGCGGCACTGGGTACGGTGCTTGCAGGCGTGGTGAATCTGGGCATCCTGCTGTTTTTTATCTTGAAGAATAAGATTCCCTATGTGCTGGAGTTTTCCAGACATTTTCGGTGGGACCGGGCGTTTGTGGGCCAGTATCTGCAGAAATGTTTTCCGATCCTTTGTAACGAAATCCTCATCGGCGTGGGCAATATGATGATCAATATCGTACTCGGGCATCAGAGTGAGAAAGCGATCGCGGCCGTGGCGGTGTTCCGGACACTGGAAGGACTTGTCATTGCCTTTTTCAGCGGCTTTTCCAATGCGGCTACGGTGCTGGTGGGCAAAGAAGTGGGGGCAGGAAACCACGAGATGGCTTTCCAGCGGGCCAAACGGCTGGTATATCTGTGCAGCGTCCTGATCGGAACGGCCTGTCTGGGTATTATTGTGGTTCACAATCCGCTGCTCCATGCCATGGGACTTAGCGGCGAATCCTACGGGATCGGTACGGGTATGCTGCTGATCTACAGTGTGGCGGCCCTCATCCGTATGGGGAACTGGACGCAGAACGATACTTACCGGTCGGCGGGAGACGCGTCTTTTGGCTCGATCATGGAGATTACGTTTATGTATCTGATGGTGCTGCCGTGCGTGTATCTGGCCAACTATGTGTTCCATGCGCCGTTTTTGCTTATTTTTGCGCTCTGCTATGTGGATGAACCTGTGCGGTATATCATCATGCAGTGTCATATGTATTCCGGAAAATGGGTGAAGCCGGTATCTGAGGAAGGGATCAGGACGATCGGAGAGTTTCGGCAGCGGCACGGGATCAGACAGTAGACAGTAACTGTCAATTCCTGCCTGCATAAATCGGAACGGATCGGAAATCCTTATTCTATAAAAAATAGAAAAGGAGAGAGAACGATGAAAGAAGACCGATCGATTGGGCCGGAACTGGCCATGAGCGCACTTGACGAGATTCCCGAAGTAAAAAGCGACGCCAGGGATATTGTGGGGCTGGTGAAAAGCAGCGGCCGCATTACCGGGTATCAGCTTTCAGACGGTAACACCGTCTCGAAAGAGGATGGCGTGGCGATGGCTAAAAACGGCGAGATCAAGGGCGTCGGCATCGCCCACCGCAATGACAGTGAATATTTGAAGTCCCTTCCCGACGGAGACGAAGGGAATAATTTAAGTAACCTGCCTTCTGTCAGTCAGGGGCGCGTTGACAAGGATCTTATGTAACTATATTGTGATATCAAGTTTATATTATTAGTAGATTCATTTATTAAGATTGATATTATTGAGATAAATATCGAATCACCTGCTGCATTGGATCCTTTTTTGATCCGGCATGATTCCGCCTGACAGAGCAGAGAAATTGGCTTGTTGAAGCTTCAATAACCAATATGCGGATGAGTGGATCACGGATCCTTTGGCAGTTGTGATGATCAAAGATATTGACTGATCTGATACGCCAGTGGTGGGAAAGAGGGGACGGCGTGACGCTGATCACCAGACCGAGAAGGTTTGGAAAGACCTTGAATATGAGTATGCTGGAGAAATTCTTTTCTGTGGATTATAAGGACAGAGGGGATCTGTTTTGTGGTCTTAAGATCTGGGAAAGTAAGAAATACATAGATTTGCAGGGCACTTATCCGGTGATCTTTCTCAGTTTTGCCGGTGTCAAAGAGGGCACTTATGCGGATGCAAGGGAAAGCATGTGCAGGACCATCGAGGAGCAGTACAATAAATATGACCGTCTGCTTAACGGAGATCTACGTCAATGGGTATTGGAGGGAGATGCTCGCTTTTACCAGAAGCCTGACGGTAGCGGCGGCATTGCAGGGAAAAGACGCTGCACCGCACAACGGTGTTCCGTTGGATGCCATTATCATAGAGTTTAAGGTACAGGACACGGAGGAGACAGAACTGACTGCAACAGTACGCAGCGCCTTAAAACAGATCGAGGAGCGGGACTATCAGGCGTCCCTGATCGCCAGAGGGATTCCGGAAGAACGGATCCGGAAGTATGGCTTTGCTTTCTGCGGCAAGAGAGTGCTGATAGCGCAACAGGATCCGGCGTGCCTTCAATAATACATAAGATACGCTTCGTCTAAGAGATTTCCACACAATGGATGGCGGGATCGTCAACCAGTTTGACGGCTGTTGTTGGCTGTTTAATACCGAGATCATGAAGAAGGCACTGCAGATCATGCAGTGCTTTTGCTGCCGTTTGAGAACAGACAGCGTATTTCCTTGGTAGAATATCGACAATATCGCCGTGACGGATGCAGTCGATGTCCGCAGGGACGTCAGGGATTCCCATTTCTCTTAGGGTGGGTGCTAATCCCGCATTGCCCCTCAAGGCATCGTGCACGCTTTTAAACTGGAGGTAACCGTAGACCGGCACTTCCATCATCTGCTCCGTCCCCCAGATCTGTTCATAGAAATCCGTAAAGGACATATGCTCCGGCACGGGAGTTTGCATTTTCTGCAGTATTTCATCCAGCATTTTCTGCAGCTGGTCCAACGTTTCGTCCTGTCCTGCATATTTCCAGAGGCTTACCGCAAATCTGTTTACCAGCAGTTCCTGTTTCAGACCGATGATATCCGATTCATAAAAATCGCATAGACAGTGGCCGTACTCATGCGCGATATTGTACCAGTGAAAATAGAGATCGAATCGGTACTGAGCATTTTCGGCTCCAAATATCTGAATAAAGGCGGCCTGCTGTTTTCCTGTACCCTTTTCTAATTGTCCGGTAGTGATTGTATAGATCATTGCTTTCCACTCCTCACTTTCACAAATAATATATGATAAAAAAGTTTCTCAATGACAGGACAGGGTTTTGCTCTATCTATATTTTAATCCGGCAATTTGAGACGGTCAATTAAAAGTAAATCTCAATATTTATTATCACAGAAAAGATATTGTTTCATAAAAGATTGTCTGGTATATTATGTATAAAGACAGAAAAAACAGCAATCTAAAAAGAGAGCATGTATTGACATTTTTATGATAATCATTATACTGAAATACAACGGTAGTTTACAAAGGAGGATACCATGAGATTTGTCAATACACCTTATGATGACGTATTCCGTACATTGATCAATGACTGCAGCAGTCTGATCATACCCCTGATCAATGAAGTTTTCGGTGAGCGGTATTCGGGGAAGGAAAAGATCGTCTTTTCACCAAATGAACACTTTATGAACCGTCAGGACGGGGAAGAAGGAGAACGGGTATCGGATACGAGTTTTAAGATAATAGCAGGGACAGAGACAAAGAAGTACCATTGGGAATGCCAGAGCAGTGCAGACAGCAGTATGCTGGTCAGGTTTTTAGAGTATGATACCCAGATTGCCTTGGATGAAGGGGAGATAAAGAAAGACGTCCTTACCGTAACACTACCAAATTCTGCGGTATTGTTCCTGCGATGTGATGATGCGACACCAGACCGGATGAAGATAGAGATCATCACACCCGGTGGCACGGTCAGTTATCCTATCCCTGTTATGAAATCGCAGCAGTACGGCATAGATGAGATTTTTGAGAAAGGGCTGCTGTTCCTGATCCCGTTCTATATCTTTTCTCATGAGAGCCGTTTTAAAGAATACGATGGAGATAAGGATAAGTTAGGAGAATTACAGAGAGAATATAAGGATATAACAGACAGGATCGAGCAGTTGTTAAATGCCGGGGAGATCAGTGAGTATACAAAATGTACTATTATGGATATGTCGAATAAAGTACTGGTGCATATCGCCAGGAAATATGAAAATGTCATGGAAGGAGTGAAACAGGTCATGGGTGGAAAAGTTCTTGATTATGAGGCAAAGCGGATAAAAAATGAAGGTATAGAGGAAGGCATAAAGGAGGGTATAGTAGAGGGCAAAGCGGCAGGTATTGTTGAAACAGGTGTTGACGTTGGCCTTTCAGACAAAGAAATTCTGGATAAGCTTCAGATTAAATTGAATATATCTTTGCAGATGGCACAGGAGTATTTCTCCAGGTATGGAAAATAAAGTGCGTAGAGAAAACGGGTTATGCAGTCAGAAGAAATTTTAAAATAACTGTAAGCGGCAGGGACAGACAAAAAGTCTGTCCCTGATTTTTTAAATGGAGATTTTAACTGATATACAAAGTGTTGGCAGGCAGCGTGGACGAGATACATTTTTGTTTTGATGGTCGTTTTCTGTAAAAAGCAGCTGTTTTCTGCGAGAATTATTGCCATATTTTGAAAATATGGTATTATTAAAATAATTCGTAATAATCAGTATGCGTGCTTTGTCTGTCGATATCGGCGTATGCACAGGAAGTGGAGCCGGAGGCTATACAGGACAGGGAGACTGATGTTCCGGAGAACGATCGTATTCCGATAGAAGCTGCTGATGTGAATGTAACGGCGATTGATATAAGCGATGCATGTATAATGGAGATGAGCCATATACTTGGTAGGAGGTGATCAAAATGAAAATCCAACAAACTTCTTGTTATCAAAGTATTGATTTGTTGAATGCGGCAGAAAGACATACAGTTCTAAAGAGTATGAAGGATGTGCAAAAACATTTGCTCATGACGGATGCGATTGATGTAGAAATATCCGAAGAAGGATTCAAAGCATTAAGAGAAAAGGTAAAAGAATTTGAACCTGAGCTTGATTATATTGATTTTGATAAAGTGAAACCGGTAGAAACAAACGAGGTTGAATTTGAACATTACATGACAATGATGCAAATGAGTGGTTTGATTTTGGAAGAAAAAGGAAACTATAATGTTGTTGATGTAATGAATTCAATCATGGAAACTTATGAAACTCTTTATAATCAGATCGTTGAGGAACATAAATATGGAGATCGTCAGGTTTCCTATGATGTTTCGGGAGACAGATCATTAACTCTTGAAGAGGATTTAGCGGGACTGGACAAAGCATTTGAAATGCGGATGCAAAACCTAAAGGGGTATATTGCATGCCAGCAGACAAATAAAGCATTCGCGCATCCGGACTATGATTATTGGTTTATGCGTAAAACCGGCATATTAAGTTTACAAAGTGCGCAAAGTAAACGTAAAGCAATAAAAAAAGACGATTATAATTATATGGATGAAGATTACATTGATACAGCTGTTGCGATGATGAATTTGGCCCGCGAGAACTTTTTGGTATTATTGGACAGCAAAGACTACCAAAAGGGAGATGGAAGGTATATCATTTCAGATATTATAAACAAAAATGATGATTTTATGGCAAAGACTCATAAGCTGTTGTGCTGATAATAAGTCCTCTTGAATTGAACTTAGGTTTGATTCAAGAGGATATTTTTATTCTATTGGCCGTTTTCTGCAAAAACGAGTCACATTCTGCAATGGGTATTGCGACAGAAAAATTAATTTGGTATTTTTATGAATATGGTAAGCACGGATTTGGGTAGAAATGCACCATTTAATGCAATAAATATACAAAAACCACGTATATCTATTTAATATTAGAAAGGTTAAGTCGTACTACGATTTTATTCGAAAGGCATTAAAAGGGAGAGGCGTAGGATATATATACAGTAGTAGCGGACATCCAGGCGGGCCTTGTATACCGGGAGTGCATAAGTTATTTGTAAATATTAATGGTGACTTTTATCCCTGTGAGAAATTAAATGAGAATATAAAGGATACTGTTATCAATGCATTATGTTTTCAGAGGAAGAAAACTCGTTATCCGCTGAGCGGAGAATATCCCATTGTAAAACATTATGTTATCTATAATTCTCTTTATGTAGATACGCTGCCAGAATTTTTAGAAACAGTGAAGAAGAACCTTAATAATAG
>ERZ808035.1627-NODE-1627-length-10082-cov-7.020690_pt1 | contig 10082 bp, 8 predicted proteins | sample MGYA00380189_ERZ808035 | MGnify/ENA primary metagenome ERZ808035 (study PRJEB31490, sample SAMN06133407) | mouse gut metagenome | isolation source: M5_1 | host: mice | place: China: Chengdu | collected 2015-05 ...
CACAGCGTAGAGAGTTGGAACACTTTCATTACTATTTGTGCCGCCAACTGAAAGGCGGCGGAATGGAGATTTATATGATGAAACGATACCATATTGATCTTGGCGAATTATATGATTTATTTCAGGAGAGAACAGACTGCTTCTTTGTTCTTTGTGACATTAAAGATATGATAACCATCAATGATATTGCCAGAAAAGCAGGTGATTTGGCGATATTAGAACAGATGCGCCGCATGACAGAGGCGTCTGGAAAGGAAGATCTCGTGTTCCGCATCGGCGGTGACGAGTTCTGTATCCTGACAGACAGCAGCGACCCCGCCTACGCAGAACAGATTGCGGCGTCCATCCGAAACAAGAATGGCGATACCTTTTCTTATGAAAAGCAGGAGATTCCTCTCAATCTGCATGTGACTACGGTGCGTCTAAAGGATTGTAACCGATGCGAGGAAGTATTCTCTGGGCTGCACAATGCCATCAGAGAAGGAAAAGCATAAAATTCCTGTCATAACGCGGCGGCTTGTCACAGCCGCCGCGCCACCAAAGTACAATGACATTCAGCGCACGAGCTGCATCATCAGCTCACTTCCTGTCATCATTTTATCTTTTGTAATAATAAGCAACCTGTATTTCAGAAAAGGATTGAGCTGCTGCTTTGCCGCCTCACGGTCAGCGATCCCAAACTTCTGCGCTTCCAGATTGGCGTAAGTACAGTTCATCAAAACAAGAATACAGCGGCATCTGGCGTGATATAGCTTTAGATATGCACAGAGATCTTCGAAATGCTGCGACTTATCCACAATGGACTCTAGATTGTCCACCATATCACTACACATTATATTATTTTTACTGTCCTGTGTCACGTCCTCAAACGCGCGTCCCATCAAAATAAATGACATTGGTGTCACTTTTGAGGTGATTTTATCGGTGTGCCAGTACACCATATTACTGCGCATATTTTGAAACATTTTGTCATGCGCCTTGAGTGTTGCCACGGCATCTTTGAGTGAACTGCAAATTTCATTCATATCACCTGAAATTGGTGTCACAAATGCAATCTCCGGCTGATGCCCATTTGCAGGCGCATTGGAGGGCGCATGAAAGATTTTGTCCACCCGTTTATTTAACTCAAGCCGCTGTAGTGGTGTCAGTGCCATTTCTATTTCTCCTCGTATAGATTTTCTTTTGAATCTGACTGTCATTATACCCTAGTTCTTGCTTTTTAACAAGATATTATACGGATTTGATACCCGGTCGTACTCCGGCAGAGATAGCAGGGCGGCGGCACTTTTTACTGCCGCCTCTTGCTTACCAACCAGCAAAGACGGACAGGACTGGATTTGCTATTTATCAACTCTTCGCAACAGAATATTGCACGTAACAACAGCTAAGACAAATATCAAAAGGAATGGTAAAAAGTTTTCAGACTTGAAAACACTCTCTGTCATCAGTTTATATCCCCATGAAGCCGGAAATAGTTTTCCTATTGTTCCAAACGCATTTGGAAGTAGTTCCATAGGGAACATAATTCCAGAAAGCATGGTAGAAGGTATAAAAATAATAATAGAAAACATAGAAGTTTTTGCTTGGTCTTTTACCGCCAAACCAATGATACTGGCAATGCTAAGAGATACCGCAATAAAAACAGCAAGGCTGATAAAGTACATCCCCGGATCTTCCGGTACTTCAGCATGAAAAACAAGCGGTGCGGCAATATATAAAATAATACTCATAAGGAATAAATGGATATATGCTGAAATATTGGTTAAAGCAAGACCTAAGATTATTGGAACACCATTCGCTTTGTAAACCTTTTTAATATCGCTGCTGTAAATTTCAACAAGAGAAGGCGGCAGACCAATCAACGCCCCCATCGTCACACCAAATACAGTCATTGACTGAATAAGCGTATATCTCGCTTCTGGCATGACTGATGTAAATATACCGCCCATAATTACAAAGAACAAAAGAGGCACGATATAGCAGGTTATAAGTAATGTCTTACTCCTTATGTCTAACTTCCATTGTAAAGAAACTCCGTATAAAAAAGCTCCCATTGTTACTCCCCCTTTGCAATTTTTATAAAGTGCTGTTCCAGTGAACCACGGTCTATCTTAATATCTGTGATAGTTTCTCCTTTTTCCTTGTACTGCATGAGCAGCGAAAGCAGAGAATTACCGATATTTTCTGATTCATATTTTTCAGTTCCATTTTCAGTTTGGATTGTGATATTATAATGCTTCCCGATTGTTTCAGCCAGTTGTTCTACAGTCCCGATAAAGGCAATTTTGCCGCCGGAAAGAATAGCAATTCGGTCACACAAATTTTCAACCTCTGCCATATCATGGCTTGCTAATATGATTGTCTTTCCGATTGCTTTTAACTGGCGGATTTCTTCATGTAAAGATATTTGTCCCTCAACGTCAAGTCCTGCGGTTGGTTCATCAAGAAACAGAATATCTGGATTTCGTGTTAAAGCAAGCGCCAGATGGAGCCGCCGCTTTTGCCCGGTCGATAATTGATAATACGGCTTTTTTGCAAGTTCATAAATACCGAGCGTTTCAAGCGTTGCTCTGTCAAGAGATGTCTTATTCCATTTAGCAAACAATTTTACAGCTTCCAGTGCTTTCATGTACTTCGGCAAAGAAGCCGACTGTAATTGAATGCCCATGATTCCATTTATGGTAATGTTTCCGCTGTCATATTTTCTTAAACCCTCGATACATTCAAGGGATGTGGTCTTACCTGCACCATTTATGCCGAGCAGCGCAAAAATTTCTCCTTGCTGTACGCAAAAATCTAAGCCTTTCAGTACGATGTGAGTTCCATAACTTTTTGTTAAGTTGCTGATTTTTATAGCCTCATTCATTCTGTTTCCTCCTTGTTTCCCGCCTGAAATGGGTCAACGCCTAATCTGGAAAAATAGACGCCTAATGCTTGTTCAACATATCTGTTAGCAATATCTTGAACCTCTTTCCATTTAGGGTCTGTATTTTGAAACTGCCCTAATTCAATGAGTTTGGAAAGCATACTCATATCTCCGCCAGTGAAATCCGTAATCATATTCCAATAGACTTTTGCAAAATTCTGTCCCTCATCACTATCCGCAGGAACATCTGCATTTTGAAGTCTTATTGCTTCGTCTTGAAGCTGCATAAAAGTGTTCATAAATGCCATTCCGCTATCTTTATCAAAATGGCGGCGGATATGGTCAAGCGTCTGGTCATCAAAATGTTTAATCAGCCAATAGAAATCATTTTTCATCTGCAAATTCACAATAATATCAGCATATTTTTTGAAATCAACTGACTGCATTTGAAGGACTTCCTCCCGCAACACTTCCAATTCGCTCAACACTTCAGACAGACTTTCTATTTTTTGTCTGACAACGATGGCCTGCTCCATGAGGACACCAGCAATTTCAGCCGGTGTATCAAGCAGAATAAGCCGATTCTTTATGTCGTCCAAAGAGAAGCCTAAATGTTTGAGAGACAAAATCTGGTGAAGCTTTACGATGTCTTTATCTGAATATAACCTACGCCCTCCTTCACTCATGGCAGATGGGGAAAGCAAGCCCTCTCTGTCGTAATGTTGCAATGCCCGTACGGTAACATCCATTTTCCTTGCAATTTCACCAACAGTCATATAACCTTGTGGTATCGCTTTATGTTTTTCCATGTCATACCTCCTATTTATAGTATACCTCATTACGTTACGTCACAAGCAAGCGTTATTGCATAGTTTTATTATAAAATACGAAATAGTGAGCTGCTATCTATCAAATTCTTGTGTGTTACTTTATCGCACATTAACATTCGCGCCAGATTGCGATAGGTAAGCCTACAGTTTCAAATGTTTCCGGCTTTTCCCCCGCTTAGCACCGTGCATGCGACTTTCACCGCACACGGCGCCCCATCGAATTTAGAAATTGTTCGTTTTAAACATAACTTACACACTTCGTTACAGCATTAAAAGATTGGTTATGCGATTACAGACGTTCCCGCCAGTTTTCGCAGTTTATTCAGTTTTTCCAGTTGTTTTTTGTTCAGTTGGAGTTCATTTAGGTACTTCTGGATTGTTTCTCCCAAAGTGGCATGGATTAAGATATGTACTGCTTCGGTTACAAGAACAAGGTTGCCATATTCATCTGTACCGCCGTTTTCAAGCGGCACTTTATGGTGACAGCGAATGTCATAAGGCATAAGGTCAATGCCAGTTATGGCGCACCTCCCATATTGAGCCGCAAACAGCGAAATCCGATTGTCTGCAAACTCAATCGTTTTATCCAACACAGGGTTTTGCATGAGCCATATCATCGTATCGGTATTGATACCAAGATTTTTATGGATTTCTGCCCGTCCCTCCGATGTATACCGATTGACGGTTTTCTTTTTGTGCTGGGCGTTTCTTGTTTGGACATATCCCATTGGAATGAGAGGGTGTCCGTTCAGAAACCTTAGCTGTTTACTCTTGCCATACCGTTCCTTGATAAATCCACGTTCCAGTTTTCCTTTTGGTGTCAATTCCCGCAGTCTGTTTGCCATTTGCAGTTTCAGTCCATAGGACAGCTTTGGAAAATCTACGCTGATGTGTGTTGCCAGACGGTAATAATTGTGCAGTCCGGCAACCACGGAATTGTATTGCTGAATGGCGATGTATTGCGCCCGGTCATCTGCCGGATTCTGTATCGCCCGGATAGCGGCAGATATTTTTCCCTTTGCCTGCTTTATGGCTTTATCGCTCATGTGTGAACAGACCACGTATTTTTTCCCTTTGGGGTAGACTTTCATCTTGAATCCCAAAAACTCCGAATACCGCTGTTTTAGATTGATGACTTTAGACTTTTCCGGGCTGATTTCCAGTCCGAGCCGGTCTTTTAGCCATAGCCGCGTTGCTTCAAACGCCTTTTCAGCGTCCTGCCGGCTCCGGCAAAAGATTTTGAAGTCGTCAGCGTACCTCACGATGTACATTTCTTTGAGTCTGCTCCGCCTGAGCGCCCGGTAGGTGTGACTTTTAATATCTGTACCGTGGGCGTTCTGCCGGGTTTTGTACTCGTAATGGGTAGGCATTTCCTCCCACTGGGAAGTCACCCACCAGTCAAGCTCATTCAGCACTATGTTGGAGAGCAGTGGCGACAAAATGCCGCCCTGCGGCGTTCCTTTGGTTGGAGTTGTCCTCGTTCCATCTGGAAGTACCACCTGTGCCTTTAACATCTGCTTGACGATACACAACAGCTTTTTGTCCCGGATACCCATTTCCCACATCTGCCTTATCAGCTTGCCGTGGCTTACATTATCAAAGAAACCACGAATATCAATATCCACCGCATAATGCAAGTGCTGTACCTGCATGAGCCGACAGCATTGTGCTATGGCGTGTTCCGTAGAGCGGTTCGGACGGAAGCCGTTGGAACACTCATGGAACTTTGCTTCACAGATTGGTTCAAGCACTTGTAAAATACATTGCTGCACTATGCGGTCAACAATTGTAGGAATCCCCAGCGGTCTTGTTTTTCCGTTGGGTTTGGGGATTTCCACCCGTTTCACCGGGCGGGGAGTGTACCAACTGAACTGTTTTTGAATAAGCCGGACGTATTGTTCCTCACGAAGTGCGGCAAGGTCTTTGATTGTCCGCTTATCCACGCCGGGAGTACCGCTTCCTTTGTTGCCCTTAATTGTCCGATATGCCAGTTTGATGTTTTCCTCACTTGCAATCAGGCGCATGAGGTTCTGAAAGGTCTTGCTGTTCAGGCTGTCAGCATACAGACTGTCAAAGATGCTTTGCAGGTCGTAATACTCCGTATAGCGGATTTTGCTTTGTTTTGGTTTGCGCTTTTGCTGCTCCGAAGTCAACACAGGCACCCACCCCTTTCGGTTAGGATTTTCTTTGTCATACTCGAAGCTGTGTTTGTTATGTTTTCAGTTTTTGTTTCTAAATCCGACTGGTGGCTATCCCTCCACGGGCTTTTTATTCCCGCTTCATAGGTACTGTGCCACCACTTTCGCCGGGATTAAGATAAGTTATAGCGATAGTGGAATATCATAACTGATATACCAGCATTTTCTGCTGGTTTTCGCTTTTCCTCATCAGCGTGACATCAGCCTGCAACAGCTTTATCATTCACGTCCCAGTTTACCACGTTCCAACAATCCTATCATTGAATACTTTTAGGTGCTTCCTCTAAGCCTGTGCCCAATTCAAAGAATCTTACCGCCTGTAACGGTATGTGGACATTCATAACAACCAATCTTACTAATCCACGGACACCCCAATTTAATGGGGAAATGCCTTTCGACAAATCCAAACGTTTAGACCCGTACATTCGGAAGTACGCCAGTATTTTCATACATTCTCACCATGAGTATCCGACACCCGGCATATAGGTGACGCCGCCCACCTCTGGACAGGTTTCGTGTGGTAAAAAAATCCCGCTTACGGTCACTCTCTGCCGACTTCACCGAGCTTTTGACGGTTAGGCAGTTGCATACCGCCGCCAATCGGAGTATCAGTGTGGGCGTTTCAAGGCGTTACCCTATCATTCCACCCATCGGATTGTCAGTTCTCCTAAGATTTCAGGCTATTTAGCCTTTCGACTTAGTGCGTAACCTTTTCAGTTACGAACGTGTCGCACGGTTGTCATTGCCATAACCTTCCAGCAGGTTGATGACGCCCCAGATACCGAGGCCGGCTCCCAGTGCGATCACGAGGGTCTGCAAAACTTCGATTGCGCTGTTGAAAAATTCCATACTTTAATTTAGCCAGAATCGCTTTGTGGTTTGTGTTGGTTCATAGGCATACAAAAGCCGGACAACAAAACCGCCCTGAATTTTGGGCGGCTCGATTCCGGCTATCCTCCTTCTTCATTTTTTTGTTGAGCTGTCCGCTTTGTACGCCAATGGCCTCAACCGAGGCAGGTTTCAAGAACCCTGGCGGGTAGATAAAATCACTCCTTTCTCGCGGAACGGGATTATTCGCCCTCGGTGTCTACATCAACTTCAAACACATCGTAGACCTCGTTGGGTTTTGGTTTGAGCCGGGTGGACAGGAACGCTTCAATGTCAAAGGCGTTCTTATCGTCCGCGTCGGCGGTGTACTGGAAATTGGGGTGCCTGGTGATGTCATACTTATCCGACAAAAACGGGCGGACGCCCCGCAGCTGGAGGATACATTTTCCCCCGTCCATCACCGCAAGCTCATCCTGGCTCATCAACTCTTTCCCCAATTTCTGATAGTTGAGAGAGTGGGAGGTTTCCCGCCCCCGGCTCTCCCCGGTGTTGTAAGTGTCAATAGTTTCTTTTCCCAGGGCGGCGGCTAACTCCTTTAAGGTGGTGGGTTCTTTGCCGCCCAGAAAGATGGAAGTGTCCATATTTCCGATGATGGTGTCGGCGTTGTCCTTGTAGATGGCCTTTAACTGGGACTGCGCCTGCAATACCAGACAGGCGGAAATCTCCCGGCTTCGGATGGTGGCTACCAGCTTTTCCAGCTTTGGAATCTGCCCGATGTTGGCGCACTCGTCAATCAGGCAGCGCACATGGACCGGGAGCCTGCCGCCGTACACATCGTCCGCTTTTTCACAGAGCAGATTAAACAGCTGGGTGTAGCACATGGAAATCAGGAAGTTAAAGCTGTCATCGGTATCGCTCATAATGAGAAACAGGGCGGTTTTTTTGTCCCCCAGGGTGTCCAGTTCCAGCTCGTCATAGGCTGTGACCTCCCGCAGCTCGGCAATATCAAATACCGCCAGCCGCGCGCCGCAGGAAATCAGAATCGACTTCGCGGTTTTGCCCGCCGCCAGCTTATATTTTTTGTACTGCCGCACCGCAAAATGGTTGGGCTTCTCGGATTCCAGCGCGTCAAACATCAGGTCAACGGGGTTTTTGTATTCCTCATCGTCCTCCCGGACCTCCATCGCGTTAATAAACTCAATCAGGGTGGAGAAGTTCTGCTCCTCCACCGGGGCCTCGTAGTGGATATATCCAATCAGGGCGCAGTACAGCAGCGTTTCCGCTTTGACCCAGAAATCGTCACTGGCTTTCCCCTCGCCCTTGGTGTTGGCGATTAAGGTTGTCACCAGCTTCAAGATGTCCTTTTCGCTGTGGATATAGGCGAAAGGATTGTATTTCATGGATTTTTTGAAGTTGATGGTATTCAGCACCTTGATCCGGTACGGTTCATAGATGGTTTTGCCGTTCTTGTCCTTCATGGGCTTTCCGTCCTTATCCAGCTTCGGCGCGCCCCGTTGGAGCAGCTTTCCACATTCGACCAGGATTGTGCCTTTCGGATCAGTAACCACATACGAGCTATGGAGCTGCATCAGGTTGGGCTTGAGCCAGAACCGGGTCTTGCCGGAGCCGGAACCGCCGATGACCAGCACATTTTTGTTGCGGGCGGTCTTGGGGTCCTTGGGGCGGCTGCTCATGGTAAGGCGTTCCGTCTGGGTGAGGATTACATTGTTCTGGAATACCGGATCGACATAAGGGGCGATGTCCTGGGAATTTCCCCATCTCGCGGAACCGTACTCGATATTCGGGCGGTACTTCTTGGCGTTTTTGCCTTTCAGGTAAACAGCCAGCCGGAGCGCCGCGCCGCAGCACAGCCCGACCAGCAGGTCCAGCGGGTGAAAGCTGGGCCAGAAACTTCCAAGCGCCGCCGGAAGGACGGAGATTAGCGACAGCGCCTTTTCCGATGCGTCCGCGCCCTGGGCCATCCGCCACGCCTCCCCGAAGTTGGTGGAAAACAGCCCCATCAGGATATAGGGCAGGTTCAGCAAAACGAGCTTCTTGATGTTCAGGGGCTTTTTCATCGTTCCAGCTCCTTTCGCTTTGTGCGGTCCACCACCGCGTTTTTCACCAGCTCCTTGAACTGGTTCAGCTTCGCCAGCACAGACGGGCGGGACGCCTTGCGGACCTTCTTCTGGGTGTACTCGGTAAACGCGGAGGTCAGCGCGTCCGCGTCGCGGGCCTTGAAAAAGACCAGGTACTTGGGCGGGGAGCAGCTGCGGTCCTTCTTTACCGCGTAATCCACGCCGTACTTCCGGGCAACCCGTTCAAACGCCTTGATGGAGGGGTCTGTGATCTCAAGATTGGACACGCCCTGGTTCTGCCCGATGAGCTGCTTCACCGTCTGCCTGCCCTGGGGCTTGACCTCCGCGCCCTTTTCCCGCTGTTTCTGCATCTTTTGCTCTTTCAGGTGCGCCAGATACTTCATAATCGCCGCTTTGAACAGCCTGCCGGTGAACTTTGTGCCGCTGACAATGAGCGTCAGGGTTTTGCTTTCCACTTCGTCCTGCATGGGTGTTTCGCCTCCTCTCTATGGATTTTCTGCATGGTTTCTCTATCGGAGCTGGTCTTGCCGGTCATAGCGCAGGTTTCCGTTTCGGACCTTCGCATGGCTCACAATCCTGATATGCCCCTGTTCCTGGCGTTCCAGGGACTTTTTATATCCCTCCTCGGTGAGAAAGGCGCGGCTGCGTTCCCCTTTCCAGCCAACAGGGGAATCAGCGGTCAGGGTATCAAAAATAATCATGTGCCGGGTGTCCTCCGCGAACCGGTTTAAGTCCATGTAACTATGGCCGGAATACTCCCGCGCCCCGGCTTTAAGCCGCATTTCCTCCATCAGCTGGCCGATGGTCTTTTGCTCAGGCATGGTGTGCGCCCCCTTTCTCCCGGCCCTGGCCTTTCACCGTCAGAATCCCGTCCAGCGTGGTGGCGGTGATCCGCAGGCGTTCAGCGGTGGCAATATCGTTTTTGACCGTTTCATCGGTCGAGTGTCCGCAGACCACCAGCACATGGGAGCGGCGCAGGTAATCTCTGGCGATGTCGATTCCGTCCTTGTGTTCCTGGGGGATTTCATCCTTCAAAAACAGCGGCAGGAACAAAACAGGGCAGACCGGGGAATATCCGGCGTCATACACCTGGCGGCAGTAGCTGGCGGCGCTTGCCGCGTTTTCATGGGGGTTCTTGCTCCAGGGAGCGGTGATATACGCAAGCGGTCGTTTCATAACAGATTCCTTTCTCCCGGCAGTTCCGGGCAGACAAAAACGGCCAGCTTTCAGAAGCCGCCGTACATATCGTGGTTGACCTGTG
>ERZ808035.1631-NODE-1631-length-10057-cov-2.699399_pt1 | contig 10057 bp, 12 predicted proteins | sample MGYA00380189_ERZ808035 | MGnify/ENA primary metagenome ERZ808035 (study PRJEB31490, sample SAMN06133407) | mouse gut metagenome | isolation source: M5_1 | host: mice | place: China: Chengdu | collected 2015-05 ...
TTGGCTCCAGCCCCTCCGTCATACCGGCAAACATTCCGATCATCTTGGTCAGGCCCCGCTTCTGGCTGGGCGCCATCTCAAAATGCTCCATACCGGGCTGGTAGAGCTCGTCCTTCACCCCCGCCATGTTCAGCGTGGGGTAGAGCAGAAGCTGCCCCTTCACCAGCCCGCCAACCTCCTCCCGGTCGCGGGTGGTGCAGTACTGGGTGAGGTTGCCTCCGGCGCTGTCCCCGGCCACGAAAATGTTCGCCCGGTCGCCGCCGAAGGTCTCGGCGTTTTCCCCGATCCATTGCAGCACCCGGTAGCAGTCCCGGTGCCCCGTGGGATAGGGGTGCTCCGGGGCCAGCCGGTAGTCCACCAACACGGCGCACAGCCCGCTTTTGGCCACAAACATTTTGACGGACTCCTCCACCACGTCCGGCGAGCCGCCGAAGAAGCCGCCGCCGTGGATGTAGTAGAGGACGGCCTTCCCGGTGTCCGCCTTGTTCGCCTTATAAATGCGGATCGGGATTTCATACCCGTCCTCCGCCGGGACGGTGCGCCGCTCAATCTGGATGGGCGCCTCCACACAGGGGACGCTTTTCACGCCGTTGAACATTTTGCGCAGGTTGGCGATCCCTTTGGGCGAGGTGTCCATCTTCATCAGAAAGGAGGGCATCCACGCCATCATCTTCAGCGCCTTTTTCTGATCCCGGTACAGCCTGGGGTCCATCGCCCCCCGCTCGTCGCAGTCCGGCAGGTACTTGACCAGCACGGGGGCGCCGTGGTAGTCCTCCTCCTTTTGCCGCTGTTTCATGGCCGAAACCAGCTTATCATCGTATTGCTTACCCATACTCCATCATTCTCCTTTTTTGTATCTCCGGGTCCGCTCATCCTGAATCACACCGTCATAGTTCATGCCGAAGCCAAAATCATAGGTGTGGCCCTCAGAATCCCGGTAGCATTCCATGTCGAACGCCACATCCTCCCGCTGGCGCTCCACGGTGTCCATATCCGCCGGAATCTGCACCGGCAGCAGGCCCTCCGGCGTGAACGCGCCGGCCAGCACATCCGCCACCGCCCGGGGCGTCACGCCGTATTCCACCAGCAGCGCGTCGGTGGAGGGCTCCAGCTCCGCCATGACCATGGGGTTTTTCAATGTAATTACCGTCACCACCGGTTTATTCCCCATTTGCCAATTAAAGTGATAATCCCTAAAAAGCGTCTTGAAGCGGAAGGAAAAGCGAACCGCCCGGTACTGGCTATACCGAGCGGCTGCTGAAAATTTATTTGTGCCCACTGTAGAATGTTGAATATGGCACACGTTCTTTCTTGATATTCATTATCATTGGGGGATTCATGTGGATCAGCCGCATATAGATCCCCCGCGCACCTTTGGCATAGCCTCGGAACTGATACGCTTCCACGATCCGCCGGAAATCTTCCTGATCCTGCCGTTCCCGGCGCTGTCTCTCACCTTCTGTGCTCAGATAATGGTAATATCCGGAGCGGGACACGCCGGCTAGACTGCACAGCTGCTTGACGCTCAGCAGATTGTCCGTCCGCAGCAATGTCTCCCGGATGACCGCATACTTGGCGTTGGCAGGGATATCCATCATTCTGCCTCCGCCTGCCTTAAGGACACATTTTTTTGAGATACTCGATAACCTGGTCCTTGTAGGCCAATTCCTGCTCCAAAAGGTGTATCTTTGCCTCCGGCGTCAGCAGGTGCTCCAAGTATGTGCCATACGTGTTCAGATCCCGGAAGCCTTTCTCCGCCTTCATCTCCTTGAGCACCATGGTTTTCAGCCCGTTGACCCGGTTCACACCCAGTATTTCCGGGTCGATCCCGTGCTCCATAACAATCTCCGCCGGTGCTTTCCCCGCCTGAAGGCTCTCATAAAATAGGGCTTTGAACTGTGCTGAGAAATGCACGATGCTCTGTGTCACATCCAGCACGTAGGGGCTCTCCCGGAGCTGATCCATCTCTCTTGCCGTGAATTTCTTTGTTACCATTTGGTTTGCCTCCGATCCGTCTGATCATAGTTTATCTCAATTCTTCATCGAAGGCAAAACCTCAGTTGTCCGTACACAGGGGTCGCTAAAACCCTTGTGTACTTTTTTCAGGGTTTCCAAAAACCCGGCGTGTCCGATCTTATGGGTACAGAGTTTAGCCAAAGGGCCGCGCTTCCCCGTGCAGACACGAAAAAGCGCGGCCCTTCAGCTGCTTTTGCTGCATTTAGATGAAACGCCAAACGGTTCCTGCCGCGTTCTGTCCTATCACATGGCCAAAACGGCGTTCCACTTTTCCTCTACCACGGGAATGCCCAGCTCCCGGTTCTCCCGAATGGACTTGAGCGCGAGCTCCCCAGGATAGTACACCTCTTTCCCCTCCTGTTCGGGGATTGAGGTCTTGACATCGGCGATGATTTCATCCACGATACGGTCGGTCTGCTCCACGGTGTTGCCCTTGGTGGGGTCGATGGCGATCATGATCTGGGTCAACCCCACCTCGTCCCCAAAGGTCCCGATCTTTTGGACGGAATTGCCGTTGGACAGCACCGTGGCGATGAGGTCCAGGGCGATGGAGATGCCGCTCCCCTTCCAATAGCCCATGGGGAGCACCCGCCAGGTCTTTTCAATCTCCGCCGGGTCGCATGTCAGGTTACCTTGGGTATCGTATCCGCCGGGCACGGGGAGGGTCTGCCCCTTCAGCCGGCAGTCCTCAATTTTCCCGTAGGAAAACTGGGACACGGCGCAGTCGATAACCACGTGCTCCCCGTTGCTCCGGGGCACGGCCAGAATCAGGGGATTGTTGCCGATCTTCTTGTCAACGCCCCCCCAGGCAGGCATATTGGGGAAGGTGTTGGACCAGCAGATGCCGATACAACCCTTGTCCGCCGCCTGCCAGCCATAGGTGCCGCCCCGCATCCAGTGGTTGTTGTTGCCCAGCGCCACAACCCCCACTCCGTACTCCTTGGCAAGCGCACAGGCCCGGTCCATGGCCCGCTTGGCGTTCAGCGGGCCGAATCCCCGGTGTCCGTCCCACCGCTCCACGGCCCCCGCGGCATACGCGCAGGTGGCCCGAGCCGCCGGGTCGATCGCCCCCATCTCCAGATAGCTCACCACCCGCGGAAAACGGTTCAGTCCGTGGCTGTACACCCCGGCCAGACTGTTCTGGGCGAAAATGACTGCGGCGTCCCGGGCGTCCCCGCCGGCGAGCCCCTTCTTCTCCAGCACCCGCTGGAACTGTGCGACCATCTCTTCGTAGGGAATGCGTGTCATGGCTGCTCTCTCCTTTTTTGACGTTTTCCATGGAAACACAGCGGAATCCATGGGGTATGTATCGTCAAAGCATACCGTCCGGCCGCCCGTTTGTCAAGTGGTTCCGCCCATATGAAAAACAGGTTCTCTCCCGGCTCCGATTCCGAAGCCGGGGGAGAACCTGACGGACCTCACCGTTTTCTGCCTGCCCACGCGTCCGGCAGGAGCGCATGGGCGGAAGCCTCAGTCCGCGGGCGGAAGCCTGCGGTACACCTTCCCGTTTTCCGGCGTCTGGCCCCGGATGGCGAACAGCTCCTCCACGGTGACAAAGTGGAAGCCCCTGGCCATCAGCGTGTCCACCACCTGAAGGGCCGTGTCCACGCTGGAGGGATAGATGTCGTGGAGAAGGATGATGTCCCCGTCCCGCGCCTCTTCCGTGATGGCCGCCACCTGCCGGGCGGTATCCCGGTCGGACCAGTCCTCCGGGTCCACCGACCACAGCACAATGGGCGCCGCCGCCCGGGCCTGGGTGGCGGCGTTCATCATGCCGTAGGGGGGCCGGAGCATGAACTCCTCCCGGCCCACCAGCGCGGTGAGGGTGGCGCGGAGGCTGTCCACCTCGGCGTAAAAACCGGCGGCGTTGAGCTGGTCCAGGGATTTGTGGTGATAGGTATGCAGGCCGATCTGATGCCCTTCCCCCTCCATGCGCTGGAGAAGCAGCTCGTTGCCCTCCACATTTTCTCCGATGACAAAAAAGGTGGCCCGGACCCCCCGCCGGGCCAAGCCGTCCAGCAGCACGGTGGTGGTGGACGCTTTGGGTCCGTCGTCAAAGGTGAGGGCCACGTAGGGACCCGCCGGGATCTTCGCCTCACCGGCGGCCTCCTGTCCGCCCCGGCGCTCCGGCCGCCGCGGGACCGCCGCAAGCGCCAGAACGGTAAAGGCCAGCGCCCACGCCGCCAGCCGTTTTTTCCAGTTTGACAAGTCCCTCGCCGCCTTTCATACGCATGCAGTCAGTATACACGGCGCGGCCCGTTTTATTCGCGCCGGAGGCGGTCGGGATTTTTTCTTGTCTTTTTGCGGAAAATAGCTTATAATTGGCAGGTTGAGGAGCCTCTGAGCTGGAGCTTGTTTGAGCCATGTCAACACGCCCGGGCCGCGGATATTGTTCAAACGGGCCCAGCCGGCAAGCGCGGCCAGCGTCGCGGGCGCGTGTGTCCGAGGACCCTCAGGGAAAAGGAGGCCCCAATCATGATTCAATATCGCAGCCTGACCCGGGAGGAGCTCTGCCGGGAATTGTTCCGCAGCTTCGTCCGCCGTCAGGCCGTCACCAAATGCCGCCGCAGGGAGGGCGGAGAGTGGGTGGTCAAGGACGACCCGTTTATCGACGACTGGTCGGAGGCGGACTACCAGACCCTGATCTCCTGCCTGAGCAATACGCTGGCCACGGGCGGCATCGTCTACGCCGCCTTTGTGAACGGGGCGCTGAAGGGATTCGCCTCTGTGGAATCCGGCCTCTTCGGCGGAGCGCAGCGGTATCTCGACCTGACCAGCATTCACGTGTCGGAGGAGCTCCGGGGAACCGGCATCGGCGCCACGCTCTTCCGGCTGGCCAAGGCGTGGGCCAGAGGCCAGGGCGCTGCAAAGCTGTACATTTCCGCCCACTCCGCCGTGGAAAGTCAGGCGTTTTACGCCAAAATGGGCTGTGTGGAGGCCGAGGCGTATCACCAGCCCCACGTTGACGCGGAGCCCTTCGACTGCCAGCTGGAGTGCGCGCTGTGACCGGGCCCTGAGGCGTCCGGCCAGGCCCGTTTCCGCCCGCGGGCCCGCTTTGGACAGATTTTGAACGTTTTCTGTCAAAAATAAACGGTGGACAAAGGGCGGAGCAGGCGGTTATAATCAGACATATGAAAGCGAACGATATTATCCTCTACTCGGATATGGACGGCACCGCGCTCACCGACTGGAGCCTGGGACCTGTTGTGCCGGAGGAAAACCTGCGGCTGATCAGGAGATTTGTGGACGAAGGAGGGAGCTTTTCAGTCGCAAGCGGCAGGCAGGCCGGGATCATCCTGCGGTATTTCCCCGGCGTGTCCTTCTCCGCTCCCCTGGTATGCGGAAACGGCGCGGTTGTCTATGACGTCCGGAGCGGGCGGTTCCTGCGGAGAATCCTTGTGCCCCAGAGCTACAAGCGCGAGAGCTTGGAGTATATGCTGTCCCGCCCGGAGGTCTGGATTGTGGCCGCCAACGAGCGGGGCATCTGGCAGGTGCTCACCGGCGACCCGGTCAAGGACGCGGGGCTGAAAATCGTCAGGCATCCGGGCATTACCGCCGGCCAGTTCCTGGAGCAGGACTTTGTCAAGGTGGTGTACGTTTCGGAGGAAGCGCGGAACATGGAGCGGGTGCGGGCGGAGACGGAGGCCCTCCCCTCCGCCGGCCTGGTGTGCGCCCTGCAGTCCGGGCCCCAGTTCCTGGAGGTCATGGAGCGCTCGGTCAACAAGGCCAGCGGCGTGGCCTGCGCCCGCGCCGCCGCCGGCATGGAGGGGCGTACCCTGGTGTGCATCGGGGACTACTTCAACGACCTGGCCATGCTCCGGGCCGCCGACATTGCCGCCTGCCCCCGGACCAGCCCCCGGGAGATCCGGGACATCTGCCAGATCGTCACCTGCGGAAACAACGAGGGCGCGGTGGGCGACCTGATCAGACAATTGAAGCTGTGGTAAACAGATGGCGGAGCCGGAGGGCTCCGCCATCTGTCTTATTCGCCGTCCTGCTCGTCGTAGTTGACCGGCGGCGCAGCCCGCCGGTCCTCCTCCCCCCTCCCGCGGGCCTCCCGCGCCGCCTTGCGGTCATAGAGCCGGACGGGGACGGTGGCGCGAAACGCAAGGCCCATCCCCTCCGCCAGCCTGCGGGCCAAGGGCTCACAGCCATATCCCTGGCGGGTGGTGAACAGGGTTTGGATGACCGCCAGCTCCCGCCCCTGGCCGTCCTCCACCACAATGACCCGGGTCGTCAGCCCGCCCACCCGGGCAGAGCGGGTGAACACGGTCCGGGCGGCGGACAGGTCGTCGCTGCGGCGCTGGAGGCCGGTGAGGTCAATCATATGCGCCTCCGGGCGCAGGCGCACCGCGGTGGAAAACACCAGATATGTGTATGTCCCCATGAGGAGCGCGGCGGCGGCTCCGGCCAAAACGGCCGCCGGGGAGGGGGCCAGCGCCAGCCAGACGCAGGCCAGAGCGGCGATGCACAGATCCCCGGCCAGACAGGCGGCGCGCTGGGCGGGAGAGGACAGCATGAGCTTGTTCATAGGCGGCTCCTTTCAGCGGGGAGAGCTCCCCTTGCGGGCGCACGGAGGCCGGTTCCCCGCCCCTGTGCGCCCATCCCATTTTATCATATATCCACAAATGGTCAACCAGATCCCCCTCCCTTTCTGTGGATAGTTAATAATTGACATAGTTTGTCAAACCGTTGCGCATGGGCCATCCATTTGCTACAATGGAACCACAACAGGACGGGAGAACCGTCAGGAAAGGGTGAATCGCAGTGGGACAGAACTTTTTTCGGATCGACGACCGGCTCATCCACGGCCAGATCGTAACCGCATGGTGCAGTCACTGGAAGATTAAAGAAATCGTTGCCATTGACGACGCGCTGGCCGCAAACCCCATGCTCCAGTCCATCATGCTCATGGGCGTCCCCAAGCAGTACAAGTCCCACGTGGTGACAATGGCCCAGGCCAAAGAGCTGTTCGCCCAGCCGGCCGACGGAAACCGTCTGTTCATCACGCGGCTTCCCCAGGACCTGAACCACCTGCGGGAGGAGCTCCGGCAGTGCGAGCTGGTGGTCATCGGCAACGCCGCCAAACGGCCGGACGCCACCCACAACCTGACCAAAGGCGGGGGCAGCGTCTTTTTCGCCAGCGACGCGGATATCGCCCTGTTCGACAGCATCGCCGCCGACGGCGTCAAGCTGGTCTATCAGACCATCCCCAAGTCCCCCGCCCGGGACTGGCCCGAGCTGCGCAAGGGCATCAAGCTGTGACCGTCCCCCGCGTTTGTGCTCCAGCGGCGGGACCGCCCGCCGCAGAAAATAAAGTCCGGTCCGGCTCCCTCCGGGGCATGCCGGGCCGCAGAGAAGAACGGGAGGAAAAGAGCGTATGAACATCCTGCAAGTGATCCTGATCGCCGTGTTCATCTACCTGGGCGCGATCGGCTCCCTGGTGGGCAACACCATCGGCTGGTACTGCCTGGGCCGGCCGCTGATCGCCGCCTTCGTGGTGGGCCTGATCATGGGCGACGTCCAGACCGCCATGCTGGTGGGCATTCCCCTGCAGATCGCCTACCTGGCCAACGTCACGCCGGGCGGCGCCGTGGCCTGGGACCTGTCCTATGCCACCTACATCGGCACCGCCATGGCCATTGCCCTGAAGGGCACCGTGGGCGACGAGGCCGCCATCATCGGCCTGGCCTTCACCGGCGCCGGCATCGGCGGCGTGGTGGGCGGCACCATGTGGAACGTCCACTATGCGCTGGACGTGTTCGTCAACCGCTGGGCCAACAAGGTGGCCGAGGCGGGCGACACCAAAAAGATGTGGATGCCCAATATGATCGGCGGCGGCGCCATCGGGTTCCTGTGCCGCTTCATCCCCGCGGTCATCGTCCTGTCCGCCATCAACGCCGCGGGCGCGGCCAGCGGCATCGCCATCCCCGGCTGGTTCGTCACCGGCATTTCCGCCTTCGGCTCCATGATGGCCGCCCTGGGCATGGGCATCATCCTGTCCTTCCTGGTGAAAAAGGGCGTCCACTGGGCCATTTTCATGGGCGGCTTCGTGCTGGTCACCTACTTCGGCCTGAGCACCATGGCCGTCGCCGTAATCGCCGCCATTATCGCCGTGATCTGCTATGCCATCTCGGCTCAGAGAGAGGAGGCCTACTGAGATGAAAACTGTCAGCAAACAGACGCTCCGTAAATCGTTCCTCAACTGGTTCTTCTGGAACGGCTGCTCCCAGCAGGCGGAGACCATGCTGGGCATGGCCTTCGGCCAGTCCATGGCCCCCGCCATCGAGGAGCTCTACGACACCAAGGAGGACCGCTCCGCCGCCCTTCAGCGCCACATCACCCTGTTCAACACCGAATCTCAGGTGGGCTCCATCTGCAACGGCATCGCCATCGGCATGGAGGAGCAGCTGGCCAACGGCAACGGCTCCGCCGAGTCCATTCAGGAGGCCAAGGTGGCCCTCATCGGCCCCACCTCCGCCATTGGCGACTCCCTGTGGGTTGCCACCATCATCCCGCTGCTGCTCACCATCTGCCTGTCCATCGCCAACGCCCTGTCCGGCGCGGCCTGGGTGGGCGCGGTGATCTACATGGTCGTCTACCCCGTGGGCACCTATCTGCTGAGCTGGAAGCTCTTCAACCTGGGCTACAAGGCCGGCCTGGAGGGCGTGCAGCGGTTCATGGCGTCGGGACAGCTGGACCGCATCATGCAGGCGGTCACCATTCTGGGCCTGATCGTGGTGGGCGCCCTCACGGCCAGCTTTGTCACCTGCACCCTGAACATCGACATCAAGACCGCCGCCCAGGTCTTTGACGAGGCCAGCGGCACCTATGTGGACGGCGTCATCTCCGTGTTCAACCTGGACAATCTGCTCAACAGCGTTTTCCCGCGCATCCTGCCTCTGGGGCTGACCCTGGGCGTGTACAACCTGTACGCCAAGAAGAACTGGACCCCGCTGGCCATCATGGGCCTGATCCTGGTGCTGGCCGCCGTCCTCACCGCCATCGGCTACATCCCCGGCATCGGCGCGTTTGTCTGATTCCCGCAGCGTTCATCACAGCGGCCGGCCGCCCCGTCGGCAGGCTCCGCCGCAAACTTTTAAGGAGGAATTTTCAATGGCTCAGCTGGAATACCTGACCAAAATCATGGAGGTCATGGAAAAGATCGACAAGGAACAGTCCGAAAACATCAAGGCCGCCGCCGACCTGTGCGCCGCCACCATCCACTCCGGCAAGCTGGTCCACCTGTTCGGCAGCGGACACAGCGTGCTCCCCGTTCAGGACGTATTCCCCCGCTACGGCGGCGTGGTGGGCTGGCACCCGGTGATGGACCCCCGCCTGATGTGGAACAACGTCATCGGCCCTGGCGGCGCCCGGGAGCTGCTGTGGATCGAGCGGCAGGAGGGCTATATCGCCAACTTCCTCCAGAGCTATCACTTCCAGGCGGGAGAGGTCATGATCGTGTTCTCCCACGGCGGGCTCAACGCCGCCCCCATCGAGGCGGCCATGTACGCCCGGGAGCGGGGCCTGAAGGTCATCGCCATCACCAGCGGCGAGAACTACAAAAAGGCTCAGCCCAACCACTCCTCCGGGAACAAGCTGGGCGACGTGGCCGATATTCTCATCGACAACTGCTGCCCCCTGGAGGACGCGCTGGTAGCCATCCCCGGCTACCATCAGAAGGTGGGGGCCTCCTCCACCGTGGCCGTCATCACCATCGCCCAGTCCATCGCCTCCGAGACCGCCCTCCGGCTGGAGAAGCTGGGCCACAAAATGCACATCTTTGTCTCCCCCAACGTGACCGAGGTGCCCAAGGAGTATATGCACGAGGTCTACGCCGCTTACCGCGAGCTGGTATTCAAAAATTCCAATATGTAACACAAGGCACACGGCCGCCGCGCCGGGGGGCGGACAGTCAGCCCCGTCCCCCGTGTGCGCCGGTCCCCGCTCCATCCCATAGGGGAAAGCCCGCCTGAGCTTTCCCCTATGGGCTTTTCCGTATCAGGCGGCACAACACCATCAAGGAGGCGCAATGTTACAA
>ERZ808035.1632-NODE-1632-length-10051-cov-4.083517_pt1 | contig 10051 bp, 4 predicted proteins | sample MGYA00380189_ERZ808035 | MGnify/ENA primary metagenome ERZ808035 (study PRJEB31490, sample SAMN06133407) | mouse gut metagenome | isolation source: M5_1 | host: mice | place: China: Chengdu | collected 2015-05 ...
GCAGTATACAAGATAAAGCACCCATATAGAGCTCTGCATATTGAGATTTGTTATGAATGTATTGATATAGTCCAATGCAACATTGCGCAGCAATCTGTTTTTTCGCTGAACTTCACTCAGGCTGACTGCTTTTTTGTCGCTTTTCGTCTTTGTCTTATATTTTGTATGAAAAACCATCTGTAATTCCTCTCTTCTTTCTAATCATGCTGTTCTTTTGTGCTAAAGCATGTATGCTGAAACTCAGACAAACAAAAAACAGCTCAACTTTTTCGGTTAAACTGTTCTGGAATCACTGCGGCTATATCATTCTCTACACAAATGCTTATAGATTTTCGTAAAAAAGGCGCAGTAATCCCGTAAACGCAATTTTCTGTACGTTTTTGACATCGCACTGCTGCTGCAAATTGGTACATAACCAAGTCCGTTCATGCTGCGCCCTCCCTTCAAAAATACATTTTATTTTATCATGTTCCTGATATAGATGTCAATCACTCATTGCAAACGAAATGTCACCTTCCAATCCCCTTCTATGAGATTTCCCGAGTTATGAAAAATACCGTACATTGAATACGCCTCGAGATTCTCGATCTCCTCAATAAACCAAAACTCATAAAACTGATAGCGCGTGTCACCAACGTCCTCATGCCAACTCACACTGCGATCACTATGCCGCTCAGCTTTGTCCGCATCTCTCAAAAACAACTGGACATGTCTGTCTGATTTCGAGTTGTCCCCCATACACATCTGAACGCGCAGTACACCATCCATATAGGCGATGGCTGTCACTGTAAAATCATCCGCCGCGCAGTCTGTAGCATTTATCCCTTCCAACACCTTCGCCGTGGGCCGTGGGTCGTCTGCTGTGTTGGAAGTGCTCCGCAGTGCATCGGGCAGCATCTCCATGGGCATAACACCGCTGCTTCCGCTCAGCATCACCTGTTTGGTATCCGCCGAGCTGACAATCTCCGACAGGTCAACATCTCTGGTGTCCTTAAATTTATCGCATAGAACAGCGCGCACCCCAAACTCAAGCTTATCGGCTCGATACGCCTTGTCAGATTGGAGATCCACCTGAAAATAAGCCTTGTCCTCCGCCGCATCATAAGTCAGAAAATGACACCCGCCGACTACATGATCACTGGCATAATCAGACAATCTATAACTGTCAAACAAGTCCATCTCTCCATGCACCAAATCCTGTGTGCTTCCGTCCGCATCCCGCATCGAAAGAATTACTTTCGCCTCGTTTCCCTCTAAATGAACGGCTTCCACCTGCATCGTAATTCCCTGGCTCGTACTGCTCTTCTCAATCGGGACCAGCTGGTCTGCCAGCGCAGGCGAAAGATATTCCACAACCATATAAAATGCTGGGATATGCGCTGCGCAGACCGGAACTGCTGTCACAAGACACACCACTGCTGCGGCCGCTGCAAAAGCCGCCTTTGGTACAAACCGGTTTTTCCGCTTCCTCCCGCCTGCATTTTTTACTGCCCTCGCCTGCCCAATCAGATCTTCCACAAGCGCTCGTGGCGGTTCAATGGCATCATATGCTTCCTTGTATCTACTCTCAAACATCAAATCCTCTCCTTTCTCACTTTCTACTTCCTCCGCCGTTCTGCGCCAAAGGCGCTTTCAACAAACTTCCAAGCTGTCTTCTCGCCCTCGTCAGCCTCGTGCGCACCGTCGAAGCTTTCGCTTTGGTAATCCTGCCGATTTCCTCGACGGTCAATTCCTCATAATAAAACAAGTGAATGACAACACGATATTTTGCTGGCAAGCGCTTCACGGCGTCAATCAAAGCTGCTTTGTCGTGATCTAGCTCATACACTGCCTCTTTCTTGTTCTCCGCGGCATCCTCTACCTCTCCGCTCTCCATCGCAACCCTTCTTTGCATCCACGGCGATTTCCAAAAGTTTTTGCAGCAGTTGATCGTCACCCGCAGAAACCATGCCTTTTCATGCTCCGCATTCTGAAACGCTGGCTCCTTCTGCATATACCGCAGAAAAACCTCCTGATAAATATCCTCAGCGTCAGAACGGGTTTTGACGAGTGAGAACGCCAGCCTGTATACCATATCTGAATTTCTTCGGATGATCTCCTCATACGAGGAATATACATTCTGTGGCTCTAAATTTTCTACTATTTTTTCTCTGCGCATTGAATCCATTTTGTACCTCCTTCATAAGAAATACAATATAGCATCGAAAAAAGCTACAATAATTTCCATTATTATGAAAAAGAAACTCAAATCATAAAAATACTCAAATCATAAAAGCCATCAATTTTCCAAAAACACTTGAAAAATCAATGGCTTTCATGTATGATGGACTCATATGGAGACGTACCGAAGAGGCCATAACGGGACTGACTCGAAATCAGTTTATCGGTGCTATACTGATACGAGGGTTCGAATCCCTCCGTCTCCGTTACACAACCTTTCTTCTTTGCTTATCACGCATCTGTAAATCATTTTTGCATCTTAGTTTGTTTTATTCCACTCGCACGCTGCTGCTCACGCCATCTCTACCGCGGTTCTTGGTCACGACCAGTTTTCGTTCGATTTTGTCCTTTAATTCCGAGACATGCGAGATCACGCCAACCAGACGATTGCCTTCTGTCAGATGAATAAGCGCCTTCATCGCCTGCCCCAGCGCCTCCTCATCCAGCGAGCCAAAGCCCTCGTCCACAAACATCGAATCCATCTGAATTCCTCCTGCATAGGACTGGATTTCATCGGACAAACCTAATGCGAGCGACAGAGATGCCTCAAACGTCTCGCCGCCGGACAAAGTCTTTACACTGCGCTCTGTGGCATTGTAATGATCAATGACACACAACTCCAAGCCTGCCTTTTCCCTGCGATTTTCGCTGTCAGTTTCACGCTTTAGCTCATACTGCCCGCTGCTCATTGTCATGAGACGCAGATTCGCGCGCCGCAGTATGCGGTCAAAATATGTCATCTGAATATAGGTTTCTAGCTCTACCTTCTGTTTTCCAGTGAGCATTCCATTTGCAGTGTCAGACAGCGCTTTCATCCAAATGTATTTCTTTTCAACCGCTAAGATATTCTCCTGTTTTGCAGTGACTTTTTGATAAATTTCCTGATTCGCAGAAACGGCAGTCTTCGTCTGGTCCCGCTGTCCGCTCAACTGCTGTTTTTCCTGCTGCCATCTGCTTTTTCTTGCAAGCACCTCTTCCTCTTGCAGAGTGGCTGCCTCGCCTGCTGCGTCAAGCTGTGCTTGCAGTGTTTGAATCGAAGCTAATCGCTGCGTTTCCTCTGTTTTACACGTCTCACACTGTTCTTTTGCCGTTTTCAGCGCTGTTTCCAACGCCTGCTTCTGCTGTTTTAATTCGTCAATATGTTTTTCAACGGCTTCTTTTGAGGCACCCTTTAACTGTTGCTGTAAATCGACAATTTCTTCTTCCTTTGCCTTTTGCTGTGCGGACTGACTTGTCAGAGAAACTTCTGCTTTCTGAATATCATCGACAAGCTCACGGAGCTTTTCCTTTTTTTCGGGAAGCAGTTTCTTCTCCAGCTGTACTTTTCTGGATTGATTCTGACTATTCTGCTGCAATGCCATTAAAATATCATTGGACTGATCTTTGTATCTTGATTCTATGCGATTGAATGCATCACGCAGAGCTTCCGCCGGCACTTCGCCCGGCTGTGGATAGACTTCACTTAACTGCGGCTCCTGCACACAAAGGCTTGCCAAAAGCTGTTGTGCTTTATCTTCCTGTAATCTTCTGATACCTTCCAGCATCTTTTCTAACTTTGTAACGCCTGTCTGCTTCTCCGACACTGTGCGCTCCATCTCCTGCCGCTTTGTCTCCAATTGCTTGCAGGCTTCGATGGATTTTTTGAACATCTCAGCACATTCTTGAAGCTGCTTTTTAAAATGCTGCATGTTGGATTGTGCGCGCTGTACTGCATGTTGGATTGATTGTTCTGCTTGAATGGCATCGCTTGGGGCTGCCTGCATTTCGTTTAAATCACCTGCTGCATTCTCTGTCTGCTTTGCTTTCAGCGAAATATGTTTCAAGCACTCTATCTGCGCAAAATGCGTTTTTGCATCACTGAAAAGTACCTCAATTTTCTTCAATTCGTCAGAAATATGCCTATTTAATATGGTATTTTGTCCAGTCTGATCAGCCTGTCTGTTTGTCTGCTCCGTCATCTGCTCCTGAAGCTTTTGCTTTTGTTTCTCTGCCTGCGCGGCTTCTTCGAGCAGCTGCTCTTGATGCGTTTTATCTATTTCTGCCTGTTTTAACTGTGCATTGCAATCATTTAGACACTGACACAGATACTTTTCCATAGCCTCTATATCACTGCTTACAGTTTCTGGAAACTGCTGTGCTGCAAGCATCTGCTCCCATTGTCTTTGCTTCTCGTCCAATATTCCCTGAATTGCTGCAAACGCTTTATTTTGCTGCTGCAACAGTGCGTTGATTTTTATTTGCTCAGCCTCACCGTCAGTTATCTTATTCTCTAATTTTATTTTGCACTGCTGATCTTCCTGCGTTTTTTCCACGAACGAAGCAATTTCTTTCTCGCGAATTTGTAGCTGCTGTTGTTTCACTGCAATCCATTCTCGTAATTTTGTCATACAGATCCTGTCTTCTTGGTCTGCTAACGCCTTGGACAAATTCTCATCCTTAACATCTGACGCAGAACCGCAGATGTGATCTGTCAATTCCATGACTGCCTGCTTCTGCTCTGCGAGACGGTCCCGTAGATGCCCTGCGGTACTGCTCAGATCTCCTGCCTTTTTATCCGCTATGGTAAACTGCGCTTTTTTTTGCTCCACCTCCGCTTTCTCCGGTGCTTCCTGGGACATTTTTGCCGGAATTGGGTGATGCGTCGAGCCACACACTGGGCAGGGCGCTCCGTCCTCTAACGCGCGTGCCAGAAATCCCGCTTGTGCATCGAGAAACCGCTGTTCCGTCTCTCTGTACGCTGCGCTAGTTTTTTCTTTTTCCGCCGCTGCTTTTAAGTACGCTTCCTGTGTTGTAGCTAACTCTGCATTCAGCTTTTCCCAATACTCGATTTGCGCCAAAAGCTTTGTGCAATCCTGTATGTGCTCTGCCAAGTCTTTTTGCTCTTGTTTCCCTTGTAAGTAACGGGTATCTGCATCCTTTACTTTTTTTAACTCATCGCGCCAAAGCGTCTGCTGTCTTAGGTGACTGTCCGCCTGTTCCTGTGCCTCTTTGCATAAATTTTCCTGTTTTGCCGCCTCTCGCTGCTGTTCTTGCAAGCTATCCCGCTGCGTCAAAAAAGCGTCTAGCTGTTTTTGGGCCATCTCTGCCTTATGCCTGAACGCAATCTCTAGCTCTCCTGCATTTTTCAGGCGGTCAAGTTCTGTCCTGCACTGTGCATCTTTCTCACAAAGTGTTTTTTGCTGCGCATCCAACTTCTTTATGGCATCCGCTATTTGCTGTAGCTGCCTTTGATTTTCCTCGCGCGCTGCCTGTGCCTGCCGCAAATGTTTCTCTTGCTCTGCAAATTGATTCTCTAGCTTTTCTGTATCCTCTAATAGCGATTTACTATCGGCATGTTGCGCAATCTGGTCGTTAAGCTCCGCAGCCTGTTTTACAAGCTTCGCAGCCTGCTCCTGTTCCGCTTCAATACGCTCTTCCACCTCTTGCCGCTGTTTTATCTCATCCTCCCACTCACTTTTCAGCTTTTGTAGGATATCAAGCTGTTGCTTGTTCTCCTTTTTGCTATTTTCCAGCCGTTCTCTCTCTTCTCCCACAAAAGCCAGCCCTGTCAGCTCTTGTTCCTCCGCCTGTAACGCTTGTTCCAGTGTTTGCTTATTTTGTATATCTGTCTGTCTCTGTTCTGTCGTTTTTTCAATCACCTGCTGCGCTTTTGTCAATACATCCTGTGCCTGTTGTAATTTGTCAAATAAATCAAGGCTCTTTCGCAGTTCTTCTATATCAAGTGTAAGCTGTTCGCAGTGTGCCGCGTCTTGTTCCGCTTGCCGATACTGTGCCTCTGCCTGCTGCATTTTGGGCGCAAGCTCTGCCAGCAATTTCTGATTTTCTTCAAGCGCCTTCTGCTGCTCCCGAATTTTGTGGATATTTCCAATGAGCTGGTTCTCGCCTTCAATCTTCGTTTCCAGCGTTTCCATCTGTTGATCTAAGTCCATCAAAACAACACTGTCCTCATCGCACAATTGTCTGAGTAATTCCAAGCCCTCGCCGACTCTGCCGTCAAATTTTTCCTTCAAGAGCTGGCGCATCTTCTCTGCGGCGGGCGTATCTTGCGTGCACACAATGCTTTCCATATATTGACTGATGCTGCGCTTTAATTCCGTATATTCCGCCCCTTGTGCCTTCACCGCATCCTTGAGCTTTCCCTGTAGGGTCTGATACAGCCCTGTCTTGAAAATCTGCCGGAAAATATTGCCCCGCTCCTCTGTGCCAGCCAGCAGAAGCTTCTGAAAATCCCCCTGCGCAATCATTGCAATCTGGGTAAACTGTCTCCGGTCCAATCCAATGAGTTCCGTCACCGCCTTTGTCACCTCTTTGGATTTGGTGACGGGCGTCCTATTATCTGGATAGACCAGCTCCGCCTCCGCCTTCTGCGTTGTGAAACCTGTCCCTCTCCCCTTGGGACGCTGATACTCAGGATTGCGTTTTACCTGATAACGCTTCCCGCGGTAGTCGAACATAAACGTCACAAAGGTCGGCACTTCGTCCTTCGCATATTTGCTGCGAAACATATCCGCCCTGCGCACATCACCGCTCGCCTCTCCATACAGGGCAAACACGATCGCGTCAAAAATCGTCGTTTTTCCGGCGCCGGTATCTCCGGTGATCAGATACAGACCTTGACTACCCAGACGCTCAAAATCAATCTCTGTATTTTCCGCATATGGTCCAAATGCACTCATAATCAGCTTTACTGGCTTCATTTATGCTTTCTCCCCTCGTTACTATGATTCCTTTTCTATGATTTCTTTACTGTGCTTCCTTTTCTGAACTTTCTTTGATATACTCTGCAATACTTCCGATACTGCGTTTTCTTTTCTCAACCTTCTTCGATACTCTCTGCTATGCTTCTGTTACTGTGCTTCCTTTTCTGAATTTTCTTCGATGCTCTCTGCTATGCTTCTGTTACCGCACTTCCTATTCTGAATTTTCTTCGATATTCTTTTCAATACTACATTTTGATGATTGGCTTTGCATCGTTCGATCTGGCGCACTGCGTACAGCGTTTATGCAGGCAAGGAGTGTTTTATCTACTCTCCTCGATCAATCGTGTTACGAACGCAGACTGTTCCTCGCTCATCGGCTGGTTATTCTGCATCTCATAAAACTCCGCAAACAATTCCAGCTCTGTTTTCTGTTCGATCTCCTCTGCGCGCTCGACCACGCGGCTGTGCCGCGTCCTGCTGTTGTCGTATTCCAGCCGCATCAGATTGGGATAAATAACCCGCAGCTTCTGTAAGCCATCTGGGATATCCTCCTCGTCAGTCAGCGTAATCTGCACATAATCTTGGGTGTCCGTATCCTGATAAAAAGATTTCGCTGTCACCTCCAGATAAGTCCCCCTGATTTTGCGCAGATCGTGAAGCGGAACCAACGGGACTGTCGAAAGCGCGATGTTTCCTTTTTCCCGAAATTCTACCACAGTGACTGATTTTTCCTGCGCAGCCTCCGAGAAGGAATACTTTAAGGGCGTGCCGCAATAGCGCACAGTCTCCCGCTTTAACGATTGCGGGCTGTGGATATGCCCCAATGCCACATAGTCAAACTCATCAAAGACATCTGCGTCAACATTGTCCAAACCGCCGACAGACACCTCCTCGGAATCACAGCGCCCCGCACCAGTCACAAACTGGTGTGCGATCAGAATATTGCGCTTTGTGGTGTCCACATTCATGCGCGCCACCGCAAGCTTTACCGCCTCATGGTAGCTCTCCGGCATTGGAGTCTCCTCCCTGTCTGACATCTCCTGCAAGGCATGACGCACCACTGCCGGCTTGACAAACGGCAGCAGATACAGACACAACTCCCCATAGGAATCAGTCATGGTAAATTTGGCAGTGTCTCCGCGGTAAACAGGGGAGACAAAAACGCCCCTGCCGCTCATAAGCTGTGCGCCAAACGCAATGCGCTCCGCAGAGTCATGATTGCCGCTGACCGCATAGACCTGTTTTTTGCGGTCTGCAAGCTCTGTCAGAAACCAGTCAAACACCTGCACCGCCTCGGCGGACGGCACTGGCTTGTCGTAGATATCCCCCGCAATCATGATGCCGTCCGCCTGCTGGGCGTCTGCAATTGCAAGGATTTGCCGCAAAATGTATTTCTGATCTTCCAGCATCGGAAACTCGTTGACCCGTTTTCCGATATGAAGATCTGAGATATGTATAAGTTTCATGACGTTTTCCCCTTTAGTGAAATCATCTCTTTAAATGGAAAGAATCCATTAGGTTTCTCAGCAGACTTGCGTGAGATGACAACTCCTCGCTGGTAGCAGCGCACTCTTCGCCGGTAGCGGAGTTTGCCTGCACTACGGCAGAGATCTGCTCGATTCCTATATTGACCTGCGCAATTGCCACATTCTGCTTCTCCACAGCCTCCACGACCGTCGCCATCTTCGTCGTCACGCCGTCTGCGATCTGATTTGTCTGTTCCAAAGCCTGCGTCACCCTGTTCATCGCATGACTGCCCTTATCGACCGTTGCAATAGACCCCTCGATCAGTTCCTTGGTTGCCTTGGCCGCCTCGTCGGACTTGCCCGCCAGACTCCTGACTTCCTCCGCAACCACAGCAAAGCCCTTGCCGGCAGTGCCCGCCCGCGCAGCCTCCACAGCGGCATTCAGCGCCAGAATATTAATCTGAAAAGCAATACTCTCGATCGTGGAAACAATCGTGCTGATTTTCTCCGAAGAATCTGAAATATCCACCATTGCTTCGTTCAAATCCTTGACATAATCCATGCTGACACCCAGCTTAGCACTGACCTGACCGACATACTCCCCTGCTTCCCTCGCAGCGGAGGCAGTCTGTCTGGCACTCTCAGAAATATCCGCAACCGTGGCCGAAACCTCCTCGACTGCACTCGCCTGCTGGGAGGTGCCTTGTGCAAGCGACTGCGCAGTGCCCGCCATCTGGTCTGCACCTGCGGAAACCTGCCCGCTGCTTGTGACAATCTTTCTCATGGTGCTGTTTAACGCAGCATGAATACTGTCGAGCGACTGCCTGATTGATTGGAAATCTCCTGTGTAATCCTGCTTGGCATTCAATGTCAGATCTCCCTGTGCAATTGCCCCCAATACATCTGAAATCTCACCGATATATACCTGCATCTGCCGTATTGTCTTCTCAAAAATCTGTCCCAGAATACCAATCTCGTCATTGGAGTGAACACTCACTCGTATCTCCTCCTGACTTGCAAGTCCCAGATCACCTTGTTCCAAACGCAGTGCCATCTGGGTAATCTCCCGCAGAGGTTTGGTAATCCGTTTTGTCAGATATACCGCCAGAAACAGCACACAGACTGTAACGGTAATAAGGCTCATCACAGAGATGACATTGATCACATTGGCTGTCCCCTGCTCCGCATCCGTCGTTGGAAGCCCCGCAAAAATCAAGCCGTTGACATTCCCATTCTCGTCTTTTGTGGGTACATAGGAACACAGATAATTGATCCCTAATATATCCGCCTCGCCCACATAACTTTGCCCTTGCTCCAGCACGATTTGTTTCAGATCTGCGGACAACTGCGTCCCCACCACACGCTCACCATTTTGCATTACCGTGCTGTACTTGCGGGTATCTCCCTCAAAAATGGTAAATTCACAACCCATTTTCTGCTTCATCTCATCCAAGATCTGATTCATATCCTCGCTGCCCGACAACATGCTAAGTCCATACGCCAGCATATTTGTACCATTGACACAGCTCTCCTCCTGCATTCCTGTAATCAGATTGCGAAACATATATACACATATTGTCACCGCCATCACAACAAAAAAAATCTGCATGACTGCCATCACACAACCGATTTTCACCCCAAGCCGCATAAATCCCTTACGTCTCA
>ERZ808035.1635-NODE-1635-length-10033-cov-4.226195_pt1 | contig 10033 bp, 11 predicted proteins | sample MGYA00380189_ERZ808035 | MGnify/ENA primary metagenome ERZ808035 (study PRJEB31490, sample SAMN06133407) | mouse gut metagenome | isolation source: M5_1 | host: mice | place: China: Chengdu | collected 2015-05 ...
GCAAATAAAAACAGCAAACTGTTTTTATAAAACAAATTTGCTGTTTTACTGTCTGTCCTGCTATACATTCTTCATTGTGCATAACACTTTCCATGTCCTACACAATCTCTTAACAACTTCTTCTTTCCCTACACCTTTCCACAGTACACTTCTATCGCCTTGCTGGCAAATGCCGCCGTTCCTTCGCCGCCTGCCTTGTCAATATTGCGCCTCATGCGCTTATCTGTCACATACATCTGCCCCAGTCCACGCAGTATCTCATTCGTACAGTGATAGTAATTATCTGTGATAAACTGCTGAATTGCAGCAATTTTTTCCTGTACTGCCTGATCCGCAGGCGCACAGGATTTTAGCTTTCCAATCTCGGCAAGCTGCGCCATTAGTTGGCTACCAATTTCCTCTTGCTCCTCGTCCGTCCTGTTTTTTGCTTTCTGCTCATACTCTGCACAGGTTGTGGTTGCACCCCAGCGCTCACGAACCTCCTTTTCATACTCCGCAATTGCACTCTTATCAAATGCCTTAAAATCTGTCTCTCTCATTGATTCCACTCCTTTTTTTTGAATTTCATGCGCAAACGAAATCAGTCTTTGTGTATGTTTCAATTGCAGCTCCAAGAGTTGAATCTGCTGCGCAAGCGCCTCCCTTTGATCAAAATCAGAACTGTCAAGAATCTTTTTTATCTCTTTTAATGGGAACTGTAACTCTCGAAACAACAGAATATTTTGCAGCCGCATTAGCTCGTTATCCCCATACAAGCGATAGCCTGCCTCAGTCACTTTTGCAGGCTTTAGTAAACCGATTGCATCATAGTGATGTAACGAGCGAACACTTACCCCTGTTCGTTTACTCACTTCATTAACTGTCAACATTTTTTCAATCACCTTTCTAAATTTTTGTAACAGTTCAGCCCCCGGCTTCCTGTTACAAGTGTCAAGCCATGCAAAACCACTTCGTGGTGGCTTGATGCATCTCAACCACTACGTTATTTCACGGACTTTGCAGTAAATGCAAAGTCCTGAGACTGAATTGTAACAAATTTTTCTGTTTATAAAGTGACTGTCCTAATGATAAACTATGACATAACGTGAGAGTCAAGCCTTTTTGTAAAAATAATTACACAATTTATTTCATTGTCTCCTAATTTTTTGTGTGCTATAATAAAATATATATTGTTAAAATTTTCTAATCGCACAGTTAGAACTTTTTTATACTAATTCATTGAAAATTTATACACGTATATCGGAAAATCTGCTGCAAAATTAAGTGCAAAGAATAGGAGAAATTGTTATGCAAAACGCAACAGAACAGACAAATCTGGAAAAAATTAAATGCTGTCAAGAAATAGTAAATGAAATTCAGGAGACAAGCAGACGGCCTGTCTGTCGTTTGCATTTAAGTCAGGAGACTTTTTGCATCACAGACAGTCATTTAGGCGGTATCCCTTATCTGCCCCACAACGAGGCGTATCCAATCGGAAATGATAGTCAATTGCTCTGGCTGTGCGCCCAGATTAATTTTGCCCAGATGCCACCTATGGAAGGATTTCCAAGCAAAGGTATCTTACAATTTTTTCTGTCAGATTTTGATTATGACGGTGGATTTGGTCTTTACAGCGATCAAGACGGGACCGTGCAAGGACCTTGGAGAACATTCTACTATCCTTCTGTGGACGAGACTGTCACAGAGGAGGAATGCCGTGCAAAAATGCCTGAACAATGGGAAGATGCTTCTGATTTGTGGCGTACTCCAGACAGACCGCTAAAAATGACGTTCCTTCCTATAGAGCAGGAAGTGGTCAATCATGAAAACTATCTCTTTGACACTCTTTTTGCTGCTGCCCTAACCAAACGCCTGCCAGATACATCTCCAGAAAAATATATGCCCTATGCTCTGCGTAATAAAACGCCCGAGGAACAAGATGCCTTAAATAAAATTTACCACCAAATTACAATTGGCGGCTGTAAAGTAGGCGGCTATCCCCGTTATTACCAAGATGATCCACGACTGTACAGCGAAGAGTGTGGCAAACCACTTGAGGAGTGGGATATTTTGCTATTTCAGTTAGATGACGATAATTTTACTTTCCCAGCTGGAGATATTGATAATATGGATATTAACCTAAACGGTGGGACATTGAATTTCCTTATCCGCCCACAAGATTTAGAAAAGTGCGACTTTTCTCGAGTTCTTGCTCAGTGGGCCTGCACCTAACAGGAGCCAAGCCTATGAAGAGAAAGCATAAAATCTATCTGTGCATGACGATTTTCCTGCTCACAATCTATATCGGTTTGCTTGCCATTCTATGTCTGTCGGAGCATGGTGACAGCACGGCAACAATTCGGTCTTTCAAAGATGCATTTTGGTACTCGCTAGTTACGCTGACTACAGTCGGTTACGGCGACTTGACACCAGTGACGCCTTTAGGAAAAGCAGTAGGTGTCATTTTCCTGTTAATGTCCGCGGGTATTATGATGACGCTGTTTGGCGCTGCCGTTTCCTTTGTCACCAGCGAAGGACTGCCGCTCTTTCTTCTCAGTTTTCAGCGAAAGAAAAACTGGTACTACTTTGCAGACTGCAGTGTGGAATCCATCACACTCGCTGCAAACATCCATCGCGAAGAGCCTGACACCGTTATTATTTTTGGAGAAAAAACAGATGAGCAGACCGAATCCCCAGACTTTCCATGCCTGTTTATCAATGCTTCACCCGCCAGAATTGTAGCGCACAAGAAAAATATTGGTCCTAAATGCAAAATTTTTCTAATGAAGGAAAATGACATTGGAATCAACGCACACGCGGTGGACTTACACACATTACCAGTGGAAGTGTACGCCCGCACCACTAACGGGCAGGATCATCTCTCGGGAAATATTAATTTTTTCCACAGCTACGACTGCTGTGCCAGACAATATTGGCACTCCAAACCACTGTGCAGCACCGAAAAGACAATTGTTATTATTGGTTTTGAAAACTATGGACGCTGTATACTCAAGCGCGCGATTTTAACCAACATCCTTTCTGTAGACCAGCATATAGCATATCACATATTTGGTGATGCGGAAGGGTTTCTTGCCACGCACAATCATCTGCACGAAACGTTTTCCCTGAACGAAACGTCTGAGACGACAGATTCCCTTATTTTTCACAAGGAACTGTGGGAATTAAACCATACGATTCTAGCGCAGGCTGATCGCATTATTATCTGTCCTGATGATGAGCCAGAAGGGTGGAATATTTACTGGCGGCTGAACAGTTACTATCAAATCCGCGGAGCCATCCACCTGCACAGCAATCGAAAAACGCCTGGCGTGACCTATTTTGGAACAAATGAAGAAATCTACACGCCAAACCAGATTATGCGGACTTCATTAAACAGAGCTGCTGTTATTATCAACGAGATATTTTGCAAATCTGTCTCGTATCCCACCAAGACATGGGAAGAACTCGACTCCTTTCACCGGGAATCCAAGATAACCGCCGCCGACCACATTCTTATGAAAATACGTGTTCTTATGCAAGATGAGAGCATCACGGAACTGACACCCGAAATTACGCAGAAAGCATATCAAAAATACTGTGAGACCAAAAAATCTGCAACTGTACTTGATACATATCGCAGACTGGACCACACCCGCTGGCTACGTTTTTACACTTATTACAACTGGACTTACGGCCCCGCACGAAACGATTTTAATAGGCAGCATCCTATGCTGTGTTCATATGAACAACTAAATACCGAACAAAAACGGGAACGCGACGCCGCTTGGGAGCTTTTGGGAAGCGTTGCAGCAGAATTAAATGAAACAATATGAGTTGTACCAATATCCTATTCACAGTAAAGGGTCATACTTTTTCCTCCCTCTGTTGATACACCTGTAGCCGTTCATTCATTAGCGCCGCCTGCTGCTTTCCCCTTCTCCATGCAGCCACAGAGACAAGCACAAAAATCACCGCGATAGAAAAGAGCATTGCCCACACCATTGGCAGATCATTTGCGTAAAACCATCCAAACCAGATACCGCACCCCAACACAATCCCATTTGTTATCACATAGCGCAAAATATAGAGAAACAGCAGCGTTTTCTTGCTGACCTCACGCTGCGGATAAATGGAATTTGCGACACTGCAAAGAAAGGACACAGACAATATCTGCCATAAAATCTCCACGCCAAGCGTCACTTGCGGCCAAAATATGGTAATGTATAATGCTGTCACAAATAGCACACATGTAGTCACACACATATAGACAAACAGCATATCCCTTAGTCTTCTCAACACAATACACCTCCTCACAGCCCAAGCTTTTCTTTTAATATTGGCACATATTGCCTTGAGATAATCACCCGCTCGCCATTTTTCATCAGTGCCTCAAAACGCCCATGAAAAGCCGGACTTAAACTTTTCACCTTCGCAAGATTGACAATACAAGACTTTGACGCACGGAAAAAATCTGTGCCTTGAAAAAGTTCCTCCAACTCATAGAGCTTGCGCCGCGTCTCATAAACTTCTTTTTCCAAATACAAGAAAACCTTATTGTCCACCGCCTCAAAATAATAAATTTCCTCTGGAGACACCTGAAAATAATTCCCATTGTGCAAGGCTGTTATTTTATCCTCCCCTGCCTTTATGGAATAAATCAACTTCATTAGTCGTCTGTCCAGATGACGACAGCGAATGATAATCTCATCCTCTTCTTCATCTTTTGGCTCTATAATCGTAATTTTCATCTTTATCCCCTATTATCTGTCCATTCTTAGCGGTCTTGCAACCTGCGGCGTCTACTTATTAACGCCGACACCACTATTGCTATTATAGCACATATCATCAGAAAAAAAAGCTGCGATTGCATTGATACTTCTGTGGAAACACCATTTTTTTCTATCAAGACAGACACCCCCATCTTGTAATTTTCCCTACAAAATGAGAAAAATTCCTTTGTCAAAAAATTTAGCATTTATAACGGTTTAAATGAATTTTTGACAAAGGAATTAAAATGAGAAAAAACATGTTACAAAGGAATAGATTAATATAATGCACAATATTTTAAAATATTAAGTTATTAGGGTTTCTACAATATTAAAAAGCTTTTGTATTTTTATACAAAGGAATTTTTTAATATCAAACAATCAATTATAACTACATTATAATTATTCTTCATTATTTTGATTGGCTTCAATGTATTTGAATAGTTGATTAATGTCAGCTATAATTCCATTTTTATGTTTTTCTAATGCGGAAGAACAATCACTATAAGAGTTCAAATGAATTGCACGTTCTATATCCATAAGTAAATTTTGAATGAGTTCAAGATAATCAAATTTTATAGTATCTTTAAAAAAAATACTTTGATTTAATATATCAGCAATGGCTCCAATAGAATAAGCAAAAAAACCATATTCAACATTGGAGTTTGTTGCTAATAAAGTCATAATTTTTAATAATGCTAAATTTGACACTGTTGCTAATACACTTTTTTCATTTTCATAAACAACGTCATACATATCACCTATCCCATCATTTAACCAATTTTCATTAACACCAAACTCTAAACAGATTAGTTTTATTAGTTTATTAGTTGGAACCTCATTTCCATTTTCCAGACCGCTCAAGTAAGATTGAGAAATTAAGATCCTTTTTGCAAATTCCTTTTGTGTTAATTGTTCAGATTTCCTCAAAGATTTGATTCTATCGCTAATCAGTGTCATAACAACCTCCTCAATTATCAGTATACTAATAATAATAAGAAATATTAGCTTGACAAATATCTATATACTGATATAATAATATATACATACTAATATTTATCAAGCTGATTATATAGTAATAACAATAAAAATGTCAATTGTAGAAAAAAGGAGGGAATATGATAAACGTTAGTGAACGTATTAAAAAAATCAGACAAGAAAAAGGACTAAAGCAAATAGACCTTGCCAGAGATCTTGAAGTATCACAATCTTATATCAGTTTGGTCGAGAATGGAAAAACAATTCCAACAAGAAGATTTTTGAAATTGTTTTGTCTACAATATGAAATCGATTCGAGTGAACTATTACAGACAAAAAGGTAATTTGGGGTGAATAATCATGACCTGGTTAAGTGTTAAAGAAACAGCTAATTTATTATGTTTTACCGAACGCGCCATAAGGACAAAGGCAAAGAAAGGCGAGTTTAAATATCAATACATATCTTCAAATACAGGTCGAGGCGGAAGGTGTATGCAAATTCTATTAGAATCACTTCCAGAGCAGGCACAAAAAGCCTATCATAATCAGAACGGCGACGAATATCAGCCCGTTGTCAACACGGATTTCGACGCTACAAATGCGCAACAGGAAAAAGGCAATTTAAAGGGAAAAGCAGTTAGAGCTTATAACAAGTTTTTGAAACAGGCACTTGAAGGAGGAATGCAAAAAGGTGAGGCAACGGATGTTTTCGTAACACAATGGAATAACGATCATCCAGAGTTTCATATAACAAAAAGTTCATTATATAGATGGAAGAAAGAAACTCCTCGTGGTGATCCAACTAAATTGGTGGACAAGAGAGGCGGACACAACAGGGGAAAAAGTAAAGTTTCTAAAAAATACCAAGATGTATTTTGTGGTTACTATCTTAGGGAAACAAAACTTTCATTTGATCATTGCCTTAGATTGACACAAATGGAAGCAAATAGAAATGGTGACAAAATACCTGGAAAAAAGGCTTTTTTAAATTTTGTAGCCAGTATACCTCCGGCTGTGATCGCATTGTGCAGAGAAGGTGAAAAAGCATATAAAGACAAATATGAAAACTTTATGGGACAAGATTATGAATCCTTACACCCTAATGAAGTCTGGGTATCTGATCATCATATATGGGATGTATTTGTTAGGATTCCAGATAGAAAAGAAGGCTGGAAGCTTGCTAGATTGTGGGGAACTTATTGGATTGATAAAAGAACGCGCAAAATACTGTCAAGTTATTTACGACCAGAATCCCCCAATTCTGATATTGTCCTATACAGTTTTAAATTAGCGGTAGAACAGTTTGGCATACCAGAAAATGTTTTGCTTGATAATGGAAAGGATTACAAAGCGCATGACCTGTTTAACCAAAAAGACAAAGATAGGGTGGAATCTACCCTTGCATCTGGATTAGGGATAAATACTATATTTGCTATTCCATATAATGCAAAAGCCAAATTGATAGAAAGATTCTTTAGAACGGCAGAAAGTCAGTTTGGTAAGCTGTTTCAGTCATATGCTGGAAGCAATGCTAAACAACGTCCAGAAAATCTAAAAGATTTGGACATTATGGAGTATCCAACAATAGAGGAATTTATAGAATTGCATGACAAGTATGTGTATGAAATATATAATAATGCACCGCATACGGGTGAAGCAATGAACGGAAAAAGTCCTAATGAAATGTATGCAACCCTTTCTTTTACAAAGCGTATTGCACCAGAGAAAGTATTACACTTATGTTTGATGCGTGTAAAAGGCAAAAGAAAAGTTGGAAGGGAAGGAATCGCATTTAATAATGTATATTACGATAGTGAAGATGGAGTGGAACGGGCAAAGTATATAGATCAAGAAATACTTGCCAAATATGATCCTAAAGAACCGAAAATTTTATATATTTATGATACTAACGAAAAGTTTCTATTCGTTGCTTATGAGAAGTTAAAACGTAACTTAAATATAACTAGAGAAGAATATGAGGAAGAAAACCGCAAAAAGAAAGCGGTAAAACAGGCAATGTTAGGTCCCTATGCTTTGCATAAGGATACTCAAAATGTTGCGGCAGTTCATGATATATTACAGGGACTGGCGGAAGATACTACACAAACTAAAATTCCATCTTCTTCAATGGTTGAGATTGTAAGGAACGAAAAAGTCGAAGAAGCTGCGCGGCAGTTTTCCATGTCTGACATTGATCGTAATTATGAGAGGGTTCTTAACCAGAATAAAGCGAGGAAAAAGGCAGTTACAGAATGTCAAAAGGAATATATTGACAGATTTAATAAAAAGTTTTTAGACATGGCTTTGGAAAATTAAGTGCAGGAAAGGAGCAGTATATGAACAAGATAGAAGTAGCACGAACACAAACTTTTGATGATGTTAATATCGCGGTATCTTTTGCAAAAGCTGCCGGCGACATATCATTAATTTATGGAGATGCAGGACTTGGAAAGACTGTTTCATTGAGACAGTATGTAAAAACACACCCTGATGCAGTCTATATTGAACTAAAGGATTGTGACAAATCAATTAAAGGTGTCTGCGAAAAGATTCTTTTGTATATTGGAAAGCAGCAGAAAGGGACAGACAGAGTTCTAGTAGATACAATTATTGACTACTTAAAAGTATCCTCCAAGTTGCTTATTATTGATGAAGCACAGCATTTGTCAATAAGGGCATTGGAAAACCTTCGAGCAATCAATGATGTGACTGAAACAGGTATTGTTCTATGTGGCAATCCTACAGTATATGATAGAATGCATGGCAGGGGACAGGCTCATTTTGCACAGCTTTACAGCCGGATTGGAATACGCAGGCATATATTGGAACCATCACTAGATGATATAAAGGCGATTTTCAAACCATATACACTGGATAAAGAAAGCCTGTTGTATCTTCACAAGTTAGCTTTGCAGCGTGGGGGCATTAGAAATTGTGTGAAAATACTTAATATTGCCCTGCAGCTTCGAGATAGCGAAGAAGAACCCCTTAATATTGACTACCTGCAGTCTGCCTATCAGCTCAGAAATGGGGAGCAATAAAAAGAGGTAAATATAACGTTGGGAGCGGCAACTCCCAACGTTATTATATCCTATATCTTTATCTTTAACAAGCGGTTATTTCCTATAATAATAGGAAATTTTTAGGATAGCAGAAGGGGGGTTATAAGTGGGAAAGACTGCAAATTCTGAAAAGAATACAATAACGATAGATGAACAAGAGCTTCTGGACAATTACAGGGTACTTGACAAATGGGGGAAACATGAAGTGCAGGAGATGATTGCATACCAGCAGTTTAAAAGGGTGCGTAATGAATATTTTGCTTCTCAAAAAGAAAGACAACAGCCTGATGAGGAAGCCAAACAGAAAAGCAATATCATTCGTTTCAGAAATTTAACAGTATAACACACGTTGATCATTTAGATTTTGGAGGGAAGAATATGCAGGATAATTTCAGATATTTCGATTTTTTTGATGGAGAATTAAACATTTCAAAGGACAATATAGGCGAGATCATTGATCTTGCATTAAAAGAATCCAATAAGAATATTTATGGAAGGGAAACAGAAGAATACATAAAATTTGTTTGTAAGAAAATGGCAGCAGATTATAATATCCCTGAACAAGCACAAAGAGATTTGTCAGATTATGGGTGCAACATAGCAGTACTGGCAGGTGATTATTCGTTCCAAAAGGGATTCAAAGAGGGTGTCCGGCTTTTCCGTGCACTTATGGACTTATAGAATATAGCTATACCCCCGTTATAACGCGTTATAGCAGGGGTGTAATAACTCTAATGATATTTTTATTGACTGATTATCAAAAAAGCTCTGTATGGCGATTTTTCATACAGAGCTTTTTTCAAATTTGGGATAAATGCAGACTGATTTTAGAATTTATTGGAATATTTGATGTGTGCAGATTATTTTTTTGCTGCCTAATAACAAAATGTTAATTTCGTTTTTTAACGCGTTAAAATATAAATTTTTGATTCTCATTATTATTGTCAAAAGAATTGACAAATTTTTGAGACTTTGTCATACTTTGTAGGTAATACCAACAAACATAGAAGAAACAGTATATCCCAATACTTCATACAAACAGACCAGATACAAGATTTTTTGTATCTGGTCTGTTTGTTTTATAACCCTCTTGTTATATTACTAATTTGAGCAGTCGTCAAATTATACTTGTGAGCAAGCTCTCTTTTATTATATCCATTATATTCCTTTCTGATTTTTCTGTCCCTAACAGGTGTAATAATTCTACTGACTTGTGGAAAATATAATGAATCTCCTCTCGCATAATCA
>ERZ808035.1641-NODE-1641-length-10013-cov-3.444243_pt1 | contig 10013 bp, 10 predicted proteins | sample MGYA00380189_ERZ808035 | MGnify/ENA primary metagenome ERZ808035 (study PRJEB31490, sample SAMN06133407) | mouse gut metagenome | isolation source: M5_1 | host: mice | place: China: Chengdu | collected 2015-05 ...
GCGCCAGTACGCCATCCAGGGCTATGAGGTGGCCGCCTCCGATTTCATTGTCAAGCCGATATCCTACCCGGAATTTGCACTCAAATTCACCAAGGTGTTGACCAGACTGGAGTATGTGATGCCCCCTGACGTGCTTGTCCGTACAGATACCAGCTTTGTGCGTCTCTCACCCAGGGACATTCGCTATGTGGAGGTCAAGGGGCACCACTGCGTCTACCACACTGCCAGCGGCGAATACCGCCAGTACCAGACCATGAAAAGCGCGGAGTCCGCTCTAGCGGGGCAGGACTTTGTCCGCTGTAATAATTTTCTGCTGGTCAATCTGGCCCACGTGGATCGCATTGACGGCATGAATGTGATCGTGGGCGGGCAACCGCTCCAGATCAGCCATCCAAAACGGAAAGCATTTACCGACGCTTTTGTCCGTTTTATGGAGACACAACGCTATGAATGAATTGATTGCGGCTTTTACCACGCCGTACACCATGCAGAGCGTCAACCTGATGCTGACCTACTGGGAGTGTTACATCTGCATTGCCCTGTTTGCCCGCAGGTTTGAACGGCGGGACTTTTTCTTCGTCCGAATCGCCCTCACCTTGTTGGAGGGAATGGTGGTCTGCTATCTCCTGGCTATTTGGTATACGGAGGCGGACTCTCTCCTGGTGCGGGTGCTGTGCTACTCCGCCATCACCGTGTTGAACTTTACCGCGCTCATGTTCTGCTGGAGGGACGATATTGAAGAGATGCTGCTGGCCTTCTGCTCCGGTATGGCGGCCTATCAGTTCACCAACAAGCTCTATCCTCTGCTGCAAAATCTGCGGGGGATCAATGACCGGGAAACGCTCGCGCTGCTCCATCCGGGAGATGCAGGCATCTCAGATCTGGACTGGGCGCTCTTTTTTGTTTTTCATCTCTTGTCCATTGTCGTGCTGGCTTTGCTGTTCACGCCGAAAAACCGGCTGGTTCACAACCGGCGCACCACTCGCAATGTCATTATCCTGTCCATTGCCACGGTGACGCTGGTGAATATCCTGATCTGCGTTTCCCGGGTATATGAAGGGGAAAGCCCCATGCTCAACATCGTGACCAAAGTGCTCTATGTGGGGTTCAGCTTCACCATCCTCACCATCTGCGCAGGCATCTTCTCCCAGAGCGAGCAGGAGGAGCAGATCGGCATTCTCCACCAGCTCTGGCGGCAGGATCGGGCGCAGTTCGAGTCCGTCAAGGCCAACATGGACGTCATCAACATGAAGTGCCACGATCTCAAACACATCCTGGACAAGATCGAGGGCAAACTCACCGGGGAGGAGGCGGCTTCCCTGCGGGAGGCCATCCAGTTCTACGACGCCAACATCAAAACGGGCAACGAGGTGCTGGACGTGGTGCTGTGCGAAAAGGCCATGACCTGCCAGAAAAGCGGCATCTCCTTTTCCTGCATGGCCGATGGCGGCAGGCTGGACTTCCTCACCCCGGTGCAGACCTATTCCCTGTTTGGCAACATCATCGACAACGCGGTGGAGGCCGTGAAGCCCCTCCCGCTGGAGGAGCGGGTGATCTCCCTCTCCTGCCGGGAGGAAGGGGACGTGTTGGTCATTGAGGAGTCCAACTATTTTAGCGGCGGTCTGAAGCTGGATCACGGCCTGCCCGCCACCAGCAAGGGGGACAGCTCCCGCCACGGCTTTGGTACAAAGAGCATCCAGTATATCGCGGCGCAGCACGGCGGCACGATGGACATCAGGGTGGCCGACAATATGTTCTTCCTCACCATTCGTTTTCCCCTTAAAAAACAGTGATATGACTGCATAGCATGAAAGGCGGGGCCGCATAAGCGGTCCCGCCTTTTTGTGCGTCCTATTGAATGGTGATGACGTACTCCCCGGCCTGGGTAATGGTCACCCGCCCGCCGTCCACGGGGCAGTCCCCGCCAGTGACGGTGATATCCGTGCCCATGCCCTCCGGCACGATAACCGTGCCCACGGCGTCGATGGCGTTCACGGTGAACATTTTCCCCTCCGCCGTGGTCTCCAGCTTCACGCCGATCTCCCCCTTAGGCGTCCAGACGGTGCAGTCAAAGCTGTCCAGGGCGGCGCAGGGGGCGATCTCGTATTCTTCAAACCCTGCCGCAGTTGGGCGGACACCTGCGGCGTACTTGGACAGGATGTACAGCGGTGCGGCGGTCCAGCCGTGGTTGACGGTGCCGGTCTCCCCGTCGAAGGTCTCCCACAGGGTGTCGTATTCATCCTGGAGCATGGGGGCGTAGCGGTCCCGCATCCGCTGGAGGGCCAGGTCGGTCCGGCCCATGACGCACAGGGCCTCCAGCACGTACTTCTCGATAAAGGGGCTGGCCTGGTAGGTGCTCATAATGACATCAGAGATCAGAGCATAGTCTTCCTCCCCCGCCAAACCGGACAGAGCCAGCATGGCGTTGGCGCGGTCATCCACGTACTTGCTGTCCGAACTCTTGAAGCCCTCCTCCGTGTAGTAGGCGGCCCGCCAGTTCTCCTGCATGGAGTTCATCCGCTCTGTGAGGAACTCAGTCCCCTCGGTGATGCCCAGGTCGTCGGCCATGGACTTGGTGACGTTGAGGGCGTAGTAGTAGATGCCCGCCTGGAGCAGCTGGGTGTCGATACAGTCCCCCCAGTCGTTCCACGTCCAGGAGCCGTCCCGGTACACCGGCAGGCCGTTTTCCATCTCCACCATCTTCAGGTAGTTGAGGAAAGCTGTGCAATAGGCCGCCGCCGTCTCCCGGTCCCCGGAATGGAGCCAGTAGTGGTACACGCTGGTCATAAAGATCAGGCTCTGGTTGGGGATCTCCTGGGGCTTCACACTGGGGGCGCGGCTGGGGATGGCCCCGTCCGTCCGCGTCCAGGCCACGCAGGCCAGGATGGCCTTTTTCGTCATGTCCAGCCCCGCCTGGTCATAGCTGTACAGCGCCGCGTCGATCTGATTGGAAGAGTCCCCCATATAGGGGCCCCGCTCCCGCTCGGGGCAGTCCATGTAGGTGTCCCGCATACAGATGGCCAGGGTGTTGAGGGATTCCTGCCACAGCTGGTCCAGCCCCTCGTCGGAGGAGGTAAACGCCCCCGCCCATTCGCCGTTGAAGCCGCTGGCGCGGTAGCCCAGCCGGGTGAAGGTCACCCCGGCCTCCGCCTCGATGATGAGCTTGGAGCCGCTGCGCCAGGGATAATTCTCATAGCGCTGGATCCCCTCGGCGGTGACATAGGTGTCCTTGAAGTTGGGCATATCCTGCTTGTCGGTGTAGGTGTCGGTGTAGAAGGTCAGCTTTTTGCCCGCCGGAGCCTCCAGCTCAAAATAGGGGGTGAATTGGATGTTGCCCGGCAGCTCCAGCACCAGAGTGGCGTCCTGGGCCAGGGCCGTACCCACATAGTCCCCGGCATTGGCGAAGTCGGTGATCTCCCCAAATTTGATGGGGGCGATCATGGCGGAGTAGAGGCCGCCGAAGGGGATGTCCCCGGCCTTGGCAATCAGCGCGGCGCTCTCCCACCCGCTGTCGTCATAGCCCTCGGCCATGAACTCGCCCAGGTCGTCCCGGGCGTCGAAGTAGACGTTGCGCTCGGCCAGCATAGAGGACTGGGTGTAGCCGGGGTAGTCCGCCCCGGCGGTGACCCGGTTCTTGTAGCCGGTGTGGCGGGCGGCCTTCCAGGAGCTGTCCGAGCATATAGATGCGCCCCCGGCGTCCAGCTCAAAAATAAGCCCCGCCTGGGTGTACTCGTCCCCCTCCTCGTCCAGGAGGACGGGGACGATGGAGCCGTCCCCTGAGCGGCCATTGAAGGCCACCAGCACGGCGATGGTGTTCTCCCCCTGCTTCAGGTTGGTGAGCTCCACCGTGTCATAGTAGCTGTCATAAGGGGTGGGGCCGCGCTTCAGTGAACCGTCCAGCACCACCAGCTCCCCGTTGACCCACAGCACATACTTGTCCACGGCGGAGATGAACGCGGTGGCGGAGGGGGCCGCCTGGTCCAGGGTGAAGGTCTTGCGGAAGGCCACATAACTGTCCTCCGCGCAGCTCTCCGTCCAGATCCAACTGGCCGTCCAGTCCGTCTTTTTGTAGCCCTCGATGCTGTCCAAATACAGCAGATCGGAGCGGTCGGGCGCACCCCGATCCGGTACAGTAGTTTCCCCCTCCACAGGGGCGGAAGGGCTGGGCGTGACATCCCCTCTGTTGTCGCACCCGGCCAGCAGCGAGAAGATGGAGGCGGCGCAGAGAAGCAGCGCGGCGCCCCGTTTGAACCAGTTCTTTTTCATTAAAATTCCCCCTTATCATAATCAGCCAGAAACAGTTCTGTCACGGGCTCTCCTTCCGTCTCCTAATGCGCCTTGCACCTATCTTTCGAATTATCAAAACGAGCACTGCGATCATAACGATGATGAATAATACTGCAATGCCTCCTATGATCCACAGCGGCCTAAATGCAGCGCGGTTCTCTTGGATTTCCCCACGCGCACCAAACCGGTACCGTTCCACAGCAGTTCCATCAGGGGATTCCCCTTCCAACACAAGGACCCATTCGCCCTCTGCCACTTCTTCGGCAAAAACCACTTTGCTTCGGTCGAGATTAAGCGCAGGGCGCATATATACAGGGCCGGTGCCAAACACGTTATCCTGGTTTTCAAAAAAATCCAGGAGCCATCCGTTGAAAAATACAATACCCACATCAATGGGGAAGCTGGGGTCATGTGGGGAGCGCAGCCACCAGCTGGCCGCAACACCATCAAAGCCTGCGACCCGGGTCGCATTGCCATCAAAGCCATATCTGATGCTGTCGGCTTCCTCCGCTGATAGGAGGAATATCTTGTCCCCGTCCAAAATATGCTCGGCCGCGTCGAAGTTCACCACCGCCCGCATCCCGCCACCACTATCTGCCGCGGAAAATGGCGTCTCGAATATATGCTCTTTGGCAAAAGCCGCGTCAGACTTATACGTAGGGAGTATTGCAGCCTTCTCTGCTTCCGAAAAAGTCGTTTCAAGAAAGTGGCTGCACCATTTCTGCGCATCGCTGTCCTGATAGTCGTTGCTTTTCGGGTCGCGCTCGTTTCGGAAAAAGACTCCGCCGCCAGTATCGCTTCCAATCAGGTTTTCACTGAGAAGAAACATCCCCGGCTCGCCAGTGTTTGTTTTTTCAGAATCCAGCACACGCCATGCGCCGTCAAAATGGGCTGCGTCATCTGGCGTGCCGAAATAGACCAGGTCGCCGTCCCTAATGCCAGACAACGGAGCTGTTTCGACAGCGGCATGGACGGGAACCGGGAAACAAGACAATGCAAGGATGAACCCCAGCAGTATGCTGGCAGCTCTCCCCAGAACCATCCTACCCCTTGTTTTTCCGATACGGTTCAATACCGATTCCTCCCCTGTTGCGCATAGAATGCAGCCCAAACTCCCGGTGGGCGGAATCCGTTCCGCCACGGCCTCGGATATGGTTAATCTTGGCGTTTCGCTAAAATGTCCATCTGTGATTATACATATTGCTGCATAACTAAGAAACGGCAACCGCACAGCCTTGCCCTTTGACCGCATAACCTTTTTCGCCCATCAACAGCAAACGGGGCAAGCGGCATCAAACCACTTGCCCCGCTCAGTCGCTCAACGCGTTCCCGCTGCGGTGCTGTCCGCGCCCGGATTTTCGATGCCCACAAGCTCCGGGTGCTTCCAGCTGGATACGTTCTGGTGCCCTGCGCTCAAGGCTCCATCCACCGGGATGGCCGCCCCTGTAATATACCGTGCCAAATCACTGGCGAGGAACAAGGCCAGCGCCGCGCATTCCGTTGGGTCGCCCAGATGGCCGGCAGGACAGTCCTGGGCAAAAAAGTCCATCGCCTGCTGGGGCGCGTTTCCAAAGATGCTGGTTTTTGTGTAGCCGGGACAGATGGCATTGACCGTGATACCATACCTGGCGTAGTCAAGCGCCGCCGCTTTGGTCATGCCGATCACTCCGTGCTTGGTGGCCGTATACAGCGCCTGTCCTTTCTGAGGCACCAATCCCGCCACAGAAGCCACATTGATGACGAATCCCCCATGACTGTGGGATTTGAAGATCGCTTCGGCGCCGTATTTCATCCCGGCAAATACGCCTTTGCTGTTGAGATTGAAAATTTTGTCGTAGTCCTCTATCCCGTACTCATGCAGCGGAGTGCCGCCCATACCGATTCCGGCGTTATTGACGATGCCATCCAGCCGGCCAAATCGCTCCACAGCGGCTTCCACAAGGCGGCGAATGTCATCCGCACTGCCGCAATCGGCCTGCACAAAGACCGCCTCGCCGCCGCTGGTGCGGATACCATCTGCTGCCGCCTGCCCCCGCTCACAGTCGCGGTCCGCGCAGACCACTTTCATCCCATGCGCGCCATAGACACCGGCAATCGCATTCCCTATGCCGCTGCCCGCGCCGGTCACAATGACCACTTTTCCTTGAACGCTGTTGAAATTCATCATTTCTCCCATGGTTAAGCCCTCCTTGCCTGCCCATTTGTGTGTCTGGTACAGTGAAATAAGCTATTTAACTGTTTTGTCATCAAGTGTTGATTTTGATGCTGGCTTACAGTATAATTGCTTTCACCACCAGGGACAACCGTCAATATTTCAGCCCATGTTGAGTTTAGCAACACACCGTTTTGTTCTGTTGACGAAAGGAGCACTGAGATGAAATGTGACCCCCGCGTTCGCTACACCCAGATGATTATTAAAAAAGCATTTTCAGAGCTTTTGCAGCAGAAGCCAATGAACAAAATCACGGTGCGGGAGATTTGTGACCGTGCTGAAATCAATCGGAGCACCTTCTATAAGCACTATCAGGACTGCTACGACCTGCTGGATCAGCTCAAGGAGGAGGCGCTGACCCAGCTTGATGAATTGATCCTTGATATGGAGAAAACTGGCGAAATGTCTGTCCTCCTGGCCGTTCTACAAGCCCTGAAAGACAATGCGGACACGTTTAAGCTGGCAGCCTCAGATGCTGGCCGCGAGGAATTTATCCGTCAGGCTGTGCAGCGGGGCTACCGATATTTGAATTTACACATACCGGTTTCGCCCGAGCGAGGGTGGGACGATGACCAAAAAACAATATATTACACTTTTCTGAGCGGCGGCATCAGCAGCGTCATTGAACATTGGATGTTATGTGGCTGCGTTGACCCACCGGAACAAATCGTCTCTGCGATCATGGAATTAGGGGGGCTCCTGACTGCGGGGTTGGCGGAAAAGTAGTTGCCGCTGACGTGCTCAAAGAGGATGACAAGGTGCAGCGGGTGAGCTTCGGCTCTTTTGAAGCGAAGAAGTATGCCGCCCGCACGGGCCGCGGCCCCAGAACCAACGAACCTGTGAAGATTCCCGCCGCCAAGCCGCCGGTATTCAAAGTGGGCAAGGCGTTGAAGGATTCCATTCAATAAGCTAAACGCAAAACGGACGGAGGTTCAATGAACCCCCGCCCGCCTTTTCATTCATAGATTTGGTACAGCCCGCCATCTTTCATGAGCCAATCCAGCGGCCCACAACGGAAGCGGATAAAATTCCAGTCCGTGGCGTCATAGTAGGGCGTGCCTTGGATCTGAATACGGCTGGCCTCAAAGCCCCACACGGCGTTGATCCGCAGCTTTGCGCACTCCTCCTGGTACTCCACGTCGCAGGTGTTGACTTTCCATGTGCGGGAAGCGGTCTGGCACGCTATCACAGCTTCCGGATGGTTCCTGCACCAGCGGAACTTGGCATAATCGTAGAGGTCAAAGACTGTCAGCGCGCTTTTCTCCACCAGCGGGATCAATGCGTTATAAAGTTGTTTGGCAAGCACATCCGCAGACGCAGTCTCCAGTTCGGCAGCAAATTCCTCTACGGTCAGCGGAATACCGTCCATGGTCTTTCTCCTTCGGCCATACCGGACCAGTGCATCCGCTTCGTTTTCACACCTCCAGCCCTCATTCATAAGAAATATGATGTAGTCCTTTTCTGTCGTTTGATTGCATAATTTCGTCAGTTCTTCCTGATCCATAATAATTCCCTCCAATTAGAATTTAGCGCGGCCATTTGTCGCAATGATGTCGTAGTATCCGATATGCCTGCCGGAGCTGGTGGATATTGAAGTAACCGAAATGACAGTCCTCCAAAGCAATGCCCATTTCCCCGGCCAGCCACCGATAGGCCTCGACCCGAGCCCGTCGGGCAGGTTCCTTACCCTGCCACAGCGGATCAAACAAGGCGTGGCACATCTTTTTGCCACGCCGCATGGGCTCGTCCGCCAATAGTCCCATGGCCTCCTGGGGCCTCGGCTTGTGCGTCCCGACATAGGCTCCACAGCTGAGACAGTAGTAGCACAGGCCGCTGCCATATTCCCGGCCATGGTAAATGCGGGCGTTGCTGCACAGGATGACCTTGCCGCCGCAGAGGTTACAGGCGGTTGGATGTGTGTTGATCATTTGTCTTCTCCCATGACCTCGACAGGGATGCCCAGCTTCTTGGCAAGGTCGATCTCCTCCTGCATCCCTGCCGTACACGTTTTGCCATATACATTGACCTGCTGGCAGATTTCCACCAGCCTCAGCCCCATATCTCGTGCTGCCTGGTCCTCGACCGCATCACCGGGGTCGGCGATGGGCGGAAACATCAGATGTGGACAGACAGGGATTTCTCCAGTCTGGAACACTTCCTGGGCCTGCTGTCGGGCAAATTCGATATTTTGCTCCACATCACCCCGGAGCGGGTCGCAGATGTATACCAGCCTGGGACTGGGAGAGGGATGACCCTCCGGCTTACAAAAACTGTCCAAACAGTCTTTTACCGCACCCTGGAGCCGACACCAATCCTCCCATGTAGGTTCATATGAAATGTGGTTATTTGTCCCCACATCAAACCACAAATAGGGGGTGTCTGCCGTTATCGACGTGCGGCAGATAGTCTTGTCCTCCAGAATATCTTTCAGTCGAATGTTGAACGTCTTTTGCCGGCCACTGGCACGGTGAACTACAACAATTTCCAGCCCATCAAATTGAAATTCATCTTGCGAAGCGATAAATTCCATCTGAACTAAGCGATCCCCATCCAACGTCCCGAAGCACACGCCGTCCACATAAAACGGGGAGCGGATCATATCGCTTCCCCAAAGCATCTTCCGAAATTGTCCTTCAAAAAAGTTCATAATCATACCTCCAAGTGTTCAGTCAGTTTTCAGCTGCCGCGGCTGCATCTGCTTCTCAAAGCCGATGATCTGTTCCATCGTCAGCCACTCCGGCTTCATGTCCATCGGAAAACTCTCCCACAGGGCCTTCATGTAGCCGATTTGATCTATGACATTCCCGGCCCACAGATGGTTCGCATAAAAGTTCCCATACCCAAAAAAATAGTCGCAATCTGAGCGCATTCGATCCAGCAGCATATAGCGAAACGTAATGTTCCAATTTTTCGCTTTCAGGTGTTCCTCATATTTGTCCATGTTATTAGCTCCTTTCTTCGGTCAAGTATTCAAGGGAGATTTCCCGTTTCCACCTCGCCGCCAGCATACGGGCAGCGTCAAAGGACGCATGACGAATAACAATCCGGCAATAGGTATCATGGGTATAGCGGATATGTTCTTGATAGGCTTCGTATTCAGTCATGGAAAATCCCCCTTTCTTCGATTATGGGAAAGGGCGGCAGCACTTTTTTGCTGTCGCCCCTTGATTACCCACCAGCAAGGACAGACGGGGCTGTCAACGGTGGGCGCAGCCCATTCACTTGCCGTTGACTGGCTCGGCTGGGTTTGCTATTTATCAATTCTTCGTAACAGAATACTACACACAACAGTAGCTAAAATAAAAAGCAAGAGTAGTGGCAAAAGACTTTCAAATTGAAAAATATTTTCTGCCATTAGTTTATATCCCCATGTAGCCGGAAAGAGTTTTCCTATTGTTTCAAACGCTTTTGGAAGCAGTTCAATCGGAAACATAATTCCGGAAAGCATGATTGACGGCAAAAAAACAATAATAGAAAACATAGAGGTTTTTGCCTGGTCTTTTACTGCCAGACC
>ERZ808035.1642-NODE-1642-length-10005-cov-6.841257_pt1 | contig 10005 bp, 11 predicted proteins | sample MGYA00380189_ERZ808035 | MGnify/ENA primary metagenome ERZ808035 (study PRJEB31490, sample SAMN06133407) | mouse gut metagenome | isolation source: M5_1 | host: mice | place: China: Chengdu | collected 2015-05 ...
TGGGGCGTGTTGTATCTTTTCATGGCTGTGAACCTCCTTTCGTGGGTGGATTTTTTCAAGCGGCGCAAGCCGCAAAAGGCGGGCTTGGGGTGGCAACCCCAACAAGATTCCCGCAGGACAAAATGAGCCGGTAGGCGAAATTTGGTACTGTGGTAGAATCTTGCTCTAAGAAACTGCGCTATGTGGTCTGTTCGTTTACTATCCGTCTATTTGCGGCTGGTTTGTTGCGTTCCGGCAAAAATTTCTCCCTCAATACCTTTAGTGCCGCAAACGGGGATTTTGCCAAAGCTGCGGAAAATTTCTCTCTAAAACCTACAAACCATCAAAAGGCAAAATGGACGTTGATTTGCGTAAATTCTCCCTCATTACCTACAAAACCACACAAGCCGGAATAGGCGGGGATTTTGAGAAATTTCTTCATTTCCCTTTCATTCCCCAAAAACCGAAAACTACCAAATAAAACAGGACAGGTTTTCTCTTTGCCTGCCCTCCACGGACAGCTTGCGGATTTGCCAAACGGGAGAGAAGATTTTTTCTAATCCCCCTTTGCACGGCGTAATACTGGCGATTTTTGAAAATGCCAAAAATGAGCGCAAAAAAACAGGAAACCTTTTTTGATTTCCTGTCATGGTGTGCCGTTCAATGTAGCGGCGGTTATTCAATTTTTTTGTATGGCTGTTCATCAAAGCGGAACTTAAACAGGGCGGTAACAAGACGCTGTTTTATGCTGTCCTCGGTGTCTTTGTTGATGTGTCCGTTTTCAAGGGAAGCAATTCGGATTTGCTTGCCATAATGCCGTAAAACCTCGTCCACGGCTTCCGGCTCTCCGTTGGTGGCTTTTACTATCGTTTCATATGGTACAAGTTTAGGATTCCTCATGTAAAAATTCCTCCATTTCTTCCCTCAACATCTGCAAGGCACTATGTATGTGATGCCATGCCGTACTCCGGCAGCGTCCGTATAAATCCCCGATTTCCTGTTGTGTGTAATGACCGAAAAAATAAAGGTAAATGATTTCCCTCTTTTTCTCCGGCAAGGCAGACAGGGCTTCGGCAAGTTCCCCGCTGGTTAGCATAATTGTCTGACCGCATATAGTGACGGGGTATTCCTCGTAAGGATTTATGAAAAGTCTATTCAGTGTGTTTATAGAGTAAAACTTTTCTTCTGTGAGGTATTCAAAAGACACTTCTCTTTGCCGCTGTCTGTCCCGTTTCCGCCATGCGTTGATAGCTGCATAGCGAATGACAATTCTGCAAAAAGCGTTAAATGTATATTCGATATGTTCCTTGTATTCCTCTGTACAAGTCATAAAGATTCCCCTTTCTTTCACATAAGGTACTCATAGTTATGACTACGTCTTTATAATTCAAAAAATAGACCGTAAAAAACTAATGCTTTTTGTAATGCTCCATCCAGATAATGCTAAATGCCATAAACAGCAGCCCCGAACCAATCACTATGATAAGCATTGCAGGAAAAGGAAACTGAATATCACCGAACATATAAGTGATTCCATTTTCGGACGCATATATGTCTATAATTTCTTCCGCTGTCATAAAAGTACCTTTTACTGTCTGGTCTGTCACATTTCCAAAAGTAGCCATAAACGGTTCTTTTGTCATTATCTTGCGCATGAGCGTTGCGCCATGATGAGCAGGGATAAGTGCGAATATTTTTTGGATATTTGCGGGGAACATACCTATTGGCAAAAATGCTCCTGTAAGGAATCCAACCAGCGCAGACATAATCCCTGTAAATGTGCTGTATAGGCTTACGCTTTTTGTCAACATAGCTGCTACGAAAAGTATACTTGTTGCTGAAAATGTGTTCGCAATAATTAAGCCCGCCATTTTTATATTGCTCTGTATGCTTAACCATTCGCCGCCATTCATTACGATAAATCCCTCTGATATGAACAGACAAAGTACATTCATCACAATACCCACAAGAAACGGGGCTAACCAATAACCAACAACTAACTTGTTACGGGCTACCGCACTGACAAGGAAACTGTCTAACCGATTATCGTTACTGTCTTGAACCATGATTGTAAGTACATTGAGGGGAACTAAGATACAGTTAATCATCAATACGCCCGCCATTGATGTTGTGTCAACCAGCCAGCGTATATGAGTAAAATCCATTCCCTCCACTTCGGCGTATACGTCCATCATTCCTTTTGCCATATAGTCACCAAGAAACAGGCTGATAAGAACGATAAATAACAGCATGTAAACAAAAGAAAATAAAATAGATAATGGGTTTTTCAGATAAAGTTTCATTGTCCTGCCAGTTAATACTTTTATTTCTTTCATTTCGGCACCTCCGTATGACCTGTTACAGTTAAAAAAACATCGTCCATATTTCCTTTTATCAATTCAAAATCAAGGAAGTCATCTAAGCTGTTTACTATTTTTAACGCTTCATGGCTATCCTCAATCGAAATTGAAACATAATCAGCTTTTTGCGTTGGGCTGTAGCCCAATACCCGCAGTTGCTTCATGCCTTCCTCTAAATTGTGGAAGCGCAGCTTTAGCGTATCTTTTCCAAACTTGCTTTTCAATGTGTCTGGTGTTCCCTCGGCACAAATCCTGCCCTTTTCCAATATCAATACATTGTCTGCCGCTGCCGCTTCCTCCATGTAATGTGTTGTGAGAAAGACGGTCATTCCTTGTTGTATCTGCATATCCCGTATCAGTTTCCAAATGGCTGTGCGTGTCTGTGGGTCTAACCCCGTTGTTGGTTCGTCCAATATAAGGATTTCCGGTTTGTTTAAGATTGCACGGGCGATTTCGCATTTTCGTTTCTGCCCTCCAGATAATTTCCCAAAAGGACGTTTCCAAATATCAGAAAGCCCAAACACATCTCGCAGCTCTTTTATCCTGCAATGCAGTTCATTACCAGATAGCCCTTGAAAACGTGCCCGTGTATTCAGATTATCCCCAACTGTCAATAAATCATCTAAAACATTGGTCTGAAAAACGACACCCAAACGGCTTCTCACCTTTGCGGCTTCTTTCTCTGTGTCAAACCCGTCTACAATTATGCTGCCGGAAGTTTTCGGGAGCAACGTACAAATCATACTGATTGTTGTGGACTTTCCTGCGCCGTTCGTTCCGAGAAATGCAAACAATTCACCTTGTTTCACTGTAAAACTGATATTATTTACAGCGACAAACTTATCAAACTGTCTGCACAAATTTTTAATCTCTATGATATTTTTCATTTTGTTTTGTCACCAGCCTTTCTTTTCACATCTTAATACATTACGTTACGTTATTAGCAAGTGTTTTTTCAAAAAAATTTCCGGGACTGATACGCCCCGGAATGATACCCTGCTTTGCTCCTTATTCCTGCTTTTGATTGTAAATGTTTAAGGCTTCCTCCAAAAATGGCTCTGCCTTTTCAATCAGTTCCCGTTCAGCAGGATTCCACACATCTCTTTGATTATCAACCGCTAAAAATGCCTGTTCATGTTCGGGATTTCCCCCTGTGACTTTCTGTGTCATTTCCGTCCACTCCATTGCTAATGTCTGGGCTATTGCTTCGCCGGGTTTTATTCCGGCTTCATTGAATGCTGCCGATTTTATGGAAAGGCGTTTCCATGTATTGTAAAAGTCCATTACATCATTCAGAGTTTGAAAATGTTCTTGAAAGACTTCCGTCTGTTCATTTGAAAATTCGTAATTCCCCCAAATAGAAAGGTCAACTGCGCCGAGTGACTGCATAAAAGTTGCCAGCAGCGTCCATGGCGGCATTTTTCCTGCACTGATAATCTCTTGACTTGCTTCAATGGCGGCAATGCTGTTTTGAATATTGTATATTTGATTGTACAACATAATCTTTTGTGCAGATAATAATTCGTCGGCATTCTTATCTGTTTTCGTTTCAACGAGTATTTCTTTAATTTGATTCAATGAAAAGCCCAAACCACGATAAAAGATAATATGTTCTAACTTAATCATATCGCTTTCCGTGTAAAAACGCCGCTCACCCTCTGTACGCCCTGATGCCGGAAGCACTCCAATATTATCATAATGCTGTAACGTCCGTATCGTAAGCCCAGAAATCTTTGCTGCTTCGCCTGTGCTGATTTGCTTTTCGCTCATGATTTTCACCTCCGGCTTTATCATACCACATTATATTACATAACGTAATGTGCGTTATAAAATTTTTAAAAAAGGAAAGAATGAGGGGGATTCCGTAGTCGTCGGCATTGTGGAAATGTGTATAACTGGCTATCTCATGGAATTGTGGGTAACTCTGTTTGCAGGACGTGGGAAAGCTGTACTTTAGCTTTTCCATGTCCTGTGAATAGAGTTATCCATGATTCCATAGCCTGTTATGCACATTTCCACAATGCTTGTCTTTTGGTCTTTAGCGTTTTTGGTTCGGAATAGTATGGTGCTGGCGGTCTATCTCTTGTTTTCGGTTGCTTGCTTCTTTACCGTACATGAGCATTTGCACAAGGTACATAATTTTGCTAAAAAGCGGCAGTCCTTTTCATAAAAGGAAGCTGCCGCTTAATTATTTTTTCAAAATCTATTTTATTTGGTAATTGTCATTTCAAGGCTCTTTCAAAAATGGTGTAATAGTGGTGTAGTAAGCACCACATTGAGCCGTACAATCATTGGTTTTATGGGCTTTTCCGAGATTCTTCAAGATACTGCCGTGACAAATAAAAAGTACTTTTATCATTGTCGTTTAACTCCTTTAAAATGCTGATTTTCCTTGATTTTACTGGGGTTTCAGGATTTTTCATTTTTTGAGGTTTTACAGTTTTTTCGGTATAACTTGGTAAAAAACAGCATATCTTCTGCTTCAAAAGTTGTAAAGCGGGCCCATTTTTACTACTTTACAACTTTTTACAACTCAGCGGTTACATACCTTTTTCATCTCACTTTGCACATCTTCAAAGTCAACGTACGTATATACGTTCAATGTAACCCCGATATCGCTGTGCCCCATGATCTTCTGTAAAGTCTTCGGGTTCATTCCCGACTTTGCCATGTTGGAACAAAACGTATGGCGTGCCACATGGGGCGTGATCACAGGAAGCTGTATCTTATAGATGCTGTTATACTTTTCCCTGATATGCTGAAAATACTTCTCCCAATGAAGGGCGACCATCGGCATACCGTTCTTATCAAGATACAGGAAACCCGTCTTCCCGTCAACCATCGGTTCCACTTTCAGCTTCGGACGGTTCTCTAATATCCGCGCAAAGCACGCCTTCACTTCATCCGTCATCGGCACAAGCCTTGTCCCGCAGTCGGTCTTTGTGTCCAGGATGGTGTACTTCATATTCCGTGTCCTCTGTAACTGATGATCCACATGGATAATGCCATTCTGAAGGTCAATATCTGAAACGGTCAGACCGACAAACTCCGATATTCTTAAGCCCGTGTGGAACAGGATATAGATCCCCTCGTAATACCTGCTGAAGTGCCTGTCATTTTTAATAAACTCAAGGAACTGTCTTTCCTGTTTCCTCGTGATCGCTTCCCTCGTTACCGAATCATTTACGACTACGGTAGCAAGCTGGAACTCAAAAGGATTCTTGCGGAGCAGGTCGTCATCCACCGCCATCTGAAATGCTGGTCTTACTACACCTCTGACCGTATGGATGGTGCTGTATCCGCGCCCATCTTTCTGCAATTTGATCAACCACAGCCTCGCATCGGACAGTTTCACCTTGTCAATCCTCCTGCTCCCGAACTCTTCTTTTTTGAGGATATTGATCACAAAGTTATAGCCGACACGGGTATTCTCCCTAACCCCTGTTTTTTGTGCGACATATTTCTTCACAAGTTCCAATACCGTCATATCTTTGCCCGATGAAATAAGGCCCGCATCCAGATCCCTCTGGACTTCTTTAATCTTATCCCTAAGCGGCATTTCATCCTTTACCCCCTGTGGGGCAGTATCCGTCCGTACCAGCCTCCAACTGTACAGGTATCTTGTATCTCCCGCATTGTCAATGTACTTGTACATATATCTTCCGTCTTTTCGCTGGCTCTCTCCATTCTGCAAAATACGGTTTTTATTATCCCGTCTTTTTGTGCTCATAATGTCACTCCTTTCTTAATTGAAAAGAGCCCCGATATGGTATATCTATTGTACCATGAACGGGACTCATAATCTAGGTCTAAGTCCGTCCTCGACCCTCAGACCGAACTACATGACCGTCAGCTTTTCATCAATGAACTTTTCAAATACCTTCCTCTTGATCTGAATTTTTGTCCCGTTATAAATGATGAAGTCCTCATTCTGATGTTCCTTTATGAACCGCCTGAGGGTCTTCTCCCCGATGCCGAAATACAGGGATGCCTCTTCGATTGTGAGCGTGTATTTCTCCCACCAAGGCAAAGGAATGTCTTTTCCAACTGTCATATCTGCAAATCCTCCTACTAGAAAATTTGCTCTAATACAGAAATAGAGACTTCCTCCTGCGTAATATATTTCTAAGTCTGCACATTGCCGTTTCTGTATCAATGGCAATGGTAAGATAAAATACTTCTGCCTACACTTTCTATTTTACATGTCTAATGTAGCAAACTTTCATACAACATAAGCCTTCCGGTTTCGGAGGGCTGTTTTTCTGTAATGCTTGAAAAGGCTCATTTTTTGGCTTTCTTACACGGATAACACTTCTTCGCCTTCTATTTTTAAGAACAGAAGTTTATAGATTTTTCGGGAGCTTTTCGCATTGCGGTAGCCTTGCCCGGAAAAATGAACACCCTTTGAAAAATCATAGAAGATGAAATTATCCGCTAAAAAGTATCTTTTCTGAGAAGTGAGCCAGAGGATACTTTTTAGCGGATATTATTCTTCCTTTTTATGCTATGTTTCGTCCTTTTGTTTCGTTGACTAAATATTTGAAAATGGCGATATCTCAACAAGCAATTCTTTACAATCGGAGAAGCCGAGCTGGTAAGCGAGCATCCTATAGCATGAGCCGAGAGCGTTCTGTTTGCAGATATAGCGGTCAAAGAGAATCCGAGTTTTTTTCGGCAGTTGTAGTGGTTCCAGTTAATTATGGACAATCAAGCAGTTAGGAATCTGAATTCTAAATTCTGAAAGCATCAATGTTTGAATTATTTATTCACAAAAAAGTTAATAACAAAAAAAGTAGACAGTAAATTCTCCTAGCTAATTAAACATTACTTTATTCATTGTCTTTCTTCTCGATCTGCTTTAGTTTTTCCTCCACTAATAGATACTGCATTTCCAACGGCTTAAATAATACTTTTACTTCATCAGGACAACCGATTGAAGAGTATATCTGTAATCCCTTGTCTATTAGCTGGTTCATTTTTTCAATTGAATTTTCAGTTCTACCTTTTTCGTCTCCGTCTGTAAGCTTATGTCCCGTGCTTTCTTCTAATTCTCTTATAGCATTGTCGATGGAAATTTTATATATTTTTTGTATACTCTCAATAAGCGAATCCTTTTCCTTCTGTTCAAAATTGCTTTTTTCAATTTCCAGCTTTTGTTTTAAACATGTAAGACGATGGCTCCTTATAACAAAACACTTGTCTATAAATGCTACTACATTATTTAATAATATACTTCCCACCGTTATTGATATACCAGTTATACCTAGAATTAACCATACTGAACCATTGTCTACTGTATTAAATTTGAATTTTTCCTTTTCATCTTGTAAAAAAGGACACTTAGTAAAAACGAACTCCAAATCATCTATATAATTTTTAAAATCCGTCAAATCATTAATTGTTGGCATTTTTATATTAATTCCTATTTCTTCATCTACAAAAATATTTATGGAGTCAAATATGAATAGAATATCTTCTATTCTATTCAAAAATGATTGAAACATATCTGACAAAAGCGCTATATCATTCACATCTGTTTTTTTATCAGAATTAATCAAATGTCTATATGCATTGATATTTTTAACTTGATTTGAAAATAAATCTATATTTTTTAAATCATTAACTATGGTAAACAGAGCAGATAAATCATTTTTTGACAATGCTTTCTTATCATGGTGTAAAAACTTAAGCATATTTTCTCTGCACTGTTTACAAGTTATATAAATATCTCCACGTCTCATACATACATACCCCCATTTCTGTTAATAGTTTATATGTCATATTATAACAGAAAAGGTAGCTTTATGGAACTTTATGTAAAGAATAAAACTTGACGGAGAATTTTGTTGCAACTTAGTTTGTTTTTTGAATATTCTTGTCCTCACTCCGCCTATTGCAGAAGTAGAAAATTGTCTTTTTGGCTGCTTCGCTCATTCTCTCTGTTTAGAGTAAAAACCAAACCATCGGCAAATCCTATGTTTTGATTTATTTTATAAATAAGGAAACTAAATGCCTGCATTCCCATAGGATAATGTCTAACAAATAAAAGTAATATGTAGGGGTTACTGAAATGTGTATATTATAGAAAAATTCCAAAATTTTGCTGGGTCAGATATGTTAATGGATTTTATATTTTACTCATCAGAGAGTTCTACTTAATTGATCTAATAGAATGTTTTTTGTAGTATGTTCTTCCTTGTTGCGTTGGAGGTTATACCTGTATCGCAGTGGTGGCAAGGAGAAAGGGCGAATCAGGGACAATTTTGCGCCAGCCGCTTCCATATCCTGCGGGCTTTCGTCGTTTACAAAGCATCCTTTTTACGATTGAATACAAGGGGTGAGGGGTGTTCTTTTTTAGGATATAAAGGCAGTAGATAAAGCTGGTGTATTAGAGAAAAAAGTAAAAATGAAACTCTGCCTTGCGTTTAAGATTTTTTTAGTAACCTTTATTTTGTATTAAAGTTTGTCCCTGAAGATGAAAAGAAACTGGAGGAATACCGGAAAGTGCAGGAGGATGTGCGGGAATGGGCTGCACTCATACGCTGCTACAGGGACGCGGACATCCTCGACAGGGATATGCTGTTAAGGCTGGTTGACCGGATCGAAGTGGGTGATACCCGCATGGTGAACGGGGAGAAAGAACGTGATGTCAGGATATGCTATAAGTTCGTGGGGGATATCGGTGAATGTTCCGTTTCCGCCGCCAGCCGCACGGGATGGGTCGGATGACTGACCTGCATCCACAAAAGCGAAAACACAGGGAAAAACCGGTCTGTATCAGTAATACGGCGGTTATATGCCCTGTGTTTTTTCTTCTATATCTGATGTTACTTAAAGCGAACTTCTCAAAATAGTAGTTTGTACAGTCGTAGTAGAGCACTTTTTTATTTCTGGGATGAAGAAAGTTTGAGTTTTTGTAGAGTTCATCCTGAATAAAATCGGATTCCTCCGCCATGACTGAAAGTGCACGGTATACGTTCTGCAGCTCATACTTTGGCGACTCAAGGAGTGTTTTACAGTAAGAAAAACTGCTGAGCCTGCTGGAAGGGGAAAGGATCCTTGCATAGATCAGGTCGGTTAAAATGGCTCCAAAGTCGTAGGTGTATTTGTATCGTCTGGAAATTTTCCTGCAGATGCTGTCAATCTTTAATTCCGTACAAAACTTTTGGAGAAAAAGGTAGCCTGTCTGATAGCACCGCCGCTCATCCTTTTGTATGTAAGCTGTTTCTGAAAGAGAGATGGACACATCGGCGGTTTTAGCATTATACTGTGCCGTATCTTTTTCAGCCTCGGATTTTGCCCAAGCCATCAAGGCATCAAAGTTACCGTCAAACTGCACGAGTAACTCATTGAGTTTGCCAAGCTTCCGGAAAATCCGGGAAGAAGTTTTGCCATTTTCTTTACGGTAAGACTGGTTGATATAAACATCTTTGTTATTTTCTACGCCAGTAATTGAAACATACATAAACATCACCTCATAGGTATTCCATAAAAAAGATGTGCTATCATTGAAAATATTTCCTCAATCACGGCACACCTTTATATGCAGAAACCTTATATTTTATTTGATTCCCATCCATGAAGATATGACCATTCTTTGCACTTCACTTGTACCCTCATATATTTCTGTAATCTTCGCATCACGCATTAAACGCTGAAACGGAAA
>ERZ808035.1647-NODE-1647-length-9961-cov-4.469041_pt1 | contig 9961 bp, 7 predicted proteins | sample MGYA00380189_ERZ808035 | MGnify/ENA primary metagenome ERZ808035 (study PRJEB31490, sample SAMN06133407) | mouse gut metagenome | isolation source: M5_1 | host: mice | place: China: Chengdu | collected 2015-05 ...
AAGACAAAACACAGCAAACAACATCGTACAACCAACCTCAAAACCGAACACAACAAGTAACACCACGCAACCAATCACAGCAAACAGCACCATACAACCAACCTCAAAACCGAACACAACAAAGACCACAAACAAGGTCGCCGCGGCAACCGCAAAATATCCAGCCTGCACTAACCGCAGGCCAGCAAAATACAGCAAGCACTCCTGGAACGCCGACCGCAAAACCTGTCCCTATCTTATACAATAAAGTACAAAAAGGTCAGAAAACACTGTTGCCGATATCAGCACTCAATGTTGTCAACGCCTGTTTTGGCTGGAATATCACAGATGCGCGGTGCGATGTTGATGTATCCGCATTCCTTTTGGGTGCAAACGGAAAGGTTATTGGCGATTCCTGGTTTGTATTTTACGGTCAGACAATCAGTCCTGATCACAGCACAAAATTTATTGAAGGCGGCAGCACTGACAGAGAACTGATTCAGATTGACTTTACACACCTCAATTCGCAGGTGAAAAAAATTGTTTTTGTTCTCACCATCAATGATGCGCTGAAAAACAGGCTTCACTTTGGCATGTTGAAAGACGCTTATATACGAATTATGGATCAATCAGGCAAAGAACTTGTAAGCTTTCTAATGACAGAGTATTACAATAACGTTATTTCAATGATGATTGGAGAACTTTATCTGCACAATGACGCATGGAAATTTAATGCTATTGGAAATGGTGTTGCCAAAGATCTTGCAGGATTATGTGAACTCTATGGGGTCCAAGTACTTTAGCCAATTTTCCAAAACTATAATTTTGGAAGAATATACCTATATACTCAGAATCACTTGTACTTGATATTAAGGAATTGTTTAAAAATGATTTATATATCTTGAACTTGAACAGTTCCTAAAGAAAGTTTTTGTGAGACTATTTAAACAAAAAATATACATATCTTAATTGTGTATGTCTAATAAATTTCTATTGCAAAGCAGATGCATGGAAGATTCCAAGAGGCTATATCAAATAAAAGGAGTATAAACTTATGCTAATATTTGAAGTAATTAACGAATTGACCTTAAAAGTAACTTGCCGCGGAAATGATGTATTATTTACCAAAGCAGGATCCTTTATCTGTGGTGAAAACGGCGGGCAGAAAAATTATAAATTTGAAAAGCTGCTGCTCGGACCACAGCAGAGTGCAGGGCAGGCATTACTAGGCTCACTCATGCGCCGTGTGACAGGCGAAAATCTTCCTCTTATGAAAGTGATGATGAGTGGCGACAGCATTACTTATTATGCAAATCATGCCCAGCACGTGGTTGTGTACCAACTCCAGCAAGGTGAAATTCTCTCCATTGAGTCCGAAAACATCTTAGCTTTTACCCAAGATTGTAAATATGATGTGCGTTTTATTGGCTGTGGCGTTATCTCTCAAAAAGGGCTTGCCACATCCACCTTGACCGGAGTTGGCCCCAATGCATATGTTGCAATTTTAATCGATGGAAATCCTATTGTTCTAAGCAATATTCAGACAGGTTCCACGCTCACCGTTGACCCAGATGCTGTGGTTTGCTGGATGGGAAATGGTTACTGTGATCCTGATATCAAGATGGATGTCAACTGGAAAACCTTTATCGGTCAAACCTCTGGAGAATCCTACAGCTTTGAGTGGAATGCCAGACAGCCTGTGACAGTTATTATACAGCCAAATGAACGCGCAAGCGGTATTAGCCTTGGCATGGATGGCGGACGGCTTGGACACAGACCAAATTAATCAATCGCTGTATATTCAATATCCCACAAGCGAAAGCACTGTTTCAAGCATAGCTTCCGCATAAATTTTTTCTGCTGGCGGACATATTATTTTTTGAGAAAAAGAATAGCGCTGCGCAAGTTCCGGCGCAGCGATCCCCCGGTCAGCCGCCTCCAACATAGAAATATCAAATGTGCTGTCTCCCGCCGCAATCACAAAATCAGCACCGATATAATTCCGAAATCTTTCAACTGCTGTTCCTTTATTTAGCGCCTTTGGTACTACATACACTTTCACTCCATTATGAAAAATTTCCACAATCTCTGTATTTAACAACCTTTTTAGATCTGCGACAACAGTCTCTGGTTCCTCGCATTTTGTAAACACAAATAATTCTTTGATAAATCGAAGTTCAAAGGTCCTGCGTATATCCCTATCCAACAACTTCAACGCTTTGTGCAGCTCCCCTGTGCTATTCTGAATCCATTTTAATGAATCCTGATACCACTTTTCATCTTCTTTTCCATCAACAAGAAGCACCCCGCCATTGCAGACAAGAGCATATGAAAATGCTCCTACTCTTAGTTGAATCCGCTGATACTGCTCTATTGTTCTGGTAGTTGTTGGCACAATCAAAACTTGGCGATTATATTTTTCTTGTTTAGAAAGCATTTGCAAAAGGCGATAAGTTTCCTGTGTAATAAACGAAATTTCCTTTTCACGGTAAATCTCAACACAACGTTTCTGATTCCCAATATCATATTTATACGAATAAATTAATGTATTATCCAAGTCTGTATGAAATACAATCATTTTTACCCCCATTCAATCGAGTAGGGAAGTCTCATCTTCCCCTACTCGCCGCGCGCCCCATGCGCCGCCTTAGCGGCATATTTCCTCTGCACGGGGCTGTGCATAAATAAAGCAAAGTGAACCATTTCACTTTGCTTTATCAATACTAATATCACAATATCCCTATGTGACGCACATCTAATGAAAAATATTTTCCTAACACGCTCTTAGAGTTTGTTAACAAAAAATAAAATTCCTCCTACTTTCTGTTTACAACAAGTTTTCTAACCATATCCACCGGAATCATTGTCACTGCTAATACAATAATAGTAATCCAGCCTTTAATGCCAAATGGTTCACAGCTAAACATATTCCCAATCCAAGTAAACACCGTGAATGGTATCAGCGCTGCATTGACAATCAACGCCTGTACAAGGACGATTATCAAAAAGACTTTAATAAATCCAGTATTTTGGTCAAGCCCCTTAAAGATGCCAAATCCATCATCTCTAACATTGAAACCGTTGAACAATGCGCTCACAATAAACAGTACAAAATAGCCTGTCAAATGTTGTTCTTCTGTATCAAACAAATCGACAAAGAACGGTGCCTTAAGATATATAAAGCTGACCACAGTAAGCCACAGACCCATTGTCAAAATCTGCGCCATCATTGGTTTGCTTACAATACTTTCATCTCTGCGTCTAGGTTTCTCACGCATATACTTTTCCAGTGCTGGTTCATTGCCAAGCATAATCGCGCCAAGACTATCCATTACAAGGTTCACAAACAGTAAATGTGTTACCTTTAGCGGTTCATCTACTCCAAAGAATGGTGCAATGGCACTTACCACAACCGCAGTCACATTGATTACCAGCTGAAACTTGCAAAATTTCAAAATATTATGATAAATGGTACGTCCATACAAAATAGCGTCTTTAATAGACTTAAAGTTATCATCTAAGATTACGATCTTACCAGCTTCCTTGGCAGCCTCTGTTCCACTACCCATAGCAAATCCGACATCTGCGCGCTTCAATGCAGGCGAATCATTTACACCGTCACCAGTCATACCAACAACAAGATTCATCTCCTGACAAAGCCTTACCATACGCGACTTATCTGTTGGCAGCGCCCGTGCAATCACGCGAATTTTCGGTATAATTTTCTTTACTTCTTCATCTGACATTTCATTTAACTGTGCGGAAGAAAGTGCCATCTCATCATTGTTCTTTAACAAGCCTGCATCCTTTGCAATCGCTACGGCAGTCTCAAGCCTGTCTCCAGTTATCATAACAACCTGAATACCGGCATTTTGCACTTCCTTAATAGCATCCCTCGCCTCAGGTCTTACATCATCCCGGATACCAACCAAACCGATAATGACAATATCATCATTAATTTTGCTCTCCACAAGCGGACTCTCGGAATAGCCAAACGCAAGCACTCGCATTGCCTTCGCTGCCAGCTCATCAATCTTTCTGTCAAGAACTGCTTTATCCATAGTGCGGATATTGCCGTCTGCATCCAGATATTTTGTCGCTGCCGCAAGAAGCCGTTCGGGAGCACCTTTATAAAAGGTCTTTCCTACACTGTCAATCCGCGCCTGGCTAAATTTATTCGTCGAGTTAAATCCTTGCTGTGCGGAAACAACATACTCAGTATTGGAGACCAATGTATTAAATGTGTCCTCTCCAATAAACTTCATCAACGCCTGATCCGTAGCGTTGCCGCCAATAACCTTGTGCGACACATCAAACATAGATTGTGTATTTTTACCGATTGCAAGGTCAATCAGCCCTTTTACCTTACTGTGCTTACTCAACTGTGGAATGTCAATTGAATTTCCATCTGCACAGAAGAAATCAACTACTTCCAGCGAACCTTTTGTAATTGTACCTGTCTTATCACTAAAGAGAATATTTAATGAACCTGCTGTCTCAATACCTTCAGCCTTTCTGACTAGAACATTGTGGTCAAGCATCTTGCTTGTATTCTGCATTAGAACAAGCGAAATCATTAGCGGAAGTCCCTCTGGCACTGCGCAGACAACAATCACGACCGCAAGCGATACCGCATCAATCACATTCTTAATAATATCTGGAATCGGCTGTGCAAAATATCCAGAAGCACCCCCATCAAACACTAGAATTGCATGTGCGAGATAAAAAAGTGCAATCACAACAGCACCAATGTAACCAAAGGTCGAAATCTGCTTGGCAAGCTTGGCAAGCTTTACTTTTAATGGCGAATCGGGTTCATCTTCCTGCATTTCTTCCGCCATCTTACCCATCATGGTCTTTAAGCCAACTTTTCTGACATCAAGGACGCCTTCCCCGTCAAAAATCACAGCCCCGCGAAACAGTGAATGCTTGTCCACAAAAGTATCCCCTGTAATATCGTCTGTAAGCTGTACACTCGGATCGGCTGCCGTTTTTTTGCACTCCTCCGCCTCTCCATTTAAGGCAGAATTATCTACTTTAAGTGCCCCATCAATCAGAATACCATCCGCCGGCACTTTATCACCCGATTGCAGTAAAACCTTGTCCCCAACAACGACATCATCCACTTCAATGACCGTAACAACCCCATTTCTGTAGACCTTACATTTGTCTTTTTCAGTGCTGTCCTTCAACTCGCGATACTTTGTATCACTTGCCACACCCGTCTTTGCCGAAACAAACGCCACCACCAACACCGCAACAATCGTTCCCAGTGGCTCATAAATTTCTGCATAACCAAAGAAAAACATGACAATCATCAGCGCTGCAATCGCCAGAAGAATTTTAATCATCGGGTCCCCAAAAGTCTCCTTAAATTCCTCCCAGAAGGTAGTAGGCTCCGAATCTGGAATCTCATTAGATCCGTACTGCCCACGCGACTGCTCGACCTCTTTGTCACTAAGTCCATTAAATTTCATTTTTCATTTTCTCCTCATATTATAATTAGATAAATCTGTTGGCAAGCTCTCCAAGACCTGGATCGGTTGTTCCCTGCCCCATAGCATTAAACTTCCACTCTCCATTATGTCTGTAAATCTCACCAAAAATCATCGCTGTCATGTTAGAATAGTCATCTGACAAATTATATTTACACAACTCTGTATTGTTTCGCGCATCCACAATGCGAATAAACGCATTCTTAATCATTCCAAAATGCTGTTTTCTCTGAACTGCCTGATAAATGTTCACAACAACGACAATCTTATCATATATCTGTGGAATAGACGCAAGGTCCACAATAATTTGCTCGTCATCTCCATCCCCCGCTCCTGTAAGGTTATCTCCCATATGCTGTACTGTGCCCGTTGGGTGCTTGAGGTTTCCAAAATATATAATATCCTCATTTGCGCAAAGTTTGCCATTTCGCAGCAGAAACGCAGATGCATCGCAGTCAATTGGTTGTGGCTTTGGCGCAAAAAATCCTTTCTTCGTCTGTGGCGCTTCATCCCATCCCAATCCAACAACTACCTTGGAAAGACCTGAATTATCCTTGGATAAACTTACCTTCTGTCCCTTTTGTAAACTAATTGACATCTCCATTCTCCCTTCTATCACCAAAACGATACAAAAAAATTTTTTCGCGGGGGAAGCACTCTTCCCCCACCAAACTATTCTACATCCACTCCAAAATTTGCGCACAGCGCTGCAAGTCCGCCCTGGAAACCACTTCCAATCGCATTAAACTTCCACTCACTGCCATTCCTGTAAAGCTCTCCAAACACCGCCGCTGTCTCAATCGAGAAATCCTCACCTAAATCATAGCGAAGCATCTCCTCACCGTTTTCTTCATTGTAAATACGAATAAATGCATTGTTGACCTGACCGAAATTCTGTCTTCTTGTCTCTGCCTCGTAGATGGTTACAGTAAACGCAATCTTTGTAACATTGTCTGGAACCTTGGACAAATCAATCTTAATCTGCTCATCATCTCCGTCACCAACACCTGTAAGATTGTCTCCTTGATGTACAACACTACCCGATGAATGAGACAGATTTCCATAGAATACAAAATCACCCGAACTGGAAACTTTACCGGAATCTCCCAGCAGAAATGCTGCTGCATCCAAGTCAAAATCTCCGCCGGTGTCAAACGCGTTAATGTCCCATCCAAGCCCCACAACCACCTTTTTCAATCCTGGATTATCTTTGGTAAGACTAACCTTCTGACCTTTTGTTAAACAAACTGGCATTTTTATGCCCTCCTTTTTTTCAAACCAACTTTTTCTAAGGAACAGTCTTAAAATAACTTGCGCATCTGACTTGCCTAAATTTCCATAGTCGTCGTTGTCATCAGTCGCCGTAGCCCGCTACGGCTCCTTCTTCCGCCCAGCCTATGGAAATTTATCTTGCGTCATCTGCACAAATTATTTTGTGACTATTCCTAAGCAACTTCAATTCCATAGTGTCCGCAAAGTGCTGCAAGTCCGCCTTGGAAGCCGCTTCCAATTGCATTGAATTTCCACTCCCCATTATGTCTGTAAAGCTCTCCAACCACAACTGCTGTCTCAATTGAGAAATCTTCTCCCAAATCATATCGGATTAATTCCGTATTGGTCACCTCATCGACAATGCGAATAAACGCATTGGAAACCTGTCCGAAATTCTGTCTTCTGACATCTGCATCATAGATAGTAACTGTAAAAGCCACCTTCTCCACATTAGAGGGAATTTTATTAAGGTCAATTTCGATCTGCTCATCATCCCCCTCGCCTTCTCCTGTCAGGTTATCACCCATGTGTTTCACAGCCTCACTTGGATGTGTCAAATTACCATAAAATACAAACTCATTCTCCGTTGGGCATTTACCGTTTGCGCCCACCATAAAAGCCGCTGCATCCAAGTCAAAGTCCGCACCAGAATCAAATGCGTTAACGTCCCATCCAAGTCCTACCATAATTTTCTTAAGACCCGGATTTCCTTTTGTAAGATCAACTTTCTGTCCTTTTGATAAATTGATTGGCATATGTTTTTTCCTCCTTCATATGAAAAATTTATCAGTACTTTTTATTGGGAACATGGTACATCTCGTTAAACTCTCGCTTGATAGTTTCCAGCCTTGCCTGATCCTCAATGCGTTTTTGCCGCGCATCATTTTGAATCTGTCTTGTCTCGTTAATACCATCCACGATTGTTTTCCAAGTTGTCTCCAGTGTTTCAATCTTAATTGAGCTGCCCGCTGCCATCGCTGTTGTCATCTTTGTCTGCTCCACTGTATTTTGTGCATTGCGGATTAACATCTCATTGGTCTTCGCATCGAGCGCACTCATCGCATCTGCCTGTATTTTCTGGCGTTTTAGCATAATTGCTTGCGCGAGCGCCTGTTTAAATACGGGCAGCGTAATAATAAATGCGGAATTAATCTTCCTGACAAGGTTCATATTACTAAATTCCATCGCCTTAATCATTGGAATCGACTGCATTGCCACGCTCTCCGCCGTTCTCAAATCCTGTGTCCTCTGTTCCAACATCATCAGCGCTTGATTTAGACTTGTAATCTCAAATTGAATCGAAGTATCGCCTGTCGTCTGCATATCAGACTCTCGCTGTGCAATGTATGCCTCGATCTCCTTGCATCCTTGTTCCCCCGCAAGAATATATTTTACAAGCTCATGATAATAGTTTACGTTCGCCTCAAACATTGTATTCAAATTGCGGTTGGACTGTTTTATCTCGGACTCATACTTTCTGAGTTCCACATAAATTTTGTCAACCTCATCACCCATTGTATGATATTTATCCAGTATTTTATCAAGCTGTTTTCTCATATTGCCAAAAAGCTTGTTAAACAGAGAAGGATTTTCCTGCAATTCGTCAATATCAAACTTTTCCATCACTCGCGCAAGCGCGTTAAGCATCTCGCTCGAATCATCGAGCTGGGACATATTCACATTGTTTAACACAACATCCGATGCCTTGGATATCTCCTCTGCAACTTCCGCGCCAAAAGACACAATTGTCTCAAGATTATTAATCTCAATTGTACTTACAATGTCATCAACTTCCTGCGAACCGACAAGCGTCTGATTCATCTGCTGCCTGTCCTCCACAATATCATACGTCTCCACCACTTCAATCTCATTTTTGGTGTCCGCAGTATTGGCCATCACTGATGACTGCGCCTTTGTCTTGCTAAAATCTAACCCCATTCTTAATCCTCCGTTCCGCCAATATCCCTCCTACAAAACATTGACTTAAATCCGTCATATAAAACTATCGCGCGGTTCTCACCCTCCTCGTCGAAAGAGTCTATCGCGCCACGAAAGCCGTGTACTTGAGGAAACCAGCGCCATATTGGGAACTTGCAAATCATATACATACTCGCCAATTTGATGCTCTTCCATCAATTTTCTATTAAAATATTTCTCTATATTTTGATATCCTGTCGGCACAAAAAATACCACATCAAACCCTGCCAAATTTAAAAATGCTGCCAGAATAGAATCCTCCAAAGAAATTATTTTCTCCCCAGTATTAAAATAAATCAACTTGGGATTCTTTTTTGTAAAATCGAACTTTTGTATCAATCGCACAATCTCCTTTGGCATATTAAGGACTGTCGCAACAATCGCATACTCTGTGCCATTTTCAAAAGTTCCCTTTATCACTTTGCTCTCAATCAAAAGCTGTAGCTTGTCAAGAATATGCTCCTGTATTTCTTCTCGTAAAAAACTATATGGATAATTTGGATGCTCTTTAATCTTCTTTTTTTGTAGTCGCCCATTTCTGTAAAACTCTGTCGCATACATTTTCATTGGGTTTGGTGCCGTAGAATCAATATATGGCACATTTTTTACCACAAAAGTATCCTCCGTCATCAGTGCCTTAACAGCACTCCAATATTTTTGAACCAGACCGTCCTTCACACCAGATACTTTGGCAAAAATCACAGGCAGCGTAACTACACCATTCTCTGTGCTAAAATTGGGGCGATATCGCAATTCTTCTTTCCACAGAATCTGTATTTCCTCATACATAGTCTGCAATGTAATGGAATTCGCTTTGGTATATTGATGATTGCGATATATTCCCGTATCCTGATACATTAGTTCGTCAAGCTCGCGCTCTGCATGGTATGCGACAGTACCGACCTGCAAATCCGCACTCTGCCTCGGGTAACGATTTATGGACAAAGACTCCGCAAAATGTATCTCATATAAAAGTGTATCCTCCAGACAGCACTTCGCACTCAAATCAGGAACCAACACCAGCACATCCACAGGAATCCGCGCCAGGAAGCGCAAAAACATGGCCTCGCTCTCGTCTTGGCAAGGTCCCATATGAATAAAACAACTCACTTCTGGCATCTTCCAGTTTGAAAAGAGTAACTTCTGATACCGCCGAATCCAGCAGAGCAGATAAACCGCCTTGTTGGTCAGTCGAGAAAGGTTGGAATCTGGCGCCTTCGCCTCCTCAAGCATTCCAT
>ERZ808035.1650-NODE-1650-length-9948-cov-3.523858_pt1 | contig 9948 bp, 13 predicted proteins | sample MGYA00380189_ERZ808035 | MGnify/ENA primary metagenome ERZ808035 (study PRJEB31490, sample SAMN06133407) | mouse gut metagenome | isolation source: M5_1 | host: mice | place: China: Chengdu | collected 2015-05 ...
GGCGAACAGCAACCCAAGGAAGATGACGGCTACGATCACACCCGCAACGAATGGTACTGGGAAATGAAACGGCTCTTGGCTGACCCGGAGGAGCCCATGGAAAACAAGGACTGGGCGGTGAAGGAGATGCAGGAACTGGCGGGCTACGGCTTGCCCCAGGCATGGTATATACTGGGGACGCTATATCGGGACGGCGGGATCCTGATCCCGGACAGCGCGCTGGCGGCAGAAGCGTTCACAAAAGCGGCACAGGCAGGGACGTTCCCGGCCCAGTGCGCGCTGGGGGAACTGCTGCTCTCCGATGATCTGGATGTGCGTGACCCGCCTGCGGGAATAGCGTGGCTGGAGCGTGCGTGGGAAGGGGGGGTGCTCCGGGCCGGGTACCGTCTGGCGAAGGAATATCTCAGCGGGGAGAACGTGCTCAAAGACGTGGGACGCGGGTTGGACTACCTGACCGCCTGTGCCGAGGAGGGACATCCCGGCGCGGAGTATCTGCTGGGCAAGCTGTACCTCACAGGCCAGGAGGAGGTCGCCCAGAATCTTGAGCAGGCCGAATACTGGTTGTCCCGGGCGGCAGAACAGGGCAATGAGTACGCCGGCCTTCTATTGGAGCGGTTGGATAAGCCCAAAATCGCTGGAGCAATGCTGGCAGTGGTTCGTCTGCTCCACAGCGTAAGCCGGATATTTCAGGACAACTCCCTGCCCAGACACAGCCCGTTGGGTATGCGGACAGACCGGAAGCTGTTGCAGAAGATCCGGGAGAAGAAGATCGCCATGGGCCACAAGCTGGACGACCATGAGGAGCAGGGCTGGGGCGGTATGTCTATGTGAGCCTGTGCAATGTGCTTCGTTCACGCCGCTGTTTTTCTCCGCACTACCCCCCGATTGTTCTTGACTTCCCGACCATCCTTCGGCATGGTTGTGTTGCGAAACGCAAAACCAAATCGAAGGGAGATCAGATCATGAGCAAAAAACGGGAAGCAATCTTTGTGGGGATCGGCATTCTCGCCGGCCTCGCCCTGAGCGGCCCCGCCAGCGCCGCTGTCCAGCAGCTCACCGCCACGCCCACAAATCAGACCTTCTACGTGGACGGCCAGCAGGTGCAGTTTGAGGCATACAGTATCCACAACAACAACTTCGTAAAGCTCCGGGACATCGGCAGAGCGGTAGACTTCGGTGTGACCTACGATGCCACCACCAACTCCGTCTACATCGACAGCACCCAGCCCTACTGGGAGGAAACCTCAACAGTACCGTCCGCCCCCACGGAAGAAAGCGTGCAGGCCGCCCTGGCACAGCTCCGGGAAGCCTATCCCACCGGGACAGCATACCCCACGCCCTATCGCTCCACCAGCGGCGGGCCCTACCACCGGGGAACCCACTGCTCCGGCTGGGCTACGCTGTGTTCAGACGCGGCGTTTGGCAACCTCCCGTGGCGGAGGGTGGACAACCCAAGCTGGAATCAGATCCGCCCCGGTGACCTGATCCGCTATGACAACAGCGGCAGCGGCCACGTGGTGGTTGTGACCAGCAAAACGGACGAGTACGTCAAGGTCACCGAGAGCGGTCTCAACAACCATGCCCGCTGGGGCGGGCAGTACTTCAAGTGGTGGCTGGAGGAGCAGCTTGGGTATGCGCTGTATACCCGCTACCCGGAATAAGCACTCACAGGCACAAATGGGCGGCGCCCTGCGTCCGCAGGGTGCCGCCCAAGTTGTTTCCCCTGTGTTAGCCCCTGTGCGGCGGTTTGTGCCCATCCCACGGAGTGGGTGGCATCCGTACCCCTCGCGCATATGAAACGCGGTGTCGGCCCCTTTGTGCGCCGCTGTGAGGAAGTGCGAACTGCATCAGCCGTTTTACTTTCTGTGTTTCCTAAAGTGATACAATTCCTTCAACCGCTCCAAAATCTCATAGGCCACAGGGCATACCCGCGCCGCAGAGATCACACTAAGCAGGCTCATCATGCGGTTGGGCCGATCTGTGTATGGGAACCCTTTGCATTCCTCCGGCTTGCACTCCTGGATCCGGCATCTGCCGTCCATGTCGAGAAAGCGGCACGGGGCAGGCAGCTCCAGACCATCCCGGCCCCGGATTAGGCAGTCCTCCAAAAATTTCTGCCGCGTCATGCCAAGGTAGGTGGAGATGCTGACGATTTCATCTTCCGAAAGAGATGTACTGTACTCCCGGCAGCAGTTCCCGCACTGGCAGCAATCATATCCGGCAAACAATTCCTGATGGAGCGCCAGGAATTGCCGGTCCAACTCGTCCGGATCTGCATGAATCTTGAGGAAGGTTCGGAAACGCAGATTTTCATCCTCCCGCTTCTCAGCGGCAGCGTGGACATCTTTTGGCGAAATCATAGTCGCGAGCCCCATTCCCGGCAAATTTCTTGTATCCACTATATACTTTTTCCGAGCCATGCGCAAGAGGGCTGCGGCGGATTATGAATTGCACCGGTGTATACAAAGAAAAGCCCAGCAGCACGCCGCAAAAATATGTGTCTGATCTGATAATTCTCGCCGTTGGCCATGGCTATTCCCGCCAGCCTGTGGTATGGTGTGTCGCTACAGGAGGCGAGAACAATGCGAAATACTTTAGAAGATCTCTATTACGGCAACATCACACCCAACGCACAGGACATGGCGCCCAATTCAGAGCTGAAACGGGCGACAGACCGGGTGACCCGCTTTGAAAAGCAACTCACGGAGCAGCTCGACGAGGCTGGACAGGCGGTCTTGGAAAAACTCATAGAATCACAGCAGGAAATTGACAGCATCACCGCTATGGAAAACTTCATCCTGGGTTTCAGGCTGGGTGCCAAAATCGTGATGGAGTGCATGGACAACAACGATGGCAATATCAGAACTGGAGGTGATTGACCATGGCGAGGCGCAGACCGTCCGGCGACGGCATGGTGCGCAAATGGGAGGACGGCCGCTGGGAGGGGCGGATCGTGATAGGCCACAAAGAAAACGGCGACTCCATCTTCCGCTACCTCTACGCCGGCACCCAGAAAGAGCTGACCGCAAAGCTCCGTCAGAACATCGACATCTACCAGGGCATCGACCTGACGGAGCGGAGCCGAATGGCCCTCGCTGAATGGCTGGAGCAGTGGCTGGGACAGATGTCCGCCACCCTTCGGCCCGGCACCTTGGAGCATTATCAGCGAGATATGGAAAACCATGTGGTGCCCTACCTGGGAAAGAAAACGCTCTCCCAAGTGACGGCGGCAGACTTGAGAAAACTCTACGACACGCTGAAGAAAAGTGGTCGAGTGAAGCCCCGTCCCGGCCAGGATCGTGGACTGTCCAGCGCCACCGTCCACGGCATCCACACAACACTCCACCACGCACTCAGCGTAGCGGTGGAACAGGGGCTTATCCCCACCAACCCCGCCGATGAAGTGGATCCGCCCAAGGTCATCCGCCAATCCATGAACATCTTGAACGAGGAACAGTTGGACACCTTCATGGACACCATCAAAGCTGACCCCATCTGGCACGATTTTTTCTACACTGAGCTGACCACCGGCCTTCGCCTGGGCGAAATCTGCGGCCTCATGTGGACGGACTTCGACGGCAGAGCGGGAACGCTTCACATCTGCCGCACTCTTTACCGAGAAAAGGGCGGCAGACTGGTGGCCGGGAATACCAAAACTTATGCTGGGACACGGAAAATCCTCCTTCCGCCCAGCACAGCGGAATTATTACGGGCAAGGAAGAAGAAGTCCTTCTCCCCCTGGATTTTCCACGATCCCCTTCGCCCAGAGGCCCCTGTGAACCCCAGCAGCGCATACCGCCAGTTGAAGAAGCTACTGGCTCAGGCTGACTTGCCCAACATCCGCTTCCACGATTTGAGACACACATTCTCCACCCATGCCCTGGCCAGCGGAGTGGATGCCAAAACACTGTCCGGCATCTTGGGCCACACCAAGGCATCCTTCACCCTGGACACCTACACCCACACCACCGGCGATATGCAAAAACGGGCTGCCGATATCGTAGGCGGCTTCCTGACCGACTATCTCGGAGAGGAGATGAAGCCATGGCAAAACGCAGAAAACGTGGCGATGGCGGAGTAAGCCTGAGAAAAGATGGCCGCTGGGAGGGGCGGGCGGTCATTGGCTACGACGATAAGGGCCTCCCAGTTACGAAAAATATCCTCGCAAAAACAAAATCCGAATGCGTGGCAAAGCTCAAGACCCTAAAAGACAGCCTCCAGGCTCCCGAGCCTGATCAACCAAAACCCGGCATCCTGTTAGGCGATTGGCTGGACTTTTGGTATCAGAGTTACAAGAAGCCCAACCTTCGCCCCAATACCCAAATGTCCTACGAACGACGTATTTATCAGCACATCATCCCCGCTCTGGGCAACACCCAGCTGGACAAGCTCACCACCAACGATATCCAACAGTTCTACACCAAGCTCAAGCAGAGCGGCAGACTGCTCCGAACTGAACTCTACGGCGAAGGGCTATCCGACCAGACCGTCCGGGGCATCCACACCACCCTCCACGCCGCACTGGATAAGGCGGTTTCTGAAAAGCTCCTTTTCCGCAACCCCGCAGATGGCTGCCGTCTCCCTCCCGCCAAGGCCAGGGAGATGCAGGTGCTGGCCCCGGAGGAAATCCAGCGGCTGCTGATCCAGGCCAAAGAGGACGGCTGTTTTGAACTCCTTCTGCTGGAACTCTCCACTGGCCTACGCCGGGGCGAGATATGCGCCCTCCAATGGGGCGACCTCAACTTCCGTACTGGGGAACTCCGAGTGGAGCGGCAGGTTCACCGAGTCAAAGGAGAACTGGTGGTCTCTCCACCCAAAACCAAAGCGGGCAACCGAAACGTCATCCTCCCTGCGCCTGTGCTGAGTGTCCTTAAGGCGTACAAAGAGAACCCAAGCTCCAAGTGGATGTTCCCCTCTCCAGCCAACGAAAGCTCGCCCAGAGATCCCGCCACTGTCCGAAAGCGGTTGCAAACCGTTCTGGAACGGGCAAAGTGTAAAAAGATACGCTTCCACGATTTACGTCACACATTTTCTACCATTTCTCTGGAGCATGGAATGGACATCAAAACCCTCTCTACCATCATCGGGCACGTCTCCAGCAGCACCACGCTGAACGTCTATGCCCACGTCACCGACGAGATGCGCCGGACGGCGGCGGTGAAGATTGACCAGGGTATCGGTAAAGCTGATCCACCGATAGAACGTGGAGTGGCACCCCGGAAACCCGCCCCCAGCACCTTCCAGGCCCACAAGGGCCAGCGGCGCAAGGCTGGCACGGGCTGTGTTACTCAGATCAGCGAGAAGCTCTGGGAAGGCCGATATTCCCCCGCCTGGCCGGACGGCAAAAAGCACGCCCGCAACGTCTATGCCCACAGCGAGGAAGAGTGTGAAAAACTTTTGGCGGAAATGATCGCCGAAATGAAAGCAGAGATCGCCACCGAGAAGGAGCGGCTGAAAGCCGAACCCAAAGCAGGCTGACAAAAATCCACGGCCCATCGGGGACACCCCGATGGGCCATTTTTTCTGTCTGTGGCTTGTTATGTGGTCAAACTCGAAATGCAGAAATTCAAATTCACAAAAGAGTGCTGAAAGCAAAAGGAAACCCACCGTTTTCAGCAGAAAACAGCGGGTTTTGTGGAGCTGCTATCCAGATTTGAACTGGGGACCTCATCCTTACCAACTGATTGCCCACCCTCGAAACGCCTCCATTTGGCGCTTTGGGGGCATTTTTGTTCCGAAAAAACGGGCTCAACCATGCTTTCCGCTCCATTGCCTCCGCCCGCTCGTTTCCTGTTGTGGGTCAGGTTGTGGGTCAACCCTACGCATTCGCCTGCTGGAGATAGAACTCGCTCTCAGCCACCCGGAGCACAAAATCGTATTCCAGCCGGGTCGCCTTGGAGGGCACGATATTATACCGCTTGAACACCGTCCGCAGATAGGCAAAATACTCTTTGTCCTCCTGCGTCAAAGGCGCAACCCAGCCCTGTTCACTGCCGATGGCCTCGAACTGTAACAATTCTTCCCTGCTCATTTCAGCCATTGGAACCCCTCCTAAACTCCTCGATAATCCGCTCCGCCGCGTCTTCCCAAATGATCATCCGAAACGGATCATAGGCCGCGGCCCGCCGCGCACCAAACGCCCGCGCATAATAGTCCAGCAGCTTGCTGGTTTTCGCCTTGAATACCAAAACGCCATCAAATCCCGCATCCAAGGATATCTGCACCGCATAGGCAAACAGGGCTTTGGCGATTCCATAATACCGTTTGTGCCCGCCCTCAGCGTGAAGGATATTCGCGTTGCTGTGGCGGGCACTTTCCATGTAAATGACCTCTACTGCCAATCCCTTTTCATCCAATTCATAGGACATCAGGCCTAGCAGTTCACCGTCATCCGTCCGCCGTAGTGCCACCTTGTTCGGCAGGTCAAGCGCGAAGGTGGTAGTCCAGTTCGTCTGCCAATCCTTGGTGGCGGCCAAATCCTTCTCTGTTGCCGCATTGACAACAGCCGGGATCTTTTCAGCAGAAGCAACATCCCACACAAATAGGTCGAGCATCCGCAACGTCTCCTTTTCACAAATAGTTTACCATAGTGCGCCGAGAAATACAAGCGCACCCATACCCAGAATTTGCACCGCTGAAAACAAAGAAAAGATTCTCCCAGGCGCTGATGTGCCAGCGCGCGAATTGCACCACTGTCTTCAAAGAAAAGGCCCGCCAGCGCATACGAAAAAATATGTGTCTGAACTGATAATTCTCGCCGTTCCCAGTAGCTATCCCCGCCAAGGTGTGGTATGGTGTGTCGCTGCGAAGGAGGGACACACCATGTACGACTACATGAGGGCACTGGAAAACAGGTTCAACTCCAAACAAAGCTATGAGCAGCGCCAACAGCTTGAAACCAAACGCCAGGAGGTTGCTACCCTGCTGGATAAGCAGGGCCGAAAAAAGCTGCTCCGGCTGGTGGACGCCCACACGATGGCACAAGAGGAAATGGCGCTGGCCAGTTTCATCGCCGGCTTCCATCTGGCCTGGGGGATCGCCATGGAGCTGATGGCAGACGGAAACTATTCCTACGAACAGGAGCAGGAAGAAATCAACCGACGCAAAAATTGCGAGGAAGGAGGTAAAGACCGTGGCTAAACGCAGAGCCAATGGCGAGGGCAACATCCGCAAACGCGGCGATGGACGCTGGGAGGGCCGGTACACGGCGAGCCGCGACCCGGACACTGGGAAAGTGATCTACAAAAATGTGCTGGCGAAAACCCAGAAGGAATGCAAAGAGAAGCTTAAGCGGGCCATCGAGGAAAACGCCAAGGTGGACGCCATCCGGGCGGAGCAGTACACCGTGGGTCAGTGGATGGATGTGTGGTTTGAGAACTGCGCGAAAATCAAGGTGCGGCCTTCCTCCCACAAGACCTACCGGGGTTACATCGACAACCATATCAAGCCAAGCATCGGGAAAATTCCTCTCAACAAATTATCCTCTCTGGATTTACAGAAGCTGTACAAAAAGCTGCTGAGTGGCGGCAGGGTGGAGCGGGTTGAATCTAAAAAACAGCCCAAAGGTCTCAGCACCAAAACAGTACACAACATCAACCAGGTGATTTCCTCCGCCATGGATTTCGCCATTGAGCAGAAACTCATCGCGGCAAACCCCACAGACGGCTGCGCCCTGCCCAAACTGGAACACCGGGAGATGAAAACCCTTCCCGCGGAGCAGTTGGCGTCCTTCCTGCATGAAGCCAAGGAGAGCGGCGTGTTCGAGATGTACTACATCGAGTTGGCCACGGGATTGCGCCGGGGTGAGCTGCTGGGACTCAAATGGGAGGACATCGACCTGGAGCGGGGCACGATCCAGGTGCGCCGCCAGATTGCCCGGATCGATGGCGAGGTGGTGGAGGCCCCGCTGAAAACGAAAAACTCCTACCGGAGCATTTCCATTGGACAGGATGCCGTGGGAATCCTCAAGGAGCAGCAGAGGAAAACCAACAGCGAATACGTGTTCCCCTCGCCCACAGGCGGCCCCATCTCCCCGGACAGCGTGCTCCATATGCTCCACCGGGTGCTGAAGCGGGCCGGACTGCCCCAGATTCGATTCCACGACATGAGACATACGTTCGCTACGGTAGCGCTGCAAAACGGCGTGGACATCAAGACGGTGAGCGGAATGCTGGGCCACTACAGCGCCGGGTTCACCCTGGACACCTACGCCCACGTGACCACCCAGGCCCAGCGCCAAGCGGCGGATACCATGGCGAATATCCTCTCCGATGCTATCTAATCCTTTCTGAACATTTCGCCGTATGGGTCGGAACCTGGGTCTTGCGGAAAAGCAAAAAAAGTAAACTGCCATAAAAAGTACAGGGAAGCAAAGAAATCCCCTCGATTTCCAAGGAAATCGAGGGAATTATGGTTGCGGGGGCCGGATTTGAACCGACGACCTTCGGGTTATGAGTTCTAAGACGGGTGTTTTTCATTGTTTAGTAATGTGCCGTAACCCGTTGAAAATCAAGGGGTTGCGCCTCCCGCTCGTTTTGTATCGTGGGGTAAAATAGTTGAACTTTTCATAATGGAGTTGATTTTTTGTTGAACTCAGAGAGGGCCGGGGGGGTCCCGGCCCTCTTTGTCAGTCCCAGTTGACGGCGCTGTGTGGCACATAATCCCCGGCCTCCATCTGAGCGGCAGCTTTGTCCAGCTCCGCCTTTTCAGCGGGGGTCAGCTTGGTGAAATCGGGGTCCCAGGCCAGCACCAGCTTTTTCACCGTTTCGGTGGTATCCATTATGCGTACCTTAGCCGCCCCTTTGGTTCCGGCACCTCCCGGCCCAGCTCCTGGGCAGTCTCAATCCATTCCTGGGCGATCTGCTCCACGTTGTGCAACGCCTCCCTTGCGGTGGGTCCGTCTGCCATACACCCGGCCAGCTCTGGCACCTCAGCGATGTAGGCACCGTCCTCTTCGCTCCAATACAGGATGATCTCATACTTCATGCAAATCCCCTCCTAACTGGTACTTCAAAATGATATTGCGCACTTGCTTTACCTGGTACGGCTTCGCCTTATTGCCCACAGGCTGGATGTTGACGATTTCCTCCACACCGTCCTTAGTGTAGATGAAGTGATCTCCCTTTATGCGGCACTGGAAGCCCAGGCGGTCCAGGACGGTACACAGGTCGGCAAAGAGTATGCTCTTGTCCTTCGTGCCGCTTAGGATGGACAGGATCAACTTTTCGTATTGGCTCACCGTGTGCCCTCCTCGCCATTTTGATCCGTTTCCTTGGCCTTCTCCCGCTCGGAGGGTAGATATACCTTCTCGCCCTCAGACGGGCCTTGTAGAGCCTCCTGAGGGCCTTTATCGCGGTCCTGGGATATCTGGTGGTCTATGGCGCGGTTGATGAAGCCGTTCACGCTCTCGCCCTGGGCTTCGGCGTGGGCCTGGATGATTGCCCGCTTCTCCGCTTCCATCCTGATTTCAACCCGAACAAACTTCTCCATGTATTTTTGCTGGGCTTTTTTCTGTGCCGCCGTCTTTTCTGGCATAGGCTTTCCCTCCTTTGCTCGGGAGCCTCCAAAATTGGAGGCTCCTCTTCCAGTATGGTCATAGTATACCACAAAAATCAATCTACCGCTAGACACAAAATGTACAAATCTACCGGTAGATATTTGTGCGGTATGTCAATTGCAATCTACCGGTAGATATGGTATTATAATCATGTCAGGAGGGAACAGCACCGGCAAAGGTTCCAATGAGTAGACGAAAGCCGAAAAAAGATGACCAGGAAGAGCGGAGCGGGATGTGGCAAGCCCCTATGAGGATTCTCCCATAAAGCCCACCGCCGCCGGTGCGCCCACCACATCAACCGAAAGGAGTTAGAACCATGAGCATGAACGAGCTGAACACCACCGCCCGGGACCTGATGAGCGTACGGGCCATGATCGAGGAGCTTCAGGCGG
>ERZ808035.1652-NODE-1652-length-9940-cov-4.312380_pt1 | contig 9940 bp, 5 predicted proteins | sample MGYA00380189_ERZ808035 | MGnify/ENA primary metagenome ERZ808035 (study PRJEB31490, sample SAMN06133407) | mouse gut metagenome | isolation source: M5_1 | host: mice | place: China: Chengdu | collected 2015-05 ...
CCATTTTTTCTGTCTGTGGCTTGTTATGTGGTCAAACTCGAAATGCAGAAATTCAAATTCACAAAAGAGTGCTGAAATCAAAAGGAAACCCACCGTTTTCAGCAGAAAACAGCGGGTTTTGTGGAGCTGCTATCCAGATTTGAACTGGAGACCTCATCCTTACCAACAGCCAAATAAAATTTTTTGTAATATTTTCCGGTTCTTTTTAGTCATTTCTGCTCCAATGTGATTCCTTTCCGGCACTTTCTAAGAACAGGTTCTCCGTTGCTTCCACACCTATCTGTGGCTGGTTATGTGGTCAAGTAGCCTGTGGCTGCGGACAAAGGTTACCAACTATACACCTATATTTTCCCGTCCTCCGCAGGAATATGGTCATGTTGATACCCTGGTTCGGTCGGCGCTTTCTTCAGGGCCGACAGAACAGATTTTGATATGCTATAGACAAAGAGCAAAACACCTACCCTGCGATTTTCCTATATTCGCGAGGCATTCCATAGGCTTTTCCTTGAGTATCTGCACTCTGTATGCTATACTTAAAAATGACAAATTTTGCTCGCTCAGCATTCCTTATGTTTGATCTGCTACCGGAGAACAGGCAAAAATCACAGATACAAAAAGCATTACAATGCGGGGGATATCAATGGAAGCTCAAGAAATCATTGCCATGATGAACAGTTACCTTCACGCAGCCACGAAAACACTGGCAGATTGGCTGAACGGCAAACTACCGGCCTTCTCAGAAAAATGGTGGGACGTATGCGTTCTGAATGTTTTGGATGAGACGCAGCTGAAGCGGCTCTCTGATGAAGGCAGAACATTGGATAGACTGGATCTGGCACAGTTGCTGACTGTTACCGACCGGAACTGGTTCAACCTTCGGGAGGAATACCGGCTAAACACCCAGGATCGGAGGGCCATTACAGCCCTGCGCCCTGTGCGGAACCGTTGGTCCCACTGCGGCAGTTCCCTTCCTGGCAAAGAACTGGTGGAGCAGGATCTGGAGACCCTCTATGCCTTTTTCGAGTGTTTGAGTGCCCCCCACGCTCTCCTGGGAAACATCCGCAGGTCTCAGAATAAAGTGCGATGTGCGGAATTTGCTTCCGTCGTTCTGCCGAAGCTGCCTGTCGTGCCTCCCACTTGTGATCTCACCGCCCCTGCTGAGATCACACCAGGGAGCACAGTGTGTCTCCGCGGAAACCATCATGAGAAGGGCGTTGTTCTCTCCGGGAAGCCTGCGGCAGACGGTGCTATCTGGTACACGGTGTTTATCAACGGCGGAAAGCATTCTTTCCGTCAAGATCAGCTCCTTCCAGCAGCAGAGGATCCCGAAACAGCTTCTGTTTCTGCCAGCGAATTGCGAAACCGCCTGACGTCCTTCCAAGTCAGGAACCCCTCCTCTGGGAGCCTGTACTCCCTGAACTCCGCCCGCATCGATTTTGTTCCCTATCAGTTTCGGCCAGCCCTGAAGATTATCCAATCGGATCGGCCCCGGCTGCTGGTGGCGGACAGCGTGGGCGTGGGCAAAACCATCGAGGCCGGCCTGATTATGAAGGAGCTCCAGGCCCGCTCCGGTGCCGAGTCCGTGCTGGTTATCTGCCCGAAGCCCCTTGTGGCCGAGCGCAAATGGGAGCTGGAGATGCGCCGCTTTGACGAGGACTTCACCCAGCTGAACGGCGATACGCTCCGCCGGGCTATCTCCGACACGGATCGGGACGGCAGCTGGCCTGACCGGCATAGTAAGACGATTCTTCCCTACTCCCTTTTCAATGAGGCAATTCTGACGGGGCGCACCGGACAAGGACAGAAAAAGTACACCGGGCTCCTGGATCTGACACCCGCTCCCCATTTTGACCTGGTAATCGTGGACGAGGCCCACACTATTCGAAATCGGAATACACATATGTATGAGGGCGTGGAGTTCTTCTGCCGGAATGCTGGTGCGGTGGTGATGCTGACGGCTACTCCAGTCCAGACCAGCAACGACAACCTCTACACGCTTTTGAACCTGCTGCGCCCCGATGTGGTGACGGATCCGGGAACCTTTCAGCTCATGTCCCGGCCTAACCAGTACATCAATCAGGCAGTCCACGTGGCTCGGAGCGCTGCCAGCCAGTGGCAACAGCAGGCAAAGGAACTGCTGGAGGAGGCCTGCCGAACCCAGTGGGGTAGCCATGTAATCCGGCCCGATCCGCGCTATACAGAGATTGTCACGGCACTGGAGCGGCCCAATCTGGGGCGGGAAGAACGGGTTGAGCTGATCTCCGGCATTGAGGGGCTCCACAGCTTTTCCAGAATGATCAACCGCACACGGAGGCAGGATATCCAAGATTTCTGTGTACGGCGCTCCCACACACTGGAGGTTCCCTTTACCGACGCCCAGCGCCAGCTTCATGATGGACTCTTGGCCTTCGAGGCGCAGGCGCTGTCCGCCCTTCACGGTGGGCAAAACATCACCTTCATGATGGGGACTATCCGCAGGCAGGCAGCCAGTTGCATCTTCGGTCTTGCCCCCTTCCTCCAGGCCATCTTAAACCGCCGCCTCAGCGATTTCTGGGATGAACCGGAGCTTGATGCGGAGGACATTGAACTTGAAAGTGAGAGCACTTGTGCCACACTGCGGACATTATCCTCCCAGCTTCTCCAGTTGGCACAAAACCTTCCGGAGGAAGACCCCAAATTTGACTCCATGATGCAGGTCATCTGGCAAAAGCAGGAGAATGAAAATAACAAGGTCATTCTGTTCAGCTCTTTCCGCCATACCCTGGCGTACCTGCGGGGAAAATTGGCGGCCCAGGGACTTCGGGTGGCCCAAATTGACGGAAGCGTAAAAGATGAGAACCGCCTTGCACTCCGGGAGCGGTTTCAGCTGGAGCGGGGATGTGAGGAGGCCCTGGATGTCCTGCTCTTTACCGAGGTGGGCTGTGAGGGTCTGGACTACCAATTCTGTGACATGATGGTCAACTACGACCTGCCCTGGAACCCCATGCGGATTGAGCAGCGCATTGGCCGTATCGACCGCCGGGGTCAAAAGAGCGAGATGGTCAATATCTATAACATGATTACTGCCGGCACCATTGATGCGGACATCTACCATCGTTGCTTGGCGCGGATTGGCGTCTTTGAGTCCAGCATTGGTGAGTGCGCTCAAATTTTGGGAGACATCACCAGATCCATCCAGGCAATCTCCCTAAACCCCCAGCTGACAGACGCCGAGCGACGGGAAAAGCTGGAGGCCATGGCAGACAACGAGGTGCGGAAGGTTCAGGAGTTGCACCGCTTAGAGCAGGAGGAGCATCAGTTCTTCAGTTTCGATCTCTCCACGTTCACTATGAATCAGGAAATCCAGGACGCGGAAAACCTGTGGCTATCCTCCGAGGCACTCCAGGAGCTGGTGCAGGACTATCTGAAGGCCCTGCTTGGAAAGGAACACTGCATCCAAGGCTCGCAGGCCTTGAAGAACCTGCGTTTGTCCGGAGAGGATCGCCAGATTCTTCTGGGGGAATATCGGAAGATTACCCCTGTCCGCACCCAAGCAGACCGAAAATGGGAAAAGTATCTCAAGAGCGCTGAGGCAAATTGTCCTGTCACCTTCGATGGGGAGTGCGCTGCTCAAAACCGTGAAGCGCTATTTTTCACTGTGGGCCATCCGCTCGTTCGCCAGGCTGCCAACCATTTCATGGGAGATCAGGCATGGTATCTCACCGCCGCTACATCCTGCGAGGGCGTCAAGGCCGGCCAATACCCCTACGCCGTCTACGCCTGGGAATACCGGGGTCTTCATCCCCAGCACAAGCTGGTGGCTGTCTGCGAGGAGCTCATTTTGCAGGAACGGATTATCGAACTGCTGCGGACGGCTCGGGACACCTCCGCCACCGCGCCGGAGGACGGCGTGTGGGACAAGCTTGAGGCGCTGCAGCAGCAGCTCTGGAGCCAGTCCCTGGAGGCGTATCGAAAGCGCGCCGCTGCGGATCGAGCCTTTAAGCTGGAAAGCCTCAAGTACAACTTTGAAAACCAGCAACGGGAGTTGGAAGCACAGCTCCAGGAGGCCCATGAGGAGCGGATCCGCCGGATGTATAGCGGACAGCTGAGCAACAGCGAGGGAACCTATCGGGAGAAGTTGCGGGAGCTGGATCTTGCGGTAGAGCAGTCCGACATCTACACCAGCCTAATCGCCAGGGGCGTGCTGGTAATCGAGTGAAAGGGGATACACTGATGGGGCAGATCAATTACAAGCGGATTTACGAAAAGAACCGGGACGGCTGGAAGGAAGCCACCTCCGAGGGCAACCAAAAGTTTGAGCAGCTCTTTGCGGGACAATACTCAGAGAACAACCATTTCATCTATGAGCTGCTGCAAAACGCAGAGGATGTGAAAGCGACATTCATCACATTCGTGTATCAGGCGGATTGGCTGACCGTCTACCACGACGGGCTCCCCTTTACCGAGGCGAATGTGGATGGAATATGCTCAATCCTGGACAGTACCAAGGGCAGGGACGACGCCCAGACCATCGGCCATTTTGGTTTCGGGTTCAAGTCGGTATTCAAGTACACGGATCGCCCAGAGGTGTATTCTGACCGGGAGGCCTTCGCCATTGAGAGATATCTCTTACCGGTGGAGATCCCACTTGGAGATTTTCCGCAGGATTGTCAATACCGGGTGGGCGATCAGGTCATCCGGCCCTTTGAGGAAAAGAAACACTGCACAAGGTTTGTCCTCCCCTTTAAATCCGGGCTGGAGAGAGCGGGAATTGATCCCAGGGACATCCTCAAAAAGCTGGCCGGACTGGAGACGGAGATCCTGCTTTTTTTGAAGCACGTTCGGACGCTGACCTGGATCGACGAGACAACAGGGGATTGCGGCTCGTACAAAAGAATCCCGGAGGAAGAAGCGCCCGGAGAACGTTCTTCCAGTTTTGGCCGGATCTGCAGCTGCCAAAAAAAGCAGACGATCAACGGGAAAACACAAAATGAAAATTCCCGCTACCTCATATACGAGGATGTGTTTCCGGCAAAAGAAATGGCCTCCGCTTGCGTGAAGGTGGCATTCAAATTTCAAAAGAGTGCGATCTCTCCGGTAAATAATGCTCTGGCTTGGGTTTTCTTCCCCACCACCGATGAGAGCAAACTGAAATTTTTGGTTCACGGAACCTACCAAACCCCTATTTCCAGAGAGAAGATCATTGTGGATTCTACGTTCAACCGGACACTACAGCGCCGGACAGAAAATCTCGTTGTCAAATCCCTGTCAGATCTTCGCGCAAGGGACTTGATATCCCAACCTTTTCTCCGTGAGGTACTCCTCCCCTCTTTTGATGCCGCATTCTTTCCGCAATTGCGTGAAAAAATAACCACTGCCTTTCAACAAGGAGCTTTTTTGCCCACGTCTGAAAAGGAGATCTATTGCCGCCCTGACGCGCTGCGGCTGCCTATCCCGTATGAGATGATCAAGACTACAAGCAGCCAGCAGATTACTTCCATGGGTGGGCCGGATCTGCATTTTATGGCATTTAGCGATGCAAGCAGCACCGGCAGTGCGGACTACTATCGCTGGCTGAAGAACGACTTGGGCATAAAATTGTGGACCATCTCTGATTTCGCCGATCTGATCACCGAGGCAAACGCAGAAGAATTTGACGGAGATACCTCAGTTTTGGTTCCTCTGTCGGAGATCTTTTCAGAGTATTATTCATCGTTCAGCAGTCGTAACCCGGACTATTCCAGAGATTTGGAGAGTAGCTATGGTGCAGCGCAGGAGAAGCTGAAACAGATAGTCATGATCCCAAACCGGGCTGGCAGCCTCTCTGCGGCGTGGGTCGGCAATACAGAGAACCTTTATTTTGCAGATGCGTCTATGCAAACCCTTACCAACGAGCGATATGTCTTGCTGGAGGGAATCAAGGAGGAGAAAAAGAAAACCGTCGAGGATTTTCTGAGGGACAAATTAGAGATTCAGACCTACTCCCACGACCAGTATGTGAAAATGCATATCTTGCCCAAGTATGAAAAAGAGCCAATATCTGTGTCAGATGATGAACATATCCAAGACATTCGGTGGATGAGAAAATGCGGAAGCTGGATTCGCGGCTATAAAATCATTCGTGTCAAAGATCATTCTGGGAAATGCCTCTATGTTGCCCCACAAAGCCCCACCCTGTATTTTGACACAGATAATCACGGGAATTCCATCAAGAACTATCTGGAAGATTTACCCGGGGCGTTCTATTTTGTGGACACAGAATTTTATGAATCGTACGGAGTTACCCGAAAGGAATTAGAAGCATTTAACATTAAAGGGACACACCTGGAAAAAGGATCTGACAGAACAGGGGGAAATTTTTCGGATATTCACAATAAGGAGCAAAGAGGCTTTCCCCATGGAGCTGGAAACACCACCTGGAGACGGCAAGGTGACTTTCTACCCGAACTCTCTTTCATTTCTCTGGAAAAAGTATTGCCGTACATCTGCAGAAATCAACGCTTCGAGGTGTCAAAAATCATTTTCAAGCTGTTAACGCAGTGGGAACAGGCCTTGTCGGGCAAAATTACATGGAGCTACTATGACTGTTGCAGTGACAATCTTCACTGCTACGCTATTTATTTGCTGGCAGATAAAGAACCCGGCTACCTGTGGCTTCTTGATAAAACCGGACGTTGGGTCCATCCCCACGACATCGCCCTATGTGAACTTGCTCCGGGGTACGAACAGATCGCTGAAGATTCCATTCTCTGCGAATGCCTGGGCTTCAAAAAGGTCTCCTCCAACGCAAACACGGCGCAAGAGCACCCAAAGGTGGATCTTACGGAATTCATAAACAATTTATCTCTTGATGAGCTTGAATCTCTCCGGCGTCTGTTGAACCAAAAATGGCCCGTCCAGCCCGCTCCTGGGAAACAGAGCTCAGAGGAATTTGAATTCCCCTGGCAGGCCGTGAAAAACTTGGAGCGGCTTCAGCGCCATGTAGAGGATCAGTTTGCCTGCTCCTCCCCAGTCAGGTACGAGATACTGCAGCGCAGCATACGCACCACCTCAAATGATGGCAGAGCATATCTGCGCGACCAATATGAGGCCAACGGCCAGCAATGCGCCTGCCAGCTGTGCCACAGTCCCTTTCCTCCGAGCAAGATCGAGTCAGTACAGATTTCAGAAAGAGCAGAGTGGGAACTGGATCAAATGAATCTCTGCCTCTGTGCCAACTGTGCAACGGAGTATCGTAAAATCCGTAGAGATGCGCCCTCCATGGCTACGCTGGAATCACAGATCCTCGCCTGGGATGAGACACAACCGCAAAGCAGTCCTGTGGAATTGCCCGTAGGTAAAGATGGGCGTTCCTTGTGGTTCTCCCCCGTACATCTGGCTGAGGTGAAACTCCTGTTACAGCTCCTGAACGACGAGGATACATCCCAGTCGTCTTCGGAGGATTGAGATTAAACCCCTCGTCTGATCCAGGGGTACTTTCCCAATAGGCTGAGACATCTCACCGTCTGCGAGTTCAACGAGATCCAGGTCTGACTCTATGAGGCGGAGACATAACCACGTTAGAATCTGTCTCGCCATAATCAAAGAAAAGGGGATCGGCCGTGTAGCCGGTTCCCTTTTCTTTTGCCTCATGGTCTCAGGATCGCTTTAACCACGCCGTGAACTCCTCCAGGGAGATGGTGCCGCTGTCACACTCCGCCTTTTTCTCTCGGGCCTGCTTGCTCCAGTCGTAAAACTCCGTGTCCGTGACGCGTCCGGCCCTGATCCAGGCAAAGCGCCGCTTATACTCCTTGCGGTAGGCCTTGAACACCGGATCATCGGACTGCTTCTTCGTCCACTGCTGGAAGGCGCCCATCTCCCGGCAGGTCTGCTGTCCTTGGGCGACGGGGCGCTCGCAGTACTCCGCGCTGACCCGGCCCGTCTGTGGGAACCAGCGCCCGCAGTTCTTGCAGCGCCGCACGGTGATGTCCCGCTCCACGCAACTGCGCAGGGAGTAGTCGATCATGTCCCTGATGCCGCCGGAGTACAACACCGGCGAACACCGCCCCGGCTCCACCGGCTCAAAGCTGAGGGGGATGGGACGGAAGACGAACAGCTCCGGATCCTGTGGTGCGTCATAAACATAGTTCCGGGACGCCTGCTGCTGGGGGTCGCGCCCCGCGCTGTCCACGTCCAGAACCAGCTCGAAGAACCGCCGGATCTGTTTTTGGTACAACGGAAGCTGCTCCGGCAAACGCCGCAGTTCCTCCAACATCTGTCGATCCTCTGCGCTATCCCGATCGCCGAGTGCTCCCATTCTGGAGAAGCGGTCATACCAGCGCACATACAAAAGCTCCAGATAGATGTGCCGCTGCTTGAGCTGGGCCAACTCCACCATGGCGTTTGTCCCGGCTTGACGGTCATCCTCTGCAATCAGACGGTTCCAATCCTCGCCGATCTGCCGGAGCGCGGGCGCGAGCTCCTTGCAGTTCAGTTCCAGAAAGGAGAGCAGACTCTCGAGGAACGGGAACTCACGGGAGACGTTCGGCACACCCTGGGTTCCGGCCGCGTCATATTGGAAGAACTCCCGCTTCTCCGAGAAATACATCTTGGCGTACCACATACTCGTCTCCCCCTTGAAATAGACAATCATAAAAGATATTTCAAATAGACTTGACAAAGGGTGCTGGACGTGTTACGATAATCTTGCAAAGACTGTCTATCCATTGTTACAGTAAGTCTAACATCGGAGAGCCGGTTTGTCAATGGGGAAATGCAGCCGCTCTCCATCGCACCTTGAAAATTGAACATCCATCACCAGAGACGATACTCGCCGGGGAAGTGACGCGAAGAAACTGCGGGAGGCAGAGCGCACCAAGGCTGATGAAAACGCTGTGAGGTCAGACAAGGCCGCAGGGCAGGAACGGGTATGGTGTATGGCCAATCAAAAGCGCAAGACAGTTGATGCAAAAAGGCCGCTGAACTGCTGCAACAGTTCAACGGCCCGCCGCGTTTCGGAAAACACAGCTTGATACGGTTACAGTGTAACAGAGTGACCTCCGAAACGCAAGCAGTTTTTTCAGGAGGTATCGAAAATGAAACTATCAGTCTGTAAAAGCTACGACGACCTGCCGCTGTTTTTGAATGCGGAATTGGTGTCGCAGGTGCTGGGCGTGTCCATCTCTACGGCTTACGAGTTGATGAGCGAGCCCGGCTTTCCGGTGCTACGTGTGGGCAGCCGAATGGTAGTACCCAAGGACAAATTTGTGGAGTGGGTGTCGAGGCGAACCCAGGGAGGCGCGAATTGAGCTACAGACAGTGGACGAAGCGCGACTCCATCAAAGACTATTTCCCTCTGCCCAATGAGATCTTTTCTCTGGGTCTGTCCTCCACGGCCATCGCCGTCTACGGCTACCTGCTCTCCCGGGAGAACCGAGAGACATATGAGTGTCTGGCCAGCTACCGGATGATCGGGGAGGCCATCGGAAAGAGCGTGACCACGGTGCGAAAGTATGTGGCCGAGTTGGAGGAGCGGGGGCTCATCACCACGGAACGCACCTCGATCATGACCAAGGACGGCCGCAAGTGGAACGGGTGTCTGCGCTACCACATCCTGCCCATCCAGTTGGCCATCGACCGGCACACCGAGGGGAAGCTCTGGGAACTGGAGTTGAGCACCGCCCGGCTGAAGGCACAGGCCAAGCTGTCGCGGCTTGGTGTGGCACAGGGGCCACCCGCGCTGATGGAACCGCAGGGGGTTTGAAGGACGAAGCAGGATAAACGCCGGCGTCACAAGTGACGCCCGGCAGGTCACATCGGCCCGCAGTGCGGACCGTTTCAAGGGCCTCCGGGGCTTTCCGGCGGGGCTCTTAACAGGCGTCTGTTTCCGGCGAAATACTGGGCGATGGCGTCTGATTTCCCACAAATACAGCCGTCCCAACGGGTTGGGGCGGCGTCTATCAAAGATTCGGAGGTGTGAAAG
>ERZ808035.1653-NODE-1653-length-9926-cov-3.023454_pt1 | contig 9926 bp, 7 predicted proteins | sample MGYA00380189_ERZ808035 | MGnify/ENA primary metagenome ERZ808035 (study PRJEB31490, sample SAMN06133407) | mouse gut metagenome | isolation source: M5_1 | host: mice | place: China: Chengdu | collected 2015-05 ...
ACTGTATTGTGGTCATTGAAGGCGGGCGCATCATGGAGAAGGGCAGCCACGAACAGCTCATGGCGGAGCAGGGGCGGTACTACCAGCTCTATACCGGGCAGTTTGAACTGGATTAGAAGCGCGAGAATAGCCGCGCCATAACATGCGGGGGAAGCCCAACCGGGCTTCCCCTTCTGCTTTTGGTATGGTATAATGGGAAAAAGGAATCGGAGCAGGAGGAATGTCCCATGTCTGTGGTCGCCCGTCAATTTCAGATGGTTTACCTCCTGCTGGAAAAGGGCCGCATGACCGCCGGGGAGCTGGCGGAGCGGCTGGAGGTGTCCCCCCGCACGGTGCTGCGGGATGTGGACGCCCTGTCCGCCGCCGGAGTGCCGGTCTATACCACCCAGGGGACCGGGGGCGGCGTGGCCCTGCTGGACGGGTATGTGCTGGACCGGGCCGCCTTCACCGACGAGGAGCAGCGCCAGATGCTCACCGCCCTTCAGAGCCTGCCCGGCCAGGAGGGGGAGCAGGCGCTGACCAAGCTGTCCGCGCTGTTCCGCCGGGGCCAGGAGGACTGGCTCCAGGTGAACCTGTCCCGCTGGGGGGCGGGGGAGGCGGACAGCAGGAAATTTCAGCTCCTCAAGAGGGCTGTGCTGGAGCGGCAGATCCTGACCTTCCGCTACGCCGGCTCCTATGGCGGAACCAGCGTCCGGCGGGTCCTGCCCGCCCGACTGGCGTTCAAGGGGCAGGGGTGGTATCTCCAGGCGTTTGACCTGGACCGTGAGGACTACCGCACCTTCCGCCTGACCCGCATCCTGTCGCCGGAGCCCACGGGGGAGGGGTTTCACCGCCGCCTGAGCCCGCCGGACATTGATTTTCCCGGCGACATTCCGCCCCTGTTCCGGGTGGAGGCGAGGCTTCGCTTTACGGCCTGCATGGCCTATCGGGTGTACGACGAGTTCGACCAGAGCTGTGTGACGCCTCAGCCCGACGGCTCGCTGCTGGTGGACGCGGTGTTCCCCGAGGACCAGTGGCTGTATGGCTATTTGCTCAGCTTCGGGGCGGGGGTGGAGGTGCTCTCGCCCGACACCCTCCGGAAGAGGCTGGCCGCCCTGGGCTGGAAAATATATTGGGCCCACGCCGGGAAACATGACACGCCCTGTCAGGGTTGCGGTGCTATGATGGGATCATCCAAAACCAAGGAGGTTCCAACCATGAATGATTACAAAGACATGAAGTTCTGCCAGTCCTGCGGGATGCCCCTGGGGCCCGGCGCCGCCCACGGCACCGAGGCGGACGGCTCCGCCAGCGACGACTACTGCTCCTACTGCTACCAGGACGGGAAGTTTGTGGGAGAGATGACCATGGAGGAGATGATCAACTTCTGCGCCCCCATGATGGCCCAGGCGACCCCCGGCATGACGGAGGACCAGGCCAAGGCTCAGATGCACCAGTTTTTCCCCATGCTGAAGCGCTGGAGGGCGTGAACAGCGGCGGAAGCGGGCCCGGCGGCGGCGCCCGCGGGAGGACGGCGCGGCGATAGGCTGCGCCGTCCTTTTTTGCTGGGAATCCGGTGGGATGTTGTCCTTGCAAACGGGGCGGGTTTGTACTATTATGGGAAGCAGAACATCATCTGGAGGGGGAATCATATGAAGCCCACAAGACTTTTGACCGCCTGCTTCAGCCCGACCGGGGCCACAGGGAAGGTGGCCGGGGCGGTGGCGGAGGGCATTGCGTATCCCAACGAGGGGCTGGACCTGTCCGCCGCGGTGGAGGCGGCGGACATCGGCGCGGATACGCTGCTGCTGGCCGCTGTTCCGGTGTATGGGGGCCGCGTTCCCGCCGTGGCGCTGGAGCGGCTGTCCCGGCTGCGGGGGTGCGGACAAAGCGCGGTCGCCGTGGTTGTCTACGGCAACCGGGAGTTTGAGGACGCCCTTCTTGAGCTGAAAAACGCGTTGGAGGGGATGAACTTCCGGGTGGCTGCCGCCGCCGCGTTTATCGGGGAGCACTCCATTGTTCGCTCCATTGCCGCCGGACGCCCCGACGACACCGACCTGGGGCTGGCGCGGAGGTTCGGCATGAATGCGGCGGGCAAGCTGGCGTCCCACGACATCCCGCCCGCCATCCAGGTCCCCGGAAATGTCCCGTACCGGGAGTTCAAAGGGCTGCCGGCCCATCCCAAGGCGGGAAAATCCTGTGTCCGGTGCGGGACGTGCGCCCGGATGTGTCCCGTGGGCGCCATCCCCGTGGAACACCCGGAGACGACGGATACGGAGAAATGCATCACCTGTATGCGGTGCGCCGCAATCTGTCCCCAGGGGGCCCGGGCTTTGCCCGCCCCGGCGCTGCTGGCCTCCAAAACGATGCTGAGCGTAAAGGCGGCCGGGTATAAAATACCGCAGACCTTCTTCTGAGCTTGTCCCGCTCCCACGACGGACGCGGGGAGAACGCCGGCGCCCTGGTGGACGCGGCCTCCCTGCTCCTGCTGGGCGCGTCGGGCCCGACCCTTCTGGCCAGACTGGGGACGGCCTTTTGATTCCGGCGCCGCCGGAGTCTGTCCAACGGATCAACAGAAAGACCGGCCGGTCCCGTGGGACCGGCCGGTCTGTCGCGTTTATTCCACCGCGTTCAGGGCCTGGGGGTCGAAGTCCATGGATACCATGTTGCCGGAGAGGCCGAGAAATTCCGTGACCTCAAACTCCACCGTCGAAACCCGGTCGCGCAGGGTGTAGGCGCACTGCACCTCCGATTCGGTCCCGGGCCGGATGCTGCGGGAGGCGGTGCCGGAGTCGTAGCCGGGGGTGTCCCGGGAATAGACCACGGCCCGGTCAATCTGCACGCCGTTCTGGAACGCCTTTTCCGAGAGGGCGGACAGGGCGCTGACCGTCTCATCGCTGTTGTTGATCCAGGTGTATGTAATGATAATGGCCGGGTTTCCCTCAAAGTCGCTGGCAAGGAAGGCGTCCTGAATCTCCACGTGGTAATCGCCCAGGTCGCCGGAGCTGGCCCCGGCGGGAGGCTCGGAGGGGGTTCCGGAAGGGCTGTCGGAGGGGGGGACGGAGGAGGCGGGCGGCGTGGGGGTGGGCGCGGCGGACACCGCCGGGGCGCTGGGGGCGGCGGAGGGGGTGGGCGTGCCGCTCTGAGCGCCGCCCCGGAGGGTGAGGAATATGACGATGCCCGCGATAAAGACCAGCGCGGTACACGCGGCGGCAATGAGGGCGGTCCGGCCCGGCCGGGGCTCCTCGTCGTCCTCCAGCTCCGGGGGGAGGATGGGGGCGCGGTTGATCAGCGCGGTGACCACCTGCTTCAGGTAGTTCTTGGCGTCGCGCTCCGGCAGGGCGTCGATGACGGCCTCCCGCTTTTTGGGGCTGTGCTCCAGAATGACGGAGCGGAGGGTGGGAACGGTGGGCGCCGGGGCCTCGTCCGGGTAGCTGGTCTGATAGAGGTCTGGAGAGCCGCCGTCGTCGCTGAAATAGGAGACGAAAAAGTCCACCACCGCCAGGGCGGCGCACAGCAGGCACCAGAGGGCCCAGAGCAGCAGGCTGTCGTAGGTTCCGGCCATGGTGAAGCCCACCAGGGACCCCAGGCCGTACAGGCAGATCAGGGCGATATCGGCGGCCATGCTGCCCCTGCTGGCGGCGATGGAGATGATGCCGCCGGCCAGAAGCATGGCGGCCACCGCCATGCCGGCGCCGCCGGTGGCCTGTCCGGTGATGTGGAGCAGCTCCGAGAAGAAGGACGGAAACGCCACCAGAGCGGCAATGGCGATGGACAGGATACCGGAGATGATTTTCCAGATTCTCATGGCGGGGCCCTCTCTCTACTGTAGTGATGCGGCTGAAAGGCGCTGTGTCCTTTCAGTATACCATAGGTTCGGTGGAAATGGAAGGAGATTTTTCGTGACGCCGTTGGGCGGTTTGCCCTTGCGGCCCGGGGCGGAAAGGGGTATAATGGGTCAGATACGAAAAAAGGAGCGTGCCCGCCATGTCCCAGCCTATGACCCCCGCCGCCGTCCATAAACAGTACGACGAGACGATGACCGCCTTCCGCCGTCAGATCGCCGACCCGGCCGCCCGGGTGGCATTCGGCCGGGAGGCCGACGCCTTTATGCGCCAGTGCGCCTGCGGCGTGTGGCACGCCGACCAGGGGATGACCCCCCGCCATGTGGAATATTACAACGCCGTCTACTCCAAGGGCAACCCGGTGCCCACCGTGCTGTACTGGGAGCTGGCCTCCGCAGTGGAGGATTATCCCGGGTTTGTGCTGCCCAACTTTTTCCGGCGGTTGGTCCAGGCCGACCTGGAGGGGGGCAGGAGCCAGAGCAGCCGGTTTGTGGACACCTTCACCCTGATGTTGCTGCTGTTCGCCGCCGTGGACGGCAAGGTGAGCGAGGCGGAGGCGGGCTTTGTCAACACCTGCGCCGACTCTCTGTCCGCCTACTGCGGCCGCGCCGGGGTAGGCGGAGACAGGCCCGGGGTGGATGTGAGCGAGTTCGTGGCCCGGCGCACCGACGGCGCCCCCGTCAAGACCGGCCGCCCGGAGGACGAGGCGGTGTCCCCCGCCCCCGCGGGAGAGGCCGGAAAAGGGGAGCCTCTCGCGGAGAAGGAGCCCACCCTGGACGAGCTGCTGGCCGAGCTGGACGGGCTGTGCGGCTTGGACAAGGTGAAGGCCGACGTGAAGGGGCTCATCAACCTGGTGAAGGTGCGCAGGCTGCGCCAGGAGGCGGGCCTGCCGGTGCCCCCCATGTCCCTGCACCTGGTGTTCATGGGCAACCCCGGCACGGGCAAGACCACCGTGGCCCGGCTGCTGGCCAAGATCTACCACGCGGTGGGGGTGCTGTCCAAGGGCCAGCTGGTGGAGGTGGACCGCTCCGGGCTGGTGGCGGGCTTCGTGGGCCAGACCGCCCTCAAAACCCAGGAGGCGGTGGACAAGGCCCTGGGGGGCGTGCTGTTCATCGACGAGGCCTACGCCCTGGCCAACCAGGACAACGCCAACGACTTCGGCCGGGAGGCCATCGAGGTGCTGCTGAAGGGGATGGAGGACCACCGGGACGACCTCATCGTCATTGTGGCGGGGTACACCGACCTGATGGCGGACTTCATCCACGCCAACCCCGGCCTGGAGAGCCGGTTCAACAAGTATTTCCACTTTGAGGACTACGACGGAGGGCAGCTGGCGGAGATTTTCCGCGCAATGTGCAAGAAGAACGGCTACGCCCTGGACGAGGAGACGGACAAGGCGGCGGCGGAGGCGTTTCAGGTGATGTACGACCGCCGGGACGAGAATTTCGGCAACGCCCGGGATGTGCGCAACGTGTTCGAGGCGGCGGTGGCCCGTCAGGCCAACCGGGTGGCGGCCATGGAGTCGCCCAAGATGGAGGATCTGATGGCGCTGACCATCGCCGACCTGGACCTGGAGGACGAGGAGAAGCAATAAAAGAGCGGGACCCCGGACGCATCCGCGTCCGGGGTCCCTTTGCGCTCACTTTTTGCAGCAGGCCGCGATGGCGTCGCTCATCTTCTGCGCGGTGCCGGGGCCGTACTTGTCCAGGTTCTCCCGAAATCTGGGGTCGTTGGCGTACATCTGGCCCAGGCAGGCCAAAATGCCGTCGGTGCAGTTGTAGTGGTACTTGGTGATGTGCGCCTGCCAGCGGCGCACCAGCTCCTGGGCCTCCGCGCCCTCCGGATCGCCGCAGGCGCCGAAGGCCCGGAAAATCTCCTCCATCTCGGCGCTGATTTGGGCCTCCTGCTCGGGGGTATAGCCCGCATGCTTCTCCCGGCTCTCCAGGAACGCCTCGGTATTGCCCCAGCGGTCCGCCGCCTCCTGGGCGTATTGCTTCTTGACGGCCTCCCAGTCCGCCTGGGTGGGTTTGGGTCTTTCGTCGTACATAACAGTTCCTCCAATCGTCTGATCCACCAGCCGAAGCATGTCGTCCAGCCGCTGCCGCTTCATCAGCAGCAGGGTCCGGTGCTTGCGCAGCGCCTCGGCGCGGTCGTTGTCCGGGGCGGACAGAATGCGCCCGATCTGGTCCAGGGGCACGCCCAGCTCCCGGTAAAACAGGATCTGCTGGAGCTCCGCCATGGCCTCGTCATGGTAAAAACGATACCCGGCCGGGGTGACCTCGGTGGGCTTCAGCAGGCCGATCTCATCGTACCAGCGCAGCGTCCGGACGCTGACGCCGGCCAGCCGGGCCGCCTGGCTCACGGAATACCGCATTTGTTCCACCTCCCGAAACAGACTGTAACCCATGACGTAACGGCAGAGTCAAGGGGGTTTTGAAAAATTTTAGGCCCATGCCTCCCCCAGCCGCGCCGCCGCCTGTCCGATGGCCTCCCCGGACAGTCCGGCGAAGCCCAGCACCACAGTGGACGGCCTGGGGGGCGCGGCGTGGCAGTACCGGCTCAGGGGATGGACCCGGACGGATTGCTCCGCCGCCCGTTTCACCAGCTCCTCCTCGGAGTACCGGGGCAGAGTGAGGAGAAAGTGGAGCCCCGCCTCCGCCCCGGAGATGGAGGCGCCGGGGATCTCGGCCAGCGCCCCGGTGAACAGGGCGCATTTTTTGCGGTACAGGTTGCCGGTGCGCCGCAGGTGCCGCCCGTACAGGCCCTGGACGATGAAGCGGCGCAGGCTCTCCTGCTCGAACCGGGAGACGGTGCACGTGCCGTGGGAGAAGGTGTCCCGGTAGCGCTCCAGCAGGGCGGGGGGCAGGATCATATAGGCCACCCGGATGGCGGGGGCGATGGACCGGGAAAAGGTGCCCATATACACCACCCTGCCCACCCGGTCCATCCCCTGCATGGCCGGAATGGGCCGGGAGGACCAGCGGAATTCGCTGTCGTAGTCGTCCTCGATGAGCCAGCGGTCCGGGGCGGAGGCCGCCCAGCGGAGAAGCTGGCTGCGCCGGCCGGCGGGCATGGTCACCCCCAGGGGAAACTGGTGGGAGGGGGTGACGTAGGCCAGCCCCGCGCCGGACGCCGCCAGGGCGTCCGGGTCCATCCCCTCGCCGTCCACCGGGATGGGGACCGCCTCCCGGCCGTGGAGGGCGGCGGCGGCGTAGGCGGCGGGGTAGCCCGGGTCCTCCAGGGCCACGGTCCGCTGTGACCGCAGCAGCTGGAGCAGCAGGGACAGCAGATAGTCCGCCCCGGCCCCCACCACCACCTGCTCCGGGGAGCAGCGCACCCCCCGGTACTGGGCCAGCAGCTGGGCCAGGGCGGCGCGGAGGGGCGGGTCCCCCTGAGGGTGGCCCCGCTGAAGCAGGCCGGGGTTCTCATACACCGCCTCCTTGGTGATCCGCGCCCAGGAGGAGAAGGGGAAGGCGGACACGTCCACCCCCGAGGTGGAGCAGTCATAGGCCCAGCGGACGGGGGCGGGAGCGGGCGGGGCCTCCGGCGCCGGAGCGGCGGGCGGGGCTTCTGGGAGGAACAGGTGGGCGCACACAAAGCCGCTCCGGGGCTTTGAGAGGATATAGCCCTCCGCCGCCAGCAGGGAGTAGGCGGTCTCCACCGTGCTCATGCTCAGCCCCGTGAGGGCGCACATACGCCGCTTGGAGGGCAGCTTTCCCCCCGGCGGCAGCGCCCCGGACTGGATGGCCCCGGCGATATGGCGGTAGAGCTGCTGGTACAGGGGGGCGTCCCCGGTGAACACGGGGAGGGAGAAAGAGCCGCCCATGGAACCACCTCCGAAAGATTTGACGCCTCAAGCTCCGCGTCTGTGGGGCCAAATATAAGGGTCAGTTAATCTGACCACATAAAAAAGTTGGAAACTGGGCATGGAAACCATGCCAGTTTTACATATAATAACACCAAGAGCAGGGGCCGTCAAGGCCCGGAAGGAGCTGTAAGCGATGAATCAATCTCAAAACAGGAAAGCGGTCCTGATGATCTGCATGGTGGCCGTGATGGCGGCGCTGGTGGCCGTGGGCTCCAAGGCGGAAATTCAAATCCCCTCGATCCTGGGCACCGACCGCTTCCACCTGGGCAACGTGATGTGCGCCCTGTCCGGGCTGCTGCTGGGCCCCTGGTGGGGGGCGCTGGCCTCGGGGCTGGGCTCCGCCATTTTCGACCTGTTCGACCCCATCCGCATTACCGAGTTCCCCATCACCTTTGTCACCAAGGGGGTGTACGGCCTGGTGGCCGGGGCGGTGTTCTTCAAGGTGTTCAAGGGGAAGAGCAATTACGTCAACGAGGCCATTGCCAGCGCCCTGGCGGCGGTGAGCTATATCGTCCTCTATCTGTCCAAGAGCTTTTTCTACAACGGCCTGCTGGTCAAGGGGCTGGCCCCGGACGCGGCCTGGCTGGCGATGCTGGAGAAAATCCCGTCCTCCGCCTTTAACGGCATTGTGGCGGTGGTATTCGCCCCCATTCTGGGGGTGGCCCTCCACAAGGCGCTGAAGGCGGCCCACCTGGAGGCAAAGCCGGCGTAGCAACATCATAAAAACACCCCCGCGGCATCCGGACCGCGGGGGTGTTTTTGCGTCACAGGACCAGAAAGTAGAACCCGGAATAGGGCGGCAGGTCCAGCCGCGCCCCCTCCGGCGGAAGGGCGAAGGCCTCCGACGGTCCATGGCCCCGGCTGGGGTCGCTGTCCAGCAGAGGGCGGAGGGCTTTGGCTCCGTCCAGCTTCAGGAGGAATGCCTGCTCCCGGCTGGAGAAGTTGAACACGGCGGCCAGCCGCTCGCCGCCGCCCCGGCGCTCAAAGGCGTACACGCATTTCTCCTCCTGGTGGCAGTCGATCCACTGGAAGCCCTCCCGGTCATAGTCCCCGGCCCACAGGGCGGGGTGGTCCAGATACAGCCGGTTCAGCCGGGCCATGAAGCGGTGGAACCCGTCGTGGAGGGGGTAGGCCAGCAGATCCCAGTCCTGCTGGCGCTGCTCGTCCCACTCCCGCACCTGGGCGAACTCGTTGCCCATGAAGCTGAGCTTTTTGCCGGGGTGGGCGTACATGTACAGGTAGAACGCCCGGAGCTGGCGGTGCTTGTCCTCGTAGTCCCCGGCCATCTTCTGAAAGACGCTGGCCTTGCCGTGGACCACCTCGTCGTGGGACAGGGGGAGGAGGAAGCGGGCGTCGTAGTAGTACATCATGGAGAAGGTGAGCCGGTGGTAGGCGCCGGGCCTTTGGTCCGGCGGGGTGCGGAAGTAGTCCAGGGTGTCGTTCATCCAGCCCATGTCCCACTTGTAGTCGAAGCCCAGCCCGCCCTGCTCCGCCGGCACGGTGACGCCGGGGAAGGAGGTGGAGTCCTCCGCCGCCAGGATGGCGGTGGGGTGGAGGGCTTTGAGGCCCCGGTTCATCTCCCGCAGGAAGTCCACGGCGCTGCCGTTCACCCCCCGGGCGGGGTCCCCCTGCCAGTAGATGGCCCGGCTGATGGCGTCCATCCGCAGGCCGTCGAAATGGAACTCCTCCAGCCAGTAGTGGGCGGCGGACTGGAGAAAGCTGCGCACCTCCCCCCGGGAGTGCATGAAGTTGCAGCTGCCCCACTCGCTCTCCCCCACGGCGGAGTTGGGGTACTCGTACAGGGCGGTGCCGTCGTACCGGGCCAGGGCGAAGCCGTCCACGGCGAAGTGGACGGGGACGAAGTCCATGATGACCCCGATGCCATCCCGGTGGCAGGCGTCCACAAAGGCCTTGAGCTGGTCCGCCGCGCCATAGCGGGCGGTGGGGCTGAAAAAGCCGGTGACCTGATAGCCCCAGGACTCGTCGCAGGGGTACTCCGTCAGCGGCATGACCTCCACATAGTTGTAGCCGTACTCCTTCAAGTAGGGGATGAGGATGGGGGCCAGCTCATCGTAGCTGTACCAGTCCTCCGCCGCCGGTCCGGGCTTGCGGAAGGAGCCGAAGTGGAGCTCATAGATGTTCAGCGGGCCGTCCTTGCAGTCGGTGCGCGCGTTCATCCAGTCCCCGTCGGAAAAGCGGTAGGCGTACAGGTCCCGGACGATGGACGCGCAGCC
>ERZ808035.1654-NODE-1654-length-9917-cov-3.145325_pt1 | contig 9917 bp, 11 predicted proteins | sample MGYA00380189_ERZ808035 | MGnify/ENA primary metagenome ERZ808035 (study PRJEB31490, sample SAMN06133407) | mouse gut metagenome | isolation source: M5_1 | host: mice | place: China: Chengdu | collected 2015-05 ...
AGATGTGGGCTTATCCACACTGCCAAGAATATGCAGCAACGTCGATTTTCCTGAGCCGGACGCGCCGACAATCGCCACAAATTCCCCCTTGCTGACCGCCAGATCTATCCCGTCGAGCGCCGTCACCTGACAACTGCCACAATTGTAGACCTTTCGGACCCCCTCGCATTTCAAAATCTCCATATACTTGTCTCCTTTCCTATTCTGACACTTATGTCATATAATATTGTGTCACATACCCCCAGCCTAAGGAATTGTAGGAGAATAAGTGATGCAGATTGCGCAGGATATTTCTTCGAGGATGTATGTCAAAAAACGTAGGCGTAGCGGGCTACGGCGAGGATTTTTGGCATACATCCTCGGAGAAATATCCAAGTCAAGATGCGTCAGTTATTTTTCTACAGTTCCTAATGTCATGATACCATACGAAAGTGACAGTTTGGTGACATGTAATGTCTATGTGTGATAAAACCGCACCCGAAAACAAGCGCCTCCCTCCAGCCTGTTTTCAGCCCGAAGTGTCCCATTTTGTCGTTCCACGATCTCCTTTGCAAGCGACAGCCCAATTCCAATTCCGCCCTCGCGTGCATTCTGCCCCCGGTAAAACCGTTCAAACAAGTGGGGCAAATCTGCTTTCGCAAATCCCTCCCCCTCGTCCCAGATCAAGATTTCCGTATATAACGGATTCTGTGCATAGGAACAGTACACGGTCCCCCCTTCACTGTGTTCCAAACAGTTTTTCATCAGGTTTATGACCGCCTCCATCGTCCAGTCCAAGTCGGCTGTAATTGTCATCTCCCCGCACGCTGGAATGTCAATTGCAGTATTTTTGCCCCCAAGTAGTTCCTGCAAATTATCGGCAGCTAAAACCAGCAGCGTATACACATCTACCTCTTTTTGCTGCAAGCGCAATGTTCCCGCGTCGATTCGGGTCAGAACAAGCAGTGCTTCCTCCAAACGTGTCAGACGCAAAAGCTGTTTCTCCATTTGCTCCAGATACCGCTTTTCTTTTTCGTATACTTTTTCACATACCTTCTGCTGCTGTCCGCCGCAAAGTCCTTGCTCCTCCGCGCAGACACCAGCCATCATCTGCACAGACAGAGACATTGCCGTAATCGGCGTCTTGATTTGGTGTGCAATGTTGGACAAATTTCGGGCAAAATCATTTCTTTCCTGCACTGCTGTATCCTTTGTCTGTTCAAGGAAAGTCACCGTCTTGTAAATCTCATCTTCCAGCTTCGCAAACTCATCCTCCCCTGCCAAGGAAAGAATTGCCGCCCTCCCCATATTGACTTGCTCCAAATACACAGCCAGCGCCTGAATGCGCTTTCTCTCCTTATGATTCCGATACAGAAAGGTCACGGCAAAAAGCAGGCTCCCGCCCAACCCTCCTGCCACTGCACACAGATGATAATTCCACTCTGTCTTCTTACGAAAATCAGCGCCGCGATATCCAAACGCTGATAACACGCCGCCTGTTTCCGCCACCATACCATCATCGCGCGTGTACGCCTTCAAGGCGCCCAGCACTGCCGTTTCTGCCTTGGGTTCACGCGATAGTATCTCCGCGCAGACTGCACTGAGCTGCGCAAACTGCACTCGGCTGTCATACTGTACCGTAAGCATAACCGCAAGCGCCGACGATACCAGACTTACAGCTAAGACCAGCCCAAATAGTATCCCTCCATTTCTCTGTCCGCTCATAGTGTGTCCTCCATTCTGTAGCCCACACTCCTGACCGTCCTAATACAGGCTGGCTGGGAAAGTTTATCGCGCAGTCTTTTCATGGTGACTGTCAGCGTATTGTCATTCACATAACTTCCATTCATGTCCCACAACTGTTCCAGTATGCGCTCTCTGGTGACAGTACGTCCTTTGTTCTGCATCAGATACAGAAGCAGTTGATACTCTGCCGCACTCAGGCTGATTTCCTCGCAGTCATATGTAACCGTACATCGCTTCTGGTCGATCACAATTCCATCGCAGGAAAGATACTGCCCCGCCGCAGTTTTCGTCCTGCGCAGCAATGCCAGAATCCGCGCATACAGCACTTCTAATGTAAACGGCTTCACCACATAATCATCTGCACCATTCTGGAAACCGCACACGATCTCCGCACTATCTCCCCGAACTGTAAGAAAAATAATGGGCAGTTCCTTCCAGTTTCGGCGAATCCACTGACAGAGACTGTCTCCATGACCGTCGGGCATATTCCAGTCCAGCAGCACCAGCGCTGGCAGATGCGACGCCAGCGCCTCCCTTGCCTGCGCAAGCGTTGCATATCGCATGACGCGAATGTTTTTCTGCTCCAAATATTGTTTCACGGCTTCCGCAATCGCCCAATCATCTTCTACATAATATATTTCAATCATTTTATCCTCCATGCCGCCCTTGATAAATGCCTGTTTTTGGTGTTTTTCGGTGTGAGATTTTTTCATTGCATAAAAAGAAAAATCTTTTATACTTTAATAAACTATATAACAGGTTCTTTCGCATCGCAATACACTGAGGAAATCTCTGGTAAGTCTGTCCTTGTATTCAGGTCCCATAGCTCAAAATGAACTCCGAAAGATACTTGAAGCGCTTTCGGGAACAGGTGACGCACAGGTTCAGGAACTTGACGAAGAAGAACTAGAGTGCGAAGAATTAAAAAACTAAATTTGATATGGCGTGCAAGAGAAAATTGGAAAAGACTTCTTTCCCCCGCTGACGATTGAGAGTGTCAATGTGTTCGAAGTGCTGCGGCTGTGCGTTTGGGAACTCGTAAGCTGGGGCTTCTTGGCACCGTCTTTACCATGACTGGCGACTTTTTCAAGAACCCCTTTTATGACAGTGGTATAGAAATCGTTGTGCCGAACGCGGCGGAAATGGATTATATCAACTATAAAATATCCTCCGAATTAGAACACGGGATTGTCAATAAAGAAACCTTGAAAATCTTTCAGAATGTGATCGCCCACATGCAAAAAGACCATGGCATTGAAGCCGTTGTTTTAGGCTGCACAGAGCTGCCGCTTCTATTAAATGACAACGTCAGCCCTGTGCCCTGCCTTGATACGATGCAGCTTCATATACAGGCTTTGATTGAGGGAATTGTCAGTGCGGTATAGCTGCCATTTATGAACTGGGGAGATTAAAATTGATTAAATCACCACAAGGAACTTTTGCTAATTCCCGTGGTTCGATTTTTTTTAATCCCCCTCCATACAGTCGTCCTTCCTCTTCTATATGAACTCCTTGAATGCGTTTTAACATTTCCCAAATCTTAAATATAGAATTTGTATCATTGCAGATTACCTGTTGAAGATTTTGTTTTGGATACAACATCAAATAAGAATTTGTCACAATCGCATTGGATAAGTTTAAGATAAACCTGATAGGAGATTTTTCTCCACTGCTTCTCCCCATATAGGAACAAAGAAAATAAGTTGACTTTCTTTGTTCCTGCCAATACCACTTCTTTCTATTCATACATAAGTATTTTTTACTTGTTTTTTCAATGCCACTTTGGAGGTAATTCCATATTGCTGGATAATTTTCTTCGATTTCATTTTCATAAAGTCCACAATCTAATAAAAAGTATTGTTGGTCAATCTTGGGTATGCCCTCTTGATCAGATTTTACACAATCCGTTTTTAAATATCTAGGACTTGGTAATATGGGCTTAAAAAAGGACATATCCATTCCTAGTTCAACAATTCTGTCCCGACTCATTATAAAGAAATTATTATCCCCCGTTGCAAGACCTCGTTTAATCTCAAAATAATCTCCTAATGTTTTCGTAGAGATTTGTGTGTTACGAATTTCTTTTTCTGGAAAGCGTGTCCACTTCCGTTCTTGAAGCAATACAGATTTTTTTACATGCATCTTTTGGAGTGGTTCCTTATGTGTACCACTATATGTAAATTCCACCTCATAATCATCACAAACCACTTCCTTTTTGAACCATACCACACAAGAAGAGACTATCGCATCTGAAAATTTAGAATGATCTGAATCATAACGATGTATTCTTATCAAATGAACTTGATTCAGTAAGTACTCCTTGATAGCCTGTCCATAATTCACATCCATAAACTCACTCGGAACAAGCCAGCCGCATAACGCGTTATCTGCAAGCCATTTATTAGATAAAAGTAAAAAATAACAATACAATCCTGACAATCTTGATAATTGAATCCCTGTTTCCTTTTTTACCAGCTCTGATAAAAAAATCTTTTCATCCTGTGTAAGATAATGATGACGAACATATGGCGGGTTTGTGACAACAAAATTGTATCGCCCGTCGGGGCATATGCGTGTAAAATTGTCATTATATATTTTTAACCCCGTATTTCTCCATATATTTTTAGCGCATTTTATATATGCCGCATCAAGTTCTACTCCAGTTGCATTATTTATTTGAATATTTTGATCAGTTGCACTCAAAAGGGCAGAATAAAACACCCCTGTTCCGATACATGGCTCTAAAAATGAAATTTCATTTGAATGCAATAAGTCCAGTCCAAATGATACGATCTCCTCTGCCAGTTCATACGGCGTTGAAAATTGTCCAAACCTACGCCGTTCTTCTATATCTTTCATACCATCTATTTCTACTTGGAGAGCCAATCGGACGTGTTCAAGCTCATTCAAATCCCCAATTGTTCCATATCTTTTATTCTGTGTTCCCATATCCAATCAATACCTTCCGCCGCTTCATAACCCAGATAGCCAGAGTCAAAATAGCCGCATAAAAACAACAAATATGTGATTTCCTGCCCATATGTATTTCTTAATTGTTGCATTTTTACAGCCTCTTCTTTTCTGCGTTTATTGACATTCGTAAAATCCCCCGCTGACTTAGCCTCCATAAGTATCGGCATATCACCTGTTTTTGCAGAGAAAGGCATTATTGCTACATCGACAGGAATATTTACCATTTTACCTTGAATTTTCGCAACGCAAACAGGAATATTAGTGTGAAATGAAAATGAACCGGCTTTCATTTCATCATATTTTACGCCACTGTCAAAAAATATATAACCTTTACTTTCTAACAGGGTTCTAATTGCTGCAAGCTGTCGCTTTTCCTGCGCATTCCTGATAATCGGATCGGCTACAGCTCCGCACAATCTATCCGCTATTATTGTTGATGAACGTAATATTTCTTTTTCATCAGGACTGCGCTTTTCAGCTAACCAAATAAATAGATCAAGATCGGTCATTTTTGTGATAATATTTGATATCTTTTGCAATTCAAGCATCAGTTTTGTACCCTGCATTCTTGGGGAAATATGCGGGTATTCAGAATCTTCCATATTTAAGACAAGACTTTTTGATATACCTGCTAATCCTACTAACCGGTCTCTCGCCAACGGCGGACAAGTGGACATCCTTAAAATTGGCAGTACTTCAGGGTGCTGGCTTAATACTTCATGAGAAATATTCGTTAAATATTGAGTATCTATCAATGCCTGTTCAACTCTTTTGGCTGTCAAAACACGAGTATCTCTAAATGCTTTAGGTGCAAAGTCCATAAACCATTGATTGTACAAGTCTACCGATTGCATAATATCCTTTTTCCACAAATGTGGCTTGTCGAGATTGATTCCCATCTTATTACCTTTCTTCTACTTTTTTACACGAACTTCCATGATTTATTTCACACTAATCACACTAGGAAATCGTACATTTGTACTATATCATACTTCATGGTAATTATCAATATAAACACCTCTCTTGACTTTTTCCTTTATCAGACTAAATTATACTGTAAACTGCCCAAACAACAGAAAATACAAACCAATTTTCAAAATAAAATTTATCATAAATATACTTGATGGGTTATCATATTCCTGTTCCTGTCCGATATATCTTATAAATACGACTAAAATATGGAAAATCAATTGATTTTTCTATTTGATGAGTATAAAATAATAGTAACCAACCAATTTTATTCAGTGAAGGAGTGATGAGTATGTCATTTATGAATTTTTGGAACGGCAATTCGCTGTATGGCTCGAACAACAGCTCGACCAACCTGTACAGTCTGTTCTCTGAACGAAATGCGATAAAGAACGGTACATATAAAAAACTGCTCAAATCCTACTATAGTTCTTTAGAGGAAAATTCCGGTTCAACGACGTCTACCAGCAAGCGGCGCGGTCAGAATAACATTATTGATAAACTGCTAAAGGAAAAGATGTATCCCACTGTTTCCAAGGAGACACAGGAGGCGAACACCAACCTGACGAATGGAATCAGCAGTCTGAAATCTTCTGTTTCCACATTGCAGAGTGAAAAGACGTATGAGGATACCGAAAACGGCAAGACTGCATCGGAGAAGGTTGTCTCCGCGATGAAGTCCTATGTAAACAACTACAACAACGTTGTGACAGCTTCAAAGAGCTCTACGCTTTCAAACAAAACGGCGTATGTGGCAAACATGATGAGCGCAACCTCAAAATTTGAAAAAGAGCTCGGTGAAATCGGCGTAATGCTCAAAAGTGACGGAACACTCCAGCTTGATGAGACGAAGTTAAAGGGCGCTGATCTCTCAAAAGTACAAAAGCTGTTCTCGACAGATAATATTCAGAGCTATGGCTCTACCATCGCATCGCGCGTTCAGTTTGCCGGCGGCGGTTCGAACACCACCACAGGCACAACAAATGACAGCACAAGCACAGATGATAAAAAGCCAGCCAGCTCAAGCGCTGCTGCCGCACTCAAGACAGACGGCGAGACGCTTGCATCCAGCGAACTATTTGCGAAGATCAAGGATCAAGATGGCAATGAAGCGTATGATATCAAGAAAATTCTTTCCACTGCAAAGAGCTTCGTAAACAACTACAACACAATGTTTGACAAAGCCGAGTCCAGCTCTAATTCCGGTGTGCTGTCTAATCTGTCTTATATCAGAAACAGAACCGCAAACAACACCAAGGCACTGAAAGAGTTCGGAATCAGCGTAGACAAAAAAGGCAGACTGTCGATTGACGAGGAAACCTTTCAGAAAGCGGATATGTCCAAAGTTCAGGACTTTTTCAAGGACTATGGCTCCTATGTTGCCAGCAACGCATCGCGCGTGGACTATTACATGAACACCAAGGCAAACGCAGCAAGCGGTTATACCTCAAAGGCATCTTACAATATTCCGCCTGTTTCAGATTACAATTCATTTATCTAAGCATATAAGAAACCGCTCATGTGATCGTTAAGATTACATGAGCGGCATTTTTTCTATTCCCTTTTCCTGCGAGCAAACTACACGCCAAGCCAATCAGCACAAAAATGCTCGTTTTATAATTCTTCGTCAATAATCGCTATGATTTTGCCCGTTTCACACGCTTCAAGACAGAAGCTTCTCATGACAAGCGCTGTGCCAATATTTACTTGATCCGACGCAATATCCTCGTCCGAAAGCTGCTCTGCGCTGACCGCTTGAATCCCATAGTGCATTGACACCAGACCATATTGGTCGTCCATCACGAATGTTCTAAAATCCGGCGGCGTGTTGAGCAGACCAGACATTCTTTCCAGCGCTTCCTGTTCTAGCTGTTCCAGACTGTTTGAATATTCATCTGACAGAATCACAACAACATACGAACCAATAAGTGCAAAACATTTCTTATTGTCATTATAATATCTGAAATGTGCTATTGTCTTTTCCTCCGTCTCGCTCAGTGCTCTTTGTGCTGTATGATATATTTTCATCGCTTTTATTCTCGTCTCCTTTATTCTCTTGTTTTCTATTCGATCGCCCGAATCCCAAGCTCATCAAGCTTTTTCAGATGCTCAAGCATATTCTGCAACACCTCCGGCGAATGCCCTTTCCAGCCAATCGCCTCCGCGACAATGCGGAGCGGCTGCGCTGTCCGATAGGACTTTGCCACTCTCCTTCTTTTCGTTGCATCTTCGCGCCTCATTTTCTTGATATAAATCATTATAAGCACATCTCTTGAAAAAGGCAAGGGAAATGCAGAAAACTGAACGGTTACTGCCAGCGCACTGGTTGCTTTCCCCCAAAAAACATGATATGATAGCAAGAAACAACATAAATGCACCAGAAAGGAGCCTGATCTATGAAACGATATGTTATGACTGCATAGCACTGGCTATTGCAATCGCTCAAATATTGTCATAGCCAATGCGAATCCTATCAAATAAAATTTTGGAGGCAGCTATGGGCTATATCAAGGCAGAGACTGTTCTGCCAGCAGAAATCATTGAATTGATACAGCAGTATGTTGACGGAAAGAATATTTACATTCCACGCAAGGCGGCAAGCCGGCAGGAATGGGGAACCGGAACGCGGATTAGGCAGGAACTGCTTGCACGTAACCAGCAGATTTATGCAGATTATCTTGCCGGAAGCAGAACTTCCGAGTTAGCCAGTAAATACTGTCTATCCGAAAAAAGCATACAGCGCATTTTAAGGAAAATAAAATCATAACGGCACATTTACTCGCCGCATTCGTATGTATAAAAGAATGAGCTGACACGCTGAACGTGTGCTGGCTCATCTTTTTTTCTAAAAATGTATGCGGTGGCTTGTGCAGCCGCGCTATGCTATACTATATAAAAATACATTTTCACCCCCTATGTGTGCGGCATGGGAAAAGACACCCCGCTGGCATACAGGAAACTATACTATCAAAATTAACGTATATGCTTACGTGTAAATCTACAGGAGGATTACGATGACACCCATCTACTTTGCATAGCGCGGCTATTGCAAATAAAATAGAAAAATAATGTAATAGCTTGCGCATCGAATACTTAGACAGGAGATGCAAATGAGCTATTTAAAAACTGAATATGAAATCGTTCCAACCGAATCTTTTTGTGTCATTCGCGGCTGTTCTGGCTGCGGCAGAAAGACACACTTTAGAAACACACACAAATTCCGCGTCAACGCCAATGGCAATCGTCTGGACGTCTGGCTGATTTACCAGTGTGAGAACTGCAAGCACACGCTCAACCTCGCCGTCTATGAGCGGCAGAGAAGTTCCGCAATCCCCAAAGCAGTCTATGAATCCTTCTTGAGAAATGATGCGCTGCTTGCCAAACAGTGCGGGCAAACCATGTCCTTATTTCAAAAAAATAAAGCGGCGGTTGATTTCGAGCAGATAAACTATTCCTATATAAAGCGGCATGAAACCACCGAATCCAGCAGCCCAAACACTGTCAGCGCGCTGATCATCCACAATCCCTGCGGTCTCAAAATCCGTCCCGAGAAACAGATTGCCGAGGTGTTAGGTCTCTCCCGAAGCCAAGTAACAAAACAGATTACACAGGGAGCGCTGCGCCTAGAAGAAACTGACTTTGGTAAAGCTTTGAAAATTTTTATCATTAAAGCAAAGATAGAGAATCCCCTCTATTAATCCAAGCATAGCCGGAATCGCTGTCCAACAAAAACAAAAATATAAAATTACCATTCCAACTTTTCCTAAATAAAATTTGTGTACACCAAATGATCATTGATACCACTGGCAAGTGCAAAACTTGTATTAGTTGCATATTTGCTTTCCGTGTACAATCGAGTAGGGAAAACCCTTTCCCCTACTCGCGCGCCGGGCGTCCGTCAGCTTCTGCTGACATTGTTTCTTTGGACGCCCGTGTGCATAAAAAAGAGGCATACCTTGTATACAAAGATATGTCTCTTTATTCATTCTCTCTATTGTAACTGCACCAGCCCCACAGATTCTTCAAATTCTGCTATACTTTCTGATTTTGCTGCTGTTTTGAGCCAGCTGCTTAGTACCTTCACATCCTTCTGCTCCATGATCTGTTTTCTTAATGCATCAGAAGGTTCTCCTATTTCTTCAAGAAATTCTATAACAGCTTCTGCTTTTCCTTCGATTTTTCCTTCGATTTTTCCTTCGATTTTTCCCTCAATTTTTCCTTCTTGCCGTCCCTGTTCATTTTCTTTGATC